>Ga0210033_1001616_pt1 | contig 20370 bp, 14 predicted proteins | sample CryGeymeta201501_FD_185465 | JGI IMG/M metagenome (GOLD analysis project Ga0210033, IMG submission 185465) | Groundwater microbial communities from Crystal Geyser aquifers in Utah, USA - Crystal Geyser metaG 2015-01 (SPAdes) (version 2) | ecosystem: Environmental > Aquatic > Deep subsurface >... | reverse complement strand
GTCCTGTGAGCGATAGCTCGCAGGAGGCCCTGCGTCGCGGGCTCAACCCGCCCCAGACGAGCGAACTGCAATAAGCCGCAGGGGGCCCTGCTTCGCGGGACGGACTGCCACTCACGGCGGTATAGAAGACACACCTGGGGGCAACCCCGTCTGCATCTCGGTTGAGCCCGCAGGGCAGGGGGTTCTGTGAGCGATAGCCCGCAGAAGACCCTGCATCGCGGGCTCAACCGAGATGCACGACGGTCTAGAAGATACGAGGAAACAAGGCATATATTTTCCGAACGGCTTCTCAACCGATCCCAAACCGGGCGAGCTTCTTGTGCAGGCCCTCGCGGGTGATCTGCAGGGTCTCGGCCGCTCGCGTCTTGTTGTTGTCGTGGGCGCGCAGGGTGTCGAGCAGGATCCAACGCTCCACCTCCTCCATCATGGACTTGAGGCCGGCTTTGACGGGGCCGACCTTGTCCATCAGGGTCTGCGCGCTCCGGATGCGGGAGGCGAGGTGCTCGGGCAGCACGAGGTCGCCGGGCACGCCGTAGATGACAAGGCGCTGGACCTCATTCTCGAGCTCGCGGATGTTGCCCGGCCAGGGATAGGTCTGCAGGAGCAGCGTGGCCTCGGGCGCAAAGTGGACCGTGGGCCGCATGAACTCGCGGGTGAACTTCTGGAGGAAGTGCTCGGCGAGCAGCGGGATGTCCTCCCCGCGCTCACGCAGCGGCGGCAGATGGATGGGGAAGACGTTGAGGCGGTAGAACAGGTCTTCGCGGAAGACGCCGCGCTCGACCTCTTCCTCGAGGTTGCGGTTGGTCGCGGCGACGACGCGCGCGTCGATCTTGCGCGGGTAGGTGGCGCCGACGGGCCGGATCTCGTTCTCCTGCAGCACACGCAGGAGCTTGGCCTGCAGGACCGGGGTGGTCTCGCCGATCTCGTCGAGGAAGATGGTGCCGCCGCTGGCCATCTCGAACAGCCCCTTCTTGTCGCTGTCGGCCCCGGTGAAGGCGCCCTTGCGGTGACCGAACAGCTCGGATTCGAGCAGATCGATCGGGAGGGCGGAGCAGTTCTGGGCGACGAAGAGCTTGTCGCGGCGGTTGGACCGGTAGTGGATGGCCCGAGCGACGAGCTCCTTGCCCGTGCCCGTCTCGCCCGTGACGAGTATGGTGGCGCGGGTGTCGCGGACGCGCTCGACAAGATCGAGGACGCGCCGCATCGCGGCGCTCTCGCCGATGATGTCCTTGAACTGGCGCTCCTCTTTTTCCTTGAGAAAGCGGTTCTCGCCGGTTGCCCTCGCCTCGGCCGTCTTCAGCCGCTGGAACAGCCGCGCGTTGTCGATGGCGAGCGCCATCTGACGGGCGAGCACAGCCAGGGCCTCCACGTCCCGGGCTGTGAACTGGCCCTCCCCCATCCGGCTGTCGACCTGCACGATGCCGACAACGCGCGGGCCCACCGCCAGCGGCACCCCGATCACGCTGCGGATCTTCTTGCGGAGGATGGACTGGGAGGGGTCGATGGCGGCGGTGTCGCAGATCAGCAGGGCCGCCCGCCGGGTCAGCACGTGGCTGACCACGTGCCGGCTTGGCTGCTCGCCGGCCACCTGATTGCCCTCGCGATCGACCGAGACGAACGGGACTAGATCGCCCCGGCGCACCGGGGTGTCGTCCTCCGCCAGGCTCATCGGCTGCTGGTCGAGCAGGACGGTGACGTGGGTGCCGGCCGGGAGCAGGTCGAAGATCGCGGCACAGGCCAGGCGGCAGACCTCGCGCAGCTCCAGGCTGGCGCCCATGAGCTGGCTGGCCTGGAAGAGACGACCGGCCAGCTCCGGATCCGCCGCGACCCGGCCCTCCAGCTCATGGACGTTCTCCAGGTCCGACACCGCCAGGATGGTGAGGCCGTCCTCGGCCGCGGGGGCCGCCGAGGAGGCCTCCTTGGCCTCCTCGAACAGCTCCACCCGCAGACGGGTCCCGCCCACCTCCGCGCCGATCAAGATGCGATCCTCATCACGGAGCTGCACGGCGAGCCCGTGGACCTCGTCGATCGGGCGGCGGAGGCCGTCGCGGACGAGGATCGCGCCGTTGGTGCTGCGCAGATCGCGGAAGTACAGGTGGCTGCGGAAGAACACGAACTCGCCGTGGCAGGACGAGACGTAGTCCTCGGTCAGACGGATGGCGCTCGACGCCTCCCGCCCCACCAGGAACGTCATCCCCTCCTCCAGCTTCAGCGGCGACAAGAACACCTCGCCGCACTCCGCACCGGTCTCGACCGTGATCTTGAACATCCCGGTGCCTACTTGCCCTTGTTGCTCAGGTAGGCGCGCAGGGCCTTCACCTTGAAGTGGATGTTCTTGAACTCGCCGCCGCGGCGGGACTCCTCATCGGCGAGCAGCTTGTCGATGGCCTCGATCGTGCCCGCGTCGCCGACCTTGTGCAGGGCGTTGATGACGACCAGGCGCAGGCCGAGGTCCTCGGAGGCGAGCGCGGTGTGCAGCGCCTCGCGCACGGCGGGCGAGCTGTCGAGGCGGCCGAGCTCCAGGGCCGCCTTGGCGGCCTTGTCCTTGTCCGCGCCCTTGAGATAGCCCGCGTAGCAGGCTGCCTGAGCGCCGCACTCCTTCGCCACCATGATCATGCCCTTGTAGGTCTCGAACTTCGCCTTGACGTCGGCGACCTTCTCCTTGGCGATCAGCTTGTCCATGTCGTCGACCTTGCTGCCATCGGCGAGGAAGGCGTACTCGCTGGCGGCCTCCCAGCGGCTCTGGTAGGCGAAGGCCTCCGAGCCATACTTGGCCAGCTCGGGGATGTCGCCGCTGCTGGCGATGCGGTACAGGATGGGCAAGCCCATGTCGCGGTCGCCGATGCGCCCGATGGCGGCGGCGGCGCCCTGGACGATGTCGTGCTTGGCCCGCTTGTCGTAGTCGATCATGCCCTGGTAGGGCTCGATGGCCTTCTTCTCGAGCTGCGAGGCGCGATCGAGGTACTCGATGGCCTTCGGGTCGCCGATGTTGCCGAGGGCGTCCGTCGTGAAGACGAAGAACTGGATGCGGTTCTGGGCGAACGTCAGCAGCTTGTCGTCACGGTAGTGCGGCGGCGCCGAGCGCACCCGCTGGACCTCCTCGAGGAGGGGATCGACGGCGCGGGGATCACGAATGAGGCCGAGCACCTCGACCGCCTTGATCTCGATGGGCCCCTCGACAAACGACGGGTACTTTGCAAACCGCGTCTTGATCGGCTCGTTCTCGCCCTTGAGCGCCTTGATGAGCGGGTCGACGGCGAGCGGGCCCGCGGCGATGACGGCCGTAGCGCACTCCTTGTACACGTTTTGACCGGTCGCGTTGTCGAGGTACATGCCGTACACGACGGCCTCGATGGTCTTGTCGTCGTACTGGCCGATGCTCGTGATGATCTCGCACGAGAATGCGTGGTAGGCCAGCGACTCGCGGTCCGGGTCGTACTTGGTGAGGATCTCCTGCAGGAGCGGGAGCTCGGTGGCGTCTGGCATCGCCTTGAACGCCTCGAGGATGGAGCGGCGCAGATCCTGGTTGGGCACCGCGCGGAAGGCCTCGAGCATCGCGGGGATCTGGTCCTTGGCGCCGATGTCGCCAAGCGCGATGGCGGCCGAGGCCCGATCGCGATTGCTCGGGGCGTTCTTGAGCGTGGCGACGTAGACCTCCTTGGCGGCCGGGTCGCGCAGGCCGGTCAGGATGGCGAAGACGCGGTCGGCGTCCTTGTCCTGCTTGTGCAGGTCGACGAGCGTTGGCACCAGCTCCCGCTGCTTGTCCGACGGCAGCTTCGACATCTCCTCGAGGGCCTTGATGCGATCGCCGTCGACGAGCTGCTTCTTGAGGTACTCGGTGCTGGTCCAGTCGGCCGGCTCACACGCCGTCACGGTGACCAGCAGGCCGCTGGAGGCCACGGCGAGCAAGAGGACGAAGGCGATCCGGGCGATGGACAACGAGGGGGCTTTGGCGTTCCGTCTCATGGTTCCGCTCCTGAGCAACGATCAAGCATCGGCGCCCGTCACACCGAGACACGGCGTGTTCAGGCGCGGCCGACGGCGGTTGGGTCCACCGGCGGGACGGTGCGTCCCGCGGCGGCCATCCCTGGCCGACGGCGGCCCGATGCCGACGAGTTGCGGCACTATATAGATGTCGCTCGCGAGGCGTCAAGACGGGCTTCCCCGCCGCCCCGCCCCGCCGCGGTCGATTGACAACGCCGTGCTGCTGGCCCATCCTCTGCGGAGCTGCGCGCTACCCTCTGGCTCGCGCATCGCACCCCGTGGAGCGCCATGAACGACCTCCGAGAGCTGCAGACCCTGCTCGAGCGGGAGCGAGAGAAGCGGCGTGCCGTCGAGGCACAGCTCGAGTCCCGCACCCGAGAGCTGCAGAGGTCCTACCTGCAGCTCGAGAAGGCGAACATCACCCTGGCGACCCAGAGCCGGTTCGCCGAGGCGATCGTCTCGGCCGTGCCGATGGCGTTGCTCGTGCTGGACGGCGACTACCGCGTGGTGACCGTGAACCCGCCGCTGGCGTTGATGTTCGGGATGCCCGAGCACGAGCTGATCGGCCGGCCGGCCTCGACCTTCCTCCGCGACGATCTGCTCTCTCTGGTCCGCGGCTCGGTGGAGCTGAACCGTCCTCTCAAGGGGCTGGATCTGGCGCTGATGTTGCCGAGCTGCGAGCAGCTCTTTGTGCGCGTGTTCATCGACCAGCTCAAGCTGGAGGAGGACAGCGATCGCCGCATCCTCGTCCTGCTGGACGACATCACCGGCCGCAAGCGCGCCGAGGCCGCGCTGCGGGACAGCGAGGGCAAGTTCCGGGGCGTGGTCGAGCACGCCGGTGACGCCTTGTTCGTCTACGACGACGAGCGTCGCCTCATTGACATCAACCAGGCCGCGAGCGAGAGCCTGGGCCTGAGCCGCGACCAGCTGTTGACCCGTCAGGGCAAGAACATAGGGCTGGTCTGTGAGCCCCGGCCAGAGTGGTACCAGCTCGACGACGGCGACGTGATGACCCTCGAGGGCGAGCATCGCCACCGGGACGGCACGGTCTTCCCGGTCGAGGCGCGCATCGGCTGCTTCAGCTGGCGTCGCCGACGGCACCTGCTGGCGCTGGTGCGCGACATCACCGAGCGCAAGCAGGCCGAGGCGACGCTCCAGGCGCTGAACGACCAGCTCACCATCGCGATGAACCGCGCCATCGAGGCGAGCGCGGCCAAGAGCGAGTTCCTGGCCAACATGAGCCACGAGCTGCGCACCCCCCTCAACGCCATCATCGGCTACACGGAGCTGCTCCAGGAGGAAGCGCCCGACTACGAGGCCGACGACCTGCTGCCCGACCTCGACCGCATCCACGTGGCCGCCACGCACCTGCTCGGGGTGATCAACGACATCCTGGACCTGTCGAAGATCGAGGCGGGCAAGGTGGAGCTGTTCTGGGAGGAGACGACGATCGAGAACCTGCTCAGCGACGTCGCCATCACCATCCGGCCCCTGGCCGAGCGCAAGAACAACGTGTACCGCGTCGAGACGGACGCCTTCGTTGGCACGATCAACGCCGACATCGCCAAGCTGCGCCAGTGCCTGATCAACCTGCTCGGCAACGCGTGCAAGTTCACCGACAAGGGCACGATCACCCTCCGCACCACCCGCGAGCCCGGCCTGAACGGGGGCGATATCATGGTGTTCGAGGTCACCGACACGGGCATCGGCGTGACCGCCGAAAAACTCGGCACCCTGTTCGAGGCGTTCACCCAGGCCGACGGCTCGATCACCCGCCGCTACGGCGGCACCGGGCTGGGCCTGGCGATCACCAAGCACTTCTGCTCGATGATGGGCGGCACCATCGAGGCCGAGAGCGCCCCGGGCGAGGGCTCGACGTTCAGGATTCGGCTCCCGGCCAGGACGGAGCTGGGCGGGCTGAACGGCCTGAGCGCGCCGGAGGCCGTCGTGCAGCCCGCCAAGGTCACCCAGCAGCTCCGCATCAAGGGTCGCGTCCTCGTCATCGACGACGACCCCGCCACCCAGCGCCTGCTCCAGCACCACCTCGCCGAGGCCTCCTACCTCGTGCGGGTGGCGGGCAACGGTCGGGACGGGATCGACATCGCGCGCAGCTTCCGTCCAGACGCCATCACCCTGGACGTGATGATGCCGGGCATGGATGGCTGGGCCGTGCTGGCCGAGCTCAAGGAGGATCCGGCGCTGGCGAACACCCCTGTGATCCTCATCACCCTGGTGGACAATCGCCAGCGCGGCTATGCGCTGGGCGCGTCGGAGTATGTGGTCAAGCCGGTGCAGCGCCACCACCTGCTCGGCGTGCTGGCCCGCACGCTCGGCCACGACGAGCCGCGCGGCCGCGTCCTGATCGTGGACGACGAGGCAGACGTCCGCGACGTGACCTCCCGCATCCTGCAGCGCGAGGGTTGGGTGACCGAGGTCGCCGTCAACGGGATCGACGCCCTGGCGAGGATGCGACTGAACGCCCCGGACATCGTGCTGTTGGACCTGATGATGCCGGAGCTCGACGGCTTCGGGGTGCTGGAGGCGATGAAGCTGGAGGCGGACCTGGCCAACGTGCCGGTCGTGGTCATCACAGCCAAGGAGCTGGACGATGACCAGCGCCTGCGCCTGCATCAATCGGTGGAGAAGGTGCTGCACAAGGCCAGCCAGAGTCAGAACGCCATCCTTGACGCGGTTCGCCGGGTCATCGGCCAGCTCACCGACCTCCCCCCTGCCGACACGACGCCTCCGGCGAACCCGCAATGACCGACGCCCCCGCCCTCCGCATGCTCGTCGTCACCGACGATGCCCGCTTCCTGACCGAGCTCGCCGCCACGGACGAGGCCGTCGTCCTGATCCACACCCGCCGGCCGGCCGAGACCATCCGAAGGTTCGAGTCGGAGCCGCCCGACGTGGTGGTGATCGAGCTCAGCGCACGGCCCGATCAGGACGCGCTGCTCATCGACGCCATCTGCGAGCGGCCCCTGGGGACGCTGGTCCCGATCTTCGTCGTGGATCGACGAGGAGAGGCGTCCCACCATCCGCTGACGACGCCGGAGGGGGCGAGGGAGGCGGGCGCCGAGCGGTTCTTCCCGGTGGGCTCGCCCTCGAGCGCGATCGTGGCCGCCGCAGCGCAGGCGATGGGCGTGGCGCTCGCCCACGACGTGGCGCCTCGCCCCCCTGCCCCGCCGCCGGTGTGGAGCTCGTCGCGGCTGCCGGCCGTCCCGGCTCGCCCCGCGGCCCGCAGCGAGGGACTCGCCGCGCCCGACGAGCCCTGGCCCGCCGAGAGCGGGGGCGTATCGGCGGAGTCGATCCGGCGCAAGGTGCGCCAGGCCCGGCATGAGGATTACTTTGCGCTTCTCGAAATTCGCAAGAGCGCTGATCCCTCGCAAATCGAGGAAGCCTACAGGCAGATGAGAATTCGGTTCGACCCGAACCGACTGCCCCGCTCCATCGCCGACCGCCACTTCGCCGAGCTGTCCGAGCTCATCGATGCGATCGATGACGCCTACGGGGTGCTCGGGGACGAGCCGCTCCGCAAGGCGTACCTCGCGGCGGTCCTGCGCGCCGGGGGCTGACCGCGCCGGAGGCCGGGGTGGCTCAGGTGCCGAGCTGCGCGCCGATCTTCGCCAGGAGCCGCACGAGGTCGATGGGCTTGGTGTCGAAGTCGTTGCAGCCCGCCGACATGGCCTTCTCACGGTCGCCGGTCATGGCGTGGGCCGTCAGGGCGATCACGGGGATGTGGCGGGTGGCGGCGCTGGCCTTGAGGTGCGCCGTCGCGGTCCAGCCGTCCATCACCGGCAAGCTCAGGTCCATCAGGACGAGGTCCGGCTGCTCCTGCAGGGCCAGGTCTACCCCCTGCTGACCGTCAACCGCGACGATGACCTCGAAGCCCTTTCGGACCAGTCGCCGCGCCAGCATGTCGCGGTTCATCTCGTTGTCTTCGACCAGCAGAATCTTCGTCATCCAGACCTCCGGGGGAGTCGGTCGCCGGGCTCGGGCCTTCGATCTTTCGATATCATGGGGGCGACCGCGCGCACAACCCGCGTCGGGCCGTTCGCGCTGGTTGTCAACGAGGCTGCCGATGCGCTACCTTCCCAGGGCAGGGTTTGCGCCACCCACCCAGGCGTCTCCACGAACCTCTCGACGGTCGCCCATGTCCACTGGTCGCTTGCTTATAGTCGACGACAACGAGATGAACTGCGACATGCTGTCGCGGCGGCTGGCGCGTAAGGGCTATGAGGTCGCCGTCGCCAACGATGGCTATCGCGCCCTGGAGATGATCCGCGATCAGACCTTCGATCTCATCCTGCTCGACATCATGATGCCCGGCATGAGCGGCCTCGAGGTCCTTGAGCGGATCCGTCAGACCCACTCGCTCACCGAGCTGCCCGTCCTGATGGCCACCGCCAAGGTGGACAGCGAGTACGTCGTGCAAGCGCTCTCACTCGGCGCCAACGACTACGTGACCAAACCCATCGATTTCCCGGTCGTGCTGGCGCGGATCGAGACCCAGATCAACGTCCGCCAGCAGCTCCGTGATCAGGCGCCCGACCCGGCCCACTCGGGGCCCGTCCTGCGCACCACCGGCGAGTTCCACCGGCTCGAGGGGACCCGCCGACCGGAGAAGATCGAGGCCTCACTGTTCTGCGACAGCTGCGCCTCCGCCCTCCTCGACGATCACGACACCTGCCCCCACTGCGGCGCGGCCCGCCCCGTGGAGGGATGGCTCCCCATGTCCGAGGCCGACTTCCCCTTCCTCGGCCAGACCATCGGCGAGCGCTACTTCCTCGAGGGCTATGTCGGCAGCGGCACGGACGGGATCGTCTATCGCGCCCGCGACATCGACCTCCAGCGGCCGTTCGCCGCCAAGCTCATCAATACCCAGGAGGCCTTCTCCGGCATCGACCACGACAAGATGCGGCAGCGCGTACGGCTCGAGGTCGAGGCCATGGTGCGCCTGCAGAACCCCCACGTCGTCAAGCTCTACGAGGTCGTCCAGGTCGACGCCACCGTGTTCGGGCTGGTGATGGACTACGTGCAGGGCAAGACCGTCGGCAGCATCCTCGAGGGCGGCCAGCAGCTCCGGCCGGAGCTGGCGCTGGAGATCTGCCGCCAGGTGGGCCAGGGCCTGTTCGAGGCCCACGAGCTCGGCATGATCCACCGGGACATCAAGCCGGACAACATCATGCTGGAGAAGCTGCCTGCGGGCGGTTACTTCGCCCGCGTGCTCGACTTCGGCATCGTCGCCATCCTCGACCGGCCAAGCGGCTCGGCGAGCTTCTACGGCACGCCGCTGTACACCTCGCCCGAGCAGATCATGGAGGGGACGCGGGTCGACCATCGGGCGGACATCTACGCCCTGGGCGCGGTGCTGTTCCACATGCTGACCGGGCGGCCCCCGTTCGTGGACTCCTCGGTCGCCCGCATCCTGAACCTGCACGTCAAGGCCGAGCTGCCCTGGATCGAGCTCGCCCACCTGCCAGACGACGTCGAGCGCGCGATCAACGACCTCACCCGCCGCATGATGGCCAAGGTGGTGGAGGACCGACCGGCCGATCTGTCCGAGGTCATCGAGGATCTGAACGAGATCCTCCAGATGATCCCCCGCACCGAGAGCGGCCGCATGCGCCGCCTCACCCGCGCCACCGGCCCGAACCCGCCCGCCGCGGCGATCTCGACCATCCCGGACGAGGCGATCAGCACCGTGATCGGCGCCTTGCCACCGAACATCGAGCCGATCCTCCGGACGATTGAGTGGTCGCGCTCACTCGCCATCCGCCCCCAGCTGTCGCCGAACGGCACCGGTCTCTTCGCGGAGGTCTCGAAAGACGGCAGCCTGCTGCACCTCGTCGACTTCGTCAGCGGCGCCACCGACAAGTCCGTCGCCCTCGTCAACGCCGAGGTGTCTGCCCTGGGGATCTCCCAGCGGGAGCGCCTCACCGCCATCGCCGACGCCCGCACACGCCAGCTCTGCGTCGTCGATATGTACGATCGCGGCGTCGTGAACAACTGGTCCATCCCGAGCGCCAAGATCACCGCCGTCGCCATCAGCCGCGACGGCAGCCTCGCCGCAGCGGCCACCCACGACGGGCAGCTCTTCATCGCCACCGCGGGCCGCAAGAAGCAGGCGGTGCGCATGGTGACCGGCGGCGCCTCGATCAGCGCGATCGCCTTCTCGCCCCGCCAGACCGAGATCGCCGTCGGCGCCACCGACGGCAGCGTGGAGATCTACCCGATCGCCACCCGGGGCGTTCGCAGCACGCTGGACCGGCTGCACGCCGTGCCAGTGTGCGTCGCCTTCAACGAGGGAGGCGACTCCATCGCGGCCCTCACGCTCACCGGAGACGTCACGACCTTCCTGATCCAGGGCGGCACGCGGGTGGCCCAGGTGGGGTTTGGTCAGACGGCGATCATCGCGGTGGCGTTCGATCTTGAGCATCGGCTGGTCGGGCTGATCCACGCCGAGAGCCGGCTCCAGCTCTGGAACCTGAGCCGCGTCCTGGCCTGACCCGCCTCGCGTCCCATCCGTCCGCAGCGCCGCCGAGCCCCGTCGCGAGGGGGCGCGTCGCTCCGGGTGATTGACACGTCGGCGTCAGTGCCGTATCTCCTCTCGTCGCGCGTCGCAAAGGCCGGCGCGCATCGGAACGCCAACTCGCCTGGAGGATCATCGTGGCCGTTCGCGACCTCGTGCTGTACCCTGACGACCGACTGCGCGTCACCTGTCCAGATGTTCAGGATGTCAAGGCTCCTCACATCCAGTCCCTGATCACCGACATGGTCGACACCATGTACGATGCCCCCGGGGTTGGACTCGCCGCCCCCCAGGTGGCGGAGCTCGTCCGCGTCATCGTGATCGACACCCGCGAGCCCGAGGAGGAGACCCCTCAGCTCCACGTCCTGGTCAATCCGGTGATCGTCGAGCGCGAGGGCCAGATCACCTGGGAGGAGGGCTGTCTGTCCATCCCCGGCGTGTTCTCCGAGGTTCGGAGGTCCCAGCGCATCCGCGTCCAGGCCATCGACCGACACGGCGAGCCGTTCGAGCTGGAGGCCACGGATCTGCTGGCGGTCTGCATCCAGCACGAGATCGACCACCTGAACGGGGTCCTTTTCCTCGACCACCTCTCGCGCCTCAAGCTCCGGATGGCCCTCAAGACCTACAAGCGCACGCTGCCCAACCACCTCGAAGAGATGGAGAAGAAGCGCGCCAAGGCCGACGGCGTCGAGATCGACACCCCCGTCGAGCTCGAGCGGGCGGAGGCCTGAACCATGCGCCTGCGGGTCGTCTACATGGGCACCCCCGACTTCGCCGTGCCCCCGCTCCAGGCCCTGATCGACGGGCCTGACGAGGTCGTGGCCGTCGTCACCAACCCCGATCGCCCCGCAGGCCGTGGCAAGCACCTGCAGCCGCCCCCGGTCAAGGTCGCCGCCGAGGCCGCGGGGATCCCCGTCCTGCAGCCGACCAGCGCCCGCACCGACGGCTTCGCCGCGCAGCTCGCCGCCCTGCGCCCCGACATCGCCGTGGTCGTCGCCTACGGCAAGATCCTGCCGCAGCGCATCCTCGACATCCCGCGCCTCGGCTGCCTGAACGTGCACGCCAGCGTCCTGCCCGAGCTGCGCGGCGCCGCGCCGATCAACTGGGCCATTGTCCGCGGCCACACCGAGACCGGCGTCGCCATCATGCAGATGGACGCCGGCATGGACACCGGGCCGGTCTACGCCGTCGCCTCCACGCCCATCGGCGGTGCCGAGACCACGGGCGAGCTCCACGACCGCCTCATGCACCTCGGGCCCCCGCTGCTCATGGAGGTGCTCGCCTCGATCGTCGACGGCACCGCGGTCGCCATCCCCCAGGACCACGACCGCACCACCCGCGCCCCCATGATCCAGAAAGCCGACGGCGACATCGACTGGACCGCCTCCGCCTCCGACGTGATGCACCTCATCCACGGCTTCAACCCCTGGCCGGGCGCCTACTCCACCATCGTCGAGTCCCCCGACCCCACCCAGATCGGGCTCCGCATCAAGTTCCACCGCGCCCTCGCCGCAGAGGGCCCAACCGCCCCGCCCGGAACCGTGCTCGACGGCGGCCAGGGCCTTGAGATCGCCGCCGGAGACGGCCTCGTCCGCATCGTCGAGTGCCAGGCCCCCGGCCGCAAGTCGATGTCGACGCGGGACTTCCTCCTCGGCTGCTCCCTGGCCGCAGGGACCCGCTTCGCGCCCTCCACCTGAATCGAGAATCTCGCCTATGACCTCCCCCCTGCCTGAGAGCCTCACCGTCTACGCACCCGCCACAATCGCCAACCTGGGCCCCGGCTACGACATCATCGGGATGGCGATCACGGGCCTCGGGGACCGCGTGGTGGCCGAGCGGAGCGACGAGGCCGGACTGGTGCTCGAGGGGATCACCGGCGACGGAGGCCGGCTGTCCCTGGCCAACGACCGCAACACCGCCACCGTGGCCGCCCTCGGCGCGCTTGCCGCCCTCGGCATCGCGCCGGCCCTGCGCATGACCCTGCACAAGGGCCTCCCGCTCGGCAGCGGGCTCGGCTCCAGCGCCGCAAGCGCGGTGGCCGGTGCCACGGCCGCCGCCCTGCTCGCCATCGGCGGCGACCTCGACCGACGGCTGCTGCTCGAGGCGTGCTGCGAGGCCGAGAAGGTGGCCGCTGGCGTCGCCCACGCGGATAATGTCGCGCCGTCGCTGCTCGGCGGCGTGATGGTCATTCGGCGCTACAACCCCCTCGAGGTCATCTCGCTGCCCGTACCCGCCGACCTCCGCATCGTGCTCGCCCTGCCGAACCTGTCCATCTCCACCCGCGAGGCCCGCGAGCTGCTGCCCGAGCAGGTCCGGCTCAGCGACGCCGTCAGCAACAGCGGCAACGTGGCGGCGATGGTGACCGGCTTCTTCCGCGGCGACCTCGAGCTCATCGGCCGCGCGATGGACGACGCCGTCGTCGAGCCGGTCCGCGCCGCCATCATCCCGGGCTATCGCAAGGTCAAGCGCGCCGCCATCGAGGCGGGCGCGCTCGGCGCCTCGATCGCTGGCGCCGGACCCGCCTGCTTCGCGCTGACGGACAGCGACAGCAACGCCGGACGCATCGCCGTCGCCATGGAGAACGCCTGGGCCGTCGAGGGCATCGCCTGCCGGACCCACATCGGCAAGGTGGACGAGCGTGGCGCGCGCGTGTGGGGCAGCGACGGCACGGCGGTGAGCCTGTGAGCGCCTCCATCTCACCCCGCCTGCTGGCCAGCCGCGTCGTCCTGCGCGTCGTCCACGAGGGCGCCTTCTCCAACCTCGCGCTCGGCGCCGAGCTCGACGCCGCCCAGCTCGAACCCCGTGATCGCGCCCTGGCCACCGAGCTGGTCTACGGCGCGCTGACCTGGCGGCCCAGCCTCGACCGCGTCCTCGACGTCTTCGTCAAGGGCGGCATCGGTCGGCTCGACCCCGAGGTCCACGCCGTCCTCCTCGTCGCCCTCTACCAGATGCTTCACCTCGACCGCGTGCCCGCCCGGGCTGCCGTGGACGAGGCCGTGCGGGCGATCAAGCGCCTGTCACCGCGCGGCGAGCGCGTCGCAGGGGTGGTCAACGGCGTCCTGCGCAACGTCCTGCGCCAGCCCGAGCGCCATCCGACCGCTCCAGATCGCGACCGCGACCTCGCCCGCCACATCGCCCACCGCACCGCCATGCCCCGCTGGGTCGTCCGTCTCCTGCTCGAACAGCACCCCGAGGCCCAGGTCGAGGCCCTCTGCTTCGCCCTCACCGAGCGTCCCCCGCTCACCGTGCGCGTCTGCGGACCGCCGGAGAGCTGGCAGGAGCGGCGCGACGCCCTGCTCGAACCCCTCGGCGCCACCGCCTCCGAGACAGCCGCCTGCGCTGCCACCGTCGCCGCCATGACCCCTGCCGTCCGCGACGCCCTCGAGCGCGGGCAGGTGGCCATACAGGACCTCGGCTCCCAGCTCATCGCCCTGGCCGCCGCGCCGCCCCCCGGCGCGCGCATCCTCGACGCCTGCGCTGGCCTCGGAGGCAAGGCGGCCCTGCTCGCCGACCTCGCCGGTCCTGGAGGCCAGGTCGTCGCCGTCGACCCCAACGCGTCCAAGCTCGACATGCTGCGCGCCACCTTCGAGCGCTGCGGCCTGCCCCCCGCGACCACCCTGCACGCCACCCTCCAGGAGGCCGCGCCCAGGCTCGCCGCCGACTTCGACGTGGTCCTGGTCGACGCCCCCTGCACCGGCCTCGGCGTCCTCCGACGCCACCCCGAGACCCGCTGGCGCGTCGAGCCCTCCGACGTCGAGCGACTCGCCGCCGTGCAGGCCGACCTGCTCGACCTCGCCGTGAGCCTGGTGCGAGGCGGCGGCGCGCTCGTCTACAGCGTGTGCACGTTCACCCGCGCCGAAGGGCCCGACCAGGTGGACCGACTCCTGGCCGCCCACCCCGATCTCGTGCTCGAGGCGCCGCCGTCCAGCGGCGTCGACTGGGCCGCGCTCGTCACCGCCCGCGGTGATTTCGCCCTCCGGCCGGTCCCCCATCAGACCGACGGCTTCTACCTCGCGCGGCTCCGACGCGCGCCCTGACCTGACCCTGCCAACCCCCGAGGCGCCATGGCATCCCCGCTCCCGCTCGAAGAAAGCTCCGTCGTCATCGCCCCGAGCATCCTCAGCGCCGACTTTGCCCGCCTGGCCGACGAGTGCCACGCAGCGCTGCACGCTGGCGGCGACTGGCTCCACGTCGACGTGATGGATGGGCACTTCGTGCCGAACATTACGCTCGGGCCGCCCGTCATCGCCGGCCTCCGTCGCCATGTGGCCGCCGTGCTCGACGTGCACCTCATGATCACCGAGCCGATCCGGTACATCGACCAGTTCGTCGCCGCCGGCGCCGACATCGTCACCGTGCACGTCGAGGCCACCGACCACCTGCACCGGACGGTCCAGGCCATCCGGGCCAGCGGCGCCGCCGTGGGCGTCAGCCTGAACCCGGCTACCTCGCTCGACGCGCTCGAGTACGTCCTGGACGATGTCGATCTCATCCTCATCATGAGCGTCAACCCCGGCTTCGGCGGCCAGTCGTTCATCCCCCGCAGCCTCGACAAGATCCACACCCTCCACCGCATCCTCGAGGCCCGCGGCCTCGCCGAGCGCGTCGTGATCGAGGTCGATGGCGGCGTCAAGGCGAGCAACGCCAGGCAGATCACCCAGGCCGGCGCCCGAGCGCTCGTCGCCGGCTCGGCGATCTTCGGCGCCGACAGCTACCTCGCCGCCATCAACGCCTTGCGGCAAGGCATCGCAGCCCCCTGAGCCCGGCCGGCGCACCGTGCCCGCGACCGCGATCCGTTCGTCGGCAACCGTTGCACCCCTCCCGGACCCCTGGTAACATGCCGCCTCGGTATGGGATGTTGTTTGACGGCTTCGGGCCCGCCCGAACTGACCCTCGGAGAACCATTGTCCGGCTCCAGCGATCAGAATCCGGCACCGCGCGACCCCAACGCCGTCCCCGACCTCGGTGACCGCAGCTTGGCAGCGCGGCAGCCCGACCCCTCACACATCGACGTCGAGGTTGACATGGATGTGGACGAGGCTATCTCCGTCGACGAGAACGACGCGCTCTCCCACGACGCCCGGCCTGGAGAAGGCGAGGGCTTCGATGGCGACGCCGAGAGCGACCAGAAGCGCGACATCCCGCGCCGCGCTGGCCCTTCGAGGGCGCGCGGCGAGGGCGCCGATCTGATCGACACGCTCGAGATGCCTGTCTTCAAGATGCCGGAGGAGGAGGAGGAGGAGCACAGGACGGCGGAGCCCCTCCGTGACGCCTACCCTGCTGACGAGGCGGAGATAGAGGATGGAAGCAACCGCGCCCTGCCCCTATCCGGCATTCTTCGCGGTCGCCGCGGCGTCCGGCCCGCCCGCGCGGCCGAGCGCACCAACGCCGAGCCCCATCTGCCCGCCCATCGCCTCTTGCCAGACATCGTCGCCGCTCGGCCGTTGGCCATGGCGATGACCTGGAGCAACGGCACCCCTCCGGGCAGTGTGCCAGACGTCACCCCCCTCGACCCCGAGTCCATTGATCTCGAGCAGGTCGAGCTTGAACCGGACGCGCCCGCGCCGCCGACCGCGCCGCCGCCGACCGCGCCGCCGGCCACCCCAGCTGCGGCAGCGCCGCGACCTGCCCCGGTTGCGGCGCCCCGGCCGCCCGTGGTCGCTGCCGCCGTCGCCAGCCCACCGCCCCAGCCCGGGACGCCCGTTGCACCCCGGACCGCCCTGGCCTCGACCCCGCTCGACGCCCCTCGTCCGCCCGTGAAACCTGCCGCCGAGCCGACGCGTGCGCCGCAGCCGGCCCCCGCCGGGTCAGAACCCCTCGACCTGGCGATGCTCTTCTCAACGGATGTGCCGGGCGGCGAGGCCGCCGCGACGGTCATCAAGACCCCCGAGTCACGCAAGAAGCCGGCCCGAGAGGACGTGTCCGGACTCGTGGCAGAGCTCCTCGGGGACACCGGCGCCCCGCGTGAGGAGGAGGCCGCCCCGCCCCCGACCCCGTGGTGGCAGCTCATCTTCACCGAGGAGTACTTCCGCACCATCCCGATGGGCTTCCACCGGCAGACCCTGCGCGAGTCGAAGTTCATCATCGACAGCCTCGGCGTCGGCGGCGGCGCCACGATCCTCGACCTGTGCTGCGGATTTGGCCGTCACACCATGGAGCTGGCCAAGCGCGGCTACGACATGGCCGGCCTCGACCTCTCCCTGCCCCTGCTGCAGAAGGCCCTGAAGGAGGCCCAGCGCCGCAACCTCTCGATCAAGTTCATCCACGGCGACGTCCGCGAGCTGAACTTCCACGAGATCTTCGACGCCATCTTCTGCTACCAGACGAGCTTCGGCTACTTCGACGACCGGACGCATTTCAACATCCTCCGTGGCGTCGCCTCGGCCCTCAAGCCCGGTGGTCGCTTCCTGCTGGAGGTGGTCAACCGGGACTACGTCGTCCAGCGGCTGCCGACCCGCGTCTGGTGGGAGGGCCCCGAGTGTCTGTTCCTGGAGGAGGTGGAGCTGGACTTCCTCGAGTCCGTCCTGCACACCAAGCGCTCGTACATCTACGACGATGGCCGACCGCCCTGGGAGCAGAACATCTACGTTCGCCTCTTCGCCGTCCAGGAGCTCAGCCGCATGTTCGAGCTGGCGGACCTGCGGGTGATCTCGGTCAGCGGGAGCATCCACACGCGCGGCTACTTCATCGGCTGCGACAGCCCCCAGATCATCATGCTGGTCGAGAAGCCCGCCTGAGCGCCGTCCCGGTCATCCCGGTCCGGCGCCGCCCGCCGCCCTACCCCCGCAGCCTGCCCAGCCGCTCTCCGAGCTTCACGGCGCGCCCTTCGGCCACCGATCCGTCCACCTCGAAGCTGTCCGGGGGGAACAGGAGGATCACGGTGGAGCCGAGGTTGAACGCGCCCAGCTCGCCCGCGCGGCTGATCGGCCTCCCCTGCTCGTACTGGACCTGACGCACAAGATCATCGCCCTGGTTGGTGACGAGCTCATCGAACGCCAGCGTCATCCGCCCCACGCACGTGGCCCCGACCATGACTAGCGCGGTCGGCAGCCCGCCGCCCGAGCCGTTGGTGGCAGCCGCACCCGCGTCCACGAAGACGGTCACCCGCTCATTGATGCAGAACAGGTCGTCCACGCTCCGCACCGAGGCCGGCGCGACCGGGAACAGGTGCCCCGGCTCGTACCGGAAGCCCTTGATCTGCCCATCCACCGGGCAATGGATCCGATGGTAGTCCCGCGGGTGGAGGTAGATGGTCATGAAGTACCCCCCCACGAACGCCCGGCCATGCCGCTCGTTCCCGACGAGGTCCACCACGTCGTACATCCGCCCCTTGGCCTGGGTCAGCTTGCCCTCGACGATCGGGCCGAACTCGCTCACCCGCCCATCGACGGGCGAGACCACGGCGCGGTCCCCCTGGGCCACCGGCCGCACACCCGCCTTGAGCGAGCGGGTGAAGAAGGCGTTGAGCGTCGGGTAGGACTCGAGCGGCTTCTCGATCTCGTCCACGTTGACGCCAAACTGCTGGGCGTACGTGCCGTACACCAGCGCCCGCAGCGACGGCGGGATCTCGACGTCGCTCAGCTCCCCCATCGCGCGGCTGACGGTGTTCTTGGGCAGGAGATGGATGATCTGCATGAAGACGGATTCGAGCGCCGAGTTGGGGACGGCGCCCTCATGGGTGGGCGTGGTCATGGCTCCGAGGGGGTTCGGGTTGGGGAGCGCGGGCGGCAAAGGTGGCCCGACGGCCTCCGTGGGCTGGCGCGGCCGACCATCAGGGCCAGCCGCCTCGCGAAGCGCACGGAGTATAACCACGCCCGGCTCCGCTGGCCACCCATCGCGTCACGTCGGATACATCGACTCCACGAGGTCCTTGTACTTCGCCTCGACGACCTGTCGCCGCACCTTGAGCGTCGGCGTGATCTCCCCGTCCTCGATCGTCAGGTCCCGCGGCAGGATGCGGAAGTCCCGGATCTGCTCAACCCGGCTCACCTGCGTGTTGACCCGGTCAATCGCCGCCTTGACGTGCGCCACCACCTTCGGATCCATCGTCATGGCCTCCGGCGCCCGGAAGCTCACTCCGAGCCGCTCCGCCAGCCCCGGCGCCTCGTCCTCATCCAGGGTCACCAGCGCCGTCAGGTAATTGCGCCGATCCCCGATCAGCACGCACGTCGAAATGAACGGGTCGTCCTTGACGAGGTTCTCGATGTTCTGCGGCGCGATGTTCTTGCCACCCGAGGTGATGATCAGGTTTTTGATCCGGTCGGTGATCGTCAGATACCCCTCGGCATCGAACACGCCGACATCGCCCGTGTGCATCCACCCGTCTTCGATGGCCTCCTGCGTCGCCGCCTCGTCCCGGAAGTAGCCCTTGAACACGGTCGCGCCCCGCACCAGGATCTCCCCCTCCTGCGACAGCTTCACCTCCACGCCCGCCAACGGCTTGCCCACCGTCCCGAACCGGAAGTCATCCGGCCGGTTGGCCGTGCTGACCCCCGTGGTCTCCGTCATCCCATAGAGCTCCAGCACCAACATGCCGGAGGCATGAAAGAACTCCAGGATCTCCACGTTGATCGGTGCGGCACCCGTGATAAACACCCGAACCCGCCCCCCGAACAGCTCCCGCACCTTGCTGAACACCATCCGGTCGGCCAGCGCATACTGCGCCCGAAGCCGCCGCCCCATCCGCCCCTGTCCTCGCTGCGCCCGCGAGTAGCGACGCCCCACCTCCAGCGCCCACTTGAACACCCAACGCTTCGCCGGGCTGGCCTCGGCCTTCAGCGTCGCCTTCGCGTAGACCTTCTCAAAGATCCTCGGCACCGCCCCGAACACCGTCGGTCGCACCGTCTTGATGTCGTCCAGCAGGACCTCGAACTCCAGCGACCGCGCATAGGCGGTCGCCATCCCGTGCCGCAGCCGCCCATAGAAGCTGATCACCTTCTCCGCCACATGGCACATCGGCAGGAAGCTCAGCGTGATGTCATCGTCGAAGAACTCGAAGTCATCCTGGGTCTGAAGCAGTGCCGTGATGTTGCGATGGCTCAGCATCGCCCCCTTCGGCGGCCCCGTCGTCCCGCTCGTATAGATCAGGTTCGCCGCCGCATCCACGTCCACCACACGCGCGCGCGCATCGATCGTCCCCTGCACCTCCGCGCTCGCACCCCGCCCTTGCTTGAGCAACGCGTACAGGCTCAGCTCCCCCGCCTCCGCCCTCAGATCCGCCGGCGCGTCCCACACCACCACATGCGACAGGTTCCCCAGCCGCCCCCGCACCAACCGGATCTTCTCCAGCTGCGCCGCCCCATCCACAAACAACACCCGCGCCTGCGAATGATCGAGGATGTAATGGCACTGCTCGGCCGTGTTGGTCTGGTACAGCCCCACCGTCACCCCCCCCACCACCAACGCCCCCAGGTCACACGTCCCCCACTCCGCCCGCGTGTCCCCCAGGACCGCCACCCGCTCCCCCACCTCCAGCCCCAGCGTCAGCAGTCCGGCCGCCACCTCTCGCACCCGCTTCTCAAACTCCACCCACGTCACGTCATGCCACCCCCCGCCCGCATGATACTTGTACGCCAGGTTCCTCGGAGTGCTCCGCACCCGCGCAAAGAACAGCTCCGGCAACGAGGTCGCCGATTCCACATGCTGCGCCCAGCCGCCGCCCGACCGCGCCGCGGCCACATCGCTCCCATCCACGTCCACCATCGTTCACTCCTTCCTGCTCTGGCTTGAGGTGACCGACCATAGCTGGGGGGGGCGGGGAACGCAACGGACCTGACCCCCAACGCGCCCTCACCCCCCAACCCCCTCTCCCCTCGACGGGGAGAGGGGGAGGCCCTCACCCCCCAGCCCCCTCT
>Ga0210033_1001612_pt1 | contig 20381 bp, 16 predicted proteins | sample CryGeymeta201501_FD_185465 | JGI IMG/M metagenome (GOLD analysis project Ga0210033, IMG submission 185465) | Groundwater microbial communities from Crystal Geyser aquifers in Utah, USA - Crystal Geyser metaG 2015-01 (SPAdes) (version 2) | ecosystem: Environmental > Aquatic > Deep subsurface >... | reverse complement strand
CTCTGTCCTCTGTCCTCTGTCCTCTGTCCTCTGTCCTCTGTCCTCTGTCCTCTGTCCTCTGTCCTCTGTCCTCTGTCCTCTGTCCTCTGTCCTCTGTCCTCTGTCCTCTGTCTAAGTCATGGCCCGACTCAACAAACACATCAGTGAAAGTGGTATCTGTTCGCGGCGCGAGGCCGACTTGCTGATCGAGCAAGGCTTGGTCACGGTCAATGGCGCGCAGGCCAGCTTTACCACGGCGGTGCAACCAGGCGACACGGTCTGCGTGCGCGGCCAGCCGCTCGGCGGCCAGCGCAAAGACATTTATATCGCTTTCAACAAACCAGTCGGCATTACCTGTACCAGTGAGCGCCACGTCGTCGGCAACATCATCGATTGCATCGGCCATTCGGAGCGCATTTTTCCGATTGGACGCCTGGACAAAGATTCCGACGGCTTGATTTTGCTGACCAGCAATGGCGATATCGTCAACGAAATTCTGCGTTCCGAATACCACCACGAGAAAGAATATCTGGTCACCGTGGATCATCCGGTGACGCCCGAGTTTCTGCGCGGCATGCAAGGCGGCGTGCCGATTCTGGAAACGGTGACCCAGGCCTGCGTCGTCGTTGGCGTTGGCCGTCGACAGTTCCGCATCGTGCTCACCCAGGGACTGAATCGGCAGATTCGCCGCATGTGCGCCGTGTTCGATTATCGGGTGGCGCGATTGCAGCGCCTGCGCATCAGCAATATCCGACTGGGTAAATTGCCACTAGGCCAGTGGCGGGATCTGAGTGCGGACGAACTGCGTGGTCTGCTGCCGCACCGGTTTGGGTGAGAGTGCGGCGCTTGAGATAGTTGGTGGATGCGCGGTACTTATCCACCCTACGTTCCAGCCTGCGTTGGTGGATGCGCTGCGCTTATCCACCCTACGCAAGGGCTGCCGCAGCGGTTTGGGAGAGGGCGCGGTGCTTCGGTATCAGCAGCCCGCTTGGATAACGACGTGCATGCGCTCGATTTCCCGGTGAAAACTGTCGGGGATACGCGCCCAATCCATGACGTCAACACGAATCGGCAGATTGCTTTCGATGAAGGCTGCCTGCAAATCCAACAGTGCCGTGGCTTCGTTGCCGAGATCAGCAGGATTGCGCAGCACTAGATCGAGGTCGCTTGCCGAATGACCGCCGCCACTGACCCGGCTGCCATAGGCCCACACTTCGCTATGCGGAACGTGGGCGAGCAACAAGACCCTGACCTGCTCAAGGTAGGGCAGGGGAAGGTCCACGGATAGCGTGCTGCCGACGGCCATGGCGTGCTCAGCCCGGGTCCCGGAAACGATCACCTAAATGGCTCGCCAGGCGCCGCGCATCGTCGATGAATCCGGGCAGCAGGAGCAAGGTCTGTTTGGCAAAACCCTCACCATAGTCATGGGCGGTACTGTTGCGGTTGTCACGATAGACAAACCAGCGCTCGACTTCGGCCAGATTCATCAGCCCGTGAGTGGCGCTGAGTCGCAGCAGTTCCTTGATCGGCATCGCGTCCAACTTCTTGCCGCCATGGCCAAAATCCTTGAGTGCGCGCTTGAGCAGTTTGAAGCTGGTTTCCTGCGTCAACTCACAGCCCTTGACAATGGCATTGCGAAACACTTCCTGATGAATACTCTCCGCTTCGGCTTGTCGGTACAGCGTCAGCGAAGATTCTAGGGTGCTGATGCAACGTTGGAGATGAGCGGTGTCCAGAATCATACGGCGTGCTCCAAGGGGAACGTCAGCCCTAAGCTTGCCACAGAAGATGGTGGATGCGCGGTACTTATCCACCCTACGTTCCAGCCTGCGTTGGTGGATGCGCTGCGCTTATCCACCCTACGCAAGGGCTGCCGATCCACCGAATAATGGTGGGTTGCACCCACCCTACGACGATAATTGCGCCAGTGCTTGGCGCAGATCGTCGATCAGGTCATCAGCGTCTTCCAGCCCGATCGAGAAGCGCAGCAGATTCTGCGCGGTCACTGGATTGGGGCCTTCGACCGAGGCACGGTGTTCGACCAGAGATTCGAAGCCACCGAGTGAAGTGGCATTGGTAAACAGTCGCAAGGCGCTGGCCACTTGCAGCGCGGCTTCGCGGCCGCGCTTGAAGGTGATCGACAACATGCCGCCGAAAGCGCGCATCTGGCGCGCGGCAACGGCGTGGTTAGGATGACTGGAGAGCCCGGGATAGTTGACTTGCTCCAGCGCTGGACAGGTCGCCAGAAACTCGGCCACGGCGAGCGCATTGGCGGCGTGACGTTCCACGCGCACGGCCAGCGTGCGCAGGCCACGCAGGGTGAGCCAGGCATTGAACGGCGCCATCACCGCGCCGTGGATATGACGAAAATGCAGCACCCGTTCAAACCAGTCGTCGCGGCGGGCGAACACCAGCGCACCGCCCATCACGTCACTGTGGCCGCCGATATATTTGGTGGTCGAATGCATCACCACATCGGCACCGAGAGCCAACGGCCGCTGCAAGGCGGTGGTTGCAAAGGTGTTGTCGACCACGAACAAGGCTTTATGGGTGTGGCAGGCGCTGGCCAACGCCGCGATATCGCCGACATGCAACAACGGATTGGACGGGGTTTCCAACCACAGCAGACGCGTGTCAGCGTTGATCGCCGCCACTACCGCAGCGGTATCCGAATAGGCGATGGCGCGAACCCGAAAGCCCTTGGCCTGCAAAAACTCCAACGCCAGCGTGCGCGTGCCCTGGTAGACATCGGTGCCGATGATGACTTCACCGGGCTCCGGTAACGCCTGCATCAGCGCCGCAATGGCCGCCATGCCGGAGGCAAAACACAACGCTTCCGCACCGCCCTCGGCGGCCGCCAGCGCACGTTCCAGAGCAACGCCATTGGGATGCGCCTCGCGCTGATATTCAAGACCGGCGGGCGCCCGGGTGCCATCGGCAGCGTGCTGATAAGTTGTCGACAGCACGATCGAATCGGCGACGGCGCCGGTATGTGCCTGCGGCTCGGCGGCGGCGTGGACCAACAGTGTGGATAGTTTCATCGGTGGCACCTCGGGGCGATCCATTACAGCGACTTGAAAGCGACGCGCGCCGCCGCCAGCGTGGCGTCAATCATGGCTGGGTCATGCGCCGCCGACAGGAAGCCCGCCTCATACGCCGAAGGCGCAAAATACACGCCCTGTTTCAGCATGGCGTGGAAGAATCGGTTGAACTGGCGGCTGTCGCTGGCCATCGCCTTGGCGTAAGTATCCACGCGCTGATCGGTGAAGAACAACCCGAACATGCCGCAAACATGGTTGGTGGTGAAGGCGACACCGGCGTCGGCAGCGGCGCGCTCCAAACCCGCACACAAGCGCTCGGTGCTGGCCAGCAGTCGCGGGTAAAAGTCCGGTTCCTTGAGCGCTTCGAGCGTCGCCAGACCGGCGGCCATCGCCACCGGATTGCCGCTCAACGTGCCGGCCTGATAAACCGGGCCCGAGGGCGCGACCATTTGCATGATGTCGCGGCGGCCACCATAGGCACCGACCGGCATGCCCCCGCCGATAATTTTACCGAAGGTGGAGAGATCCGGACGGATGTCGTAGAGCACCTGCGCGCCGCCAAAGCCGACGCGAAAGCCGGTCATCACTTCATCAAAGATCAGGATCACACCGTGGCGCGTGCACAGCTCGCGCAGGTGCTGCAAAAACCCGGGGCGCGGCAGGATCAGATTGGCATTGCCGACGATCGGTTCGACGATCAACGTGGCGATCGAGTCGCCGTGTTCGGCAAACAGTTTGCTGGCAGCGTCGAAATCGTTATATGGCAAGGTCAGCGTCAAATCCGCCAGCGCGCTTGGCACGCCCGGCGAAGTTGGCACACCCAGCGTCAACATGCCGGAACCGGCCTTGACCAGAAACGAATCGCCGTGGCCGTGATAGCAGCCCTCGAACTTGACCAAACGGCTGCGCCCGGTAAAACCGCGCGCCAACCGAATGGCCGACATCGTCGCCTCGGTGCCGGAGTTCACCATGCGCACCATTTCCAGACCGGGTACGCGCTCGACCAGGGTTTCCGCCATCGTCACTTCCAGCGGGTTGGGTACGCCGAAACTCAAACCATCGGCGGCGGTACGCGTCACCGCCGCGATCACCGACGGGTGCGCGTGGCCAAGAATCATCGGCCCCCAGGAACCGATGTAATCGATGTAACGCTGACCATCGGCATCGAATAAATAAGCACCCTCGGCGCGCACCGCAAAAAACGGTTCGCCACCGACCGACTGAAAAGCGCGCACCGGCGAATTGACCCCACCTGGCATCAAGTTCAGGGCGCGGGCAAACAAAGCGTGATTCTGGCTCATCGGGCAAACTCCGTAATCGACGAAAACTGACCGCGCAGTGTAATGCCTCGCCACGACGATGGTTGGCGCAGCGGTTTTCTCAAAGCGGCAGCGGGGCTGAGCACAGCGCCTGCAACTGCCAGGCGTGGCGACAAAAATGTCCAACGCGCTGTCATCGAGGTAAACCGAGGCGTGGTGCGCAGCGTCCAGGAGTCTCACAAGGTGGATGCGCGGTACTTGTCCACCCTGCCTTTGACCCCGAGAGCAAATGTGCCGCAGACCTGATTACCGGGTCTTGCGGCTTTCGATCACATCGCGGACAAACGGGACGGTGATGCGGCGGTGCTCGGCGAGGCTTTTCTGGTCGAGCTGATCGACCAGATCGAGCATCGCGCCAAGGTCACGCGGAAAGCGCCGGAACAGAAACTCCAACACCGCTTCGCTGAGGCCAAAGCCGCGCTGTTGCGCGCGGGCGGCGACTACCTGTCGACGCAGCGCATCGCTCAAGGGTTGTAGCGGGCATTGCACCAGACTCGACAAGCGACTAACCAGATCCGGTAGCAGCAGACCGATCTGCGTTGGGCTGCGGCGCGCCGCCAGCAGTAGCGGATGACCGCGTTCTCGCGCCTGATTGAACAGATTGAACAGGGCGATTTCCAAGCCGCGCTGTCCGGCGATGGCATCGATCTGGTCCACGCAAATCAGCGTCGCTTCGGCCGCCGCCGCCAGCGCCAGCTCGGCACTATTACCAAGCATCGCCAGCGGCAAATACAACGCCCCCGGATGGCTGCCGACCAGCGCGCTCTGCAAATGGGTTTTGCCACTGCCTTCCGGCCCATGGAGAAAGCCACCCGTCAATTCGTGGTCGTCGGGCAAGCGCTTGAGCAGCGCCAGCGTGTTGGCGTTGTCGCCGACGACAAAATTATCGAAGCGACGCGGCGACGGAAAGCGCAGGCCCAGCGGCAATTGCGGTGAACTCATGGAGCGCTGCCGGTGTCGGTCTCGTTCGCCATCCCGGCTGGGGGTGGCGATGGCACTGCGGCGCCTTCCACCACCGCCGCTTCGGCACCATACAGATGACTCGCGAGATAACGCTGTTGGCTGTGGCGCAACAACACCATTACCACCGCCGCCACCGGCAGCGCCAGCAGCACCCCGAAGAATCCAAACAACTGGCCACCGGCCATCACCGCAAAAATTACCGCCACCGGATGCAGGCCAATACGATCACCCACCAGTTGCGGCGTAAGCCAGAAACTCTCCAGCACTTGTCCCAACACGAACACCGTGGCGACCACGAGCACATGCAGCCAGGGATCGCCCGGACTCACCAAGGCTGAAATCAAGCCGGCGCTGATGCCTGCCGCTGGCCCCAGATAGGGCACGAAACTCAATAGGCCAGCCAGCACGCCGATCAACAAGCCGAATTCGATACCGGCCAAACTCAAACCCAGCGCGTAGAAAATCGCCAGCACCGCCATCACCGACAACTGCCCCCGCAGAAAGCCGGCGAGCACCGCATCGGCTTCCCCGGCCAAGCGACTGATGGTCGGCGCCAGCGGTCGTGGCAACAGCTCGTGCAACCCGTGCACCAGTACATCCCAATCGCGCAGCAAATAAAACGTGAGTACCGGAATCAGCAACAGATTGGCGATCCATCCAAGCACCAGCGCCCCGGAGTGACCAAGGCCGGAAAACAGTTGCGGCAGCACCCGGCCCATATCCTGCAAATGTGCGCGCGCGGTTTCCAGCCACTGCCCGGCGTTGAAGGTCGCCAGCGGCAGACCGAACTCACGCACCAGCCAGGGCGCCAGCGTGGCATCGAACCAACCATGCAATTTCTGCAACTGGTCGGGAAAGCCCATCGCCTGACGAATGATTTCGGGGATCAGCAAGGCCAATACCAAGGTCGCGATCAGGCCCATGGCGACAAACACGATCACCACGCCGGCACCGCGCGAAACGCGTTTTTCCAGACGATCCACCAGCGGATCGCCGAGATAAGCCAACAGCGCCGCCAACGCGAACGGCGTCAGCACCGGTGCCAGCAAAACCAGCAAACCGGCCAGCACCAGCACCGCCGCCAGCCACCACCAGGCACGTTGATTGATCATGGGAATTACTCGCTCTGTTGACCGCGCCTGCCCTGCACCACGCGCCACGCGCGCAGTGACCAGACCACCGCATAATGGACACCACTAGCCAACGTCAGCAGCGCCGCCGCCCACAACAATTCTGGCTGCCATTGAATCAATTGAGTTGCATTGGCGTGACCCGCAATCACCGCCAGCGCCAACACGATTTGCGCGAACGTCGCGGCCTTGCCGAGCACGCTCGGTTGCGGCTTGATCTTGTCAATGAGGGTGTTGTAGGCAAACGTCCCCAGCACAATCAGCAGATCCCGACTCAGCACCAGAATCAGCCACCACCCAGGCAGGTGGCCCGCCCAAACCAGCGCGATAAAGGCACCCAGCAACAGCGTTTTGTCGGCGAGCCCGTCGAGTGCCGCACCCAGGCGACTCTGCCAGCCATAGCGTTTGGCCAGCCAGCCATCGAGCAGATCGGTCAATCCGGCCAGCAAGCCCAACCAAAACGCCTGTGGCCACTGGCCGGTGGTAATCAACCAAATCAGCGGCACGGCGCACAGGCCGCGACCGATCGACAACAAGTTGGGGAGCTGGCGCAACATCAATGAATCAGTCGCAGTTGCAACGCGGCGGGGGCATCGGCAGCGGCAGCGCCCGCAGCAGCAGCGGTGGCCGTGGTTGGCGGCGGTGTGGCCGCCACAAACTGCAATATTTGATCGATCACCAACAACTGTTGCAAGCGGCGCAAGCCGACCGCCACATCCAGTTGCAACTGCAACCGATTGCCCACGGCGCCGATCGTCTCGACACTGCGCACGGCGGGCAACTGTCCGAAATAACGCATCACCTTGGCATAGTCGGCGGCGCTGTCCAGCGCTTCGATTTGCGCCACGATTTTGCCGAGCGCAGCCGCACCGGATTCGACCGCGTAGCGCCGCGCCAGGCGATCAGCGCTGTCGGTGATTGCCGTCGCCAACAATTCGGCTGCGGTACCGGCATTGGCTTGCCAATGCTCGAATTGCCGACCGTCGATCAAGGTGTAGCGCGCCGACCAACTACCGGCCGCCTTTTTCAGCCGCGCCACCAAAATGACGCGCGCTTCATAGCGCTGACTGGCACCAATCACCAGATTCGGCGTGGCGTCCCAGAGCGTCACCGGGTCGATCCGATTGCGATCCACCCCATCCATCCGCGGCAACTGGATTGGCAGGCCGCGGGCAGCCGCGGTATCGATCAAGGCATCCAACGCCGAAGTCTGAAAGGCACTGGCAATCTGCTGACTGCCCAAGTTGTCAATCACCAACCAGACCAACACCGTCGGCCGCTCTGCACCCCAGAGCGGCCGTCCCAATTCGCTCAACAACTTTTGCACGCCGACCGGATCGAAATCCGCGACCAGGCGCAAACGCTGGGCCGCAGCGTCGCCGTTGGCGGGCGGCGTCGGCGTCTCCAAACGATGTTGCAATTCCAACCTGGCGGCGCGTGCGAGCTTGCCGCCGAGCGCTGGATCACTGGCCACACTGGCATCGCCAGAGGCCTTGACCAGCACCTGCTGCAAGGCCCGCTGCTGTCCCTGCGCCAACTCGATATCGCCCTCTGAACTGAGTACCGAGGTGCCGGAATAGATCGGCACTTCAGCGGCGCCAACCGCCATCCCCCACGCCAACAGAATCAGCCAGAACCCACGCATGCTTGCTCCCGGAAATCCCACTCCGCGCCATGATAGCGGCGTCACGCCTAAGTCCGCGCTGCCAGCGCAAATCGCACCACCGACCAGTGGTCTGGACCGCGCCGATCCGCCCCGTCCAAACTCAGCAGAGCAGCAAAGCCGCCTGCGTCAATTCGAAGACGAACACGCCGAGATAACTGCGCTCCAGCACCGGTTGATCGGCAAACCAGACCAGCACCCGGGCGACCGCGCCACCCAACCACATCGCGCCCAATGCCTTGAACGCCAGCGGCTCGCCCGCCCACAGCGCGTAGGCGGCAATACCGATCATGAAACCACCAAAGCCAATGCGAAACTCGGCGCGACCGCGCGCGCCGCGCAATTCAAAACTCACCGCCGAGGCCACCCGCCGTGGCCGCAGCAAACACCACAGCCCGAACAGCAAAGTGATGGCTGACGCCAAATAGTGCGCAAACTCGCCGACCGCAGGATTCATCGCGGCGCCCCGTGCCGGCCCAGGCCCAACGGCCCAACGGATCTTGCTAATTGCTCGGTACGCATCGTCACTCCCAGCCAGAGCGTCGAGCATAGTCCGCCACGCGGCTCTGCGGCAATCCAGGCACTGGCATCCAGACACTGGCGTGGCGTAGCAAGTAGCCCGGACGCAGCACACAAAGCGCGGCGAGCGATGTGCGCGGTTAGGGGAGACATAGGTTGAGCTTAAGCGCAGCTTTTGCCCAACCAGGTCGGCGGCGGAGCGCGGTTTTTAACGTAAAAGACCCCGCCCGCTGGACGTAACAAAACCTGGCCTGTCACCGGCTCGTGCTCGGTGCCGAGCGATCCCGGTGGCGCCCGCTGGCTGTGGGGATCGGTCATGGCCGACAATTTGCCAGTATCGGTCCACCGGGTACCGTCGGCGATGGTGCGAATTAAACTGGGGAAGCCCGGAACGCCTGGCCACTGTTCTGGCGCGACCGCAGCGTACACTGCGAACGACGGTTTTTTTTAATTTTCTATCCTCAACAAGGTGATGGGCATGGGCATCGACGCCATCCTGACGCTCGCGGTGATCGTGGTCGCGGTGGCGTTGTTCATCAGCGAAAAGCTGCCCAGCGATGTGGTGGCGCTGTTGGTGCTGGCCAGCCTGCTGGTGCTGCGACTGGTCACGCCGGCCGAGGCGGTGTCGGGTTTCAGCAGTCCGGCCACGATCACGGTAGCGGCGATGTTCGTGCTCAGCAGCGGGCTTTCCGCCAGCGGTGTGGTCCAGGCCATGGGCCGTTTGGTCGCGCGCGTGCGGCGGCCACTGCCGATGACGTTGCTGGTGATGACATTGGTCGGCCTACTCTCTGCATTCATCAACAACACTGCCGCCGTGGCGGTGTTTCTACCGATCGTGCTGGCATCCACGGCGGCCAATCGTATCCCCGCCTCGCAACTGCTGATCCCGATGTCCTATGCCGCACAAATGGCTGGCGTGTGTACGCTGGTCGGCACTTCCACCAACCTGCTGGTCAACTCGCTGGCGCAGAATCTCGGCCATCCCGGCTTCGGGTTGTTCGAGTTCACCCAGCTCGGGCTGATCATGCTGGTCGCCGGTTTTGTCTATTTGTTGTTGGTGCAACGCTGGCTGCTGCCACACGCGCACAGCGACGATCCGGACGCTTTCGATCAACTCGGCAAATACATCACCGAACTGCGGGTGCCGCCGGGCTCGCCGTTGCTCGGACAAACAGTCGCCGAAGCCAAGCTCGGCGACCGCTATGGTGTTTACGTGCTGGAGCTGCTGCGCGATGACCGTGCGCAGGCGTTGCCGCGCGCCGAGCCGATTCGCGCCGATGATGTGTTGATTGTGCGCGGCGACTGGAACCGCATCAGCGCCTTGATCGACGAGAACCGCTTGCAGACCGCGCCGGATTTCCAGCCGATCGAACCGAACGCTGGCAACGGCCATCCGGTCATCGCTGAAGTGATGATCGCGCCCGGCTCGGCGCTGGTCGGGCACACGCTGATGTCGCCAGAATGCCATTGGCACTATCGCTCGGCGATTCTGGCGATCCATCGGCGCGGCGATGTGCTGCGCAGCAAGCTGCGCGATATCCGGCTGGGCGTGGGCGATGTACTGCTGCTGCGTGCACCCGGCAATGAACTGCCCTCGCTGCGCCGCAACCCGGCCCTGCTGGTGCTGTCCGCACGCGAGCACCGGGTGTTGATGCCACGCCAGGCGCTGCTGAGCATCGCCATCCTGGCGAGCGTGATGAGCGTCGTTGCCCTTGGCTGGCTGCCGCTGGTGGCCGCGGCGATCCTCGGCTGCATCGCGCTGGTGGCGACCCGCTGCATCGACAACAATGCCGCCTATGAATCGATCGATTGGCGGGTGATCATGCTGCTGGCCGGGGTGATCCCGCTCGGCATCGCCATGCAGAAATCCGGCCTCGCCCAGTTCATCGCCACCCATCTGCTGGGTTTCGTCGGCGGCTTCGGGCCGCTGGCGGTGCTGGCAGCGGTCTACCTGCTGACCGCCGTGCTGACCGAACTGATGAGCAACAACGCGACTGCGGTGCTGCTCACACCGATCGCCTATTCCACCGCGCTGGCCATGGATCTGAGCCCAACCCCGTTTCTCATCGCCGTGTTGTTTGCGGCCTCGACCAGCTTTGCCACACCAATCGGTTATCAGACCAACACCATGGTGTACAACGCCGGCAACTACCGTTTTGCCGATTTCATGAAGATCGGCATTCCGCTCAACCTGCTGTTCTGGGCGCTGGCGGTCTTTTTTATCCCCCGCTTTTTTCCGTTCTAAGCGCCCACGCCGCGCTGCCGAAAACCCCTGCACCCCCCCTGTTGGGTTAGGCAAGCAGCATCCGGGTTGCTTGTTCACGGTGCGCTGCCGGATGCGCGCCGCCCGCGTTCGCTGGCCGCCGCGCGGCTGTTATTCTTGGCGCCCTTAAAACTTCACTGCCGACCATGAGCCAGACCGAAAGCCGCCCGAGCGCGCTGACCTATCGCGATGCGGGCGTGGATATCGATGCCGGCGCCACCGTGGTCGAGCGCATCAAGCCCTTGGTGGCGCGCACGTTTCGCAAAGAGGTGATGGGTGGACTGGGCGGCTTTGGCGCCCTGTTCGAACTGGCCGGCCGCTATCGCGATCCGGTGCTGGTCTCCGGCACCGATGGCGTGGGCACCAAGCTGAAACTGGCGCAGCAACTCGGGCGCCACGATGCCATCGGCATCGATTTGGTTGGCATGTGCGTCAACGATGTCTTGGTGCAGGGGGCCGAGCCGTTATTTTTTCTGGATTATTTCGCTACTGGCAAACTCGACGTCGACACCACCGTGGCGGTGGTCGGCGGCATTGCCCGCGGCTGTGAGCTGGCCGGCTGCGCGCTGATCGGCGGCGAGACCGCCGAGATGCCGGACATGTATCCGCCCGGCGAATACGATCTGGCCGGGTTCTGTGTCGGCGCCGTCGAAAAATCGGCGCTGCTTGATGGCAGCAAACTGCGTGCCGGTGATGTCGTGCTCGGCATCGCCTCCAGCGGTCCGCACGCCAATGGCTATTCGCTGATCCGCAAGATTTTGCAGCGCAGTGGCAGCCCGCTCGATCAGCCCTTGAACCCCGCCGATGGCCGCACCGTGACCCTGGCCGATGCCCTGCTGGCGCCGACCACGATTTACGTCAAACCGATCCTCGATCTGCTCACGCAAGTGGATGTACACGCGATGGCCCACATCACCGGTGGTGGCCTCACCGAGAACATCATTCGGGTGGTGCCGCGCGGCCTCGGGCTGGCGTTGGCAGCGAGCGCCCTGGCGTTGCCGCCGGTGTTCGAATGGCTGCGCGAGCACGGCAACCTGGCACCGACCGAAATGTGGCGCACGTTCAATTGCGGCGTGGGTTTTACGGTGCTGCTGGAGGCGGCGGAGGTCGATCGCGCGCGCACCTTGCTGGCTGGGCATGGCCTCGCCAGTCAGGTGATCGGCCTGGTGCAAGCAGCCAGCGACGACCAGCGCGTGCGGATTGAATGATGCCAACAGCGGCGCTCCGCATCGCCGTGCTCGCCTCGGGCCGCGGCTCCAATCTGGCGGCGGTGTTGACGGCCAGCGCCAGCGGGCGGCTGCCGGTGCGCGTCGTCGGCGTGTTCAGTGATCGTCGTGATTGCGGCGCGTTGGCGATCGCTGGCCAACACCAGGTGCCAGCGCACGCGCTAAACCCGCGCCAGTTTGCCAGCCGCGGCGATTTCGATACGGCGCTGTTCGCGGCGATTGATCGGGTTCAGCCGGGGCTGATCGTCTGCGCCGGCTTCATGCGAATTTTATCCGCAGCGGTGGTCGGGCCGCGCAGCCAGACCCTGATCAATATCCATCCGGCGCTGTTGCCCAAGTACACCGGATTGCACACGCACGCACGCGCGCTCGCCGCCGGAGATTCGGAACACGGTGCCAGCGTGCATTTCATGATTCCCAAACTCGATGCCGGCCCGGTGATCGCGCAGACGCGGATCGCCATTCTCGCCGACGACAACGCCGACACCTTGGCGGCCAGGCTATTGCCGCACGAACACCAACTGCTGATCCAGAGCATCGCCTTGTTCACCCAGCACCGGATCGGCCACCAGCACGGTCAGGTGCTGATCGACGGCAGCGTGCTGGAGGTTCCATTGCGGTTTTGACCGACTCCGTAAACCTCCGCATTTAACCGAATTTTTCCGCTGCTCCGGAAACACTCAAGCATTGCCACCGCCCCCACTGGAATCCACCGCATGCGTAGTCCCGTTCGGCAGCTGATTTTCGGTCTGTTGTGGTTGGCTCAGCCCACCTTGGCCCAACCCACACTAACCCAGCCCACGCTAACCCAGCCCACGCTTGCCCAGAGCGCACTGGCCGAGACCACGCCACCGGCAGCACCGTTGGCGCCGTTCGAACTGCAATTCGATGTTGCGCGCAATGGCAAGGTCCAGGGCGAAGCCAGCGTTCATTTGCGCCAGAACCCGGACCAGAGCTGGGAGTTTGAGACTTTTTCCCGCGGCACCCGCGGTGCGGCGGCGTTTATTGGCGTCAAGATCCGCGAGACCTCGGTATTTCGCTGGCAGCAAAGCACCCCGCAGACCCTGCGTTATGCCTACTCGCAGAAGGTCGGATTCTCCAGCCGCGCGCGCTCGTTCCAGGTCGATCCCGAGCAACACTGGATTCGTGGTCGCGATGCCGATGGCCCATTCGAATTGCGCGATACCGTAGCCGTGGTCGACCGCCATCTGCTGACACTGGCGATTGCCAGCGATCTGCAGGCGGGCAAGTCCGAGTTTCGCTACCAGGTCGCCAACAAACACTCGATCAGCGAATACCGCTATGAGGTCACAGGCAAAGAGTCGATTTTGCTCGGTGGCCAGCCGCTGGAAACCGTGCGCGTTGAGCGCATCCGCAGCAACCCCGGGCGCGTGACCACGGTCTGGATCGCGCCCGCACGCGGCTATTTGCCGGTGCGTACGCTACAGGTGGAGCCGGATGGCGAGACCATCGAGATGACGCTGCGCTGATCAGGCGGCGCCGCTGCGGGTGGCGCCGGGGCAAGTCGAGATTTTTTTCGCGCCGGAATGGTCGGGTTGGTCAAGCGTTTACTGCTTCGGCAACGCGGCCTCGGCGGCGTCCAGGCCAGGCAGATCGGGCTGCAATTTTCGGGCATTGGCGAGCGCTTTGGCGGCGGGTGCAGTCTTGCCTGCGGCGAGGTGTGCGAGGCCCTGCTTGAGCCAGGCAGCGGCCAGACCCTGGCGCATATTGGCCAGTGCCGGATCGCGATCGGCCAGTTGTTGCACCACATCCAGGTTGGCCGCCGCTGCGGTCAATCGGCCCGCACCGAGCGCTTGCTGGAACAGACTTTTTGCCCGCCCCGGCAGCGCCTGGATACCGGCGTTGGCCTCGGCGTTGTAGCGATCCAGCGCCTGCACGCTGCGGTACTTGTCATAGGCGTTGGCGCCCGGCGGATCGATCAAGTCACCGTGAGCGGCGAACAGCGCCGCCGCATCCAGCAAGGTTTGCACTTGCGCCTTCTGCGCCCCATCCAGCGGCCGCTGTTCGGCGGCAATCGCCAGTTTTTCATCGACATCGCGCAGGCTATTTTGCAGGGACTGCCAGCCCTTGAGCTGCGGATCGAGCGCGCGTGCGTCTTGCAACAGGCGCCGCGCTTGATCTTGTTTGCGGTCACGGAATGCGGCCCGCGCCTGCTCCAGCAGGCGTCCGGCAATCTGCCGGATGCCGGTCTGCGCCGACAAGTTTTGCGGGTCGCGTGCCAACACCGAACGGAACACCGCCAGCGCGTTATCGGGCTGTGGGCTGGTCAGCGCGCCGGCCTGCAAATAATCTTTGGCACGACCGATATCCCGCTCCAGACCCTCGAGTGATTCGGCCCGCGCCACGGTCAAGCGCGCGCGCAGATCCGGCAGTTCAGACCAGTGATCGTTGACCCCGGCAATCTGCTCGATCAAGCTGGCGGCCAACGCCAGCCCACCGCTATCGATCGCCGCTGCGGCTTGTTTGGAAAGCCCGCTCAGCACATCCTGCAAGCCTTTGCGCGCGATCGCGTTGTCGGCGTCGGCGGCGAGCACGCGCTGGAACAAATCCACCGAGCCATTGGCGCCCGCCCAAGTGCCGGCCAGTTGCGCCGCCTGGGCGCGCGTCAACAAATCGTCCACCTTGATGTGCTGATTTTCGACGCTAAGCAAACGTTGTTCCAAAGCTTCCAAAGCGCTGCCACCCTGCAAAATCACGCGCGCGCCTTGCGCCCATTGTCGCGCCGCCGGGAGATCGTCGCGACCGAGCATTTCGTTGCCTTTGGCGAGCGCCGCCTCACCGACGGCACGACTACCCTGACGCGCTTGCTCGTTGTCGGGGTCCAGGCGCAATACCGCTTCGTACAGGGCGCGGGCACTCTGATCGCCGTCGAGCAATTGGCCAGCCGCGCGCGCCGCATCGGCCCGCGCCAGCGAGCTGGCAATCGCCGAATCGGGCAACCAGGCGCGCAGCCGATCTTGTCCCAGCCACAAGCCCAGCGCCAGCAGCGCCAGCACCGCTGCCAGCCAAACCGGCCAACGCCGCTGACCGGCGGCGCGCGCCGCGGCCGCGCGTTGCACCGAAGCCGGCGCCAGCGGCCGATGATCGAGCCTGGTCACTTCTTCGACCCGGCCCAGCATCGGCTCGGTGCGTTGGCGGATCGGTTCGGTGGGCGTGCGCAGCGAACGAATGGCGTCGGTCGCCAATCCCGCGACCAAAACCCGTCGCCGATAGCCATCATCTGGCTGCGCCAACTCAGGCCAGCGACCTTCGGCGATATCGCATTCCAGCTCGTGGATGGCCGCAGCGACTTCATCGCCGCTCTGGAAGCGATCCTCGGGCAACTTCGCCAGCAACCGGTCCAGGATCGGCTGGATCGGCACCAGCGGCGCCGGCAAGCGCGGCACCGGCTCGGTGATGTGCATGATGCCCACCGACAGCGAATCCTCGCCGATAAACGGCACCTTGCCGGTGAGCAGTTCGAACAACACGATCCCCAGCGAATACAGATCGGCGCGACCATCCAACGGCCGCCCGCGCGCTTGCTCCGGGCTCATGTAATGCGGCGTACCGATGACCGCACCGGTGCGCGTCATTCGCGTTGCCGAATCACTGGCGCGGGCGATGCCAAAATCGGTCAGCGCCGCGGCGCCATCATCGTGCAGCAGAATGTTGTCCGGCTTTACATCGCGATGGACGAAACCCTTGCTGTGCGCATAAGCCAGCGCCGCAGCAATCTCGCGCACCACCCGCAACACCAGTGTTGGCGCCCGCGGCTGGCCCTCATCGACATGAAACGAACCGCCCGGCAAGTACTCCATGGCGATGAAATGGATGTCTTTGTATTTGCCAACATCGTGTACGCCGACGACATGACGATGGTGCAACTTGGCGGCAATGCGCGCCTCCCGCAGAAAGCGTTCGCCAAAGTTGGGGTCGCTCATCAAGCTCGGCGACATCACCTTCAGCGCGACCTCGCGATCCACCGATTCCTGGATCGCCAAATACACCGTGGCCATGCCGCCACGGCCGATTTGCCGAAGAATCTTGTAGCCAGGAATCTCGATCACGTCACTGACAACCTGTCGCCGTGCCCGTCACAAGCGGGTTTGCGGCAGATTAACACGCCAGCGCAGGCCTCATCAGCAGGCAAAAAACCGCCGCCGGCGCGGCCACTGGCTGGCTCAGGTGCGCACCGCCGTCTGCCGCTTGGCCTCGATCACATTGGGCAGCGCAGCGACGCGGCTGAGCAAGCCGCTCAACTGACCGAAGTCGTGGACGCGCACGGCGAAACTCATTTCGGCCAGGCCGTGGTCCCGATCCAACCGGGTGCTGGCGGCCAGCACGTGCGCATCGGCGGCGGCGATGGCGCTGGAGACGTCTTTGAGCAGCCCCTTGCGGTCGTAGGCGCGCACCAGAATATCGACCTCGTAGGCATCACCACCACGGCCGCCCCACTGCACCTCGATCGCCCGATCCGGCGACCGCGCCAGCAGATGGGTGAGGCTCTTGCACTGCTGACGATGAATGCTGACGCCACGCCCTTTGGTCAAATAACCGGCGATCGCATCGCCGGGCAACGGCTGGCAACAACGCGCGATTACCGTCAACAGGTTGCCGACGCCTTCGATCAAAATGGCATCCGGGTGCTGCGGCTTGCTGCGCACCGGATCGGAACTGAACTCCGGCCGCCCGACTTTGGGTTGCGTGAGTTCATGCCAGGCCCGCGCGATCTGGCCGGGGCTGACCTCGCCGATACCGACCGCCACCAGCAAATCGTCGACCGTTTTCAGATTGAAACGCGCCGGCACCAGGGTCAAATCGGACTCGTGCAAACCGAGCCGCTTCAACTCTTTGTCGAGCACCACGCGACCGGCCTGCACATTGCCGGCGTGATCGAGTTTGCGAAACCAGGCGCGGACCTTTTCCTTGGCCCGTGGGGTGGTCAAAAACTGCCGCGTGGCCACCAGCCAGTCGCGCTTGGGTTCGGAAACTTTGCCCACCACAATCTCGATCACATCGCCACTGGCCGGCACCGCATCCAGTGGCATCAAGCGGCCATTCAACTTGGCGCCACGGCAACGATGCCCAACATCGGTGTGGACGTGATAAGCGAAGTCGAGCAAGGTCGCGCCCTTGGCCATTTCCAACACCTTGCCCTGCGGTGTCAGCAGGTAAACGCGATCATCGACGACCTCGGTCTGGATACCGGCCAGCAAGGCGGCGTCGGACTCGGTATCGGCCTTGGCTTCGAGCAATTGGCGCAGTCCGGCGATCCGTCGCTCGAACGCCGAATCGCCACCGCCGCCCTCTTTGTAGCGCCAGTGGGCGGCGACACCGAGTTCGGCGTGTTCGTGCATTTCCGGGGTGCGGATTTGAATCTCCAGCGTGCGCCCGCCGGGGCCGATCACCGCCGTGTGCAGCGACTGATAGTGGTTGCCCTTGGGCCGGGCGATGTAGTCGTCAAACTCGCCCGGCACCGGCGGCCACAACGCATGCACCAGACCGAGCGCGGCGTAACAGGTGGCGATATCGCGAACCAGCAAGCGCACCGCGCGAATGTCGTACAGGTGGTCGATCGCCACTTCCTTGCGGCACATTTTTTTCCAGATCGAATAGATGTGCTTCGGCCGACCGGCAATTTCCGCATCGATGTTCGCGGCCTTGAGGGTCGTCAGCAACTGCGCTTTTACCGTCTCGATGTAGGTCTCGCGATCCCCCCGGCGTTCGTCCAACGCGCGCGCAATGCGTCGATATTCATCGGCTTGCAGGTAGCGAAATCCCAGGTCTTCGAGTTCCCATTTCAATTGCCAGACACCGAGGCGGTTGGCCAAGGGCGCGTGCATATCCATGGTCAATTGCGCCAACGCCTGGCGCTCGGCTGGCGGCAGCGACTGGGCACCGCGCAGTCGCACCAACTGCGTGGCGAGCAGAATGAACACCACGCGCAAATCCTTGATGATCGACAACAGCAGACGGCGCAAACCCTCGGCACCGCCGCTGCTGCCGCGGGTTGCGTAGAGCGCCCACACCTTGGCCGCTTCGCGTTGGCCATCGATCAGGTTTTGCCGCGCTGGCGCCGGATCATCCAGTCCGGCCGCGTGCAAAATGGTCGCGGCCAGGGTATCGCTATCCACGCCCAACCAGACCAGCAAATCCAGAATGGCGACCAATTCGGCTTCGCGTTCGGGCGGCAACCCCGCCGCCACGGCGCGATCACGGATCGGCCCCAGGCCAGCCACCACCGCTGGCGCTTGATCGCCAAGCCAGGATCGCAAATCGTGATGGGTCTCGGCCAGTTTCATCGCTCAAGAATAGCGGCATCCTGCTTGACTGCGCTGCCAAGCATTGGCAATGGTCTGATCACTCAATCGCCTAAGCAGCGGGTCGCGGCCAGTGCTCGTTCAGTCGTGGGCCAAGGCTTCGAGCGCGCGCTGGATGCGCTTTTCGGACACTACTTCGCGGGTACGAAGTTCCTGCGCGAAAACTTGCACGCGCAGTTCTTCGATCGACCAGCGGATCGCTTCGACGGCGGCCCGCCGGGGATCGCCAGCGGCGGCACCGGCCAGCGGCTGCGGATCAGCAGCAGCCGCTGGCGACCCCAGTCGGCCAAGTGCCGCCCGCCATTGCGCTTCCAGATCGCGCACCCCGAGCATGCGCGCTTGATCTTTGCGTGGGTCCATCGCCAAGCGTTCGGCACGCAAGCGCATGGCGTTCAGGTAACGCGGCAATTCGCGCAAACGTGGCAACGAAAATTGGCGCGCAAATCCGGGAAACAGCAGGCGCCCGAGCTGCTCGCGCAGGTCGTCCAGATTGGCGCTGGCAAAACCCATCAGCCCCGGTCGCAATCTGGGCATCAGCTCGGCATAGGCAACGAGGCTGGCTTCGACCGCGTGCAGCCGCTCGCTGGCCTCTGCCGACAACTGCCGAGCGATGCCATCGGCGCTGCTGCGGAACGCTTCGAGCGTGCGCGCGTTGCCCGGATCGCGCCGCAATAAATCCTCCAGCGCACCCTCGACGATGTCATCGCGCAGTTGTTCCGGCGCCGCCAGCGGCGTGTAAGCCAGCGCCAGTTTGGGGGTCAGCGCCAGCGACTTGCGTACTTGTTTGTGCTTTTCGGCCAACGCCAACCGCAGCAGGCGGTGCAACCCGGCAACGTGCGCCGAACGGGCGATGTCTGGCTGTTCGAACACCGCCAGATCGACGCGATGACCGCGATCCACCAGCGCTGGATAAGCCCGCATGCCCGACGCGGCGGTCACCTGTTCCGGGATCGCCTGCGCCGGAAATGTGCGCAGATCGGTGACCGCGAAGTCGGCGGCGGTCTGTTCGGCAAATGCACCACGCGCCCGTTCGCCGAACTGTTGGCGCAGCACGATCAGATCACGACCTTCGGCCAAGCTGCGCTGTGGTTGGTCCTGCAACACAATGCGCAGGCGCCAGTGCGGCGCCAGTTGGCTCGCGGCGGCGTGCCATTCGGCCCTGGTGACCGGCACGCCGGTGATGCGCTGAAGATAACCGCCGAGCACGTCGTACAGATTTCCATCACGGCTGGTTTCGGCGGCGATAAAGGCACGGGCGAAGTCCGGCGCCGGCACGAAATTGCGCCGCAGATTTTTCGGCAGGGCACGAATCAGTTCGGCGACTTTGCCTTCGAGCAGGCCCGGCACCAGCCAATCGAGACGCTCGGCCGCCACCGCGTTTAGCCAGGCCAGTGGCAGATGCAAAGTGACGCCATCGTCGGCCTGACCGGGATCGAAAACATAACTCAGCCGAAACCGCTCGCGGCCTTGCAGCCACTGCGTGGGGAATTGCTCGGCGGCACTGCTACCCGCCGCCAGCACATCTTGCAGTTGCCATTGCAAGGCTTGCGCTTGTTCCGGCGTGGCGCGTCGAAGGTAGGCATCGAGCGCGTTGGCGGTAACGATGGCGGCCGGCAAACGCGCCTCCCACCAGTCCGCAAGCGCTGCTTCATCGCGCAGCAAACCATGGCGACGTTGGCGCGCTTCTTCTTCTCGCGCAGCGGCCAGCACGCTGCGGTTGTGCGCCATCAGCGGTGTGCGCGTATCGATCTCGCAAGGCACCAGCGCCTCGGCGATAAAGATCGCGCGCGCGGCCACCGGATCAATACTGCCGTAGTGCACCGGTCGGCGTTCCACCAACATCAAGCCGAACAGACTGACCTGCTCGAACGCCTGCACTTGACCGCGCTGGCGCTGCCAATGCGGGTCTTGATAGCTGCGCTTGATCAGGTGCGGCAATTGCTCGATCACCCAGG
>Ga0210033_1001605_pt1 | contig 20423 bp, 18 predicted proteins | sample CryGeymeta201501_FD_185465 | JGI IMG/M metagenome (GOLD analysis project Ga0210033, IMG submission 185465) | Groundwater microbial communities from Crystal Geyser aquifers in Utah, USA - Crystal Geyser metaG 2015-01 (SPAdes) (version 2) | ecosystem: Environmental > Aquatic > Deep subsurface >... | reverse complement strand
TCCGCGATTCGAGCTCAGCTATCCGCCTGCGCCCGGCCACCACCGGGCGCGAACGCTCAAGACCGCGAAAGCCAAGGTTGCGCGGGCCTGGATCGGTGTCCTAGGTTCTGCGGCTATATTCGCTAGAGCGCCGGGATCTGCGCTGACCAGAAGCGACCGTTCCCAAGCCGCCTGTTCTGTAGCGGACACGTTCAGCCACCTCTGCAGGTCAACGGTCTCGGAGTAGACGGCCATGACCCCAGCACCAACAGACGACGACTGCGGGTGCGCTCCCGCAAGGAAAGTCTCAACGTACGACCTGTCGCCATCGTAGGTCGACCAGCGCCCCGCCATCGCCGGCAGGTCCGCCACGTCCGGGCGCTCTTGGAGCAGCCCGATCAGCCATAAGTCCGCATCACGAGGTCGCTCGCGCCGGGCCGATTCGACAATCGCCGACACCGCGTCCACGACGTCAGGGCCAACGTCCACTGGAACGTGCTTGGGCGAGATCTGTATAAGCACGTCAGCACGGGACGCCGCGCGCTCTGCAATCCCCGCGACCAGCCTGGCCCAGCGCGACGGTGCGTCAAGGTGTTCCAACGCTCGTGCGAGCGTCGACTGGAGCAGCTCGGAGCTCCACCGGTGATGAGGAATCTCCTTCTCTGCCTGCATCTCGGCGAGCAGGGCCGAGCGACGTAAGTTGAGGGTTCGCCCTTCTTTCAGTGTTTGCTGACGCGGCGCCGCCACCTTGCTATCGCCGCGTTCAATGCCCAGCGTCGCGACGCTTAGGCGAAGTTCGAAGATCACGCGCCATAGTGGGTGGTCGTGGGTGTATGGACCGGGTTCGTGAAAGCAGTACGCAATCGCCGCTGGCCACCCCCTCCACTGGCCTGGCGCTCGCTTACGCACAATCGCGGCGATCTGTTCGCGGGCCCCGGGCCAGACCCGTTCCGCGTCTTCAAGGGAGATCAACCGAAGCGCATGCTCGAACACGACGTCCTCGCAAGAAGCCGCATGGGCGTCCGCACCCGGATCCACCGTTCGGGCACGCAGGCCTCCCGTGGAGATGCGTCCGAGGAGTTCGACTAGATCCTCATTCTCCAGGAGATCCAAGGCAGCGAACGCCGTCACCCGCCCTGCGAGCTGCGACGCTTCTCGCACAGCAGCGCGACGTGCCGACGCATCCAATATCAATGTGACGAGACGCCCTAGACGAGGGCGTGAATGCTCCCACGCACCGACCTCAACGACATCCAAGAGACGAAGAACCTGTGGTCGAAATTCGTCGACGTGTCTGCGGAACGCCTGACGAGCAGGGCGCATAGCGAGCGCAGCGTCCAGCGGACGCAATACATCGAGGACGCTGACCCCCTTGGTGGGAAGGGACCCGGTCGTCCATTCCAAGATGGAACCCACGCAACTGGCAAAGCGCGCATCATCGATGGTGGCCAGGTGACCAAGCAAATCCGCTGCGACATCAGTCGCACCACCGTGCGAGAGGAACCAAGCTGCGCCCTCGGAGCCATCGGGGTCGAGCAACACGGGTACGAGCTGCGCAGAGTCGCGAAGCGCGGCGAGCCAGTGGCGTGGTAGGCACTCCGTCTCCGCGGCCACACGCCAAATGCGTTCGTCCGCAAGGGGTTCTGGAGCGAGGTTCGCCAACGCTAGCGCGTAGGCGAGTTGGTCCTCGGACAGCTTTGGCGCAGCGATTTCAAGGTCCGCTGCAGCCGTTGCCACGGCTCGCTGCAGCCTATCAACAACGACATCGGCACAAGCCCCGATCGGCGCGTAGACGGGCTCGATCAGCAACACGCCATAGCCCTTTGGGACGCTCAAGAGCTGGGTGACCAACGACAGCGCGACGCAGCGCTCGAAGGCGGTTGCTGTCCAACGCAGCTCGGCCGCCCGACGAGGTTCGACGCCCATCCAACGCCGGAGCGCCTCCTCGGCGGGAGCCGACTCAAGCGCCTCAATAACGCCCGCGAGTGAGGCGTCCGCCGTGGGATGTAGCAGCCCCTCGAACCGAAGCACGGGCCCAGCAGCGCTCGTTCTAAGGAGGCCAAGGTCGACCAACTGCACTACACGCCCCGACAAGTCGATCGACGGCAGGGCATCGGTGAGAATCCGCCGGGTCGTGGGCCTGAGGTCCGGTCGCAGAAGGTCGGCCTGTACGTCGTCGACTACGCCGATCCGAAGAGCATCCGCCACGGGCATGGTCGACAGCGCTCGGAGCGCCCATGGCGAAGGCAAGGATCCATCCGCGGCTCCTCGCCGCCGAAGCGCATCCGCCACAGCGCTCACGACGTCCAGTTCCGAGCCAGGGGGCCGTTGTGCCAGCCAACGAAGCGCTGTAGTAGCAGCCTCGGGCCCAAGTGCTCGTCCGCTCGCCAGCACGGCTCGAATGAGGGGGAGGCGGTCGCTCGGGAGCCAGCGTCGAGCGTCGACCGGAAGCTTCGCTACTTTTGCGCACCAAGAGCGCAGCCACGCGTCGTCGATCGGCTCAAGCACCACATCCGCGCGGAGCTCCGCAAGCGGGGAGGATGGGTCGAGGCCGATGACAGCACGGCGGTCCCCTTCCTTGCACCATTCCTCGACCGCACGACGTGCAGACACCGGCACCCTATCGCCAATGACGAGCGCTCCGCGAGTCTTTGGAAGCGCTCCGCCATGCCAGAGCTCGACCGCGTATCCACGTTCAGTGCCCCAGGTAGCTATGCGCATCAACAGCGTGGTCGCCCCCAGGCTGGGGCGCGCTGCGACCGACACCACCGGGTGCTTTTCACGGGAAAGCTGGCCCGTAGGAAAGCAGAGCGCCTGCAAGTCATCTTCGTCCAGCGAGCCTTGACGGCCCCGCAACGGCGAGCAGACGAACACATCCGCGAGCGGCAGCTCGCCAAAATCCTCCAGTCCGGACGCAAGCAGTCGGTCGTGCACCGGCGCATCCGCCTTCACTTGGTCCATCACCGCCACCAGCGCCGATTCCGGAACGTCCAAAGCCTCGGCGAGGGACCTCAGGCGTTTTGAATCGCCGAACACGTGCCGCAATCCTCGGCGCGTTCCACGAAACGCTTCTCCGAGGTAACCAGAGAGGGTCTTAGCCCGCCGGTCGACGTCTTCCGTAGGGCTACCGAGCATCTGCAGCGCCAATTCGGTGAACGACGCTGTCCCGCGTCGCGTTGAGACGGCCCTCTAGTGCCGCGCGCTGCGACGATGTGAGTGCGTAGGGGTCAGTGGCCATCGGTCCTCCTGCACCAACATGCCGTGTTGGAACAGTCCTCCACCATACAGATTCCGTACGGAGTCAGACGGAAAGAAACGGGCGACAACCAGAGCGAGCCGAACGACCGGCTCGAGTCACTCCTGGGGGTCCAATGCAATCCGTCGCCGTCAACTTCCACGTCAACAAGGCCGGCAACCGCTGTAGCACGTGCTGCATCACCAACACGCGCGACCAGCGTAGGCTGATCGACGACCACTCCGATGCCCCCGACGGGTCTGGCCTCTCGGTGCAACCGCGTCCGGAGGCCGTCGAGGCGACCCGCAGCGGGCGGCGCCCATGGTAGCCCCCCGCACACGCGTCGCCGTGCTCGGCGGCGACGGCAGGTTCCCGTGCGAGTCGCTGCCCGGCTGCCGCGTGCGGCTCTTCCCCGCCCGTCGCTACGCGGGCAACGGACCGCTGCGAAGTCTGGAGCGCTCCCTGCAAGCCGGCGGGGTCGACCGCGTCGTCGTTCTTGCCCGTTGGAACGGGCACTCAGCCACGACGGCCATCATGCGCCTGTGTCGAAAGCTCGGCGTCCCCTTCGAGGTCATCCCATGAGCGCCCCAACGTCAGAACAGCAGCACGAGGTGAACATGACCGCTCCCGAAGCCACTCCCCGCACCGTCCTCCTGGTCTCCCTGGACTGGATGCGCCCCAAGGACCCTCGCACGACGCTCGGCCACGCCTCGCTGCTCGCGAGCCTCCAGCGCGCCCCCGACCTCGATGTCCGGACCCTCAGCCGCGCGGTCAACAGCCCGCGCTTCGACCGTCGCGAGCTGCTCGAAGCGGTGAAGCGCGAGCTCGACAGCGGCGCGACCGACCTCGCCCTCGGGGTGTACGTCTGGAACGACGCCGACGTGAAGTGGCTCCTGCGAGCGCTGCGACGCGACGGGCACCGAGCGCGAATCATCCTCGGCGGGCCGCAGCTCAGCTACGCCGCCGAGGGCCTCCAAGCCCGCTACCCCGAGGCCGACGTCCTCATCCGAGGCTACGGCGAAGACGCGCTCCTGCACGTGCTCAGCACCCCACCGGGTACGCCCTTTCCCGGCGTCACCCTGAAGGGCCAGCCCGACCTCGCCCAGCAGGCCCAGGTCACGCTCGCCGAGCTGCCCTCCCCCATCCTCAGCGGGGTCCTGCCGATTCAGCCCTTCATGCGCTGGGAGACGCAGCGCGGCTGCCCTTACGCATGCTCCTTCTGCCAACACCGCGAGGCGGGCGCGCGCCTCAAGCGCTCCAGGCTCGGCGAGGGCCGCGTCCGCGACGAGCTCGACGCCCTCGTCCGAGGTGGCGCCACCGACATCGCCGTGCTGGACCCCATCTTCAACTTCAACCCCGACGCCACCGCCATCCTCGAGCGCTTCGCCGAGCTCGGCTATCGCGGCAAGCTCTCGCTGCAGTCGCGCTTCGAGCTGCTCGACGAGCGCTTCCTCGACGCCTGCACCAAGCTCAACGTCGTGCTGGAGTTCGGCCTGCAGACCGTCATCCCCTCCGAGATGAAGGCCGCGAACCGCACCAACAAGCTCGACAAGGTGGAGCGCGCCATCGAGGAGCTGCACCGCCGCGGTCTGCACTTCGAGGTCTCGCTCATCTACGGCCTGCCCACCCAGACGCTCGCCTCCTTCGAGGCCTCCGTCCAGTGGTGTGTCGACCGGGGCGTGCCCGTCATCCAGGCCTTCCCGCTCATGCTGCTTCGAGGGACGAAGCTGGAGCAGGACCGCGCGACGTGGGGCTTGGTGGAGAGCGACGACGTCATCCCCGTTGTCGTCGAGAGCGACTCCTTCTCGCGCTCGGACTGGGAGCAGATGCGCGCCCTCGCGGACAGCCTCGCCGCGCGCAACGCGCTCCCGAGCGCAGCATGAGGCCGCTGTTCATCGTGCTCGAGGCCCTCGACGGCGTCGGCAAGACCACCTTAGCGCTCGGCCTCGCGAAGCGGCTCGGCGGCGTCGCCATGAACACGCCGGGCGACCTGCTTCGGGCCGTGTCCCACAGCGTCTTGGAGGGGCTCGGGCCCAATCAGGAGGCGCGATGCTTGTTCTACGCGGCCTCGGTGCTGGCAGAGGGCAGCAAAGCGCGCGCGGCGGTGAACCGCGGCACGACCGTCGTGATGGACCGCTACTGGCTCTCGACCCTCGCCTACGCGCGCGCTCGGGGCGTGGGCGCGGCCCTCCACGACGTGGAGGCTCTGGTGCCTGCCCCCGACCTCACGCTGCTCATCGTCCTAGACGAGGACGAGCGGCAGCGACGCCTTCACGCGCGCGGGTGCACCACCGCCGACCGCGAGACCTTGGACGCTGTGTTCCGCGAGCGGGTGCTGGCCGAGATGCTGGCGGAGCGGCGTGTGGGGCTCGGGCCGACTGTCGTGGTGGACGTGACGGGGATGGGGGAGGTTGAGGCGGTCGTGGAGGCGGCAACCGTGATCCGACGCGCTGCGACCTGGTCGTGATTCCCTACGACTCCAAGCCACGTCCGTCGTAGGTCAAAGCCAGAAGCGTCGACCAGAGTGCTGCGGTGGCGTCACTCCCGCCCTCCGAGAAAACCCAGTCGCCACCGCAATCACGCCACACACCAGCCCCCGCTACACCGACTTCGCACCCCATACGTTCATTAAAACGAACAAGTCACCCGTACCCCGTGCCCCCAGGACACTCCAACCGCCGAATATTCACCAAAACGAACATCACGCGCTCGATTCCGCTTGCCCCGCCCCTCACCTCGGCGTACAGTTCACTTCAATGAACACCATCGACCTCGGCCACGCGCTCCGGGCCCGCCGACGCGAGCTCGGCATCAGCCAGCGGGATCTCAGCGACCTCGCGGGCGTGGCGCTTCACACCGTCTCTGATGTGGAGTCGGGCAAGGGCAACCCCACGCTGAGCACGGTCGTCGCGCTGCTCGCGCCGCTCGGCCTGAAGCTGGACGTGCGGATTCGCGAGCTATGAGGCGCGCGCTCGCGCTCAACCACGGCGTGCGCGCGGGCATCCTCGAAGAGCTGGAGCGCGGAGGCTTCCGCTTCACCTATGACCCCGCCTACTTGGCCTCGGGCGCTGCGCCGATCAGCCTGGGGTTGCCGCTGCAGAGCGCATCTTTTGAGGCATCCGCGCTCTTTCCGTTCTTCTACGGGCTGCTCTCGGAGGGGAGCTCCCGCGAGCTGCAGCTGAAGACGCTCAAGATCGACCAGGACGACGCCTTCGGGCTGCTCCTCGCCACCGGCGAAGACACCGTGGGCAGCGTGTCGGTACGGGAGCTCCGATGAGCGCGCGCTGCTTGAGCCGCCTCACCCCGCTCCCCGAGGAGGGCTACAGCCGCGCTGCGCTAGCGCGCTTGTCCGACAACCGAAAGCTTCCGTCGCGACTTCGCTTCTCGCGGGAGCAGCTCGCTGGGATTCGCGCCGCACACTCCGCGCACCTGTCCATCTCGGGCGTGCAGGACAAGCTGTCGCTGCGGCTCCACCGGGGCCAGCTTGAGCCCGTCACCACGGGCGGCCAGTTCATCCTCAAGCCGGTGCCGAGCGCGCTCCTACCTGCGTACCACGGCGACATCCCAGCGAACGAGCACCTCACGATGCAGCTCGCAGAGCAGGTCTTCGGCGTCCGCACCGCTGCAAACGCGCTGATTCGCCTCGCCGACGGCGAGCTCGCCTACCTCACGCGGCGCTTCGACCGAACCTTGGACGGCGACCGCCTCGCCCAAGAGGACCTCTGCCAGGTCCTGCGACGCTCGCCCGACAGCCACGGCCCGCTCTACAAGTACGACAGCAGCTACGAGGCCCTGGGCGCCGCCCTCAAGCAGCACTGCGCGGCCTACGCGATCGAAGCCGAAGAGCTCTTCTTGCGCATCGTGTTCTCCTACGCCGTCGGCAACGGCGACGCGCACCTCAAGAACTTCTCGCTGCACCCCACGCCGCGCGGCGACCACCGCCTCACCCCGGCCTACGACCTCATCGCCTCCTCGCTCCACCTCCCGAACGAGCCGCGACTCGCGCTCGATCTCTTCGACCACGACGAGCTCCCCGACGGCGTCGCCAACGAGGGCTTCGAGACCGGACGCGACCTCTTGGAGCTCGCCCGGCGCTTCGGCTTGCGGCCCCACCGCGCCGAAGCCACGCTCAGGCGCTTCCCCGCGCAGCGCGACGCCGTCGCGGACCTGGTGGGGCGGTCCTTCTTGAGCGAGCCGGCGAAGCAGGCCTACTTGGCGTGCTTCGAGGACCGCGTTTCGGCGCTGGAGCGGTAGACCCGCGCGGCAACTCGAGGCCTCGAGCTGCCGTGCGTCCGCGGCGAGCACCGCCATGCCGGAGCCCGCTCACCCGCCATCGCCCTTCCATGGCTCACCTGGGAGCTTCGCGATCAGCTCGCTGAGCACGACCTGCAGCGCCGCGTCGAAGTTCCACGTCACCCCTGCGCGCAGCAAGGCGTCCATGTCGCCGCGGAAGTCAGCTCGGCTCGCCTTCTCGTGGAGGTTCGCCTCGAACTGTGCGCGCGTCACGGCGTGCCCACCGTCCGCCATGTAGCGCTCGAAGCACGCCACCAGCTTCGGGATGTTCAAGCCGCCGCGCTCGATCGCGTACCAGAGGTCGAAGAGATCGCGTCCCTTCTTGCGCTGATAGAGCGCGCGAAGCTTGGTTCCGAGCAGCTCCTCAAGGGCGAACGTCGTCACGTCCGCGGTCCCGCGGAACCAAGCGCTGTCGACCTCGAACGGGACCTGTGCCAAGCCCAGCTCGGCGAAGTGCTCGCGAGAGTTGATCTCGATCTTCAGCCGCATCCTGACCGGAGGCGCGTCCTCAGACTCGAACCGGTAGACGAGGTTTACACGACCCTCCTTGAGCTTCCGCTGAGGGGTGCCGAGCCAGCCATCGAGCACCCCACGAACCAGGTCGAGCGTGTCACCGATCGGCTCAGGCCGGACTTGAACCAGATCAATGTCTTCCGAGTACCGCGCGGCGGGGCGCAGGTGGAGCTTGTACAGCGCCGTGCCTCCGCGAAACGCCAGGCGCGCTGCGATGTCCGGCTGCGAGTACATCGCGACGAGCGCCCGGCTGATGACAAGGTCCTGCTCGACGAGCGCGTTCACGCTCCACGGCGCCTCGCGCCGCCACGCGACGATGGCCTGCTCGGGGATCAAACGTCTGCCTCCACGTCGGTGTTGATCGCCAGGCTCCAGCGCGCATCCCGCGGCGCCCCCTGCATGGCTAGCCAGGGCGCGAGCGGGACAACGAACACGTCGCGTTCGGCCAAGACACGCTCGACATGAGCGGCGAGCGCGTCCTGCTCAACGTGCACGAGGAGGTAGCCGAGGCGCTGCACCCACGCGACGGGCGCGCGCCTCGCCTCGGCGGCCAGCGCCTCGCCGTCCATCGACTCCGCCAGCTCGGCCAACACGGTGGCGACGTTGTCGAGGTAGCCACATCGCTCCGGATACCCGACGAGCTCAAGCGCGGTCGCGGCAGGCGACGCGACGCGCAGCGCACCCGTCGGCACGTTCCGCTCTACGACGGGCGTGTCCGCCATGTCTCGACGCGCGACGAAGTCCACCCGCACGCCGCCGCACGCGAGGCTTCGCCGAGACTTCGCCACGACCACCTGAAAGACCATCGGCGCCTGGTGGGCCGCGCCGTGGTACGCGGCCGCGCTCAGCAGCGCCACGTAGTAGGGCTCGCCGAGGTGCTCCAGCAGCTGCGGGACGAACTGCTCCGCGGGGAGACAGCCTAGCCGGCGGTACCTTGGCGGCACCACCACGTGAAAGCCTCGAAAGGGAGCGGCGATGTGGCCCTTGTCCTTGAGGCGACGCAGCTGCGCGCGAACCGCGGCCTCGGACCGGCCGAGCGCCTCGACCGCCTGCGCCGTCGTGAACGTCAGCCGCCCGTTGACCTGCAGGTCCTCCACATAGTCCGACGCCGATCGCATCATCGACAGTCCTTGAGCGCATAAGATCGCGCGAGAGGGTACGTTACGTAGCTGACAACTTCTCCCAGGAAGCGCTCACCTGCACAATATACCGCACTTCGGTATTTTGCGCGTGTCCTCGCTCGCGGTTGACCTCGTCCGCCAGCCCCCCTCACCTCCGACCTCCCCGCGCCTGCTTCCGCAGCCGCTTGCGCAACCTCTTCAGCGCCGCGCTGACCGCCGCCGTCGACACCCCCTCACCGCGTGCGAGGTCGCTCTGCGACGCATAGACGCCCTCGTCCAACAGGCGACGCCACTCGACCGCGCGCCAGCCGGCCGGAGGGCGGTCGAGCTTCTTCGCCTTGGCGCTCGGCTTGCGCTCCAGTGAGAACGCGATCTGACGAGTGTGCCGCTCGATGCCTTCGGGGGTGCCACTTCGTACCTGACCGAACATGCCGGCCTTCCGCTAAATCGGACGAGTCGGCAAGCTCAGGCACCGCCCCGCTTCGCCGGCTAGAACGCGTCTTATCGACGGCGTCTAGCTCGTCGCACAGGTGCTGAAGCCCGTCGTTCTCCATTCCGACCTTCAGGTTAATCACGACCTCGCGGCGGTCGTGGACGTGGATGCTCTCGATGAACGCGAGCACCACCTGCCGCTGAACGCCGAAGGGCAGCTGCTCAAAGCCCGCGCTTAGGCGACGCCGAAACTCGCCGAGCGTGTGCAGGTTCTTCTCCACCGCGCTCGTGTAGTAGTCCTCCTCGGCGATGGTGCGCGCCTCGCCTTCGATCGCCGCCTTCTTGCTCTCCAGCTCGGCGATCCGCGCCTGGCACAGGGCGGGGTCCAGGCCGTCGCCGATGGCGTTGAAGTAGTTCTCGATCTTGCGCTCGAGCTCGCGCACCTTGGCCTCCACGGCCTTGGGGTCGGCGCCGTACTTGCGCCGCCGCGCCTCGATGCGCTCGCGGACCCGGCGCTCGAGCTCGCTCCAGCCTTCGGGGTCGACGAAGCGTGCCTGGAGCGCGCTGATGACCGCGCCGTCGATCCAGGCGACGTCCAGCGGCAGCGACTTGCACATCGAGGCGCCCTTGTTGACGTAGCCGGAGCAGTAGTACGCGAGCGAGGTCACCCGCTCGCCGCGGTGGTCGGTGTACTCCCGGCGACGGCCGACGAAGTTGCTGCCGCAGCCGTCGCAGCGAATGAGGCGCCCGAGCAGGTAGCTCACCGAGCGGTGCGGGCTCGTGTGAACGGCGAAGGTCCGCTTTGAGGCCATCGTCTTGCGCAGCTCGAAGGTCTCACGCGAGATGATGGCGGGGTGTGCGTCACGCGCGACGATGCGCTCGTCCTCGTCGGTCTGGGCTCGCCCCGTGCGCCCCTTCTTCTTGCTCTTCATCCACACAATGTCGCCCATGTACACCGGGTTGTTGACCAGCGCGTTGAGGGTCGACGAGCTCCACTTGGCCGTCCGCGGCGCCGGCACCCCGCGGCTGTTCAAGCGCCCCGCGATGGCCTTCAGCCCGAGACCCTCGTCCGTCGCCATCGCGAAGATGTCGCGCACCACCTGGACGTGCTCGTTGTCGCCGAGCGCGTAGCTGAAGTGCTCCCGACCCGCCGCGTCGAGGACCGCGGCGCGCTTGTACCCATAAGGGACGAAGCCACCATTCACCCACCCCCGGCTCGCGTTCTCGCGCATGCCCTTGAGCGTCTCGGTGCCGAGGTTCATGCTGTAGAACTGGTTGACGACCTCGATCATGCCCTCGTACAAGAAGCCTTGCGGCGACTCGGGGTCGAACTGCTCCGTGGCGGACTTCACCTGCACGCCGTGCTTGCGGAGCAGGCCCATAAAGAGGATCGACTCCTCGCGGTTGCGGCTGAAGCGGTCGAGCTTGTGGACCAAGATTACGTCCACGTCGTGCTTTCGGCAGTAACTCACCATCTCGCAGAAGCCCGGCCGGCGGTCGGCGGGGGCGTAGGCGGAGATGCCCTCGTCCACGAACTCCTCGACGAGAGCGTGGGCGGGGTTCTGGGCCACCCACGCGCGCAGGGCCTTGCGCTGAGCGGGGATGGAGTTGTCTTTCTCGGCTTGCTCGTCCGAGGACACGCGGCAGTAGGTCACGACGTTGGGCACGGGGGTCTCCTGTGGGGCGCCTGGGTTGGTGGCGCCGCTCGGGTGGACGTTTGCACGGACCATGCCACATCTCGCGGGCGAGTGCATCCAAAGTATTACGTTAACTACTCGACTATTTTGAAGAGCCCGATCGGAAGCTGAACTCCCGGCGGCTCGCGTTCGGGTCAGCGGGGCTCCGCTTGCGGGCCATTGCGGCTCAAGGTTGGGAGCTTGCGGCCCAAGCGCCTCTGCTTGCGGCCCAAGTGACCCGGATTGCGGCCCAAGCGCGCGTCCTTGCGGCCCAGCCCGGCGGACAAGCGGCTCGCGCTGAGGGCCCCTCGACGGCACCTGCCCGATCGGCACTAGACCCGGCGTTGCCTCGACCCTTTCACCGCTGGCACGCCCCCTGCTTTGGCCCTCGTCATCGCCGCACTCCGCGGCTCCGAGGTCCACCGACGTGTCTCGCCCCCGCCGCCAACCGCTGACCCTCCGCGTCGTCCGTGTTCACGACCCGGACGCCGACGCCGCCTTCGAGCGCGTGCTCGACCTGCTCGCCGACGCCTTCACGGAGCGAGCCATCTGCGAGGCGCGCGCTGACGTCGCCGAGCGCCTCGCCCGCCCCGTCGAGGCCGTCGACCGCGAGCCCGGACGGCTGGACGACGAGGACCAGCGCTGGCTCGCGCAGCTCGACGAGCGAGGTGTCGCGTGAGGCCCGCCCTGCTCACCACCCTCGCCCAGGAGCGCGGCACCCTCACCGCGCGCGCCACCCTCGCCGAGCCCGACGTGCGCCTGGACGCCGACGCGGCCGATGGGGCCGTGCTCACGATCGAAGAGGGCGGCGTGCGCGTCGACCTCGCCTTCCCGGACGCGGCGTGCGTCCGACTCTTTCAGCACCGCGTGGGCCGGCTCTCGCTGCCCGAGCCCCGCGACCCCTGACCCCCTCCCTGCCCCTCGCAGGAGGGGCGTCACCCGCTCGGCACGACCGAGCACCTCACCGGAGCGACCGTGAACCCAACCACCACCCACCTTCACAACTTCGAGGGCCAGGCCCTCGTGACCCTCACCTGGAACGGACGGCCGTGCTGGATCGCTCGGCACATCGGCGCCTGCATCGGCTACAGCCAAGGCGGAAAGCGCATCCCCAGCAAGATCCTCGGCGACTGGAGCGATGAGTTCATCGCGGGCAAGGACTACCTGCTCCTCCAGGGCGAGGACCTCGTCGCCTTCCAGCACAGCGCGCCCCAGGACGACGGCGGCACCTTCGGGCGCGGCTCGCTGCTCGTGCTCTTCGAGTCCGGCGTCTTCTTGCTGCTCGCGAAGACCGCCCTGCCCCTCGGCGTCGCGCTGCGCCGCTTCCTGGTCGACGAGGTGCTGCCGCAGCTCGCGCGTGAGGGTCGCTACCAGCCGCGCCCCGCGCCCGAGCTCGACCCGAACCAGAGCCTGTTCGCCGAGCTCAAGCCGCGCCCGATCGCCCCGCGCCGCAGCGCTCAAGAGCAGCGCCTCAGCCTGCAAGCGCACACCCGCGCCGCGTGGGTCGACCTGTGCGATCGACGCCTGCAGGTGCGCGCGCTCCAGCGCTTCGCCGAGCAGGCCGGCGACTACCTGACGCCCGGAGAGCGGCTCGCCGTCGAGCTCCTCGCGGCGGAGATCGCCACCGGCCTGCCACTCGCGGAGGTGCTCGGCGACGGCCCTGGCGACGACCCCGGAACCGGCCTCGCTCCCACCCGCAACGCCGCAGCCTGAGACGCCGATGCAGCCGCCCGTCCCCACGATCATCGAGCACGCCCGCCTGGCCGCGGTGCGCTTTCGCGACGAGCGCTCGCGGGTGCCCGAGGCGTGGGAGGGCGCGCCGCTCGAGCTCATCGGGCGGCACCTGCTGCGCGAGCACAAGCGCGGCACCCCCGCCTTCTCGCCGGCGGTCTACCAAGCCGGGGCCGCCCGCGGAAAGCGCGGCGTCACCTCGGCCACCGCCCTCACCCTCGACTTTAACCACCTGCCCGCTGACGCCGTCGCTGACGTGTGGAGGCGCCTCGACGAGCGCGGGTGGGCCTGGGTAGCGTACTCCTCGTATAGCCACCTCGCGAACGGAGCGGACGACGCCTGCTTTCGCGTGCTGCTCCTCGTATCGCGCGACATCCTGCCGGACGAGTACGACGCCGTCTGGCTCGCCGCCGACACCGCGCTCGGCGAGCACGCGGATCGCAATGCCCGCGACATCAGCCGCTTGTGGTTCGTCGCCTCCTGCCCGCCCGAGCGCGTCGCCGACGCCTGGGTGCGCTCGGGCGACGGCCGCCCCCTCGACGTCGACCGCGCCGTGCTCGCCTACCGCCAACAGCGCGCCCGCAAGCGAGGCCGCGAGCCGCGCGTCGACGCCCCCATCGCGTCGGGATCTCGAAACGGGGCGCTGCTGAGCCTCGCCGGGGCGATGCGCCGTCGCGGCGCCGAGCTCGACGCCATCGTCGAGGGCCTGCTCGCCACCAACCGCACGCGCTGCAGGCCGCCCCTCGACGAGGACGAGGTGCGCGCCATCGCCGACAGCGTCGTGCGCTACCGCCCGACCTCCGCGCTCGTCACCGCCAACCGCACCGACCTCGGGAACGCCGAGCGCTTCGAGGCCTTCGCCGGCCATCGCTTTCGCTACGTACACGCCTGGGGCGCCTGGCTGTGGTTCGACGGCACCCGCTGGCAGCGCGACCTCGACGGCGAGGCCGTGCGCTGGGCCCGCGACCTGCTCCGCGCCACCGCCGCCGAGGCCGGCACCATCCCCGACGAGGCCGAGCGCGAGGCGCTGCTCAAGCACGCCCTCGACTCCGAGAGCTCCGCCCGCGTCACCGCCACCCTCACCCTCGCGCAGTCCTTCCTGCCCATCGCCCCCGAGGCCCTCGACGCCGATCCCGACCTGTTCAACGTCGCGAACGGCACCCTCGACCTGCGCACCGGCGACCTCGGGCCCCACGACCGCGAGGCCATGCTCACCCGCCGCAGCCCCGTCGCCTACGACCCCGACGCCGCCTGCCCGCGCTGGGAGGCCTTCCTCGCCCGCGTCCTCGGCGAGCGCGCCGAGCTGCTGACCTTCGTGCAGCGCGCCGTCGGCTACTCCCTCACCGGCCACACCGGCGAGCAGGTGCTGCTGCTGCTCTGCGGCGTCGGCGCGAACGGCAAGAGCACCTTCCTGGAGACGGTGCGCGCGCTCCTCGGCGACTACGCGACGCAGGCCGACTTCACCACCTTCCTCAAGCGCGACGGCGACGGCGTGCGCAACGACCTCGCCCGTCTCGTCGGCGCGCGCTTCGTCGCCGCGGTCGAGGCCGAAGCGGGCCGCCCCCTCGCTGAGGCGCTCGTGAAGCAGCTCACCGGCGGCGACACCATCACCGCGCGCTTCTTGTTTCGCGAGTTCTTCGACTTCAAGCCCGCGTTCAAGCTCTGGCTCGCCGCGAACCACCGCCCCACCATCACCGTCGGCGACCACGGCATCTGGCGCCGCCTCCGCCTGGTCCCCTTCACCGTCACCATCCCCGAGGCCGAGCGCGACCCGCAGCTCACCGCCAAGCTCGCCGACGAGCTGCCCGGCATCCTCGCCTGGGCCGTGCGCGGCTGCCTGGACTGGCGCGCGAGCAGCCTCGGCCAGCCCGCCGAGGTGAGCGCCGCGACCTCCGCCTACCGCGACGAGATGGACCAGCTCGGGCCCTTCTTGGAGCACGCCACCGTCGCCGACGCCGAGCACCGCGTCACCGCCCGCGAGCTCTACACCGTCTACGAGCGCTGGTGCGAGGCCAACGCCGACCAGCCCCGCACCCAGAAGGGCTTCGCCATGGGCCTACGAGAGCGAGGTTTTGAGGCCGTCAAGGGCAGCAAAGGCGTGCGCTGCTGGTCCGGCCTGCGCCTGCGGGCTGACGCTTTGCTGGGTGGCGGGTGGCACATAGGTGGCGCGTTTTCCGAGAAGTTTTCTAGGGAAAAATCCGCCTACGCGTACGCGTCACCTATTCCAAGGGAGAGGTACCCCGAACACGCGCCATCGATCAGCCACCCGCCACCCAGGAGCGAACAAGTCGCCCTCGACTTCGAAGAAGGTGAGCTTTGACCGTCGCGGCCACGCTGCTCGCGCTCGTCGAAGCGGGCGTCACGCTGTGGGTGGACGGCGACCGCCTCCGCTACCGAGCCCCCGTAGGCGCCCTCAGCCCCGAGCTGCGTGAGCGCGCGAACGCCTCGCGCGGCGCCCTCATCGCCCTGCTCCGCGCCGGCGCCTGCTTGCCCCTCTCGCTGAGAGCTTGGCCTGAAGCGGATCGTGAGGCCTACGAGGAGCTCGCCGGCCACCTCGAGTTCGACGGTGGCGCTTCGCGCGCCGACGCCGAGCGCACCGCAGAGCTTCGCCTACGCGTAGACCACGCCCAAAGCTTCGTGGCGCGCGCAGCCCTTGTCGTCACCCCCGTCGCCGCCGCTGTCGCAAACGGCGCCTCGGGGAGCGGCCCGCACCGGCGTCCGTGAGGGAGCTGGGCCTCCTCGCCGGGAATGGGCTCGGCGAGGGGGTTGGGGTGGGGGATGGGGGCGGGGGCGGAGCAATCGCCCCAACGCGCGTGATCCTCGGTGCGTGCACTCGTCGCTCTACCAGCGGATCGCCCGGATTCTAATCCAGACAACTCACACCATGGATATAGCATGAGCCTCCGCATCTCCTCAGCGGGGGCACCATGGGCGACGGTCAGCAATACAAGAAAGCTCCGCCTTCCGCAGGCTCACTCTTCACGGTCGAGCAGCCTGCCAACGCCTTCTTCGATCCGCCGGCGGCAGGCCCAGTCCTCCAAGACGAAAACAGCCTCGCTCAGGAGAGCGTGGGTCCGGTCGAAGCGGTGCCCGCAGACGCTCCGTTCACGACGTTCCTGCGACCGTGGCCCAACATGCTCGCTGGATACCTCCAGCTGGAGGAGCAGGGGCAGCTCAGCATGGCCCCGGTCGAAGCCGGCCCGGAGGCGTGGAGACAGGACGTCGAAGCCAGCGAGGCCGAAGTGGCGCTCGGCGCTGGCGGCTTGGCGACGGCTGGTCCGCCACCCGCCGACGAGGCCGAGGGCCAGGAACTCTACGAGGCCATCACCGGCTGGAGCCGCGACGAGACCGTGCTCGCCATCCTGCGGCGGCACGCAGGCGAGCTGGGCCCGCTGCGCGCCAGCTACGAGCGCTACGCTCTCGCACGGAACGAGGGCTATGGCGACCTCGTCGTCGACCTGAACGGGTGCTTGGGCGAAGACGCCATGGGTGAGGCCCGCGCCTACCTCATGGGCTCCATGAGCGTCGAGGACGACCTCCACACGCGTCAGGACGAGGGGTGGCTGGAGAGCGCCGACACCGAGGGCGCCCTCGAGGTGCTGCGGGAGCAGGTGAGCGCGAACGGGCCCGCCATCGCGGCTGACCCCGCACGAGTGACCTCGCTCCGCGACGCGGCGCTCGCCGTGGCCCCCGACGACGCCGACTACACCTCCGCGGCGCTGCGCATCCTATCAGCGCTCGGGGGCACGGGACGCGGGACCGAGGCCCCCGTGAACGAGCTGCGCGTGCAGGCCGCGGCGGTGCGGGTCGAGCAGGCCGCGAACAGCGCGTGGTACGGCACGCCCTCCGCCGACCTCGCCTACGCGGCGATGGTCGACCTGTCCGCGGCCGAGCGTCGGCTTCTATGGGCCGAGCACGCCAACGCGTTCAGCGCCTTCTCCCCCGAAGACCAGACCCGCCTCGAGCACCTGTGCACGAGCGACGACGTCTCCACCGCCGAGATCGTTCGTGAGGGGCTTCGTGCCGCTGCGGCCAGCGGCGACGACGTCGTGCTGGCCGAAACCGCGCAGGCCACGGGCGCTTGGAGCGAGATCCTGCAAAGTGAGGCCGCCCAGGCGGGCCCTGGCACAGAGCAGGCGGACGCGTGGGTGGCGATGCAGGGCGCGGTGCAGGACCAGGCGCTCGGAGACGACGTCACCCGCGAGGCGCTCTCGGAGGCGGGGCTCCTCGGCAGCCTTGGGCTCGAGCGCCACGACAACAAGCTCGCAGGCTACGAGGCGGTCGTGCTCGCCGCCCGCGACGAGGACACCTTGGTGGCCGCCCTCGACACCGTGCCGCGCGGCGAGCGACGCGCCGTCCAGACCGGCAACGTGTCCAGCCACCTGATGACGCTGCGTCTGTACGACGCCCCTCGAGTGGCCGCCCGCTTGCGCGCGAACACCCTCTACGCCGAGGTCACTGCTGACGTCGAGGCCTTCGCATCGCGAAGCCAGCTCGGGCGCGCACGCGTGGCTCTCCTGCGCCTTGAGACCCCGCAGGAGCGCAGCGGGTGGATGGAGAGCTCGCGGGGGAAGGCGCTCATGGCTGACCGCACCGTGGCGACGCTGGTGACCGCGACCCTGTGCGACACCGGAGACAAGGCGGGCACCGCCCTCCTCAAGCTCGGCTGGGCGAACAACGACCGCGCCCTCGTCCTCGACGGGCTCGAGCAGCTCACCCCCGCGAGCCGAGCCGCACTGCGCGCCGCCGCCCTCGACAAGTCCACGGCCGACGGTCCCACCATCGAGCGCCTGAACTGGCTGATCTTCAGCGGACTCGAGCTCACCGAGCCCGACGTGGTGAGCCGCCTCGCCGCTGGCGCCAGCCTCACCCCGATGGCTTCGTCCTCCCCACGAGCGGGTGAGGACCAGAGCGCCGACTTCACCAAGGAGGCGAACTACCTGAGCGCCGCGGTCGGACGCCTCGCCGGCCGCCGCGACGCCGAGTGGGTCCACGCCACCGACCTGTTCAGTCGCGCTGGCGAGCGCGTCATCCAGAGCGTGCTCGTGTTCGCCGTCGCCTACCGCCAGGCCACCCAGGACGACGGCCAGGTCAGCCAGGCGGAGTACCTCGTCCTCAAGTACTACGCAGACGAGGCGCTGGAGGCAGGCACCCGCTACGAGGGCGTGCGCTCCGCGCTCTCAGCGACCGCGAGCACCATCGCCGCCACCGCAGCGGCCGCCGTGGTCATCGGCCTCTCGGGAGGCACCGCCACCCCAGCCGTGATGGCCGCAGCCACCGCCTGCGGAGGCCTCGCAGCGGGGACCACCGACTACGCCCTGCGCGGTCAGGCCGACGCCGAGTGGGCCGAGAACGTCGCCACCGGCACCGTCGACGCGGCCTTCACCGCACTGGGCGCCGCCTTGAGCGCGGGCGTGCTCGCCCAGGCCGAAGCGGGCGCCGAGGCCGCGGCCATCCTCGCCAGCGTCGAGCAAGCCGCTCCCCGCGTCTCCACCCAGCTCCTGGCCACCGTCCTCGACGGCGCCCTCGGCGGTGCAGCGGGCGAGGCCTTCCGCGCAGGCCTCGACCCCGCCACCTGGAACGCGGGTGTGGAGCACGCTCTCGGCGCGCTGCTCGCCGCCGCGGGACGTGGAGCCGCCGAGGGCGCCGCGGGAGCCGTCGTCGGCTTCGGCGTCGCCAAGGGCCTCGAGCGCTTCGCGGGCGTCCTGCGGACCGCAAGACCCCACCCCAAGGCCATCGAGTTCGCCAAGGCCCTCCGCGACGCGCTCCCCGCCGACATCCGCGAGGATATGCTCGCCGCCGTCGAGGTCCACGTCCTCGACGAGGTCGACGGCGTGGACGAGTTCTTCAAGCGCACCGGGAGCCGCAGCGGCGCCGCCACCATCTGGACCGACGGCGAGCGCATCATCGTCTACGCGCGGCCGGGAGCTTCCGCGAAGGACATCGCCGAGGAGGCCGCCCACCTGGAGCAGCTCTTCTCCGCCTCGCGGGGGAGCGCGGTGCGCGAGCTCTACGACAACGTGCCCGACGTCGCGGCCTGGCGCGCGATGGGCGACGCGGGGCAGCACGCCGAGCAGCTGCGCCTCTACAAGTCGAAGATCACCCTGGAGCTTGAGGCGCAGGAGGGGATTCGCGCGACGCGGCAGGCCGCCGGCGACGTGGAGGGCGTGCGCGAGGCCGAAGAGACCCTCGAGGGGCTGAGGCGCGCGCAGGCGCGGGCCGAGGCGGTGACGCCGGAGGAGCTCGCGAGCGGGCGGGTGGCGATGCTGGAGGAGGAGCCGCCTTGGTTGTTCAGCAAGACGCGAGGTGTTCCTGAAGCACAGCTAACAGGCACAGGGATGCACCAGCCGGTCGTTCTGGAGCCTGCCGAGCTGGCCCGGACACGGGAGTGGGAGCAAACCAGGAATGCATACTTGAAGAAGTGGAGAGAGTTCGACACGTCACCCTACCCCGCTGAGACTGCGCGCTTGCTAGGGGGGCGCGGGGCCGACAACGCCATTCGAAAGCACATGACCCCGGACGATCTCGCGGCGGTTCTGAAGGAGCGACGCGGCGTGCAAATCCTGGATCCAGATGGTCAGCCGTACAACCACCTCATGGAAGCAGACGACGCGATGGCCTCCGTTCGGAATCGCATCATTGAGCTGGAGAAGAGGATCGAGACCGTTCAGAGGGCCCCCACACCCCACACCATCACAGACGAGGTGGACGTTCTCCAGGAAAAACTGGGCGACCTCAGCAGGCTACTAGACCAATACAAGCAATAGGATGAGTCTGTCCGCGCGCCAGGAGAGTCGATGATAGAATTGCTGCAACGCCTAGAATCCGAGGATCCAGACGAAGTGCTGGACGCCCTCATGGATGCCTGGCGCCTAACTGCTGATCCCCGGCTAACCAAGGCTATCCGGCCGCTGCTATCGCACCAAGACGGCGAGATCCGCGCCTGGGCCATGAAGGTGCTCGGTGCACGATGGGTACAACCTGGCACCGAGGCTATCGCGCGGAAGATGATGTACGATGACGCGTGTCCCCTCGCGCGTGCGGCGGCCCTCCGCGCTGTCTCCAGCTTCCATCGTGACACCTCTAACCTCGCGCTTTCGCAGGAATTCTACGCCATAGCGAAGGATCCTGACGGCGCGCCCGAATGTCGAGCATCAGCCCTGTGGGCGGTGCTCTCGGTGATGGGCGTACCCCTACAACACTGGCCGCGGCCCACAGGAAGCCTCGATATCACCGGAGACACCGACTGGGATTTCTTCGACTCCGTGGTTCGCGGAGATCGAGAGCCGACATGAGCCCGCCATAGGCGGCGCGCGGCACTCGGCGGCCGCGTGTCGAATCCACCGACCTGAACGATCGGCGGGGCGTCAGCACTCAGGCGCGGGGGCAACGTCCCTGTCCGCGCTTGGTGACGTCGATGGACGCTCTCCCTGCGGCGTGCTG
>Ga0210033_1001598_pt1 | contig 20494 bp, 19 predicted proteins | sample CryGeymeta201501_FD_185465 | JGI IMG/M metagenome (GOLD analysis project Ga0210033, IMG submission 185465) | Groundwater microbial communities from Crystal Geyser aquifers in Utah, USA - Crystal Geyser metaG 2015-01 (SPAdes) (version 2) | ecosystem: Environmental > Aquatic > Deep subsurface >... | reverse complement strand
TTCACCAAACCATTCCTTGAATGTTGTTTTGGTTTTACTAACTACAAACTTTTCGAATAGTTTAAATGTCTGTATGTGCTTCACCAGGTGTGAGTTTCATTTCGTCGTCTAGCAGATGCTGCTGGTCCTGTGGCAACACATTAAAGTTGTATTTCTTGCCGACTATTATCAGTAAAGGTGTTATCGGGAATGGAACAGGTATACCGGATATGCCGACAGTGGCGATCGCCTTGATGATGTCGCCGGACTGTTGTTTCAAGAACTCCTTCTCGTTATCAGAAACCTTGTCGTCCTTGATCATTCTATTCAAGATTGTCATGGCCTGCTTCGTCTCCCTGCCCTCGCGCTTGGTTACGGTCCACGTGTCCTTGACAAAGGTTGCGGTCTTGTTGAATATGCTGTCCTTGAATTTATCAGCATACTGCAACCATTCTATCAATTTTGGTTCTTCCGATATAACAATACCCTTCTCTTCCGACAGTTTTTTTACCCGTTCATCTGACATGTTACTTAAATTATCAAGTGCTGCCTTTAATAAATCTTTACTTTTCATTTTATTATGTTATTCGTCTCAAATTTAGTAAATATTTGGGACAAAAAAAATTTTACTGTTGAATTATAAATTATCAGCATTGTCAGTATGTTGAATTTTACCTTTATATCCAAAAATCAAAAGATAAACCCGTTAATATTTAACCACTTTTTTAACCACTTTTTGAAAATACCGGAGATATATAAAATATGGGAAGAAATAAGAAATATCACACGGAAAAAGAACTAAAAGAGGCAAACAATGCCAAATCCAGACGATACTACGTCAGGAACAAATTGAAGATAGATCAGAAACAAAAGGACAGATACCATGAAAACAAAGACAAAACAGAATAACTATTACGTTTACAGGTTGGATCATACAGAAACAGGAGAGTTTTATATAGGTAGTCGAGGATGCAAATGCACACCGGAAGAAGATACTAAATATCTTGGATCTATGTGCGCGTGGAAACCTGACAAGTCCAAACTGAAGAAAACCATTCTGAAAATAGGTTTCTCTGATAGGACTGTCACAATGTGACGATTCATTAAACAGGAATTATTTCATACCCGGCAGCGGATTTCACGTAAATGGTATGGTATCCGTCAAGGATAAGGATGGCAATACGTCGTGTGTTTCGGTACAAGATCCTAGATACTTATCTGGCGAGTTGATTTCTGTTCATAAAGGTAAAGTATCTGTCAAAGATAAAGATGGAAACAAATTATCTGTTTCTATACATGATCCTAGATATTTATCTGGTGAATTGAAACATGTATTTACTGGTACAGTAGTAACCAAAAATAAGTATGGAAACAAATTATCTGTTTCTATACATGATCCTAGATATTTATCCGGTGAACTCGTATCTTTTACCAAGTATACATCTATAGTAAAAGATAAAGATGGAAACAAATTTCGTGTCGATTCAGACGATACAAGATTGTTATCTGGTGAACTAGTAGGACATACGAAAGGATTCACTTCGGTTATGTATAAAAATGGTATGACTTTTAGTGTACCAACTGATGATCCAAGATTAATATCAGGTGAGTTAGTCGGAAGTACGAAAGGTCTTGTTATGGCAAAGGATAAAGACAACAAGTCTATTCAAGTATCGAAAAATGATCCACGATTAATGTCTGGCGAATTGACACATATCAATAAAGGAAGAATAAGGACTAAAGATAAAAATGGCAAAAGATTTAATATATTAGACGAGGATCCAAGATTAATATCAGGTGAACTGATGATATATTCAAGAGTTATACCTAATTTAGAGGCGTTGGACTATTTAGAGGATATAAAGAACTATTTAAAATCAGAAAATAAAACAATATTTACGATTAAAGAATTACGTTATAAATTTATAAATATTAGTGATTCTAAATGTAAAAATTATATGTGGCAATTGGTAAAGTATGAACATATAACTAAATTAAAAACAAATAAGCCTAAACTAAATGGATTTAATTTTAAATTATCTAATTAAATTACATATAACTACTTGATTATCAATTCCATTGTAAAAACCAATTCGGAGAATTTTCGTCGTTTATTTGTTGTTTTATGTCCATTAGTTCCTGCACACCATCCTGTTTGATACCGTCGAAATTGATAGTAATTCCTCCCGGGAGCTGGTATCCAAACACTTGCAGAGTACGTCCTAGATTTATCTTGGCGTCTGCCGACACGTACCTGATGAATAATTCATCGTCATATAACGACTCTAGTGGAATCTTTGTCATCACCCTAGCATAAGTATTTCTGTGTGGATTTCTACCAAGTATGGTGATGCGTTTCGAGTTCCTGTTCCAGTCATATGCAATCGTCACCAGGTCATACGCCTTTGCTAGATCGAAATAACTGTACATGGCCGTCCTGTATATAAGGTTGTCGCCTTGAAATGGCGATAAGAATATCTCTGCGCCAAGTAGTTTTGAATCGGCAAAGTCTTTGTCCGGTGTTCCTAACATACCGATACCAGAAACCTCACGAATCTCGGTAACTGACACTATACAGTCCGGTAGTTGTATCTTACGGTTGGCCTTGAATTCTGGATGTTCATATATTTCTAATGGCATGATCAGAAAGCCATCCTCAACCGCATATTGATAATTTTCATAAAAAAAACGTGCGGCCCTGTTAATAAGTCTCTTGATCTCCACAGGGTTTAGTGAATATGGCAGAGCACATGAATTTGTTAACTCTGCAGTCACTTCATTAATAAGTTCGGTTTCAGTCATTTTTTTGTGTGTTTGATTTCCAAATAAATCCTTTTGCAGTTTTACAGTTTCCATTAATTGCATTTCTAATGTACCTGGTTTTTATTCCTGTTGATATACTTGCATCTTCTAATGATATAAAAGTATCCATTAGAAGATTGTCTTTAGAATATTGTGAAATCTGACCTATATCATATCTATGTGGTCTGATTTTCATAGTATCTGATTTTTTGTAACTCCATAAAAACCCACCAGCTGATCGTCTAGTTTTACCAATACAACATTGTATAATATTACCTTGTGAGATTCCAGTAGATTTTTCTGCTTGTTGAGATGATCTAAATTTTTTAATAAATTTACCATCAATTGTATATTGAAATATATCTTTTCTATGTCCGTTCGATAATGGATCTTTCTGGAATCTTTTCTTTTGTGCAAGTGAACATCGTGCCTTTTGTTCGTCAGTCCATTTATATCCTTGTGACCCGTTACCACCAATAGCATGGTTTGTTAAATTATAATCTTTGTTAAATTTTTTTATGTAAAATATTTCTTGACTATTGGCTTCATCAAGAGATAATCCGTCTTCAAGTAATTCTACGACTGGTTTTAATCCCAGTTTTTTTAATGACCTCACCCAAGTTGCCTTGTGTGTTTTATCTTTATCTCTTAAATGTTGATCATATCTTTGCTTTAAAGATTGCGACGTCAAGCCTACATAACGGATCGTAATACCATCTGGTTCTTTTAATACATATATTTTGAAATTCTTAGACATGTTCTTATATTTTTTCTACGTTAACCCGGCTATGTCCCTGGTTGTTTGGTGCAGACTTTCCGAACTTTCCACCGTCCTTGGTGTTCTTCTCACCTGCTAGCAATTGGTCTATTACTTCGGTTGTACGCGATATGTTCGCGGTTGGTGCGATCTCACCCGATCGTATCACGCCGCCCTTGACCTTGCCGTTTATTAGCTTGCTCTTGTTGTCTATGTAACAATCTTGCGTCTCGTTGTAAAGGTGTATAGGCGTATCTATTATCTTGCTCCTCGTCACGATGTTACCAGAGTATAGGTTAGAGTTCGTGATGTGTGCGTCAGATATTACACACCTATACAGGTCGCAATTGTTGATGTTGCCACCTATCCTTGAGTCGAACACCTCCATGTCGTCCAGGTCAAAAGACTTCGTGATGATTGAGTCCTTGAGCTGGTACTTGCCGACGTCCGCATCGTAGTTGAGCATGCCCTTCTTCATCCCGCATTTAACAATCAGGTTGAACAGCTGCTCCCTTATGTGGACCCAGAACGTCTTGAGGACCTCCAGGTCGCCTTTTAAGTCGACGAACACCCTAATATTAGGGTAGTTCATCTGGAACGTCTCGGGATCAGAGAATGACGACACGACCTTTTTGTGTCCTCTGAGTATTCTCCTGAGGTACTCTACGTTTTGCTCGGTGTATTCAGGGTTCTCCAGTGTGTCGTAAATTCGTTCGACCACGTACTTTATTATGTCTGTTATTTCCTTTGTCTTCTTCTCGTAGCCACGACCACCGAGGTATCTCGTCTCAATATATCCTACGGCTAGTTTAGCAAAATTTATTCCATAATATTTTGTATCCGGAACAGTATAGTTCATTCTGTGTATCTGGTTAACCGAATCGTTGAAGACGAATTTGTTGATTGGCATCACCTGTTTGATCGACCTGGCGTACTTTGAGTTCTTCCTCTTTGGAAACCTCTTGTATATGTATTCCTCGTCAAAGTCGAGTATGAACTTAAGCTTGTTTATGTTAAACAGCTTGTTCCTCAATGTGAACTTGAACGGATCAAATGACGTGGAGAATTGGAATGCTGATTTGTCATCAGTCCAGCCGTTCTGACGGATCCATGACATTATTTTGACCATCGTAGCGATAGATTCGTAATATCCCATCGGTTCTGTTACCAGCTCCATCATCTTCATGCCGCCGGAAAAATCGGGTTCAATTTTCCACTTGCCGTCACCTATGACAGTTTCGGAGTGGTACTTCTCTGCTACCCTGACGTCCTTCTTGACGAGCTTGGAGATCTCTTTAGCTACTTGGTCCCTAGACTTGTTAGAATAGAACTCGTATTCCATCCCTATGACGGCCTGTTCTAATATGTTGTGGTTGTTATAATCCATTTCTTTATATATCTTGTAAAAAAACAAAGGGACTCTCGTATGGAGAATCCCTTAAAATTAATGGTCAGTTCAAATTATTTTTCGAATGATGTTTTTAGATCGTCCAGTTTCGAGTTCATATCCGACTCAGGCTGTCTGAGATACACCTTCTTGTTGGACGGATCAACCTGCTTGACGTGGACGTTAATGATGTCGCCCTCTGTGAGCTTCGGATACTTCCTAAACTCCTTAGGTGTCATCATGCCGGTGATGTCATCCATCTTGATAAACACGCCAAACGGCTTGATGTCCTTTATCTCACCCTCGTCGAATATCTCGCCCTCGTACTTCTCCTTAAAGCTTAGATACGCTACAATTTCTGGGTTAGGTCCCTTCTGAGAAAGAATGATCCTGTCGTTCTCCCGCACCTCTTTCACGAAGAATTCTATGACATCACCGTTCTTGATCTGTGACCAGTCTGTGGAGTCTATTTCGGTCTCGTGCAACAACCCAGTGAATATTTCGTTCCACTCTACAAAAACACCATAATTAGTGACGCCGGTAACGTTACCAGTGTACTTCTCCGTATAGTTTATCTCATTGATCCTTAATGGCAAGATGTGCTTAATGTATTTCTTGACAGATACCACGAACATATCAGATTTGTCGAGATAGTTCTCAACCATGACGTATACCGTCTTGTTCATCATCTCCTCGAAGTTGTTTATCTTGTTTGCTGCCGCCAGACTGCCGGGCATGAAACAGCTTAACCCGTTTAGGTTCACTATGAATCCTCCGTCATTGATACCGGTTATCGTCACCTTGTATGCGGCACTATTGCTCTTTATAGATTCTATAAGCTCTTGTTTTAGTGTTACGACGAACGCCTTTTCAGCAGATCCCGTTGATGTTGACGCATCAGTTATCATCAGGTCAATATCCTGTCCTGGTTGCGGTTCGGTGTTATGTCGCTTAAAGAACTTAATTTCTTTTGAATAGTCCAAATAGATCGTCTGTCCGCATGTACCGACTTCGATGTATTTGTCTGAAATTCTTTCTATTTTTCCTCTGATTATTTGGCCGGTCACTAAGTCTTTGGCCACTATCATTGTGTCTTCTGCGTGTCCGCAATATAAGTCGTATAATCCTTGCGCGTATGGTTCGTCGCTATATACTTTGTGTCTTGAATCAATTTTTACAATATTGGTGTTCTCAATAAGCTTAGACATATTTTTTTAGATTTAATAATGTTACCTATATTATGTAGCTGTGTGGAAAATGTTTCGTGGAAAACTTACTTAATGTTAACTAATTTTATTGGCTCTTCCTGACGTATCTCGGCGGCCATCTCATCGGTGATCACATAAAGTTCCATAGACCTTAGCGACAGTGACTTTTTTATTTTGAATTTTGGTATATCAGGATGTGATGATTTATAGAACCCTATTTTTAACGACTTTGTACTCTGGAACACATTACCAGGCGACTTAGTGTATTTAGTTAGTTCGTCTATGAATACGTCGATGACGGTATCGGTAAACAATTTTGCTTGCACGGCGACCAGGCTTAGTTTGCCGTCCTCGTCTATCAGTACAACACCGTACGTCTTGTCGCCGCCGGACACGCCAACTGTGAAGTCTGCTGCATTATCCGATTTTGTTATGTTAAATTCCGGGAATTTCTCATTGAGCGCTTTCAGCATGAACATGAATTTGTATCCGTGCGCATCCTTCTCGTTTGCTCCGGTCTGATCCAGATAGACATGAATCATCTCATGCGCCAACACGTTTAGGTACTGTTGTCTCGTCTGGACATAGAAATAAGATATGCCGACGTATTCGATCTTGCCGGTCTCGGTATAAGCCATAACGCCTAGCTTGTACTTCGTGCGCATCCACCTGAGCGGAACTGGCTTCAACTTGCCGTCAAACATCTTGTCGTTAAGCATATCGTAGTCAGCCTTCAGGTCTGTTGTTTTATAGTCGAATTTTTCGGATTCAAAAAGCCGGAAGTCTTTGATGTGTTTCATGAATTATATATCAACTCTTCACCACGAATACAATATTTGATGCCCTTGTGTACGCAGTATAACGAATTCTATTTCTTTCGAAGACATTCGGGTTGGTATTGATGTCGTCCTCGATTATGAATACGTTCTTGTAGGTCGAGCCCTGACAGTTATGTACAGCAAAACCATTACAATTGAATTCATATAAGTCTTCGACTTCTATATCAACCATAGGTACGATTGATATAGGTTGTATGTCAATAATTTCATCGAAAAAATATCTATGTTCTAGTAGATGCTTGACATCATCGGGTATATCATTAGTTTTTACCCGTCGCTGTGCACTTATATGCGTATCAAGCTTATTTAATTTTGAAGGATCTGTGAATCCAATGTATTTTCTATACTTACGTATAGATGCTGGGATAGATATTGTCAAAGTATATGCGTCTTGTTTGTTGTACTCTTTACCATTCTGAAAATATGTTCCAGTTTTATGTGATAATTTTATGCTAGATATTATACCATATTGTAAAAAATACATCTGCATCGTCGTTACGACTTGTTCGCTTATATTTACGAATCTTATGCCCGGTTGACCTACTGAACCATCAGCATCCATCAGACCTCTTAATAGTGAATGAATCCCGTGCTTAATATTTGTTGGCATACACTTAATATTATCAACATATTTGAATCCATTTTGTAGAAATTTTGCATGAAAACTACATGAGTTCCAATATAAACTCTTGTCTCTAACAGTTGGAATGTGACCAACGTATTTTGTAGCAACTGCTAATACTTCTTCTATTAATGTAGTTTCATCACGGTTAAACGATATTTCTATTCTTCCATCCTGTTTTTGATTTGCTGAAAATGAGCCATTTCCTATTATAACACCATATAACCACATTAACTCATCATGTTCTAAATTGATATGTTCTTTTGACATAATTGGCGTCATTAACTTATTACCAACAATTAACTTTGACGCTTCTACAAATGTCTCGTTTAAATCATACTGTTTTACCAAGTGTTCATCTGAACAAATTAAAGTGCGACCAGACTTAGTCGTGAACTTTATGCCATCCTTCTCTGATGTCCATTTATTCGTTATAGGGCGGAAAGAATCTTGTGACCATATCAAATCACCTATTTGTACCTCTTTGATACACATCCATCCTTTGCTTGTTAATACCATCGAATCTTCACTTACGCACTTGTGACATGTGATTGCATAGTTGTAGCTGACGTCGGCGAACTGTCGCATGAATCCATAGTATGTTACCCATAATTTCTTCGCTTCGAATCCCTTCTGTTCAATAGCAGCTTTTTTCATCGATGCAAGCACACGGTCAAAATCTACAGAGCTGTCTTCATGCAGTATGTCTATCTTTCTACTCTGCTTTGCGCCACGCATGTCTAAGAACTCTACTGTCGCATGATAATATTTTAACCGCACTGAATCAGTATCAGTAGCGTACGTCTTTGACAGTACTTCGAACTTAGAAACCTCGAACTCGTCGTTGGTGGTGAACAGCATGATCTTGTACTTATCCATGATTGGTTTGCTAGCCACCAGCTTCTCGCCGTCCATTATCTTGGTTAGTTCGCAGTCTTTGTATATCAGCGATCTGATGATGTGGTTCAGCTTGTTGATGGTCTTATTTCGCCATGCTATCACTTTGGCGTGATCTGCGTCGTCCTTGAACTCATTACACACGAAGTACTTCTCGAACAACTGCGATAGCCTGTTCCTTTCCGCCGACTCTCCGAAGTCTATAAAGTCTAAACCGTGTCCGTCCTCGTTTAGATCGGTCTGTCTTGGCACAGGTGAGCTCGGGTTGTTTAGATCCTCACGTAGAGACCAACCTGCTTTCAGTATCGGATTGCCCTCTGTCTGTCTCATTATCTCTGTTAGCAAAAACCTGTCTATCTTAAACTTCTTACGTTCGTCCTCCTTGAACGGTATGCAGTCTTCCCTGCCGACAGGAGGTATCTGCGCTGGATCGCCCATGAATATAATCTTGACGGATCCGCTGTACTGTTCAATTTCTTTAAAAAGATCGTCATTAAGCATCGAGACCTCGTCAACTATTATCAGGTTGTGCTCATCTATACTGCACTTCTCGTACTGGTTCCTGGTGAATATCTGCTTGCCGTCTGCTGTAATTTCTTCTTTTAGTCCTAACAACTTGTGTATGGTCTGGAACTTTACCTTGTTGTCGTTAATATTACCAGATCGCATCAACACCTTCACGGCCTTGTTTGTAGGCGCTGTAACAGCTATCAGCCAGTTGGTGTGTACTTCTTTCACGTATCGCAATAACTTTCCAACTAGGTATGTATTATGTGTCACAATAAAATCATCGGTAACATACAAATGATCTGGATGATCTACCATTATACACTGACACTCCATCTTACCGACTGTAGCAATATTAGTAATATACCGAACTGGTGTATATTTTGTGTGATATTTATATGCTTGGACTTTCCGTTTTAATCTGAATGGCTTAATATCAGCAGGTAAATTTATGAAAACGGTGAATGCAATAGATCCAGTCAAATTACGATCTTTATATGTATACCTAGGTAATTTACTTGACCATGTGGCAATACCACCTAATGACCTTACTAGTTCTATTACATTATCTCTTAGTTTTTTAGAAGACGTAGAATATGTTAAGTTAGTTTTGCTGCAATTGCCATCGGTATCCAATAATCCCTGTAGTAATGCAATACGATTTATAGATTTAGATCGAAGGTATACGTCTGGTATAAATTTATTTTTTGAATCTAATCCTTGTATGCCTAAAAAACGATTTGACTCAAGTAAAGGATTTTTAATACCTCCTTTAAAAACTATTCGGCCTTCAACATGCCCACTTGAAGACGTAGAATATTTACTAAATGTACAACCGTCAGGTGCAAGTTCATCAACAGCTTCTACTAATTCGGCATCAATTGAAGAAAAATTCACTGCATGATGTTGTGATATACACTCGTCTCCTAACAGGAGACCCATAAGATATGGATCTACTAACAAATCTTCTATATTGTTATATTCTATCATGCCAACTAGTGGTATATTATAATTTAGACGGTCTAAATATTTAAGATCATGTAGAGCATCAAGAGGCATTATTGACCAGGGTCTATCAACCTTATCACCTTTCTTATTTCGATAATTTCTGTTGATATAATTTTTTACTGTCCACAAGTGTTCGCCGCAACATTCTGTGGAACTACCGTCTGAAAATTCTACCTTAAAAATTTCTCGAATACCCTGTGGAAAGACACCCATAACATTTGTTGGATTACCGTCACCAGATATAACCGAATCACCAGGTTTAATCTCCCCCATAGTAGTCCACCCATTTGGTGTCAAAATTTTAGAATGTAAAGGCTGTGCTTTGCCAGTCCCGGCGTATCCTTCTAACAAGTACATCCTATTGTCATGCGACTCGATGAAACTCCTCATCTGTATATATGCTTCTTTCTGTCCTTCGTTTAAGTCTGCTGGTATTAGGTTTCTTGTTTTTACGTCGCTCATCATTTATTTCTCCGTTTTTAAATATTTTTATCAATGTCAGTCAATTCTGACTCTGTACTGGTATCACAGCACCTTCTGAACTGTCTCGTATGGCCCTTCTTTTTTCTTCTTATTCATCTTGCTTCATTAGTTCGTCAAAATCCTCTCGGTGTATTTTTACGTATGTTCCCTTCCACTTTCCGAATACACAATCGTCGAATATGTCATCGACAGTGAAATCGGATAGATCGAAATTTATTATCTCATCGTGGAACGGTTGGTTAGGAAATGTCACTCTGGTCATCATTGTTTATTCTTCTGTTTCTGTTATACTACCGTCCGGGTTAATCGTTCCAATTTTCCTGGAAAAAATTCCAATAGGAACGTCATCTATGACAACTTAGCCGGTCGTGCTGATGTCAGAAAGTCAGATGTTTCCGGCTGCATCCGCACGATATGTACTAGATTTATGACATGCATTTAAGCAATTTGTAAATGAACAATTAGTAAATGGAAAAGAATTTATCGCATATCATTCAACAAATTCAAAAATTGATAACTTTGATTTTAATAAAATTGAATTAAAACCTAAAAGAATATTAACTATAACGGTTGCAAATATAAAACGAAACTAAACTTAAATTGAAAAATAGAATATAAATTATAAATCGACAGCAAATTTGGGACACTAAAATAAAATGTTTTATTTGTTGTTATAAAATTGTTATTTAAAATGAAACGCATAGGAGATTATTTTTTACAGATAACACATTTAGTGTTTGTTAAATATGCTGGTAAAACATATACAAGGAAAGAACATATTATTAATGGTAAAATTAGTTTGATTTGGACATTAAAACAACAAAATGAACATGGAACGTGGGATGATATTGAATATGTTTCAGACAAGAAAACACTAAATATGTTAAATCATGAGTATGCTGAAATGAGTTATGCTGAAAATTTTAAATAATATTTTTAAACAATTGAAATGGAAATCAACTTTAAAGATTTGTGGATGAAGAAAGACATTTTAAAAAGGGTGCGAGTGCGTTGGAGAAAGAAGAATATTTGGATAGAAATGTCTAAAAAATGTCTAAAAAATGTCTAAAATTATTACTTCTTTGTATCCATTAGATTACCAGACGGCTTATCACGGATTTTCAAAAAAACCAGAACCAACTTTACCAGCACGGCAAAACTGATCTAAAAAAATTACGAACAACGGATTGGACAAACTTAACCTGTCCCAGGGAGGCAGATCGTCCTGTGATAGAATTGGATGAACCAACTTGTAAACCTCCGGTGCAGCGCATACTGCGGGATACGGTGATGGTGGCAATGCCTCCAATATTTTTATAGCGGCTAGTAGGGGCAATTCTGGACAAATTGAAACTTTTAATGGATCTAATGTTACCTTGCTGAGACCTAACGATTCGCCAAAGCCCTTGTCCATGTTGCTCAGTGCTTTTGCTATAGATATGGTAGTTAGAAACGGTTGCATTGCGGTTTCCACCGGTGCGAACGAACTTTCTACGAATCCTATTGCTATTTGTTTTATGTCTATGGGACTAATGATTGAAAAATCTGGAAGTGATGCGATGTCTAACGATGAATCAAGTGTGCTCATTGTAGCGCTCTTGATTGCATTTTTTAAGATGGATCCTGGTATTACCACCCTGAGTTGAATTGGTCCAGGTGCGGGTAATTTAGGCAACGATATGGTGCCTATCGCAGTCATCGCATTTTGCGCCATATCCTTTATGCTGACATTAGATAAATTTGGTATCTTTAAATCGGGTATAGCCGTGTCGGCCAGATTTTTTAGCATGCCGGTTAGAGAGTATGGGTTCACGACAGCCAGTGTACCGCCCTTGAGTAGAGTATCTATTATAGTATCGTTATCTAAGGAGTCAACCATAGATCCGGCAACTGCCCGTATTGTGGCGAGAACGGTCGTCAATGGTCCTAGTGAAGGCATCTTAAGTCCGCCGCCAGTCTGTCGACATTGGTACGGATTCAAGAAGTTGGGCGGTTCAGAAAACGTAGCAAGTATACCCAAGCTCTTAGGCGTTATATTATCTACTGCGGCCATCGCAATCTTCTTGAGCGAACCCTTAACCTTTTCGACGAACTCGTTAACTTTCGCTGGATCGTCTAAAGGCGGTACTGTTATGGTTGGAAGATTAAGTTCAGGCAATTTTATTCCGCCTATATTGGTCATAAATTTTTCCTTGACGTCTATCATCTCTATAGGCGGTATGATGTTAGGCAGATCCATATCTATAGCGAACTTAAGCTGGTCCATCATCTCAAGCACGGCACCAGGTTTAGGATTTATGCCCTTTGAATTTTTAGGAAACTTAAGGCTTGGTATTTTAACCTCGTCCAACCAGTCACTAACGATCTCTTTGAACGCAGTCTTCTTCTCCTCTATGCTTGCGTTTGGATTTAATTTATTTAGCTTCGACCCATCTGGAAGCTTCAGCTTATTGATCTTCTTTGTTATCTTGTCTTTAGCATCTGAAATTAATGTGGAGTTGTCGTCAGGGAATAGATTTAGATTAAAATCAGGTAGGTTTATACCGAAACCTGGGACCAGTGGCAAACCAGCCAGTAAATCGTTTATGGCAAGATTCATAGCAATGCCACCTTTAGACAACAGTTTTAGCGTACCGTCACTGGCATCTGCTCCGAACTGTTGTGTTGGTCGCAACGACACTATGAACATTTTTTCACCCGTTGCGCCTATGAATAACAGCATCGGAGACGGCATGATGCCAGCCATTGCTATGAACATGACGAACACGCCAACAGGCAGTGCTATAACTGTTAATGGTATCCATACGATAGGCAACGGTATTTTCACCGGTGGAGTAGCAGGTATTACCAAGCCTATCGGCCAGTATTTCAGGCCGATAGGCAACACATTAACAGCAGTTGCATACTTTGCGAACTTTGTCCAGTAGCAAAACTTGGTGAAGTTAGGATCATTGGGATCCTCCTTGCCCATGGTAGTTTTTCCTAACGGATCGCTTCCTGCTTCCTTCATCGGAACGCCAGGCGTCATACCAGAATTACACGATACTTGCGAATATGCTAATTGTTTATTATCTATTTCCTTCAGTACTTGTTTATGTTGTTCTAATATGTAAACGTACGTAGCCTTACATTGATCCAACTTTTTTAGATATACATTAGACGATAACCGAATAGAATTTTCAAGACCAGACAGTCTTGATCCAGTCGTGTCAAACTCGTGTTGTGTAGGCCAGTTAGTCTCGTTAAGACTATTATTATTTTCATCGATCAAATCTGTATCTTCTGGTAACACTTCAAATACTTTACCATACGATAATAATAGCTGGACTTCTTTAGTGGCCATATCTCGCATAGATAATTGAACTGCGCTCAATGCGGGTTCTATCTTATTTGCTTTGACGTCATTTGTTTTCTTTGTATGATACGTGTCAAAGTTGGTGTAAAAATCTTCGAACTTGCTAAGATTCTGTATGTAGTTGCCGCTGAACTCTCCAGCTCCAGTATTCTGTAACGTAGGATCCATCATATTTTTGTCTATATTCAACCCACGTTCTTCCCTATTAAAATACTGCTCTGTATAGCCCCATATATTGTAAAGTTCTGTATAAAGTATGCCACTAGGTTTTGGCGTTACCAGAAAATTTTCTATAGTTAGCATCTGGCTCTTGCCTTTTGTAGCAAAGCTGAGATCTCGTCCGTCCAGTATATGCTGTTTGTCTTTATTCTCGTGCCTAATTTTTAGAGCAAAATATCCGTTTATAAGGTCCTGCTGCACCGTGTTTGATCTATCTGGAACCGTAGTATTAATAGACACAGTATCTAACGTAACATTTGACGAAAATGCCGAAATATCACCAGGCATAAGTTTGGCTAATTCTAGCGCTAGCTGCTCTTTTTTATTATTAAAACCACTATTAAGATGTGTTTCTTGTAATTGCTCCATGTCAAATGACCAAGTTGAATCTTTTTCTAGCTTTATTTGATCTATCAACTCCTGCTTTCGTTCTTCTAGTGCTATTTTTTCATCTTTTAGTTGCTGTATTTTTTCCAAATACTCAGTTTCTTTTGTAGTGGGACGATCCGGTACTGCACCACCAAGGTCGCCATCGATAGTATCTATATAATCAGCAAGTAATGCCTTCTCAGTTATAAGTTGTTCCTCAACTTCTGGAATATCAATATCCTCTATATGGCGTTGCTCACGTAACAAGGGAGTAAACTTGTTGATGATAGACTCTAATGTATTTAGTTTCGTCGTATAATACGTCTTCATTATACGATAGTTGTACAGTAACTCCTCGAAATTGACAAGTGTCTCTCTAATATTCATCTCCTTATCAATAAGGAGTCGGTGCTCTGCCGTGATTTTCTTGATCTCCCCTAAACACCCCATTATTTTTCCTATCGGACTATTGGCATCTACATCGTCCAAGGACAATCCCTCGGACAGTCCACCGTCCTGCGCACGTATCTGTGCACGTATGTTCTCTTCTAAGGCTGTTAGATCTATTTCTGGTATTGTTGTATCTGGTAATGGTGCACACCACTCATCGAGATCGGACTCTATGAACACCATAGGTTTCACCTGATCTTTATCTGGACACTCGTTTAACCTTGCATCCACGTCTGCTTTTATCTTTGCTTCTTCTGCCAGGTATACAGCTTGATCGTCGCTTGGATCTATGTCTATATAAACCATGAATCCCCGATCACCGAGGAAAACTTCAAGGTCCATCGGCGTACTAATGGACTGGATCTCTGATTCGAGTTCAGGATATGTTTTGATCACAGCCGCCTTGGCCTGATCCAATGATATTTTAAGCTCATTTGAGTAAAGTACTAGCATGCTTTATAATTTGAGGGACTAAAATGTCTTACTCTTCAGAAGCGTTTATTCGGAGCAATTCCTCCCTACTAATTTTTAAAATGTTCTTAGAAGCATTCAGGTCTCTATCTTCTATATATTCGCATTTTTTACATGTAAAAACTATCTTTCAGAATCAGATCGAATATGCAAGTTTTGAGTTGACGTCGACGTATACTCGATCTCTTTGAGTAGTATGTTCTCTATTGTGTACGCAGCGTCTAATGATAAAAATACGTCCACTTCTTCGTAAATGTTAGGCGTGTTGCATAGAAATAGTTTAAACCTAACGTCGACAACGGTAAATATGGCATCTGATGGACCCTCCATCTCTAGCTCTACAGTGGTGCCGATAGGTGGAACTGCGGTTGTGTTGTACACTATTTTTTTATCTCCGAGATGATATGTTATTTTCACAGTCTATAGTTTTTATCTGGATATTCGTCTTTGAAAAATTCTGTTCTTTATCTTCGACTATCGTCATTTAGATATGATGAATTTAATCTTCGTGTTGTGACCAAGATTGTTAAAACCAATCCAATATGTTAAATTGCATGTAGTTCTTCTCTGGGTGTTCTCCAGTTTCGACCAGCGTGTATGAGACGTCTACATCAGATATGTCATTGTCAGTAAAGTTTAACTTGCCGCTGATGTCTTTTGTAGTTGTCACAATGTGCAAACCAGGTTCTTCTGATGTTGATGACTTTCTGCCAATTATCACGGTAGATCCTAAATTAGAACTAACAAACACGTTCAACCCGCTCAAATATGGCTTTATATAATCGATTGATATAAATGACGTATTTTCTGGTATGTCTTGCTGCAGATATTGCATGTACTCCTTGCCGATCATAATAAATGAAGCCGTACCGCATCTGCTGCTGGTTGCTATCATGTTAGAGCAAGATAAAATTCTAACAATGATACGTCGCTTGTCAGAATGCGCATCACCGGACAATTGTACGTCCAGACCAGTTGGAAAATGATCATTGTGTGCAATTTTGTTCTTCTCAGACAGGAACAAAAGTCGTTCTAACACATCATTGGTAATATGCTTGTATATCGAGATCGACGGATCCATTGTAGGATCGCACTTGATGTTGTGATTTTCTTTATGAAAATCCTTATTATATAACTTAAGACTCATAACAGCACAATGTTCATCGTTATCTCTAAATGGCGATGAGTAACTGGCTGTCATATCTGACAAATTTTTTGATAACGAATTTTCAGGATTTTCTATGACGTAATCCAGGTACGACATGTTGTACGTTTCCGGCATAGTATCATGTGGATTAACAGACAGCTTGTCGAGCCATATTGTATTGACTACATTCTCTAAATAATTTAGGGTGTGTCCTGCGTCAAAAGATTGATTATCTGGTATTTTCATAATATTAAATTTATATCTTATATTTTATATTACGAAATGATAGAATTGTTTCTTATGAACCCCACTGTACCTTTTTCTATTTCGTCTATTCCGGGAATGTTTTTTTGGTGTTGTTTCTTCGGCACGTCCAACCAAGTAATTCCTTTTCTGTCGCCATTAGTTATTCTCTTTGTTAGATATTATCAATTCTTTCACGTCAATGTCCAAAATGTTTGCAATCTAAGGTTTCCAATGACTACCTTCTCTAAATATAGGGTCAAAAGATTGATTATTGTGGTCAATCGGTCTGTCAACTACGTTTTACAAAATGAAAAGGAACATCATTTAACTTTTATAAAAATCTTATATATCTAAGGTATCTTATCCCTCGGGGAACCTTACGAAATTTTTTATTCGTTTTTTGATGGATTGTTTCGCCTTAGACAATAAATTTTTGTTAAAAAACACCAAAGGCCTGATAAACAATAGGAATGATTTATTGTGTTGGGAAAATACATAATCCCAACACAAATTGAATACTCTTGACAAATATCGAATTTATCCTACAGAAGATTGCTGCAATTAATATAAAGAATTTTGCATTAAAGAATAAGACAGGTGTGGAACGCGTCAAAGTGAACGTCGAGTTGTCTACAGTAGGAACGTTGAAACGTTAATCAAGTTCATGCGGCAATCTTCTCTATGTCGTCTTGACTCATACCGAGTTCTTTGACTGCATCATCTTTGCCCTCGCCAGCTTTGGCTATCAATTGGAATATGTCCTTGCCTATCGTTACTACCTCGACAGACTTGCCGACAAGACCGGTTAATGATAAAAGCCACCACAATATTCCTGTTCCTAATACAGGAAAATTTGCCCACCCCACCCCAAATAAAAATACGATAACAACTAATTTTCCAATTAAGCCTGCACCCTTCTCTGTGTTACCGGTGAACCCAAACTTATTAGCAATCCACTCGAAAAATTTCTCGATCGCTTTAGCTGGTAGTCCAGTCACCGTCTTTAATGCAATAGCTATACCTTCTATAGCTTTGGCCATTTTCCCCATGTCAGGTTTCTGTCCTGTTGCCTTTTCTATTTTATGTGCAATAAACTCTAATAACGCACTATTACCAAGTACATTACCTGTATATTCTAATATATGAACTACGCTTTCTAACGACTCGTTGACCTCGTCGTATGATTTACCTCTTATAGATAGTCCTTCTTTGACATCAGCCTTCGCTTGATCAAGATCGAGGTCCTCGATGTCCTTGCCCTCATCGGCTAAGTCCATGGCCTGCATCAATATCGCAGCCTTCACCTCGTCAGATTCGGCGTCATCGCCCTCATCCTTAAGTTCGTCCATGATATTGGTGACGCTCTGCTCAACGTTCTTTATCTCACCGCTGACGCTCTCCATTATTGCATTGAATAACGTGGTCTGATTCCACGATTCGAATAACATTACTCTTCTATTGATCATTCTATAAGTTTTTTTTATTATATATCTTTGGAAACAAAAAAGAGCGGTCCATTTGGAGCCGCTCTTTCACGTTCATTATTTACTAATTACTCAGCAACAATAGTATCTGATACAGATACTATTGTGTCAATTGCGATTTCGTCAACAACTGGTGCTACTTCAATTGTAGTTTCTTCTGTTACTACTTCTTCGCTTGAGTTAGTACAAGCGGTAAATGTCAATGCTATTAAAGCTACAGACAAAAAGATAATTTTTTTCATAAATTGTTTTTGATTAGTTTAGTTTAGATTGCAATATTAAACAATATATATTACATAAATCGACATAAGTTTCATATATTTGTAAAATAAATACCAAGTAAAAATGATAAACGAGATAGATAAAAAATCACACGAATATATCACCATGAGAATCGCCGAACTTATCAACAGTATCAAGGAATCAGAGAAAGAAATATTAGAAATACAACATGCATGTTCGCATCCAAAAGAATCAATGAAGATAAAGGACATGAACAAATCTGGAATATCCGACATACGAAAAACGTGTGGAATCTGTAAATACGTTTTAGGTTACCCATCAAATGAAGAGATGAACAGTTGGATGAATTCATAGCGTTTCAGCTTAGTATATTGTCCAGCCGGCTATACTGTACCTATTTTAGAAAAACAGGTACAAAACAAAGCGGTCTATCCCGGATTCGAACCGAGCTGAAAATATCTCGCGTGACAGGCGAGCGGACACCCTAGCATCCCCATAGACCATCCCGTAATGGTTGTAATTTTGTCCGGGTGAGGGGGTCGAACCACGGTTCCCTTCAGTGAGACTTCTACAGGATTCGAACCTGTGCCTTATGGGTTGCAACCATACGCCTTAACCAACTTGACTAAGAAGCCATATTTTAATTTTTAATTCTAATGTAATAACTACCTTATTTTCTTTATTTTTTTATCTCCCGACATTTTTTTTTAATTTTAAAGGTGCGAAACATTCTGTATATTTTAGTGTGGATCTGATGGGACTTGAACCCACGATCTTCTGATTGCAAATCAGATGCTTTAGCCAATCTAAGCTACAGACCCATTTAACAAGATTTCAAACTATCAAATGTAACTCATTAGTTACATCATTTTTGATACTCCCAACCGGTGACTCTGACGTGAGAGGTCAGTAATTTAGACCACTTGTCGATGTGAGCAAATGTTTTGTTTTTGTACTCCCGAGCGGTATCAATCCGCCTTTTACACAGTGAAAGTGTGTTGTCCTAGTCAGTAGACGACGGGAGCATTTTAAAAATTATAATAAAGAAAAAGCCCAGAGGAATTATCCACTGGGCTCTCAATTTTATATGTGTTAACTATTAGGTCACACACTGAAACGAGCCCAGATGACAATCACAATCCGCTGCCTGTTCGGTGGCCGATAAGATCAAGTTTCTGTATGTCGTTAAATTTTTCATTGTGTTATTTAATACGTTTGTAACTAAATTGTTTTCTTCTTTCGCTGAGGGACGTCTTACTCTCCAGAAGCGTTTATTCTGGACAATTCCTTCCTACTAAAATATATATCTCTTTGTTTCAAATTCTTTACAAATATATGTAAATTATTTTATACGGTGCGTTTTTTATTGGAAAATATTTATTTTGACAGCGCATCGAAAGTTTTCCAGGACTCGAATCTGTCGTGCACCGGTATCGGGTTTCCATCAGCAGTAAGCTTACTGAACCTAGAGTCAGTGCTGTATATGAAGTTACCACCGAACATCCAAATTCCAGACAGTTCCTTGGTCTTATCAACTGGACTAGCAAATATGTGGTCCCTTATTTTGTCGAGGTATACGGCAGGCGATTTATCATTCGCGCTAAAAATCTCAGGTATGCCAGGTCCTACTATCACGACAGACGTAACTTTGGATGTAAGGCCTTCGGCCGAAGCATCGTCACCTTTAGCATTACGGTAAACGTTAACTAGCAAACCTTTTGTAGGCATGTCATCTTTGTGATCTGGTTCCTCTGTTCTGCTTGAGTATGTGTTTTCTTCGTTGAAGGTATCGTGTCTTTTTAGTTTCATCTGATATGAATTTCTTTTCTTATATATCACTGGTTATCCGTGTTTATCCATCAATTCCTTCATTAAAAGATACCAAGTGAAAGATGATATTGATCCAATGACGGCGTATAACAGCACATCATACGGATCATGATGTCCGTCATAATATTTCCAGCATAAGCTGTTTGACGTGTCTCTAAAGCAAGATTATAAAGGAATCTACATGCTCCAAT
>Ga0210033_1001597_pt1 | contig 20495 bp, 19 predicted proteins | sample CryGeymeta201501_FD_185465 | JGI IMG/M metagenome (GOLD analysis project Ga0210033, IMG submission 185465) | Groundwater microbial communities from Crystal Geyser aquifers in Utah, USA - Crystal Geyser metaG 2015-01 (SPAdes) (version 2) | ecosystem: Environmental > Aquatic > Deep subsurface >... | reverse complement strand
GGATTGGTGCGTACGGCCGACTGCGTGAGGAGTGATACTCATTAACGAAGCAGTAGCGTATAAGTTTGCATTGCTTAGCGGAATGGGGGACAATCATTATACATAAACGCCCCCCATTAACCCTTACCCCTCAACCCTTAGGAGTCACACAATGTCCCAATCCTTAGTCGATACCCTCAACGAAGCGCGCCGCCGCGTCCTTGCTGGCGAAGAGCTCACCATCGAAGAACAGCGCCGCTACATCCAGATGCTCCGCGACGCCCGAGGAACCGTTCCCACCGAACCTTCCGCGAAGAAAACGCGGGCCAAGGCAGCAGCCGCCGCCCCCATCTCCGACGACGCCCTCTTCGCCGACCTCGAAAAGCTTGGCCTTTAACCTAACCTCACCCGGAGCCACTACCATGACCCAGCACCGCATCCTTGCCGACGCTCACCGCCTTCTCCTCACCCCGTCGCTCGACACTCTGAGTTTCCCTCAGACCATCGACAACACAATCCGCTCGACCTTCGCCCACTGCCAGCAGAAGTTCGTCTACTCCCACCTGCACAAGCTCTCCCCGCAGGGGACTAACGTCCACCTCCACGCCGGCGGCGCCTTCGCGCACGGGATGGAAGCTACCCGCCGCGCCTACTTCGAGCAAAACCTCTCCCCCGACGATGCGGTAGCTGTCGGCGTGGGCGCGCTCATTAAGTTCTACGGCGACTATGAAGCCCCCGAAGGGTCAGCCAAGTCCCTCGCGCGGATGGCCGGAGCTCTCGAGTACTATTTCTCCATCCACCGACTCGACAACGACTTCCTCACCCCCTACACCTCCTCCTCCGGCGAGCGGGGGATTGAGTTTTCCTTCTCCATCCCGCTTCCCATTCCCCACCCAGACACTGGCGAACCGCTCCTCTACTGCGGTCGCTTCGACATGCTGGCCACGCACAAGAACGGCTCCCTCTTCGTCGTGGACGAGAAGACCTCCACCTCCCTCGGCGCACAGTGGTCGCGGAACTGGAACCTCGATTCCCAGTTCACGGGCTACCTCTGGGGTGCGCAGCAGTACGGCCTCCCCGTATCAGGCGCCATCATCCGAGGCATCTCCATCCTCAAGACAAAGTACGATACCGCCGAGGCAATCATCTACCGCCCTCAGTGGCAAATCGAACGCTGGTACGCGCAGCTTCTCCGCGAGGTCGAGTACATGCTCCGCATCTACGCCGATACGAAGCTTGCCTTTGCCAATCTCGACAAGCATGGCTGCAACGCCTACGGCGGGTGCGCTTACGAACGCCTCTGCTCCTCCCCGAACCCTGAAGCTTGGGCTTCACAGTACTACGAAACGAACACCTGGGACCCCCTTCGCCGCGAGCATGGGGAGGGCTAAGCCGTGCCTACCGTTATGCAAATGCTGGAAGACTGTTCTGGAAGGTATTACGACCAGCTGCTCCCAGGTGAGTCCGAGTGGCTGGATGATATCTATGACCTCGTCGCCGATGGCCTCGAACTTAACGAGCGGCAAACGGTCAAGCTCGCTAAAATCTGGAAGAGCGTGGCCCATGCAAACTGAGTTCACCCAGTACATCTTCCTCCGCAAGGAACTTCTCGCCGTCAGCAAAGTGGGAAAGTTCTGGGTTCGCGAGCAACTCTGCGCCCCCTACGGCGAAGCATTTTTCTGCCCCATTTGCGCGGAGGTCTGGGCGACCGTTACCGTCGAGGGGCAGCCCACCCACTGTCACAACGCCTTCTGCGAGCGCCACGAAATCGGCGACCACCTCGGTACGTGGAGCTTCGGAACCGTGGAACGCTGGCAACTTCCCGGCAGTCTCTGGAGCAGTTACGACAGCGTGTGGAACAGCCGCCTCCCCCCTGCCGCACTCCAGCGCGAGCTCCTCCTCACTATCGCGTACAGGGAGAAGGAACTCAACCAACCAATCTACGCCGACAACCTTTACCCACCACGCTTAGGAGCTTAACCATGCAACAACAGCCTCACCCGTACCCTGCAACACCGGAACTGGAAGACGCGTACCTGCGCCTCCGCGCCAACCTTCCAATCGCCGGACACCTCCCTCCTCCGGAGCGCCTTCCCCTTCTCCGGCTTCTCCGCGAGGAGCTGGCCAACGCAGAGCTTTTCCGCCCCACCCTTCACTTACCTAAGGAGCACTAGCATGACAGAACTCAACGTAACACTTTCCCCCATTCCCGGATTCAAAGCCTTGATGGTCGGGGAGAGCGGCACAGGCAAGACCCACGCCATCCGCACCCTCCTCGATGCCGGCCTGGAAGTCTTCGTCCTCTTCACCGAGCCGGGAATGGAAGTCCTCTCCGACATCCCTTCGGAAAAGCTCCACTGGCACTACATCCCGCCCGCTTCCCCCGACTGGTCGGACATGATTGACTCGGCACAGAAAATCAACACTCTGTCCTTCGAGTCGCTCGCCAAGATGTCCGACATTAAGAAAGGCAAGTACACGGAGTTCATCCAAGTTCTAACCTGCCTGTCCAACTTCACCGACGAGCGAACGGGGGCGAGCTTCGGCGCGGTTGATAGCTGGAACACCGACCGAGTCCTTGTCCTCGACTCACTCAGCGGCTTAAGCATCGCCGCCATGAACCTCGTTACCGGCTCGAAGCCCTGCAAATCTATGGCCGACTGGGGGGTAGCCCAGGATAACCTCGGGCGGCTCGTGGACAAACTTGCCACCTCCCTCCAGTGCCACTTCATCCTCACCGCGCACCTCGAACGGGAGTCGAACGAAGTTACCGGCGGCGTGGAACTAATGGCCTCCACCCTCGGAAAGAAGCTTGCGCCAAAGCTCCCCCGCTTCTTCTCCGATGTCGTCCACTGCATCCGCGAGGGCTCGACCTTCCGCTGGTCAACGGCCTCCATGAACGTTTCGCTGAAGGCGCGCAACCTCCCCATCTCCGACAAAATCCCTGCTACCTTCGTCGAAATGCTGGCGAGCTGGGTTCGGCGTGGCGGGCAAGTACTGCCAACTCCCAAGGCGTAACGGGGGGTTGCATTGCTCCAACAGTTCCCGCACAATGGCGAACGCATCACGTAATCGCATAAGGCCTCACGCGCATGAGCTTATCATACCGCGAACTTTGAACCATAACCGTAACTTTTAAGGAGTACCAAACCATGTCTCAATTTGACCCTGACCTGTTCCTTTCCGCCCAGACTACCTCTGCACTTGACACTCAGTCCATCCCTGTACCGGAAGGCGAGTACAATGCTGTTATCAAGGACGTTACCGTTCGCCAAGCCAAGGATTCCGTTATCTTGGACGTGAAGTGGGCAATCGACGACGCCAGCGTGGCAGCAGCAACCGGTATTAAAGAGCCCACCGTTCGCCAGTCCGTTTTCCTGGACATGACGGCCAGCGGCGGTCTCGACGGTTCGCGTGGTAAGAACGTCCAGCTGGGCCGCTTGCGTGAAGCAGTGAAGCAAAACATCGCTGGTCAACCGTGGGCGCCTGCGATGTTGGCAGGTAACGTTGCCCGCGTCACTGTGAAGCACCGTATTGTCGGTGAAGCAATCTACACCGACATCAAGGGTGTTGCTGCGCTGTAAGGCGCAATGGTAGTAGGTCTACCTATCAGCGCATTGCGGGGGTTTTATTCCTTTTCCTCCGCAGTGGGCTGGTAGATTAGTCCTACAGCCGATGGGCTAATTCGGGGTTGCACTGGGTTTCCTCGTTAAGCTCTCCCCACCTGACGGGAGGCAGGTAATCGGCGTAGTCGCCTCCCACCCCCACCACCTTCACTACTATAAAAGGAACTCAAGATGCTTTTCGTAGCCCTTTCCTCCCTCGCCATCCCCGACAACCGCCAGCGCCGCACGTTCACACCGCAGGCCATCGCTGACCTCGCCGCCTCCATTCAGGATAAAGGCTTGTTCCACCCTATTGTGGTGAGGAAGGAGGGGGAGGGGTACACGCTGGTTGCTGGCGAGCGCCGCTACCGCGCCATGCTTTCCATCCTCGAATGCGGCGGGCAGATTGAGTGTAACGAAGAACTTGCTCCCCCCGACCATATCCCGGTTACGCTACTGAAGGAGCTTTCCCCCCTTGCGCTGAAGGAAGCGGAACTGGAGGAAAATACTCGCCGCGTTGACTTGTCGTGGCAGGAACTCGCCACCGCTACCGCCGAGCTTCACGCGCTCCGCTCCGCGCAAGCTGCCGAAGGCGGGAGGACGCAAACCTTCGCCGCGACTGCTGCGGAAATCCTTGGCGGGGAAGCCGCCGACAGTCTCGGTGCAGCCCCCTCGCAAGTTGCCGATGCCGTTATCCTTTCCCGCTACCTCACTGACCCGGAAGTCGCCGCCGCGAAGACGCAGAAGGAAGCGATGAAGGTTGTCGCGAAGAAAGCGCAGCGCGCGAAGACGGCGCAGCTCGCAGAGCAATATGAAATCGAGAAGCCGGCTTCCCCCCACACGCTGCTGGAAGGTTCCGCCCTCGACCTCACCGCCGACCTCCCCTCCGACCATTTCCAGATCATCCTCACCGACCCCCCTTACGGTATTGACGCTGATAAGTTCGGGGAGCAGTCCGACCACGGGCATAACTACTCCGACAGCGAGCAGTACTTCAACGAGCTTGCCCAGCACATTGCGAAGGAGGGCTTCCGCATCGCCGCACCAAAGGCCCACGCCTACGTCTTCTGCGACCCCCGCCGCTTCGCCTTCCTCCAGCGGTGCTTCGAGGAAGCTGGCTGGTACGTTTGGCCGATTCCGCTAATCTGGGCTAAGACCACGGGAATGCTGCCGCGCCCTGAGCACGCTCCTCGCCGGATGTACGAGGCTATTCTCTACGCAATCAAGGGGAACAAGCCGGTGCTGCAGGTCAAGGGCGATGTCATCTCCGTTCCCTCCGTTCGCGGCCTCACCCACGGTGCGCAGAAGCCGGTTGACTTATACTGCGACCTGCTCTCCCGTTCCGCTAGCCCAGGCGACCGCGTCATTGACTTCTTCGCGGGTTCCGGTACTATCTTCCCCGCCGCCAGCCGGATGAAGTGCTACGCCACTGGCATCGAGCTGGACACCGATAATGCGAACCTCTGCCGCGTTCGCATGAGCGAGCCGGAGGACGTTGGCGATTCCCTCGACAACCTTTCACTGTAACACTTAACCAAGGAGAAACAAATGGCACTGATACCAAGCAAAACGCAACCAACCGCCACGCCGAGCAAAACGTCCGAAGCGCCGCCCGCCGCCAAGCCTCCTGCTCCCAGTCTTGTCGAGCGTTTCGATTGTGGCTACCAAGCCACCGTGCAGATACAAACAAAGACCTTCATCGCTAACGCTATCATCAGCTTGTCGGACTTCCGCATTGTAGGCCTGGCGCGCCGCAGCGGTGGAGAACCGTGGCCTATGCACGGAAGGGAATCGCTTGAGTACTCCGCGATGGTAGCGCAGCTCGCCGCTTCCGCACCTGCCGTCAGTGCGAAGCTGAGGGGGTTGCGATGACCATATCGCTCGATGAGTTCGAGCGGGCGCTGGCTAAGATTGAGCTCGGGCTGTTGCACCTCGAGCAGATTCCCGATGCTGTGTTCTCCAACGCAGCGGCGCCGGAACTCGCCCTCATCTACCCCGAAGGGGAAATGCTCGCGAAGCACCTCATCACCCTTCTCCGGCTCGTGGCGCATAGGAAGCTGCACACGGGGGAGTTGGTAGTTCAGATGTTGCGAAATGGGGGCGCTTCATCTTTAATAAAAGTCCCCCAACAACCCACCTCGAAAGGAGCCTAACATGGCTAAGCACCGCAACGGCAGCGCCCCCTACGCCGACATGCCCCCCGTCCTGCAAACGCAATACGAGTAGCCCTCGTTAAGCGTGAGACCTGAGCATGTTCTTTAAACTGCTCCCCTTACTGGCAAACAATACTTTAAAGGTACCCCATGAACAATCCCCTTCCAGGTTCTGGCCCTAAGCCAGCGACCATTATGATAGTTGGCGAAGCGCCCTTCGGCGAAGATATGCTGAAACGCGAAATGTTCGTCAGCGCCGGCGGCCGGGAGCTGACCAATATGCTCCACGAAGTTGGAATCATTCGCACCGAGTGTTACCTCACCACCGTATTCAAGACGCAGCCTCCCGCTAACGACGTGGGGCATTTTTTCTCCGATAAGAAGTGCACGAAGGTAAAGGCGGAGTTCCTCCCCTCCCTCGATGAGCTTGCGCGGGAGGTAGCGGAGGTCAACCCGACCGTCATCCTGGCCCTTGGCAATACCGCCCTTTTCGCCCTCACCGGCCTTACCTCCGTCAGCAAGTGGCGCGGTTCGCTCCTCCGCACTCTCCCCCAGTTCGGTTCCCGCAAGCTCGTTCCGACATACCATCCTGCCGCCATCATGCGCATGTGGGAGTGGCGTCCCATCTCCACTCGCGACATGGCGAGAGCTCTCCACGCTTCGAAGACCACTGATTGGCCTCTGAACGAGAAGCAGTACTATGTCCGTCCATCCTTCGCAACCGCTTCCGGTCTGCTAACTCAGCTACTCCTCCGCGCCGAGGAAGGGCCGATGAAGCTCTCCTGCGACATTGAAACGAGGGCGCGGCAGATTGCCTGTATCGGAATCGCGTGGAGTACCACGGAAGCCCTTTGCATCCCCTACATGGCGGTCAGGGGGGTTAAAGGTTCTTACTGGTCGTTCGAAGAAGAGTTCGCCCTCCGCAGTAAGCTCCGCGTCCTCCTCACTCACCCGAACGTCAGGGTCATTGGGCAAAACTTCGCTTACGATGCACAGTACATCGCGTTGCAAGACGGGTACATTCCGAACCTCTACTTCGACACAATGGTTATGCAGCACACGCTCTTCTCCTCCATGAAGAAGTCCCTCGATTTCCTCGCGTCCATGTACTGCCAGCATTACGTCTACTGGAAGGATGACGGGAAGACCTGGGACGCCTCCATCGACGAAGAGCAGTACTGGATTTACAACTGCGACGACTGCACGAATACCTTCGAAGTCTGTGAGGTCGAGGAACGGTTGCTCGTCAGCGAACAGTTAACCGAGCAGTACGACTTCCTCCGCAAGCTCTGGCGCGCCGTGGTGATGATGATGCTGCGCGGCGTTCGCATTGACGAAAAGTTAAAGGCGCAGATAAGCATGGAGCTCATGACTTACATAGCGGAGGTGCAGGGGGAAATCAATCAGATAGTCGGCTACCCCATCAACCTCGCTTCCCCGAAGCAGGTAGCTTCCCTCTTCTACTCCGAGCTCGGCCTCCCGGTTGTGAAGAATAAGAAGACCCACCGCCCTACCACCGACGACGATGCGCTCCTCGCCTTCCCCAAGAAGGAACCGCTCACCGCCGGCCTTTGCGAACGTATCCAGGCCATCCGTTCGGCCAGCGTCCTCCTTTCCACCTTCGCCACAATGCCGCTCGATATTGATAAGCGGATGCGTTGCTACTACAACATCGCAGGGACAGTAACCTACCGCTTCGCTTCCGGCGAGAACGCCTTCGGCTCCGGCGGCAACCTTCAGAACATCCCTAAGGGCGACGACGAAGACGCGATTGAGAAGAAGAAGAAACTTGCCGCCGCCGGCCACCGCCAGATAATCGTCCCCAACATGCGGAAGATGTTTGTGCCAGACCCCGGCCACACTTACTTCGACATCGACCTCGACCGCGCTGACCTAATGGTGGTTATCTGGGAGGCCGATGACGATGACCTCCGACAGGCCGTACGTGAAGGTGTCGACCTCCACCGCCTCAACGCTTCCGCTCTCTTCAACAAACCGATGGATAGGATTGAGTATAAGGAGCGCCAAATGGCGAAGATGTTCGCGCACGGCAGCAACTACGGCGGCTCCCCCCGCACGATGGCCCTGAACTGTGGCCTCACCGTCCACCAAAGCGAGCTCATGCAACGCAACTGGTTCTCCGCTCATCCAGGCATCAAGGACTGGCACCGCCGAACGGAAGCCCAGCTCGCTTCCCGCCGCGAGGTTCGCAACGCCTTCGGCTTCCGCAACCGCTTCTTCGGGCGCGTCGAAGCGCTCCTCCCGGAAGCTCTCGCCTGGGTTCCGCAGTCCACCGTCTCCATCGTCATCAACAAAGGTCTCCTTGCCGTCAGCGAGCAGCTCCCGGAAGTCAGGATTGAGCTGCAAGTCCACGACTCCATAGCCGGCCAGTATCCCACTCACATGGAGAACGATATCTTGCGCCGGATGAAGCCGTTGCTGGAAGTTCCAGTGCCATACGCGAACCCCCTGACGATAGGCGTTGGCGTGAGTACCAGTGTGCGGTCATGGGGGGACGTTCGGGAAAGACCGTGGCCGTAGGCGGCATAGGCATGGCCATAGGCATATAGGCATGGCGGGGTGGTGCAACGGTACACGGGGGTCGCCCTCCCCCGCCATAGCCACACAGCCACATAGTCATAACTTGTAAGCACAGACCGTAGCCGCCACAATAGTGCCCTACCTTCTGCGCAGTATAGCCAAAAAGGACTTGCGTTAAATGTTAAATAAAGAACCTGGGGTTCGCCGGTTAGACAACTGGATTGAATCCTTTATGGAGTATGCGAGCTTCGGAGAAGCCCCCTACAACACACTATTCTGGACAGGCGTCTCCACCGTCGCTGGTGCGCTCCGCCGAAAGGTCTGGATTGACATGGGGTACTTCCAGTGGATACCGAACTTCTACGTTATCCTCGTCGCTCCACCGGGCATTATCAGCAAATCCACCACCGCGAATATCGGCATTAACCTTCTTCGCAAAGTGGACGGGATTAAGTTCGGGCCAGACGTTGTAACGTGGCCAGCGCTGGTCTCCGCAATGGCGGATGCGAGGGAGGAATTCGTCGACCCTGCCACTGGCGAGTTCGTTCCGCAGTGCTCCATCACAATCGCTTCAGACGAGTTCGGCAATTTCCTCAACCCGCAAGACCGCGAGATGGTAGACATCCTCGTTGCCCTGTGGGACGGCAAGCGCGGGACGTTCGACAAGATGACGAAGACCTCCGGCAACGACCAGATTATCAACCCTTGGATAAACATAATCGCTTGCACCACCCCCGCTTGGATTAGCGGCAACTTCCCGGAGTACATGATTGGCGGCGGATTCACCTCCCGCTGTGTATTCGTCTACGCTGATGAAAAACGCCAGTTCGTCGCTTACCCGAAGTTGAAGCTCCCCACCGAGTGGCACAGAATGCAGGACGACCTTATCCACGACCTCGAGATAATCAGCACAATGGTAGGGGAAATGGAGCTAACGAAGGAAGCCTACGCATGGGGGGAGGAGTGGTACACGCACCACTGGAACAACAAGCCCGAGCATCTCGACACCGACCAGTTCGCCGGCTACCTCGCGCGCAAGCAAACCCACATGCACAAGCTCGCGATGATACTCTCCGCCGCCCGCACGGATTCTCTCTCCATCACCAGAGACCACCTCGAGGAAGCTCACAAATACATTACCACCCTCGAAGCCGACATGCCTCGCGTCTTCCAGCGCATTGGCCAGACCCCAGTTACTCGCGGAGCAGGCGACCTCCGTGACATCCTCAACGCTTGCGGCCCAACGACGAAGTCGGAACTCTTCCGTAAGGTCTTCCGCACCCTCTCCTACAACGATTTCCAAGAAGCCCTTCTCGCCTGCGTCAGTGCAGGTTACGCGGAGCAAATGCAAAAGGGAGACGATTTTCTCATCTCCCCCGTTGCGGTAAAACCCAAGCCTTAGAACAGCTTATCAACCTCCGAAGCCGCCGGTCTCTGCCCTTTTTGCTGGGGCACTCCGGCTTCCTTCATTCCAGCCGCCCTCCCCCTTCCCTTCAGCGATTGCCGGAGCTGCTTCGCTTGTATCTGCATCCCAGGTGGGCAATGCTCATTGTAGTACGCTATCGCTCGCTCCGTATCAGCCACGGCCTCTCTGTCCCCTTGCCGTAACGCCTCTGCAAGGTTCGCATAGAGCCGAGTCTTCCGCTCCATCCAGAACATCGTGGCGTCCAGCTTCGCAAAGTTCTTCTCCCGGTTTTGCGCTACGATAGTCGGATTGAACCCTCCGAGCCCCTTCATCAGCAGCTCCCCTGTAGTAAGGTCTCGAATCTCCCCTGTCACCAAGTCGCGGGTAACCCTCGCACTACTATTATAACGCACCCCCCTCTGCGCCCAATCGTTCGCCATCAGCGCATTCCGCACTACGCTGGGAAGTGCCGGAGCGACCTGCATCGCCTTCGTCGGGGCGTCCTGCGTTAGCGCCCTGATAAACCCACTCACGAATCCACCAAGAGGGCCAGCCCCCGCGAGTGCCGTATCCATCGGCTCGCCTGTCGAATCTCCCAGCGTTGCAAGGCCAGGGACAATCTTCCCGAACCCTACCGACCCGGACAGGTCGAACCCTGCGACATTATGCGAAAGACCGTGCATGAGTAAGTTCGGGTCAACGTGCAGGCCGAAGTCCTCCGCCTTATCGTTCAGCTCCGCAACCATCTTCCGCACCTCCAGGTCAAGGTCGAAGTCCCTTCCGAAGAGCTTCTGCGCAATCAGCCGCAGCGCCGCCCGGAGGTCTTCTTCCCCTGGGCCACCAGCTACCCCGCCTAGCATAGCGAACATCAGCCACATCCGCGCCGTCATGCCAGTTATCCGGTTCGTCCGTACCTTCACCTTATACCCGGCGCGGGACAGCTGCTCCTGCCTCCGCTTATACCCCTTTTCATACTGCCCACTGAACATATACATCATGAGCTGGGTGAAGCCGTAGTAGATGGTAAAGGCTGCCTTCCTCCCCCGCATGAACGGCGGGCGGTTAGCGCGCGAGGAGTCTCCAACGGTTAGTTTCGTCTCCTCTGCCGCCAAGTCGTAAGCCTCCTCCCTCGGCAATCCTGCCGTCATGTAGAGATTGAACTTTGCCAGGAAAGCTATATGGCGAACGTACAACTCCACCAGATGAATCGGCAGCATCCCCATACGCATGAACAGTTGCGCGTAGTTATTAACCTGCGAACCGGCCAACCGCTGCAGCACCCCCGCATCTGCGAAGTCAGCAAGCTGCGCCGAGAACGTCTGGTCGAGCACCGCATTGTTCTTCGCTTTCGTGATTGCCCAGAGTTCGTCTTCCGACAAATGTCCCGTTGCGTCCTCCGCCTGCATCTTCAATAGCTTCTGTCCCGTGGAGTTCAGGAACTGCATCCCGGACATCGTCGTCTTAGCCCCCGCTATCGTAATATACTTCAGCCCGTGAAGCGTTCCGAAGTGCGCCGTGATATCCGCTATTACCGGTATGATTGCGGTGATATTCGCCAGCGCCGTCTTCGCCACCCCCCACAGTTGCCACAGCACTACGAGAGCTTTCAGCGCCTGCCATTCCTCCCTAGGGTTCATCATGTAGTCGAAGTGCTCTTGCATAACTTGTAAGATATTCTCCAACCGTTGACGCTCCTTCAGGTACGCCTCATCCTTCCGCGTCTCCGCATCGAGTAGAGTAATATCCCGCTCCACCGCCTGCGCCGCCCGTCCGAATTCCTCCCTGTAGCGGAGCTTCGCCAGTAACGCCGAGTCGTGCCGCATGAAGTCGCCGTAGTTGCGCAGCAAGTCTCTATTCCGCCCTGTGACCTTTGCCAGTTCCCTCGAGAAGCTCCGCAGTGCGCGGGATTCCCTCGACTTATCCAGCATGGCCAGCAGCTGCGCCTGTTGCCCGTCCGTGAGGGCGAGCTCCTTAGCCACGGTATTCAGCACTTCCGGGGGAAGGTTCTTATACGCATGCATCCCATTCCGCCAGTTCTTCGCCTCCACCCGATACTGCTTCGAACTCAACTTCCCTTGCAGCGCCTTCACTGCTTCGTCCCGTTGTTCCTCCGTCTGGAAGAACTCTTGGTGCATCAGCTCCTCCCCATCCAGCGTGTACTCCACCACCTGCACTCCGTACTCGCCGAAGCGACTCTGCGGGAGGAAGGGCTGCGAACGGAGGTTGGAGAACATCTGGGAAATCTCGCTCAGCTTAACCCGCAACACCGCCGAATGTCCCTTATACTTTCGCATCGCCTTAGACGCGAGTGTCCGCTCCAGCGCATTCATATGTTGCAGCATAGACTGCTTCACCCGCAGTGCCAGCGCGGCCGTCGATTCGCTAACCCCGTGCTCCTTCGCTTTCTCCGCAAAGGTCTCCGACGGCAGGAACTGCCACCCAGCCTTCCCCTTCGCCAGCTCCGCCCAGTGCTGTCCGAGCTCATATTCCTCCTGCAAGAACGCGTGGAGATTCGCCAACTGCTCCTTCCCCAACGCTGCCCAACTGCGAGCGATGTCGGTGGCCTGTGCTTCCAGGCGCCCCCGGTACGCTTGATAATCCGAAGCCACTTTATTATGGTACTGCAACCCCACCACGTCAGGGTTAGCGAAGGCGAATTGCTGCGGGGCAGCGAGGGCGCGAGCCATCTTCCACCCCGTAGCCACCGTCTTCCGCATCATCTGCTTCATCTCTCCTTTCACCCCCAGCTGCTCTACTTGCGCAGTCAGCTCCTCGAGTTCCGGAAAGCGCTCCGGCATATCGTAGGAGAAGTAGTCCACCGGACGGGTGCGAAGTTCCGAGGGGATAGGATAAGCCAGCGTTTCCCGCGTCTCCCCTTGCGCCTCCAGCACGACCGGAATAGTCTCCCCCTTGCCGAACGGTTTCAGCAGCTTCTTCATCGTTCCACGAAGAACGGAGTGCCCTCCCGCCTCCCCGTAGAATGCCGCCATCCCTTCCGCCCGAGGTTCGAACGGAACGTAACTAATCGGCTCTTTCGCCCGCCGTTCCAACACCCCCTTAATCACGCGCTTCAGTTGCCCATACTTGTAGTACGGAAGCAGCGCTTCCATCACCTCTACCCCAGTCTTCGCCGGGACAACCTCCGCCGCCTCCCCGTGCTGTGAAATGAATAAGTTGTCTTCATTCCAGCCAATCGCATCGCTCGGCTGCACCTCATCCTGCTCCTTCGTGGTAGCCAGCGCCACCCACGAAAGGTTGCTGTCGGCAGCGAAGCGCATGGCGGCACGAAGCGCCACCCCAGCCCACCTATCCGTAGATTTCGCGTAAGGGGTCTGCTCCCACTGCTTCGCCCCAGCACGTTGCTTATTGAAGTAGCGAGTAATCTCCTCCGCCGCACCTTCGCGCATCTGCACTCGCCCATCCGCCACGACGTTCCCTTGCTCGTCAATCGGTTCGCCGAAGCTTCCCGTCCGAGGAACCTGCGTACTCGTCAGGGTAAGGAACTTTCCATCCTTGTCGAACATAGCCGCCATCGGCGCATTCGGGAGCAGCACTGCCCGCCCAGCATCTTTCCCCACCGAGGTGAAGTCTTGCCCCGCATCACTCTGCACTTCATGGATGTAAAGCCCCTTTCTCCCTTCCGTATCCGTCAGTACCGTAGCCCTCAGGTGCATTACCACTGCGATACCCTGCGCCATTTGCGTAGTGGTAAAGTGCCCCACCATCGGCAGCTTCCTATAAACCTGCTGCCCGTGCGTTTCCGCTGCGAACTTCGGCACATGGAACAGCAGCTCCACGTAGTCGTCCAAGTCCTCTTGTGCGCGCTGGAAGAACTTCGGACGCTGCGCAGGGTACGTCGATTCCCCACCTCGCTGCACCACGACATCAAGCGGCCCAGACATCTGTTCTAACGCCGAGACGATAGTCGCCTTCGTCACGCGAAGATTCGGCCCTTCCAGTTCCGCCAGTCTCTGCTCCAGCCCACTTGCCTCCAAGTCCAACTGCTTAATCCGCGCTTGCTTAGCCCAGCTCCGCAGCATCTGCAACCAGTCATCTACCGTAGCAATCTCCGGCGCCTTCTCCGCCACCATTCGTGCGGCAGAGAAAGTCCACGGGACGCTAGTTACTCGCGGCGTTACATCGCTGAAAGCGAGCGAAACCGGGTCGTAGCTGAATCGCCACTTCCCTACCGTCTTCTCCCCTACGTAGTCCTCAGCAATCTCCCGAAGTGCGGCGAGCTGCCCGGATTTAGCGAGGGCAAGCATCTCCGCGTAAGCGTCGGGATTCTCCTCCCGCACATCCGCCAAGTCCCGCTTAACCGCAGCAACCGCGAGCGCGCGAGCATCCGCCACCGGCGCGGCGGCTTGTACCTTCACCTTCAGTGATTGCGCTTTAAGGTCGAGTCCGGCAAGCGCCCCGGCGCGGAAGGCTTCGGGAAGATTGTGGGAGATTTCCTCCGCAAGTGGGCCGAGGTCTTTGTTCGCCGGTGCTTTCGCCTTAGTCTTGCGTGGGGCAACGGCAGGGGTGGCGGAATGGGGGAACTTTATTTTAGATGAACGTCCCCCATTTTCCACCTTCCTCAGCGTCAGCGCATCCACGAACTCCGTAAAGGCCGTTCCCGCTGCGATAACCTTCGCAATTTTCATTTCCTTGAAGAATGCCCGCACCTTCTCCAGCACGCGCTTGAAGAACGCCTGCGAACCGAGCGGGGTGGTGTCAAGGAGTTTCTTGTCGTGAGCGTAGCGAGCCATCTGCTCCGCCGCCCATTCTTCGGGGGAAAGGATGCGAGCTTCGGCGGGGAAGGCGCTGGCGAACTGCAGTGCCGTCATTTTGCTGAAGTCCCGGAACTGGCCCACAGCATTCTGCCCGAAGGTTTGTCCACGGTTCACCCTCGCCCGCATACCCCAAGCGGCCTTCGCTGGGCCCATCCAGGTATTCAGGAATTCAGCCGCTGACATACTGCCGTTCAGCACTCGTGTCTTCCTCTGATTATAGTCGGTGAGAACGGCCCGAACCTCCTCCGTCTGCCGCGCAAGAAAAGCCGCATCAAACAGCGCCCCTTCCGGCAGCGTATCGAAGGTTAGCTTATCCGCCTCACTCATCCCCTTCTGCAGCTCTTCCCAGACAATAATATGCCCCACCTCGTGTGCGAGCGAGTAAGCGGCTTCCGCCTGCGTAACTTCGTTAAACTTCGACGGGTCTTCAAAGTTCGTCAGGTTCGCCGGGTTGATAGCATAAGCACCGTTACCGAGCGGTGTAACCTTCGCCGTCTGCCCGCTCCCCAGCGTCTGAAACTGCACCACCACTTTCGCCGAGCTGCCCAGTTTCTTCAGCACCTGCGTCAGCGTATCCACCACAGCACGGCGGTAGGACTCAGGGTATAGCTCCGAAGCCTCCCCTACGCCAACAACCTCCCCCTTCGCCAGCGGAACATCCCTCAGGGCTACGCCCTCCTTTTTCCCCTTCGCCGCCACGGTCACTATGGAATCAGCCAGTGCCTTCCCATCATTCGGATTCTCATAGTTCCCCCGGTTGCGGGAAGCCGTTAAGCTCCTCCCTATATCATTCAGCCTCGGCAGGTCATCGTTCCCTTCCTCCACCGGAAAGTCCCGATTCAACTCCGCAATATCCTCCATCGCCTGCAGTTGCCGCTCCGCTTCCGCCAGCATTTCCTCCGTCACCGGATTCGACTCGGCCTCCGCCAGCGCCGCCTCCAGCGAAGGGTCGAAGTCGGCTTCATCCAACTGCTGCACCATCGCTCCTTCCATGCGAGCCGTTTCGCTCACCTGCGCCCTGGCAGCCTGTTCCACCTCTGTATCGCGCTGTGCGAGGACATTAGGAAGCGGCTCCAGCGTAACCGTTCCCCCTGAGCCGGCCGCCTGCTGCGCGGCGATGGTGGCGGCTTGAATACCCCCAGCATCCACCGCAACCTCTTGCACCGCACGTCCCTGAGCATCCCGCGCTACCACCACCCCCACAGTAGCCTCCGGAGCCGGTTTCTGCTCCACCCCGTAGCCAAGCGCCGCCGCCACCCCCTTCGTCTTCGCTAGCTCCAGCACCGCCTCATCGGAGTACATCAGCACCCCTTCCGCCACGCGAGCAATCTTTGCGCCCTCTGGCAACGGTGGAACCTCCTCCCCTTCAGTGAACAGAACGGCAGGCTTCCGTCCTTCGACGAAAGCATCAATCTGCCCCTGTAGCGAATCCGGCTTCTCCGGTAGCGGCTTATCTTCCCCCTTCGCCAAGGCCGTCCCTACAATATCTACCGGAGCGCCCATGCCGCCTAGCAGAGCGCTTGCCGTCAGCTCAGCACCCGAAGTAGCCTGTCCAACTGCGGCATTGCCTGCGGCTGTCTGCAGCGCTTCATCCGCCATAGATAGTGGCACCTTCGCTGCCGTTGCCACCGCATTGCTAAGTTTTCCGAGCCCCAGCGGAGCGCCCATGACAGCAGCCACCCCTGTTTCCGCCCCAGTTTGCTTCGCCCCTTCCAGTACCGCTTCATCCAGTGTCTTGCCATTTGCAAGAGCCGCAGCGGTATTTGGGGTAGCACCACCTACTGCCGTAGCCCCCGCATTAAATGCCGAGCCGGTAGCTAGGTCTCCGGCAAGGCCTTTCCCAACTAAACCTCGCGTCAGGGAACCGGTCAAGCCACCACCGACGAAGGCCGACGGCATCATCTCCGCCATGTACTTTGCCGCTAGCACGGGGCTGGCCATCAGCTCCTTCAGCCCTCCGGTAAAACCATCCGCTTGCGCAGCACGCATAACGTTAGCTAACAGTGGGTTATCAGGGAGGGTATTGTAGTCTTGCAGAGCTGCTTCCGTAGCTTGTCGGGCATAGTCAAGGGGCTGCTCCGCAATCTGCTTCGTTTGCTCTGTGCCGCCGCCGAGGGCGTTCAGGGCACTGGCCGATTGCGCCGTCTGCATCGCCGCCGCAGGAGTGGCAAGTGTGGCGAGCTGGTCAAGGCCTTTCCCGAGCGACTCGAGGAAAGTTATCTCCTTCGGGGTCTCTTGGTCGGGCAGTCCGGCAAGCAAGTCCTCGGGTACACCTTGGTCGGGCAGTCCCGCGAACAAATCATCATCTGGAAGGGAGTCAAGCAAAGAAGCCCCGTTAGGGGTAGAGGTAGGTGCCATGTGTAACTTCTCCTTAGAGAGCGTTAGTTAAAAAACTTATTTCGCGGGGGTAACTTTCCCACTTGCTTGGTTGAGGGGTTTCTTCCCGCCGTTAACCAGATAATCAATATTCGCTTGTGTAACAGCCTTCCCTGCAGCCTTTAGTACGGCCTTCGCTTTCTCGGGATTACCCACGGCTTGCCGAACGTCTTCAGCGCTTGCTCCAGCGGGGTAACCCTTATCCTTGGGGGCAGATTGTTCTGTGGCCTTCTGCGGGTACAGCTTAGCGTAGGCGGTGTCGAAGGCCTCCACATCCATAGTCTGCGGCCCATAGGTGTCTCCTTCTACGACAGGTCGCATAAATAGCTTACCAATGGAGCTAACAATCGCGTCCTTATGCTCCTGGGTGCCAGGCTTCGCCCGTGCTACTCGCGCCATAATCTCTTGCACCCGCGCTTGCGCCACACTCAGCCGTGCCTGCGCATTCAGTCGTTTCTGCTCATTCGGCGCATCCTTTGCCTGCTGTTCCAGCTTCGCAATTTCCGCTTCCAGCTTTTTCAATTCCAGGCTCTTCTTCTTCTTCGCCTCATCGCTTTGTTCGTAGTCCAGCCCGAGCTGCGCCTTATCCAGTTCCAGATTCGCCGCCTTGTTCTTCGTCCCGAACAGGTCATTTTCCTGCGCCCGTTTCTCGGCATCCAGTGCTTCTTGCCGCGTCTGCGCCTTCCTCGCCTCCCCGGTCTTATGGTAAGCGCCAATCGCTGCGGAGAGCTGTTCCGAATTGCTCCTCCCATTCTGTGGGCCAGCCAGGGCAAGAGCCAGCGCCCGCACCTTTTCCCTATTCTCCGGCTTCGCCAGCCATTCTTTCGCCGTACCAAAGGCACCCTTCGGCGCGATAGCTTCCGCCAGAGGAGCTTGCGCCACGGCAGGTGCAGCGGCAGGGAGCGGAGCAGCGGCCGCCACGTTCGGCACTTGGAATTGATATTCCTGGGGCTGCTGTTGCTGTTGCCCCAGAAGCATCTGTAAAAAGTCGCTCATTTGAAACCTCCTTGTAGCAGGGAAGCGAGGACTTTATAGGTAGCGGGGTCGATGGGGGCGGCCGCCTGCGGCGCATTAACCGCTCCAATCCCCTTCACCTTACCCAGTCCAGCACTAGCCACCGCCGGCATCTTCTGCGCAGACCCTTCCGCCTGCTTCAGAATATCTGCTAGCCCCGTCAGTGCGGTCAGCCCCTTACTTGCTTCAGGGCCGAGACTCACCGGCTGGTCATAAGGCATGGCAGTGGTCGGCACTAAGGTCTGCGGGGAAGCCATGAAGGTGCTGTCGTAGTTAGGCACTCCATAGCCACTCTGCGTCATTGCTGTATAGTCAAGTGCCATGATTATAGCCCCGCCATCTCGCCAAGACTCAGCAATGTCCCAAAGTCCTGTACATCGCTCGAACGGTTGCTCGTCCTGCCAGAAGTCGAACTTCCCGGAGTCATGCCACCATAGAGCAACTGCGCCATCTGCTGCAACGGCGCCCAGTCTTTATTAACATTGAAGTCCCGAACATTCGCATTGTAGTTCTCTTGCCCTTGTTGATACCCTTCCGTATTCGCACCAACCCCTGCCATCGTCATAGCCGGAGCTTGCAGCGATTGTAACAGCGTCGGGAGGGAGTTGACGGTGGAGTTGAACGTTTGCAGGCCTGCGTTGTACGCACTATTATCCAAGTTTGCATTCGCATTGGCCGTGGCGGAGGCTAGCCCTTTCATAGCCAGACCTTCGGCAATGCCTTGACGGCTTCCTCCGTAACCGCCACTAGCCATCGCCCCACTGCGGATGTTCGCCAGCGGGCCGCCAGCTTGTGTAAAGCTCTGCATCAACTGGTCAGCACTGGCTTGCTTGGCCGCTTGTAGATTCTTATTCCTCGCAATATCCAGAACATCGGCCAGACCAAACTGCGCTACCCCAGGCACCATTCCGGCCACTCCGCCCTGCGCTCCGGAAATCTGTCGCATCATGTTCTGCGCGTTCAGCGTATCCTGACTTGGGCCTACAAACTTGGGGCCAGCGTAACCCTGAGCATTCTGCGTTCTGGTGGCGTTGTCGAAAGCGGCTGTAGCACCGGAAAAAATCTTATCTTTTGCAGCCTGGTCTTGCGGGGTCAGGAGCGCAGTGGTGCTGCTCTGCTGTGTTGTGCCGCCTGGGTCACCCAGTACTCCTTCGAGGAATCCCATGAATCACCTCCGGTTAAAAATTGTAGTAGATTGCTACTGTCCGTGCCATAGTACTAACATTTGACAACCCTTGCAAAAGCATTTACAGTATCCTCTCAAAGTGTGGAGCATCTTTAAAATTATCTTCTCTACTCCAGTCCATGTCAAAGTTGCCTCCCCAGCGATTCTTTGGGTTAAGGGATTCCCAGTATCTACCGAGAGGCTCTAGCTGATGAACAGAGCAAATATACACAAGCTTACCTTCTGCGGAGGGGAGGAAGAAGTTTAAGTCTCCTGCCAGTTTCCGCAGGTGCTTAGAATTCATTGTCTTACTTCTACCAGTTTCTACATATATCTTCTGCATTTCAACTGGACGCAGTAATTCTCCGGCAGTTACGGTAAAGCCCTGCGCAGTTGCGAAGTCTACTAGCGAGCAAAAGTTAAGTAGGAATTCGGCCTGAGCTTCCATTAGCTTACTCATTCTTATCTCCCTTCTTATCTCCCTTACGCATGGACAACCCCTTTTCTACAGTTCTACCAACGAAATAGGCGGACATAATTAGCATACCCCACTGTCCTAGAAGCTCTACATAAGCTTCGTTGACGGTTATAGAGAATGCAGACATAAGAGCAAAGATTGTGTAGATTGCTAAGATGAAGATAAGCGTCATTGGACGGATATTCTTAGATAGCCAACTATCGGAAGACATATCAGCTCTCCATCTATCAGTTACCTGAATCGACGCCGATTTTTCAGCTTCTATATCTAGCTCAGCTTTCTTAACTTGCATAGACAGAAGAAACTCTTCATGCTCCATTTCCTTCTCTTTTAGTTTCTGAACAAGCTCCGGGGTCAGGTCAGAAACAGAAGATGGAATCTTAATTCCTAGCTTGGATTCAATTACGTCCTTGCCTTTAGCTTCTATTGCACCGGCGAGGAGGCTCATACCTTTAGAAGCTAGGGAAGAAAGAAGAGGTGCTAACAGTAAAGGAAAGGGCATTATTTAACTCCTTTAGCTATGCCAATACCGGCGAGGACAATAGCTCCTAAGATAATCAAAGATAAGAAGGACTTCCAGAAGATATTGGAAGCAGTCTCATAGGCAGTTAATAGCCTGTCTAATTCCTTGTGGCTATTATAGTGCAGTTCAGCGTCTATTAGAAATTCGGCGTGAGTTCTAGCTGCTATTGCATTAGCTATTCTCTGTACATCCTCATCTGATATACTTTGATGATAGTTGTGTCTGCGCTCTTCCATTATAAGACCCCTTTTATTCCCCAGAAAATAATCTCCCCAACAAGACCGCCAATCCCAGTCGCAATAGCGTCCCATTGGTCTGCTATTCCCTTGCCGCTGGCACAGTCGTACAACTCTTTAATTGACCCAGCTATAACAGCCAGTGCAAGTCCATAGCCGTAGGGGAGCAGCATTAGAGCTGTGGCAGATATTGCGTAGCCAGCGAGGAAATGCGCTTGCTTGTCGATTGGAAGTTTCATACACCC
>Ga0210033_1001595_pt1 | contig 20509 bp, 14 predicted proteins | sample CryGeymeta201501_FD_185465 | JGI IMG/M metagenome (GOLD analysis project Ga0210033, IMG submission 185465) | Groundwater microbial communities from Crystal Geyser aquifers in Utah, USA - Crystal Geyser metaG 2015-01 (SPAdes) (version 2) | ecosystem: Environmental > Aquatic > Deep subsurface >... | reverse complement strand
CCCCCCGGGGGGCCCCAGGGCTGAGCGGCCGTCCCACCGTCGCCACCGGTGGGGTGACGTGGGATCAGGTCACGATGGGTGGGATGGCGAGGGGGGGAAGTGGGGGGTGGGGGTGGGACTGGACACACTACTTCCGCCCGAACCCTGACAGGCACTGCTTCTTCGCCTGGCCGGAGGACTACTCGACCTCGGAGTTGCAGTACGAGGAGGGCGAGCTCGCGCGCCGCACCCGGCGCTCGGTCTTCAACGTCGTCTACGTCTACCGGCCCGACGAGGGCATCCTCGAGATCAGCGCCCCGGGCGACAAGAAGGACATCGAGCTGGTGCAGGAGGTCTTCTGCCGCACGGCGCTCGGGCTCCAGGGCATCCCGCCGGAGAGCGACGAGGACTGCTGGCGGCTCAACGGGCTCAAGCGCCTCGACTTCGCCTTCCCGACCGAGCCCGCCGATGGCATCGCCAGCGTCGAGCTGGTCTCGCTGCGGCTGCACCCGATGGGCAACACCCGGCGGCGGATCACCGTCGAGCAGGACCCTGCTTCCGGCGAGCCCCTGTTCGTCTGGTTGAACCGGGTGGTCGACACCATCCAGGTCCCGCTCTCGATGCTGGACGTGAGCCAGGCCCGCTTCCGCGTGGTCTGGCAGACCGAGGACGGCAAGCGGCCCACGACGCTCACCTTCACCATCGGCGCGCCCGACAGCAGCACGCTCAAGGATGACCCCCGCCACCTCGTCATCAAGCGGTACCTGAAGGCATGGAACATCGCACCCTGAGCGAGCTGCTGCGGCTGCTCCTGCTGTGGCTCGACGTGGAGGGCGCCGTCACCATCGGCACCCACCACCTGCCCCGGTGGCCGAAGGGCGCCCACCAGCTCCTGATCACGACAGGGCTGCTGGTCCGCGGCTCGAACGAGACGGGGCTCGTCTGCGACGGCTGCGACGAGGGCTGCTGAGTCGTGCCCGAGCGCCTCACCCGGCACGACGGCGAGGAAATCCTGATGACCGGCTGCACCGGCCGGAACCCCGAGATGATGGGCGTCATCACCTTCCCGCTGGATCGCCTGCTGACCTGGCGGCTGGACGTGGGCGTGATCGCTGCCGCTGCGGCGTCATCCCTCGGCCTCACGGGGGCGGTGACCGAGGTGGAGCCCGGCTGGGCGTGGAGTCTCGGCATCGGGCGGGTCGCGGGGCGCCCCCGAGCGGTCTTCCTGGCGACCGGCCTGGTCGGTGACGGGGCTCCCTCACGGGCCGGTCAGCTGCTCGCTCGCATCGGAGGCCGCGAGGCCCTGGTCCTGGTGCCCTTCCGGCCCGGCCCTGTCGGCGAGGTGCCGGTCGTCCCGCTGGGAGACCTGCTGCGGCTCGAAGATGGCGGGCTCGTGTTCGACGCGGACTTGATGGCGTTGGCGCTTCCGCCCGCGCCCCTGTTCGTCTCGGAGACGCAGGAGGTGACCTACAGGTCCGGGTCCGACGCGGCCTGGAACCAGGTCAAGGTCTGGCTGGTGGACGGCGACACCGTGCGCATCGTCCTGCCAGGACGGCCGCCGCGCAGCTTCACCGCAGCCGAGCTGGGCCTGACGAACGCCCGAAGCCGCGACCGCCGCCGCACCAAGGGCTGGGCCATCCTCGAGGCGCTGTGCGACGGCCACGGGTCATGCTCCTGGAGGGCGGGCGGCTGCGCCAGCTACGACGCCTTCAAGGTGCAGGTCTCTGTCCTCGGCAAGACCCTGCGGGAGTTCCTGTGCATCGACGGCAGCCCCTTCCACCCGACCAGCCCCAGGGAGGGCCTGCGCGCGGTGTTCGAGGCCGGCCCGCTGCCCGAGCCCGATGTCTACGTCGGTGAGGACCGCTGGATGGGTGCGTGAGGCTCACGCGGTCGCCGGAACACGAACCCACTTTTTCTTTCGGCCCGAGACCGCGACGGCATGCACCTTCTCCGCTCCCCCTGCCTTCCCGATCCGCGGCGCCCGTAAGGTCTTGCGCAAAGGGGGCGGAAGGCGCCCCCGCCGGGGCCTTCCGGGAGACCCCGGATGCCAAGGAAGCCGCCGTCACCGCGCCAATCGGACCAGCGCCGCCCCAAGGTGCACGTCCCCTCCCACGGCATTGTGGGCGACTGCCCCACTGTGCGGGCCATGCTGCGTGACCTGCGCCGCTACGCCCCCACGGCGCTGCCGGCCCTGGTCCTCGGCGAGACCGGCACCGGCAAGGAGCTGGTGGCGCGGGAGCTCCACCGGGCCAGCGGTCGGCGGGGCAAGTTCGTCGCCGTGAGCTGCCCCAACCTGCCCGCCCACCTGGTCGAGTCCGAGCTCTTCGGTCACCGTCGGGGCGCCTACACCGGCGCGGTCGACCACCGGACGGGCGCCTTCGAGGAGGCCGACGGTGGCACGCTCTTCCTCGACGAGATCGGCGAGATGCCCGTCGACGTGCAGGCCAAGGTGCTGCGGGTGCTGCAGGAAGGCGTGATCCGGCGCCTGGGCGAGAACCGCGAGGTGCGGGTGGACGTGCGGGTCGTGGCGGCCACCTGGCGCGACCTGCCGGTGCTCGTCGCCGAGGGCCGCTTCCGCGAGGACCTCTACAACCGGCTGGCGTACTGCGAGGTCCGCCTGCCGCCGCTCCGGGAGCGCGGGCACGACGTGGTCCTGCTCGCGCGGGCGATCATGGTGCGGGCGCGAGAAAAGCACGGCCTGCCCCGGCGCGCCTTGGCCGGCGACGCTGCGGTGGTGCTGCAGGCCTACGGCTGGCCCGGCAACGTGCGTGAGCTCGAGCGGACCCTCTACCGGGCCCTGGCGACGGGCACCGGTCGGGCGTTGAGGGCGGAGGACCTGCGGCGGGCGCTCGGACCCGTGCTGGCCCCGACAGCGTGCTCGCCGTCGCCTGTCCAGGCGCCCACCCTGCTCGACCTGCTCGCCGAGCGCGGCGCGATGGGGGCAGGCGAGCTTCGTGCGGCGCTGGGCGTGTCGAAGTCGACCCTAGCCCGGTTGGTGGCGCCGATGGTCGCCGAGGGCCGTGTGGTGCGCGACGGGGCTGGGGCGGTGACGAGCTACCGGCTGGTGATCCATCGTCCGGGAGCGCCTGAGCCCGATGATCGGTGGGGAACCGCGCTGGACCTCGCCCGGTCGGAAGGGCGGGTGACGCGGGGGCGGCTGGCCGAGGTGGTGGGCGTGTCCGAGCGGACGGCGCTGCGGGTGCTGTCGGCGATGGTGGAGGCCGGGGTGCTCGCCGAGGATGGGGGGCGGGGGAGAGGGGCGGGGTACTGGGCGAGCTGACCTGTGGGGGGCGCTCGGGGCCGCGAAGCAAAGGACAACACCAACCGCGAAAGGAACTGGCCCGTTCAAGACCCTCCACGATCTCGCTCCGATCCTGGGTCCTTCGTGACATGCGCGAGCAGTCCCTCGTAGTCGAAGTACCGGCGGAGCACCGCGGGAACGTCAGCGTCCTGGATCCCCTCAACCGCCTCGAAACCGCTCTCGCTGTAGATCTCGAGCCGGTCCCCACGGAAGAACAGGAACTGGCTCCCCACGACGAGCGAGAACCGGAGGCTGTTGCTGAACGGGTACAGGACGCCCGTGCTGAACCGCCCCTCGATGTCCGCTCGGATGTCGCGCTCCGGCCTTCCGCGCATGTCGATCTCGAGCTGGAGGGACTCCTTCCCGTTCTTCTCGTGGAAGACGGCCAGGGTCGGGCCCGAGAGCACGGTGCGAAAGCCCATCCCAAAGAAGCGGTAGCTGACCTCCCGGTGTCCTGGGTAGAGCTTCAGCGCGGGCCACCCGTTCCCGATGTCGGCGAAGTAGTCCAGGCCGTCGATGACGACCCTCGCGAGGCGGTGGATCTCCCTTCCTCCGATGAACCCAGAGTGCAGGGAGACATCGAACCCTTCCCGTTCGGCGGATGCGAGGAAGCTCAGGGTCTTGTCCGAGCAGGTGCCCCCTGGCACAGAGCTCTGCGCGTGGTCCCCGTAGATCAAGCGCAGGTTGTGGAATGGCTCGGTCCTGAACTTTTCGAGCATCAAGGACTCGACGGCGCGCAGCAAGGCTGTGGCGGACCGAGTCATCGGTGGATCGCCCCGCGCCTGTCGATCGCGTCGTCGAAGACCGGGTAGGCGTGGAAGTACGGCACGGACGGGTCGTGTGTGAAGCTCTGCCGCCACAGGCCCCGCAGCTCGTCGCGTTCGCTTCTGCCGTTTCTGCGGAGGTACTCGACGACCTGCCCCCGAACGCCGCTACCGACGTCGAAGGACGTCTTCCGCCGGTGCAGCACCGGCGATGGCAGCACACCCTCGAAGCTGCGCCGGAGAGCAACCTTGTTCTCTCCGCCGTCGTACATCTCCTCGAACTCCAGGCCATCGCTGAAGCCGCGAACGGCACGGTCGAGGAACGGGCAGCGTGGCTCCACGCTGTGTGCCATGCAGCTCAGGTCGAGGCGCCGGAGCTCGGTGACCTGCATGTCGTCGATGAGCTGTCGTCGAACCTCACGCCATGGATCGTTCTTGCCGAACGAGTGGTACCCACCGAACAGCTCGTCTGCGCCTTCGCCGGTCAGCACCACCTTGATGCCCGCCGCGTGGACCGCCTCGGCCAGCAGATACGTCGCAAGGCCATTGCTGACGATGGACGGGTTGTAGCTCTCAGTGGCACGCGAGACGGCGTGCACGAGGCCTGGCAGGCGCTCTGGCAACGGCAGGGCGACGTTGCGAACGTCCTTCAACCCGAGGGCGGCCACGACCAGCTCGACCGCCTGGCGGTCCGGTCCATCTGCTTCGCCGAGCGTGAAGTAGGTGGCGTCGTCCCGGAATCGAGACACGAAGGCTGCGACCAGCGAACTGTCCAGCCCGCCGCTGAGGAAGACACCCAGGGGCTGGTCCGCTCGGGGCAGCCGCCGGCGCACGGCTTGTTCGAAGAGGTCAGCAAGATCTTCCGGAGGTCGCTGCGGGCGGTGCTCCGCGAGCAGGTCGACCTGCCCGGTGTCGAGGGCCACCCTGGATGCGCCACGGGGAAGGAGCGTGAACCAGTCGATCTCGTCGAAGGCCTTGAGCTCGCTCGCGATGAAGATCTCTGAGCGGGAACGCCCGACCAACAGCGGCTTCTTGCCAATGTGGTCGCGAAGGCAGATCACCTCGCGGGTAGACGGGCGAAGCGCGACTGCCGAGTAGAACCCGTCGAGCTCGTCGATGGCTCGCGTGCCGAGCCGGTCGAGGAGGGGCAGGAAGACGTGAGCGTCGCAGTCGCTCGGCGGAAGGTCGTACTCGCGAGCGAGGTGCTCGTGGTTGTAGATCTCGCCATTGATGACACCGACGAGGCCTTCGTGGTGCAGGGGCTGGCGACCGGCAGGCCCGACTCCGTTTATCGCCAACCGGTTGAACCCCAGAGCCAAGCCGACATCGAACCACTCTCCCCGATCGTCTGGCCCTCGGTGGCGAAGGCGTTCGAGGCATCCAGGCAACCGAGCTTGCGCTTCCGGGCCAGAGAGAAGGACGATTCCGCACACAGCGGTGTCCTCAGTTCGCGCGAGGGTCGTCACCGGCCCCCTGTCGAAGCTCTCGGCGGACCTGCATCAGGAGGCGCCCCAGCCTGTTCTGGCCGGTCCCGTCTCCGCCATCGCCCCAGTAGAAGTCGTTGTGGGTGTGCTCGACGAGGAGCCGTTCGGCGGAGTCCAGCAGGCGAGAACGCAGGTCCGGATGCTGGTCGAACTTGGCCCGAAGTCCCTCCAACATGACCAGCTCCTTCACCGCCGGCCAATCCGGGCGGCGGTGCTCGGGCGTCAGCTCGGCAGCCCGTTGTTTAGACAGCATGGGCGTCGGACAGCACCGAATCGCCTCCTCGAACTGCGTGCCGGCGAACTTCTGGGCCTGGTAGTAGTGCTCGACCGTCGGCCACACCCGGCTGCGAAGGTAGACCGCGTGCCGCGAGAAGTTGGAGAGCTCACCCCAGGGCTGGTCGGAGTGGTAGAAGCGGACGGTGCCGTTGAGCCCGGGCTCCTCGTCGAGCGGAAGCCGGTGCCCGAGCTTGGCGTTCTTGGTCCCAAGGTAGTCGGCGTTTTCTGGCCGGACATTGGGATGGGTGTTCACCACGGCCACTCCGACTCCGTGGCTTCGCAGGTAGCGCACCTTGCGGGGATTGTTGGAGATCAGCCGGACGCTCTCGATCCCGAGATGCCTCAACAGGCCGACCGCCGCATCGTAGGTGCGGGTGTCCTGTTCCAGGCCGAGGGCCTCGAACGCCTCAACCGTGTCGAGCCCGTCGCGCTGCATCATGTGGATGGCCTGGATCTTCCGAGAGAGCCCCTGTCCCCGTCCTTCCTGGTGGAGGTGGACGATCATCCCGCGGCCCTCGGAGGCGATCAGCTTCATCGACTCACGGAGCTGGTCGGCGCAGTCACAGTCGACTGCCCCGAAGACCTCTGACGCGAGGCAAGAGGAATGCACGCGGAGCAGCGGCTCGTGGCCCTGGTCGTGCAGGTCGCCCAGGCAGACGACGCGAACGTGCTCGTCCCCCGAGTCGTACATGCGAAAGTCCCCCATCGGGGTGGGGAGGACGCACCAGCTGTCCAGATCGGCCTCCATCATTCACCCTCGTGCAGAAAGAACCTGGCTTCTCGCAGCAGGTTCCGGTTCATCCACTTCAGTTCCCGACGTCGAGGGAACCGGACCCGATCCTGGTCGTCCGCCGCGAAGCCGAACGGGAACTCGTCCCGGACGGCCAAGGCGATGATCTGTGGGACCTTCAGGCCGTACCCCCAGTAGGGGTCGTCGGGGGTCCAATCCGATGGGACCGGGTTCCAGAGGCCGAGCTTGTCTAGATCGCGCTGAAGGCCATGGCCGAAGTCGCTGTCTACGTCCAGGGTGGGGAGTGCCCTCCACCCCTCGAGCGTGGCATCCCGGAACGCCTCGGGCGGGGACGCGCCGTCGGCACCGAGGCCCATGACGACGAGGATGAGCGGGCGACCAGCGCTCCAGCCAGAGAGGAAGCCACCCACCACCAGGCGGTCGAACTCCTCGTCACCGTGGGTGAGCACGTCGCCGCCTCCATCGACGCCGACGGCGAAGTCGTAGCCTCGCCCGTCGAGGTCGCGTCGGCCAGCGAGCAGGTCGAGCCCTCGACCGTGGGCGGCGCACACGTACCGGGCACCGTGATCCCACTCCAGCGACGAGGAGATGCTCAAGCCCTTGCCCCTTCGCCCGTCGGGGTGCCGTTGGCTCGGAATGCACCCGTGATGACGCAGGACGGTCTCGGGGTCGAGCCCTTCCTCCGGTTCGAGTGCATGGAATCGTCCTTGCGCTCCTAGCAGTCCCTTCTCGGACAGCGCCCTGCAATTCAGAGGTTGGGCCAGGTCGACGCGCCGGCACCCGAGATCTACCAGCTCCGCGGCGATGTTCCGGGCCAGGATGAGGTCGGCTGACCCGCCAGCGGCGAAGACGATGGCCGCGTCGCGGTGCTGACCAACCCGCCCGATGATCTGCTCTCCGATCATGCCCCTGCTCCTCCCGCAGCCGACGCTGCCCCCATGCCCACCTGGGCTGCGATGAAGTCAGTGTCTACAGTCCCCCCTGCATAGTCATCGGCCACGGCCCGAAGGGAGTCCAGGAAGCCCTGGACCCCATCACGGGGGCACGAGCGGATGCCGGCAATGAGTCGGTCAACCTGGCCTTCTGCAAACCACTGGTCGAGGGCGGAGAGGAGATCGCCGAGTTCTCCCGATGGGACAAGGCCTCTGATCGCGTCGCGCAGTCCGGCAATCCGACGCAGGCTCTGCTCCAGTGACCGTGTGCGCTGGTCGAGGTGCTGCTCGGCGAGGGCATGGATCACAGCCACCTCTTCTGGAGAGAAGCCAAGCTCGTTGTGCGGGTTCGCCTTCAAGAACTCCGTCAACCCGGCGTACAAGGTCGAGCCCACGATCTCGCCCTGGACCTTCTCGACGTTCAGGCTTGGGGCGTCGGTCACCCGACCGACATGATGTACGGGGAACCCGACCGACTTGATGGTCATGCCCCGGTAGTGGCGATTGACGATTGCCCAGACCATGTCGGAGCGCCTCGCTTCGCGCCCCTCGACCAGCGGGATGGCATTCGGCGTCAGGGCCAACGCCTGACGATTGAGGATGAAGGTGCAGCCGCCCCTGTTCACGGAGTCCCTGGCCGATTCCAGTGGATTCTCCGGCACGGTAGGGACGATCGGGCGCGTCAGAGGCGCCCCACTGAGGATGCCCAGGGCACCCGCGACAAGGCGGGCCCGAGCTTCTGCCACGGTCTCGCCGGCGAAGGCTGGTTCCAGCCAGAAGGGGACCTCGAGGTGCCCGGTGTGCTTGCGCGAGAGGTCATAGTAGTAGTCCGGATACCGCCGCCGCAGTGCTGCGTTCTCAGCGGTCCTGTCGGGGAGGACCACATCGGGTGGGAGCTGCCCCAGCCAGGCGAGGTTGTGGAAGAGGTCGACGAGGTGGACCCGGAGACCGTTGAGCGGGGGGTTGGGCGACGAGCCCTCGTAGGCGCCGATGAGCGCATCCACGCCGCTGTCCCGGAATGCCGGGAGCCAGGGCAGATAGGCGTGTGCACGGGCGTCCACCCGCATGTCGTCGTCCAGAATCCACCCGAAGGAGTCGTCCTCCTGCTCCATCAGCGCGCCGACGTACCTCTGGAGCATCGTCCTGGCCTGCGCGATGCCCACCTGGCCATCCGACAGCGTCCCGAATCGGCTGCCGAACGCCCCCAGGTCGGCATCCCGACGCTGCTGGTGCCGACCGACCACAGCAGCGGACAGGCCCTGTCGCCGGCCGTACTCGATGGCCTGCTCCAGCGCTGCTGCCGGGCTGGCGTTGTCCAGGACCAGCACCGCCAGCCGCTGGACACTGGGGCAGTGCCGAAGCGAGGCGAGACCATCCAGAAGCGGTCGCAGTATCGAGGGGTCCGATGTGATGACGCCCACGTACAACACGAACGGCTCATGGGGCGGGGGGGCGTCGCCGGTCTGCACCGGGGGCTGGCGTCCTGGAATTTGGCGGGTGTGCTCCGCAACCAAGGCGCGGAATCGGTCGTACCCATCCAGCTCGTGTAGCCGCGCATCGGTCAGCGCACGTCGCATGATGAGCGCAAGGTCCGGGTGGGCGGCGTGTCGGCACGCGAGGTAGGCCCTGCGAGCCATGTGCTCGAAGCCGAGGGGACTCCACGGGCGGATGTCGGAGCCGTAGTCGATCAGCTTCACGCCGTTCGACGTGACCACCAGGTTCTTGGGGTGTACGTTATTGAACACGATCCCCGCGGCCGTGCAGCCGGACAGGAGCCGCACGAGGTCCTGCTCGTGGCCGCCCTGGTAGGGGGTGCTCTCCTCGTAGTCGTAGGTGAGCACGGCCCATGGCCCGTCTTCGACGACCTCGTGCAGGGTGTAGAGCCCTGGAATATCGGCCCACCGGTCGACCTGCGCCCGGAGGAAGTCGAGCTGCTCCCGAGGCATCCGGGTCTTCCAGTAGTCGATGCACTTGTAGACCGTGCGACCATCCGTGAAGACGACGGCTTCGGAGCCGGAGCCCAGCACGCGCAGGCTGCCAAGCGAGAAGCGCTTCCTGACTCGGTGCTCTGCCGTGGCTACGCGCTCCCGCTCCACCCACTGGTCGATGGCCGAAACCCGGTCTCGCGGCACAGCCCTGACGGGCTGTGGTCCACCGGCGATGTCGACCCTCACGGCGCCCAGAGACTGAAGCTGGTCTCGAATCCGTGCGCCGCCGGCGCTGGCAGCGGGAGCGGGCGAGCCCGCCGCCAGCCAGACCTCGGTGCCCGCGCGAGCCCGGGCTACGCGGCTGCAGTAGACCTTCAACAGCACGTGCCGGTTCTCGCTCGACAGCGAGTCAGAGACGGCGCCGGTTTCGGGCAGCCGCAAGGCCTCGGAGTCCGAGATCTGCCTCTCCAACGGGAATCGGAAGCAGCCGGCTCCGGCATCACGGAGCGCCTGGGCGGCCAGGTCCAGCAGCGAGGGGTTGCCGCGGGGGTTGCCGCACTCGACCAGAACGACGTCGAGACCCACGAGGCCGGCGTCTCGACAGCTCGTCAGCTGGTCAATGGCCGAGAGAAGCTCGTCGGGTCGGTCGTTGCCGGCCACCAACCCCAGGACGAGCGCCGCCTTCGCTGGGGCAGCAGTGCTCTCGCTCTCGGTGAGGACCGGCTCGGCAGGGGGCCGCCAGCCGAACAGCGCGGAAGCCCGCTCCGAGAACGCTCGCCGCTGCTGGCTGCTCATCCGACCGACGTACTTCCGCCAGAAAGTCGTTAGCCCGTCGAGCTTGGCATCCGAGCCCGGCGTGCTGAGCCGGGTGCGACTGGGATCGGCATGGTGGTCGACCAGGGGGGCTGGGAGGCGACCGTAGCGGACCCTGCCGAGGTCTGCGACTCGGATGCAGAGATCCCGATCCGTGGTGCTTCGAAGGGCCTCGTCGAACCCGCCGGCCGCAAGAAGCAGGCTCAGCCGGATGAACAGGTTGGACCCTTGAATACCTGGATTTCCTGTCAGGAAGTCCGAGGCGGAGAGCCGCTCCGGCGCTGTGTTGACGAGGTGTTCGCCTTCCACGCCCTCGATGCGGCGCAGGTCTGCAGCAACCATGTCGAGCTGCCCCTCCCGCGCGGCAGCGACGCACTGCTCCAGGTAGGTGGGTGCCCAAGCATCGTCGTCGTCGAGCACGGCGACGAACAGGCTTGCGGGGTCTGGGACCTCTCCGAACAGGAAGTCGATGGCAGTGTTCCAGCCGCCGCTCGCCCCCCGAGAACGGGAGTTCTCCAGGTAGGTGATGCGGCATCCAGGTAGATGCGCGTCTCCGACGAGGGCGCGGACGCTGGGGCGCAAGCCCTCGCTGGAATCGTCGACGACCACCAGATGGTCGGGGTGCCGCGTCTGGGCCAGCACCGAACTGAGCGCGCGGTTCCCCAGCAGGGCGAGGCGGTCACAGGTCGCGATGACAACGGCGATCTGCAGCGGCGGGGGAAGGTCACTCAAGAGCACCTCCCGGACAAGGGCGGTCAACCGCGGAGTGGCGCGGCCCCCATCGTGGCTTCCGAGATTGAGCGGATGCTTGCGATCCGGCGCAGAAAACGTGTCCACGATCTCTGCGGCCCGCGAGCGCTCTTTCTCCTGACCTGACAGGGGGTTGAGAAGGCGGACGATAACACAGAGATCCAGCGGGGGAAAGCGGCCGCCGCGGTAGGATCTGCGCCAGGGCCGGAGCCTCACGGCTCATCGCGGGGCAGGGGCTCGGCGGCTACTTCGCCGCCCGCACCTCCCCGCCCCCCACCAACGCCCCCCACGCCGCCAGCTGCTCCTCCCGCGTCCGCAGCCCGGCCACCCGCCGCAGCTTCTTCTCCGTGACCCCCTCGGGCAGGTCCTCAGGCACCACGTCGACCAGGGCGATGATCTCCGGGTCGAGCTGTAGCAGCCGCAGCACCTGGGCGATCCGGTTGCCCGTGACCCCCTCGACCCGGCCCAGCTCGTGGAGCGAGCGATGCTCGCCCGACTCCATCAGCGCGTGGTAGCGCCGAGCCCGCTCGAAGAGGTGCTGGAGCCCCCGCTGAGGCGGCGGCGCCCTCCGCACGGGCGGCTGGGGCGGCCGGCCCGCGGCCTCGACGCCGCACAGCCGCCGGTACTCGTGGACCTGACGCTCCGGGGTCTTGGCCCCGGCCAGCTTCCGCAGCGCGGACTCCGTCGGAACGGGACCCGTTCCATCGACATCCTCCAGGTCCGCCAGGATGGCGGGCGCCAGCTTGAGCAGCCGGAGGAGCTGGCTCACCCGCGCCCGGGTCAGGCCCTCGCGGGCGGCCAGGTCGGCGGCGTTGTCCACGCGCCCGGTCTCGATGCGGCGGGCGAAGTCCCTCGCACGGTCCAGGTGCCCGCGCAGGGCGGCCCGGCGGCTGGCCCAGGGGTCCTCAAATCGCGCCACTTCGAGGATCGCGCTGCCGTCAGCGTCCTCGTCGCCCGTGGCGCGATCTCCGTTGCCGATGGCGCGATTCCCGGTGCCCGTGGCGCGATTCGGGTCGGAATCGCGCCATGCCTGCCGACGCCGCAGGGCCGCCAGCGGGGGCGGCGGACGCCGCAGCCCAAAACCGGGATGGGGAGGCAGGTCTGCCTCAATGACCCAATTGGAAAGGGCCGCGGGGTTCGAGTTACCCCGCGGCCCAATATGGCTCCCCGTAGCCTCCCAGGGTGACAAACACGTCGAGTGGCTCCAGAGCTGGGAAGTCCGCGCCGAGCTGCCCGAGCACAAGGGCTACGGCCACCGCCGGCACGCGCCGCCCGACAACGCCCTGGTGAAGCAGCGCCAGCGGCGGCTCGCCCGTGACCTCGCCGGACCGGGCCAGCCGGAAACGTCGGTGAGAGAAGCACTCACGCCGACCGGGCCAACAGGTCCCGGACCGGGCCACGCGACCGGGCCAACCGAGGACGACCCCTGGGCCGACGCGCTCGCCCGTGTGCGCAAGCACCTGGAGCGGGCCAGGGCCTTCCGCGGGTGGATCGACGCGGTGCCCGAGCGGACCGCGGCCGACCTCGCCCGGCGGGAGGGGCTCACGCGGGCGCGGGTGTCCCAGGTGCTCAAGCTCCTGGACCTGGCGCCGGCCATCGTCGAGGACATCGAGCGCGAGGACCGGCGCGGCCCGCTGCCGAGCGAGCTTCAGCTCAGGCGGATCGCCACCATCGCCGATCCCGGCCGGCAGTGGGGGAGGTACGAGCAGCTCGTCCGCCAGGGCGACCTGTCGATCCGGGGAGGCAGCGGCAAGGCCGAGGTCGCCTCGCCACGCAGCCGGGGGTGCCAGGGCGACCTGGAGCGGGCTCGCCGGCTCCAGAAGCTGTGGGACACCGGCGCCTACGACTCGCTCAAGGCGCTCGGGCGCGACGAGGGCGTCACCGGGGCACGGGTGTCGCAGCTCCTCAACCTGCTGCACCTGGCGCCGGAGATCCTGGCGGTGCTCGACGTGCCCGAGGAGGAGGTGCCCGCGGGCGTCAAGAAGGCCGACGTGCGCGCCATCGCCCGGCTGCGGGGGCACGATGCGCAGCGGCGGGCGTTCGCGAAGCGGTGGCCGGGGGTGCTGGATGCGGCGAGGGTGGCGTCGTAGCAGAGCGACGTGCAACGACGTTCCAGCGTCGCCGTCAAGACCGCCGCCAGATCAGCTTCCCGGGCGACCTCACCTTGCCGACAGGAATCGCACCGCGTTCATTGCGGGCGCCGGAACCCGGGGCGACAAGCGCGCGCTCGATTGGTTGGCTCATCACATCAGGTGTTCTCTCCGACCGCCACGACGACCTGCACCCCGTCCGGGAGCACGCCCTTGCGCGCCAGCGACGCGAGCTCATCGCCCTCGTCGGCGACGAGCGGCTGCACGGACGGCGTGAGGTCCACCGCGTCCCCGTCCTCGCCGACACCGACGAGCACCCATCGGCCGCGCTCGAACCGCGGCTCGTTGCCGGCTTGAGTGCCACGGAGGACGTTGAGCTCATTCAGCGAGAGGAACACGCGCACTGCCCCGGTCCCGCTTCCCACGGCCTTCACCTCGTACCGGACCGGCTCCGGTCGGTCGTCGATCAGCTCCAGGCCGAGGACGTCGAACCCGGCGGAGCTCCACCTCTTCGACACATGCAGCAGCTCCCGGAGGTCGGGGACCCCATCCCGCTGCGCCTCCTCGAACAGGCGCCACATGCGCTTCCCGGGGTGGAGCGCCGACCTCAGCGCGTCCCACGCCTCGGGGCCCTGGGTCTCGACGATCGCTGCGGTGGAGGCGCAGACCCAGTCGGCGAACACCTCCTCTGCGCCGAGCCCCTTCGCCGCCCGACGCTCTGCCGCGCGGCGTTCGCCTTCTTCGTCGTAGGCCCCGTGTTCCGTAGCCGCGGCGCGATCATGCCGTAGGGGAACGGGGGCCACGGACACCGCGCGAAGCGCACTCACGGCCTGGAAGCTCCGGAGTGGCGGCAGCCACTCGTCGACCGGACCCGCGCGTCCGAGCCACGCAGCCACCACCTCGTCGGGCGACATCCGGACGCGGTGCCACGTCCGCCGCCCCAGGTCGTCGAGTTCGATCGCGAGCGGCCCTCGGAGAAGGTCGGCGTCCCGGGGGCGCTCCTGCTCCGACCGCGCGTCGTGGGCGTACCGCAGCACCCGGATCCGGCGCTTGTGCGCTTCCAGCCAGCTCCGCCACTGTTCGGCGTGGTCTGCAGTGCATGCGAAGTCGACCGCGAAGGGCTCTTCCACCCCGCTCCAGCTGACCTGGCGGAGCGCGTCTCGCACCTCGTCTTCTACGAGGACGGTGCTCCCCCCGACGAGATCCTCCGGACGGAGCAGGGATCCCCGGAGGACGGTCCACTCTGGAGTAGCGAGGGCCAGCCCGATCGTGTGAAGCGCGGCCGCAACCTTGTGCCGATGAGCCAAGAGCTGCGCCTCGGAGAGCGGCCTGAGCTGCTGTTCGTAGTGCTCCACCAGCGGACGCTCGACCCCGCGCCGTCCGAGCCACGCTTCGAGCCTTGGCCCCGGGAAAGGTACGTTGGGCTCGGCGTCGACCTCCGAGAGCGCCGCCTGCCAGTCCGCCTCTACCGAGCCGTCGATCAGGGCTTCCGCCAGAGCCCCTGCGAAGTAGGCCAGCGGCGGCCGGCTCGCCTCCCCCTCGACATCGAAAAGGATCCGGGAACCCACCACCCGCTTCTCATGCCGTTGGACGGCCCCCATTACGTCGTTGAACAGGCCGCGTCGCGGCTCGCGGGTGCCCAGCTGCGGGTGCCCGCTGATCCACCACCGGCGCCACACGTCGTGCGCCCGCTCGATCCGCGTGTTGGACCAGCGCGACCGGACGTCCCCGGGATCGACGACGCCGGCGTGCGCCCGGGAGATGTGCGCGAGCGCGAGCAGCCGCGAGAGCACCCGGTCGAGCTCCGCCGTCACGCCCGGAGCGTGGTGAATCTCGGCCTCCACGTCCGTACAGATCTCGTGCTGGAGGGACAGGAGCCGTCCGGCGAGCGGTGTTCCCTCGATCTGCCGAGGCCCAAGGCTGGCCGTGAGAAGGGGCACCTCTGGGAACAACGTCTTCACGAGGTTCTTGTCGGTATTGTCCTGGGCGACCCACACGTCTCCTGGCCCCCGCCAGGCGAGCTGGCGCATCCCGAGCCCACGGGAGCCTCGATCTGGAAGCTGCGTGAGCAGCGGAAGGTCGGCCGGCCACCCGTGCTCGGAGTGCTGCGCCAGCGACACCAGCGCGGCGTTGCACAGCTCGGTCAGCCCCAGGGTGACCTGCGGGGCGCGTTCCAGCTCGCCCGGATCTGGGTATCGGGTAGCAAGCGCGCGCACAAGCGCGACGGCGCGCTCGGGATCGCGGAGGACGCCTTCCAGGTTTCGCGCCCCGAGCGCCCGTAGGCACTCCTCTTCCGCCCGGTCCGGGGATGCGCGCCAGGTACACTGCGTGATCCGCGGGTCGCCTCGCGCGACGAAAAGAACGTCCACCGGAGCGACGGCATGCGGCGGATTGGCAAGCCCGGTCGGGGGACGGGCTCTGTCTTCGCCGGATGGGTACCACTGCGTGGCGCCGAGGGTGATCGCTACGTCGCTCCGCTCGAGTTGGTCGGCGCTTGCGGTGAACGACGGTAGCCAGGTCGCCCATGCGTCCAGCACGCGTTCGCGGGTCGTCTCGGGGTCAATTGCGATGGGGACGTCGTCACAGGGGACATCCCCCAGAGCACCGCGGACGCCGAGGACTACTTGCAGGCCCGTGGTCTGGCCGGTGGGCGGATCCACCAGGGAGGGCGGGAGAGGCTGCGGTGGGACCACACCGTCGGCACCCCCCTCGACGAGCAACAAGCGGCCCTTCCAGACACATACACCGAGGAAGCCGAGGAACCGGTCAAGCGCGTCGGCCTCGAGCAGCTCCGGCACCGCGCTCATCAGTTCGTCGAGGAAGTCGGGCGCGATGTGCTCGCGATGGCACTGGCGCGCAGGCCGCCAGAGGCCATCGGTGCATGGGAGGAACAGAGTCGAGAGCGCGCGTCCGGCGGGGACCATCTGGTCGCGCTTGCCGGTGCTGAGGGCTCGCCAGCCTGGTGGCCATCTGTCGTTCGCGAAGGTCAGGTCGCGCTGCACGGTTCGGACCGGTAGGACGAACAGCCGGGCGGCGAAGGTGAGGAGATCAAGCTGTTTGACGCGGGCCTCTACCGCGTCATCTGCCAGCCGCGCGCGACGTGCCAGTGTCGAGCCCGGTGACCTGCCTGTGAGCTGGCCCAGCTCGCGGAGCAGCGTGGCCCGCCGGAACGGACTCGTCCCCGCGAGGTGAGGCGTCTGCGATTGCCCATGGAACCACGAGTGGAAGCGCCAGGCCGTCACTTCCCGACCTCGCTCGCGAACCGCCCGGGGGACTTCGACCCCGGCAAGGTCGCCTTCGTCGTCTCCGACGATCTGGAACAACGTGTCAGCCCGCCGCGCGCCGCCGGCCTCGATTCCACCCGGCGTAGGCTCCGGGGGGACCACACCGCGCTCTGCGGGGAATGAGTGGTCCTCGGAACCGCTGTGTGCGGTGATGGGAACCGAGGTCGCGCCCGCCTCGCGAAGGGCGCGCAGGCACGCGAGGCCGGCCTTCCGCGGCTCGGCGTTGTACCCCTGCGGCCAACAGGTCTGGATCCAGTGCAGTGTCGCTGCCCAGAACTCGCGGTAGGTGTGGGTCGGGCGCGGCGTCCCGTCGAAGCAGGCGCGCGCGAGCGACGCCCAGGTACGCCATGTGTCGACCTGCCTGAGATCGCTCTTGCCGAACAAGTGCACGGAGATCCTTGCCACGAGGAGGCGCCGGATCGGATCGGCGGTGCGCTCGAGATCGGCGAGCCCTGTCCCTGGGTCGAGGAAGCGCCAGATGTCGTCACGATGGCGTAGATGTCGACCCGAGAACGTGATCTCGTGCGAAGGTGTCCCCTCGGGACCATCTGGGTCGGGGTGGAGACCGAGGTGCGCGAGCACCATCTGGAAGTGGAGGTCCGCGATGCGCCGAAGGAGGGCGCCGTTGTAAGCGCCCGCGTCCTCGGCGGGCTTGATATCGAGTGTCTTCCGGTCGATTCCGAGTTGGAAGTCACCGTGGAGATCGGCGCCGAACTGCCCGGGGACCTCGCTCGGCAGGTAGCAGTACAGGGCGGGCGCGTGGCGCACAGTGGGCCGGTCGGGGACGGGTGGTTCGGGCCAGCGGACCGCACACTCGATCCTGGAGCCGATCTGCAGCCCGGCTGCACGAGCAGCCGCGAGGAGACCTGCGTCGGTGGTACGCCAGGTGGCGAGAGTCGACCCCGCCTCGGACCTGTCGGGTCGCCAAGCGCGCCGAGCCCCGGAGCGTCGAATCAAGGTGACCTCGATCGGTCGCCCGATCCGGTTGGCCACGAAGTCGATGTGGGCCCGCTCGAGGGCGTCGAGCGCGTCCGAGACGCGCTGGTCCGCACGGGCGCGGTCCAGCGGAACCTCGACGACGGTGACCGCGTTCTCGAGTTCGGGAGGGAAGTGGCCAGGAGTCCCGTCGGCGTAGAGCGGCACGGGGAAGTTGTGGCTCGCGCGATCGCTGGGCTCTGGCGACGGGTACTCGTGGGACTGGAGCAACTGCTCGCATCCTCGACGCACGGCCGGATGCGCCATCACCGAGCGCCAAGCTTCCGGGTTCATGGGGTCGCAGAGCACCAGTCCCCACCACCAGGGGCCTCCCGGTGGGTGACTCCAGACCCAGGCGGTGGCGCTCAGCGAGAACACCGAGCGGAACCCGACGCCCTTGTTGCCGGTGTTGTCGTCCGGCGACTTGTTCGAGGTGTGCAGCGAGCAGAGGGCGTGGAAGTCCGAGAGCTCGGTCTTGTTCACGGGCGGGTGGCGGTGATCGAGGGCGGGTTCAACGCCAATCGGCTTCCCGTCGTTGGCGACCAGGAGTCGATCCTCGCCCTCGATGATCCACACGCGGCGTTCGCACCGGTCAAGAGCGTTCTGGAGTAGCTCGAACGGGACACGGCCGGCGTACTGTTGCTTGATCGCCGCTTCGGAACCGGCGAGTTGGTCGATCGCGAGGCCGCTTGCCGCACTCCAGTAGCGGTGGTGGTCGAGAAAGGCGCGTCGGATGGGGGCGATCTCGGAAGACATGCGGCAGACCTCAAGACAACGGAGCGTACACCGTCGACCCCGTCGCCGGGCTGCGAGCTGATCAAGAACCTCCCCGCCCGGAGCGGAGGGACGGCTGCCGGGACGCGATGCCCAGCGGCGGGCGTTCGCGAAGCGGTGGCCGCGAGTGCTGGATGCGGCGACGGTGGCCGCGAAGTAGGCTTCGTTCCGCCCACTGAGATGCTCGCAGAAGGCGACGGATTGCGTAGCCTTCTGCGAGCGGTTCCTTGGTGAGCTGCCGGGCCGTCCGGACAACTCGCCGCACCCGCAGGAGACGCAGTTCTGCCCGATCCCCTCCACGCCCGCTTCGCGCTGCCGGACGATCCGGACCTGGACACCTTCGCCAGCGGTCTCCCGGAGGTCGACGCGTACTTCCAGAGCCGGCAGTGGTTCAACTCGGCCAAGGGCGAGGCGGCGCCGCCGACGTACCAGTTCCTCACCGAGGCGGATGGCGAGGTCGTCGGCTACGCGGCGGTGGCGTTCAGGAACTACGATCATCCCCGCGACGGCGCGGCCGCCCGGGCGCGCTACCTGATGGTCTACGTCGCCGGGCTGCATGGCCGGTTCCAGGGCAAGGAGAACCCGCGGGCGCCGGGCGAGACCTTTGCGGTGTCGATGTTCCGGGTCATCGAGGGCTTTGCTCGGAGCAAGCCCGGCTGCGTGGGCCTGAGCTTGTGGGTCCGCGCCGACAACCTGCGCGCCGTCGCCTTCTACAAGAAGGTGGGGTTCGAGCCGGACGTCGGTGGGCCCGTCCAGCGAGACGGCGGGGCTCCGCACCTGACGATGCGGAAGCCCCTGTAGAGGCCCCGGCTGGAAGCGCCCGCTACAGCAGCGGCGGAGGAGGGTAGTCCTCGTCGCCGGCGTCGGGCGGCGTGAGGTCGCCACGGCGGTTCTTCTCGCGCAGCTCGTCCATGCGCGACTTCACCGCCTCCACCTCGTCCCGGTAGAACCGCCAGTGGCCCCCGGCGGTCTTGAACGCGCCCGGGAAGTGGCCGGCCTCCAGCCAGTTCTTCACGGTGTTCGCGGAGGACACGCCGAGGAGGGCCGCAGCCTGGCCGCTGGTCAGGGTCTCCCGGGGGCGATGCGCTTCGAGCCTGCGCACGAGATCCCGCCGCCCGGCCGCGGCGAGCGCGGACGTGAGGTCGTCGTAGAGGGGCTGCGGTAGGGCGCTCATGGTTACCTCCGCCGAGATCATCGGCTCCTGTCGATCTCAGGATAAGCAGAACCGCCAAAACCGTCAACCCTTCCTTCGCCGGAGGGCCGGGGCTCGGCGTCGTCGGTCACACGCCCCGCAGCGCGCCGGCCACCACCACGACGACCGGCGGCCGCTCGGCGGCGGCGTTGATCGCGGCGGCAACGGCGTCGAGCTGTTCGGCACTCGGGGCCCAGGCGTGCCTGGCGTCGTACTCGCGCTTCGCGATCTTGGGGCCCAGGTCGACCACGTTGGTCACCGGCTCGGGCTCCAGCTCGGGGAACTCCAGCCACTCCGCGATGCCGCCGATGGCGTGCTCCCGATGCGCGGGGTCCAGGGAGCCGTCCGCGGAGACGCGGTACCGGGTGTGGTTGGCGTGGACCACGCGTTGGACCCGGCGGCCTGCCACCAGGAGCGCGACCTGTACCGTCCGCAGCACACCGGGCGACGAGGGTGTGAGCCGGTCCTCACCATCCCAGAACCGCTCGAAGCGTGCGGCGGAGATGCGTCGCATGGAGCCGTCCGGCGTCTCGGCGAAGTGCCACAGGGTCACGCCCACATCAGCCTCCGGTGAAGGAACCGATCCGGTTCCTTCAACCCGCGACCACCACATACCCCGCCGCGCTCCCCCGCCCCTCGTCCGCCGCCAGCACCCCGGCCTCCACCAGCCCGGCCAGCACGCGCCCGGCGGTCCGCACGGGCAGCCCGGACCCGTCGGCCAGCGTCCTCCGGGTCACCCGCCCGTCGCGCCTGGCGATCGCCAGCGCAGCCCGCTTGCGGGCGTCGAACCCGTCCGCAGGGGCGTCAGCGACCGGCGCCGGAACGACGTATCGCGCGCCCCGGCCGAGGCCGGTGATCGCCAGCCGCCCCGCATCCTGAAGTCGCTGAAGGCGGCGCTGGGCGGCGCTCTTCGAGAGGTGGAACGCCTGCCGGAGCTCGGGGCCGGCGACTGCGCCGCGGGCCTGGACGTGCTCGACGATCGCCCGATCGAGATCCTCGGGGGCGCCGGGGGTCGGCACGCCACCCGGGAGCGCGGCCCGCAGGTGGGCGGCGGTGACTCGGCGTCCCGTCACGTCGAGGGCGACCTGGGACAGGACGTTGCGCAGCTCGCGGATGTTGCCGGGCCACGGGTAGCTCACGAGGAGGTCCTCGGCGTCGCGGCAGAGGCGGCGCGGGGTGTCGCCGACGAACTCGTGGGCGAGCAGGTGCCGGGCGA
>Ga0210033_1001593_pt1 | contig 20522 bp, 20 predicted proteins | sample CryGeymeta201501_FD_185465 | JGI IMG/M metagenome (GOLD analysis project Ga0210033, IMG submission 185465) | Groundwater microbial communities from Crystal Geyser aquifers in Utah, USA - Crystal Geyser metaG 2015-01 (SPAdes) (version 2) | ecosystem: Environmental > Aquatic > Deep subsurface >... | reverse complement strand
CGCCGGCATGCAGCGAGAAGCCGCCAACCTGGCCGGCGCCACCCTCCGGCGGGTCGGCGTCGCCGGGCAAAGTTTGCAGGGTGACCACCTTGCGCCCGGCGTGCTTCCCGGTGGCGATGCGGTAGGTGATCGAACTCATCCGCAGCGCGTCCATGCCGTCGTCGCTACTCGCGCTGTCGGACAGGAATACGGATTCGTCTTTTCCTTCGAGCCAGCCTTTGCGCGCCAGATGCCGGCACACGCGATGCGCGATCGTGCCGGCCAGGTTCGTCAGTTGCGCGGATGTGGGCACACGGCTGCGGCGCAGGCGCGGCTTGCGCTGCGGTGGCTCGGTGCTGTCCTCGTGCACGCCGTCGAGCCACAGCATGCGACCCAAAGGGGCTCGGAGAACGCCCTCCCGATGGGAAATCGGTGATCGTCTGGCTGGAGCGCACACCGTGCGCACGCCCACGAAAAAGCCCCACATCTCTGCGGGGCCTTTCCATAGTGCGTGACGCCACCCTCACCCCAGCCCCGCTTCGCGCCCCGGCCCTTTGGCCTGCAGGCCAAAGGGCGTTCGGCGGGGTGAAGCATGCTTCGCCTGGGTCCGCCTCACCCCGTAAACGGGAGAGGGGGTGAAAGCTGAAGCGGGACTTAGGCGTCGCGCAGAAATAACTTGCCCATCTTGCTGGTTCTTTCGCCCGCCTGCGTCGTTGCACAAAGCGTCACATAGTCCGACTATGCTCCCCTTTGTGCGCCTTGCAGGCGAACGAAAGTCCTGCGCAATCTGCGCAAGTTATTTCTGCGCAACGCCTTAGAAGTCCATACCACCCATACCACCCATACCACCCATGCCGCCCATGCCGCCCATGCCGCCCATGCCGCCCATGCCGCCCATGCCGCCCATACCACCCATGCCGCCCATGCCGCCGCCACCGCCGTGGTCGTGGCCGCCGGCTGCTTCCTGCTTCGGCGACTCGGCCACCATGGCTTCGGTGGTGATCATCAGGCCGGCAATCGACGCGGCGTTCTGCAGCGCGGTGCCGGTCACCTTGGTCGGGTCCAGGATGCCCATCGCCACCATGTCGCCGTACTCGCCGGTCTGGGCGTTGTAGCCGTAGTTGCCCTTGCCTTCCTTGACGTTATTGAGGATCACCTCTTCGCCGGCATTGGTGACGATCTCGCGCAGCGGGGCTTCCATGGCGCGCAGGGCGATCTGGATGCCGTGGTTCTGGTCCTCGTTGGCGCCCTTCAGCTCGCCAATCGCGGTCAGGGCACGCACCAGGGCCACACCGCCGCCCGGCACCACGCCTTCTTCGACGGCCGCACGGGTAGCGTGCAGGGCTGACTGACGCGGGCGAGGGGATGGTGGGCAGTCTGGAGTACGCCAGTGACCTGTTCGACCGAGGGACGGTAAGCCGTTGCGTGGAGCAGTTCACGCGGGTGCTGGAAGGGATGGTGGGGGATGCGAATCAGCGGTTTGCCGTTGCTGAGCCAGTCGGAGCGTCACCAGTTGCTGATCCAGTGACGACGACTCGACACCATAGACGGCGTTGAGTTGCTCGGTAATCGATGCAGACCCATGCGTTCCGACGTACTCGACAATCGCCTCGGCATACAAGCGACTGCGGGGCTTGTTCAGGTGGCGAGCAAGCTGCTCCGCCGCCTTGAATACGGGGTCCGGGAGAGAAATGGCTACTTTCATCCGGGCCGCGGTATCACGCAGCAACCACCGCAGCAGCAATCGCATCCTGCACGGCGAACACGTCGGTCAATTGCCGATCATAAGGATTCCGACCATTGGTGAAAACCATCGCTGGCCTGGATCAACTGCGCGGTGCCGCATCCTCGCGACCGGCCACCGTGGTCTTAGGCGTTGCGCAGAAATAACTTGCGCAGATTCCGCAGGACTTTCGTTCGCCTGCAAGGCGCACAAAGTGGAGCATAGTCGGACTATGTGACGCTTTGTGCAACGACGCAGGCGGGCGACGCAGGCGGGCGAAAGAACCAGCAAGATGGGTAAGTTATTTCTGCGCGACGCCTTAGTGAGCTGCCTTGAAATTTAGCGCCACACCGTTCATGCAATAGCGCAAACCGGTGGGCGCCGGGCCATCGTCGAAGACGTGACCCAAATGCCCACCACAGCGACGGCAGTGCACCTCGGTGCGGGTACTGAAAAAACTGCGGTCAACACTGGTGGCGATGGCGTTCGGCAGCGGCTCGAAGAAGCTCGGCCAGCCGGTCCCAGAGTCAAACTTTTTCTCCGATGCATACAGCGGCAGGTCGCAACCAGCGCAGTGAAAAACGCCTTTGCGCCGCTCGTGATCGAGCGGGCTGCTGCCAGCGCGCTCGGTGGCGTGATCGCGCAGCACGCGATACTGCGCCGGGGTGAGCCGGGCGCGCCACTCGGCTTCGGTATGTTCGATTTCGAAGTGCGTATCAGGCTCGGCCGCCGCCGTCTTGCGTAACAGGTTCATCGATAGCACTCCCACGCCGAGCACGCCGGCACCCCCAAAAATCACTTGTCTGCGTTTCATGAAGCTTGTCTCCAGTTTAGTTAGTCTGCATGCGCAGGCTTCATGCCCCAGACCGCTTCCAGGCGCGCATCACGGCCGCAACTCCAGCGATAATACTTGTAGCGCGATGGATTCTTGCGCGCGTAGTCCTGATGATATTCCTCGGCCGCGTAGAACGGACCGGCAACGACGATCTCGGTATACAAAGGCTGGCCCTGGAATCGGCGATGGGCGCGCAGCGCCGCTAGCGAAGCATCCGCCGCCTGCCGTTGCGCCTTCGAATGCACGAAGATCGCCGTCCGATACTGGTTGCCGACATCGCAAAACTGCCGATCCTTGACGGTCGGGTCAATGTTGCGCCAAAAAATGCCCAACAAGGTTGGATAGCTGATCAGCGCCGGATCGAACACCACCTCGACCGACTCGGCGTGGCCCGTGCCCCCCGCCGAAACGTCTGCGTAAGTGGGCGCATCGGTGGCGCCACCGGTGTAGCCCGAGAGCACCGACTTTACCCCGGCCAATCCGCGGAACGGTTGTTCCATGCACCAGAAGCAGCCGCCAGCAAACGTAGCCTTTTCCAACCCGGCCGGCGCCGCCGCAGTCGGCCGAGCCTGCGCCAGTGCACCACCAAACAGCGTGATCGTCGCGACCAACGCCCACTGCATGAACTTGTGCTTGTGCATCACTGCCCGCCTTGGTGTGAGTGCGCAGATGACCAAGATCAGCGCGCCAATCTTGCGGCTGCCCTGCGGGAGGTTAGCCAGGATTCAGGCAGCGCGCAGCCACCTGGACGCATTCGCCCGCATTGACCAGCCGCCGCCAGCCGGAGTAGCATTCAAACACTTGTTTCATACGATTTGACCGGCCGCGCTGGCAATTTGCCTTGGCCGGTCGCCGATGCCTCCCCTGACCCTGCGGTAGCCCCTTGATTAGCCAACCGTTCTCCACCAAAGACCGCATTTTGAGTGCGGCCGAAGATTTGTTCGCCAAATCCGGCTTTGCCGGCGCTTCGCTGCGCCAGGTGACGGCCACCGCCAACGTCAATCTGGCGGCGGTCAACTACCACTTCGGCTCGAAAGAAAACCTGATCAATGAGTTATTCAAGCGTCGCCTGGATGATCTGACCGCGCAGCGCGTCAAGGCGCTGGAGCAAGTGCAGCGCAACGGCGCGGTGACGCTGGAGACCATTCTGGATGCGTTTGTGTCGCCAGCGCTGACGCTGGCTCAAGATCGCGGCGGCGGCCAAAGTTTTGTGCGTCTGCTGGCGCGCGCGTTTGCCGAGCAGGATCAGAAATTGCGCCGGTTTGTCTCCGACAACTATGGCCACGTCTTGAAGGAATTCGCCAAGGCGTTTTTGCAGTTGTTGCCGCATTTGGCCAAAGAAGACTTGTATTGGCGGCTGGACTTCATCAGTGGGGCACTGACCTACACGATGAGCGATTTCGGCATGATCAAGAAACCCACGGCGATCAGCGAAGAACAGCACCGCAAGAACGCCGCTGCGCAATTCGTCCGGTTTGCCGCCGCCGGCCTGCGCGCTCCTTGAATCAGCCACCCACAATCGCCGCCGGTAGCACTGCGCGACCGCCATTCCCATCCCTTCACCCCATCACAAGGAATCCTTCCATGAGCGAGTCCAACCTGTTAATCCGCCGTGCCGCCGTGCTGGGCGCGGGTGTCATGGGCGCGCAGATCGCGGCCCATCTGGCCAATGCCAATGTTGAAGTGATCCTGTTCGATCTCGCCGCCAAAGACGGTGATCCGAACGGCATCGTCACCAAGGCGATCGCCAACCTCGGCAAATTGAGACCGAGCCCGCTGGCGACCAAGGGTCGCGGCGCCGAGATCCAGGCGGCCAACTACGATCAGCACCTGCCACTGCTCAAACATTGCGATCTGGTGATCGAGGCGATTGCCGAGCGCACCGACTGGAAGCGCGACCTGTACCTGAAGATTGCGCCGCATCTGAAAGACGATGCCGTGCTCGCCAGCAATACCTCAGGGCTCAGCATCAATGGCCTGGCCGATGCGCTGCCGGCCAGTCGCCATGCGCGTTTTTGCGGCGTGCATTTTTTCAATCCACCGCGCTACATGCACTTGGTCGAACTGATCCCGACCCTGCATACCGCGCCGGCGATTCTCGAAGGTCTGGAAAACTTTCTCACCAGCGTGCTTGGCAAAGGCGTGGTCCGGGCCAAGGACACGCCCAACTTCATCGGCAATCGCATCGGCGTATTTTCGATGCTGTGTACGATGCACCACACCAAGCGATTTGGTTTGAGTTTTGACGTGGTCGATGCGCTCACCGGCCCCGCCATCGGTCGCCCGAAGAGCGCGACCTATCGCACCGCCGACGTGGTGGGCCTGGATACCATGGCGCACGTCATCAAGACCATGGCCGACACCCTGCCGAATGACCCATGGCGCGAGTTTTTCGTCGCTCCGGATTGGCTGACGCGATTGATCGAGCAGGGCGCGCTCGGCCAGAAGGCCAAGGCCGGCATCTACAAAAAGGTCGGCAACGATATTCTGGTACTGGATCTGGCCAGCGGCGGCTACAAGCCGCAAACCGGCAAGGTCGCGCCGGAAATCGAGGCGATGTTAAAGATCAAGAATCCGGCCGAGAAATTGGCCGCGCTGCGCCAATCCACCGATCCGCAAGCACAGTTTTTGTGGGCTTGTTTCCGCGATCTGTTCCATTACACCGCCTACCATCTGGAAGAAATTGCCGACAACGCCCGCGATGTCGATTTCGCCATTCGCTGGGGCTATGGCTGGAGCGCGGGCCCATTCGAGACTTGGCAGGCGGCCGGTTGGAAAATCATTGCCAGCGCCATCGCCAGTGCCATCGAAGCCGGTGAAACCATGGCCGAGGCCGCCCTGCCCGCTTGGGCCACCGATCCAACCCGCGCTGGCGTGCATGCCGCGCATGGCTCTTACGCGCCGCGCGACCACACCTTCCGCTCACGTTCGCGGTTGCCGGTGTATCAGCGGCAACTGTTCCCCGATCCGTTGTTGGGCGAACTGCCGCACCCGGGCGAAACCGTATTCGAGACACCGGAGCTGCGCTGCTGGCACCAAAACGATGGCATCGCCCTGGTCTCGTTCAAGACCAAAATGAACACCGTCAATGGCGGCGTACTCGATGGCATTCACCGCGCCGTCGACGAGGCCGAGCGCAACTTCAAGGCCATGGTGATCTGGCAGGCCGGTGACAACTTCAGCGCTGGCGCCGATCTATCCGGGGCGATGGCGGCACTGCAAGCCGGCAAGCTCGACGAGTTTTCAGCGATGGTGGATCGCTTCCAACAAACCTCGATGCGCATCAAGTATTCGCTGGTACCGGTGGTTTCGGCCATTCGCGGGCTGACCCTCGGCGGCGGTTGCGAGTTTCAGATGCATTCGGCGCGCACGGTGGCGGCGCTGGAAAGTTACGTCGGCCTGGTCGAGGCCGGTGTCGGCCTGCTGCCGGCCGGTGGTGGTCTGAAGGAGATCGCGCTACGTGCCATCGCCAAAGCCGAAGGCGGCGATCCGTTCCCGTTCCTGCAACGCATGTTTCAGACCGTGGCCATGGGCACCGTTTCCGGCAGCGCGCTCGAAGCCAAAGAACTCGGCCTGCTGCGCGCCACCGATGTGGTGGTGTTCAATCCGCACGAACTGCTCTACGTCGCCAAGTCGGAAGCGCGCGCGCTGGCCGAGACCGGCTACCGGCCACCGCTGTCGCCGCGCGCCTTGCCGGTGGCGGGTGATACCGGCACCGCGACCTTGAAAATGCTGCTGGTCAACATGCTGGAGGGGCGGTTCATCTCGGCGCACGATATGGCAGTGTCTTCGCGTATTGCCGACACCTTGTGCGGCGGCGAGATCGAACGCGGTTCACTGGTCGATGAGCAATGGTTTCTGGACCTGGAACGCAAGCACTTCGTTGCGCTGGCGCAGATGCCAAAGACCCAGGAGCGCATCTTGCATACGCTGAAGACCGGCAAACCTTTGCGCAATTGAGCCCGGACCCGCAGCAACCCGAAAGCCCTTGATCGGCCCCATTCCCAAACCCATTGCGAGGTTCGAACCATGTCCCGCACCATCCAAGATTGCTACATCGTCGCCGCCCAGCGCACCCCGGTCGGTAAAGCCCCCCGCGGCATGTTCCGCAACACCCGTCCGGATGATTTGTTGGCGCACTGCTTGCGCGGCATCCTGGCGCCGTTTCCCCAGATCGATCAGACGCGTATTGATGATGTCATCGTCGGCTGCGCCATGCCCGAGGCCGAGCAAGGCATGAACATCGCGCGCATCGCCGCGCTGATGGCGGGCCTGCCGATCAGCACGGCAGCGATGACGATCAACCGTTTCTGCTCGTCGGGCGTGCAAGCGGTGGCCCTGGCCGCCGACCGCATCCGCATGGGCGACGCCGACCTGATGATTGGCGCTGGCACCGAGAGCATGAGCATGATCCCGATGATGGGCCACAAAATCGCGATGAACCCGGATGTGTTCAAGGACGAAAACATCGGTATCGCTTATGGCATGGGCATCACCGCCGAGAAAGTGGCCGAACAATGGAAAATCACCCGCGACGCCCAGGATCAGTTTTCGCTGCGCAGCCACCAGAAAGCGATCAAGGCGATCGACTCGGGCGAGTTCAAAGACGAGATCCTGCCGTTCCCGTTGGACGACCACACACCGGATTTGAATAGCCGCCTGATCGTGTCGAACCAGAAGTCGCTGCAGAACGACGAAGGCCCGCGCCGCGATGCCTCGATCGAAGGCTTGACCGGCCTGAAAACCATTTTCCGCCAAGGCGGCAGCGTTACTGCCGGCAACAGTTCGCAAATGTCCGACGGCGCCGGTGCGGTACTGCTCGCCAGCGAACAAGCGATCAAGGATTATGGCCTGACCCCACTGGCGCGATTCGTTTCATTCGCCGTCGCCGGGGTCAAGCCCGAACTGATGGGCATCGGCCCGATTGCCGCCATCCCCAAGGCCTGCAAACGCGCCGGTATCTCACAGAATGACCTCGACTGGATCGAATTGAACGAGGCCTTTGCCGCGCAATCGCTGGCGGTGATCAATGACCTCGGGCTCGATGCCAGCAAGGTCAACCCACTCGGCGGTGCGATCGCGCTGGGCCATCCACTCGGTGCCACCGGTGCCATCCGCGTTGCCACCGTCGTCCACGCGCTACGGCGCCGCCAAATGAAGTACGGCATGGTCACCATGTGCATCGGCACCGGCATGGGCGCTGCGGGCATCTTCGAACGCTTGTGATCGTGGGCGGTGAAATCGACCAACGCTGGTGGCCGTAACCGGCTCTCGTAGGAGCGATGCTTGCGGCGCGAATGTGGCGTGTCGCGGTAATGTTGCACCCCTGCGAGTAGCCCGGATGCAGCGCAGCGCAATCCGGGGTTACTAAGGCGCAATAAGCGCAGCCCATTGCGTCGAATACCGCATCGCCGACCGCCGTCTGCAACCCCAAAGTCTTGCAGCATCAGCCATTCGGAATGGCCTCGAACCACCAGAAGTTTCGACAGTGTGAACCCGTCGTCGGCAGCACTGATCCGACACCACTCCCGTCGCAGTGCAGGCGCGGCGCAGCCGGTGACTCGCTGGACACAGCGAGCGCTGGGCACACGAACCGTCGCCGCGTCTGGCGTAATTCACGGCTGTGAATCGGCCGCCACATCGCGTCAAAGTTGAGATCGCCCAATGTTGCAGTGCCGCACCCTACCGAGAACGCGTTGCGCCACCGTTGTTCCGGCGTTGTTCCGATAAGGCTTGACCGGCCGATCAGCCACGGCTGAAAATCGTTACGCTGTATGAGCCCGATCCGGCAAATTGGATCGATTTTGTGGAAAGGAGGAAATAGCCATGGCCAAGTGCGAGGTCTGCGGCGGTCGTGAGTTCCGTCGCGCGGAAGTGGATGAAGTGTTCCATGTCGATGCGCGCTATGTCCTGGTCGAACACGTTCCGGCAACCGTGTGCGTGCAATGCGGCGAGAAAACCTTTGATGCAGAAGCCGCCGAAAGTATCCGACTGATGCTGCACGGCCAACGCCCGCCAACGCGAGCGGTGGCGATGGAGGTATTTGCGTTTTGATCGAGGGCACAGGAGTCGCCATTTAGTCGCCGCTGTCAAGCGAAGCACGTAGGTCCACGTTTCGCGGCCAACTGCAATGATTCCGAATGCACGCGATTGACAACCGCATCCGGCCTTGACCAGAGGACACTTATGTCCTAGATTTCGATCCATGAAAGCGCGCCAGTTCCTGAGGCTTCTCAACGCTGCAGGCGCGACAATCGACAAGGGTCGCGGCAAGGGCGGGCATGTGTTGGTTACGCTGCACGGTCGAAAGGCGACTGTCCCAAGCCATGGTGACACCGATTTTCACCCGGATTTTTTTGACGACATTTGCAAGCAGCTTGGCACCCGACTGAGGGAGTTGCACCGATGAGCTTGGTTTACCCAGTGATGCTTAAACACTATGCCGGTGGTCAGGTTGGCGTGCGTTTTGCTGATGTGCCGGAGGCGATTACAGCGGCAAGCTCGGTTGAAGCAGCGCTGGCGCAGGCCGCAGATGCCCTGTTGGTGGCATTGTCGGGTTATGTCGATGAAGGCCGTGCTTTGCCACGTGCGTCCAAGCCGATGCGCGATCAGTTGGTAGTTGCTTTGCCAACACGGGTGGCCTTCAAGTTCGCCATCCACGCGGCGATGCGGCAGTCCGCCACAACGCAAACACAGTTGGCCGCACGGCTGGGTATCGATGGACGGCAGGTGCGCCGAATCCTCAATCTCGACCATGAGTCCACCCTCGCCCAGATGGAAGCAGCGCTGGCCGCGTTAGGACGACGGGCCTCGGTAGTGGTGTCGAAGATTGCGGCCTAGCAGCCTGTCGGTCTTTGCCTCGAAACAATGGGATCGAGGTCATGAGATCGCGTAGGGCAGAGAACAGCAACCCAGCGCCCCTGCCCTGCCTCATCAAATCGTGCATGCAGTTCTTCCGCACGAGGGATTCCGACATTCGCGACGCAGGCGTCGCTCCTGCGTTGTGCGCGGCTAGCCGCCGGTCGGCATGACGAATTGAGCACCGGCGCGGATGCTGGTTGGCCAACGCGAAGTGACTGCCTTGAGCTTGGTGTAGAAACGCACGCCGTCGGGGCCATAGATGTGCAGGTCGCCGAACAGCGAGGCTTTCCAGCCACCGAAACTATGGAACGCGGCCGGCACCGGGATCGGCACATTGACCCCGACCATACCGACCTGCACGCGCTGCACGAAGTCGCGTGCGGCATCGCCATCGCGGGTATAGATCGCCGTGCCATTGCCGTACTCGTGGCTATTGATCAGCTTCAGCGCGGCTTCGTAACTCGCCACGCGGACCACACACAGCACCGGCCCGAAAATTTCTTCGCGGTAGATGCGCATGGCTGGCGTGACCCGATCAAACAGGCACCCGCCGAAAAAATAACCAGCCTGGTGACCTGCCAGGCTGAAGCCACGGCCGTCGACCACCAGCTCGGCGCCCTCTTGCACACCCAGATCAACGTAGCCTTTGACCCGCTCGCGGTGCTGACTGGTAATCAGCGGCCCCATGTCCATGCCGGCGCTGGCGCCATCGCCAATTTTCAGCGCACGTACTCTGGGTGCCAGCTTGGCGACCAGGGCATCGGCGGTGGCCTCACCGACCACCACCGCCACCGAAATGGCCATACAGCGCTCACCCGCCGAGCCGTAACCGGCGCCCATCAAGGCATCGGCGGTTTGTTCGAGATCGGCATCCGGCATCACCAGCATGTGGTTCTTGGCACCGCCCAGCGCCTGCACGCGCTTGCCGTAATGGGCACCCGTTTCATAGATGTACTTGGCGATCGCCGTCGAGCCGACAAAACTGAGCGCGCGCACTTCCGGGTGTGCCAGCAAGGCATCGACCGCGCGCTTGTCGCCTTGCACCACATTGAAAACGCCGTCTGGCAGGCCGGCCTGTTTGAACCATTCGGCCAACAGCAGCGACGCCGACGGATCGCGTTCAGACGGCTTCAAGACAAAGGTGTTGCCGACGGCAATGGCGATCGGAAACATCCACATCGGCACCATCGCCGGGAAATTGAACGGGGTGATACCGGCGACCACGCCGAGCGGCTGCCGCAGCGAACAAACATCAATGCCGGTGCCGACGTTATCGGTGAACTCACCCTTCAGCAATTGCGGAATACCGCAGGCAAACTCGATCACCTCCAGCCCACGGCTGACTTCACCGAGGGCATCGCTATGGGTCTTGCCGTGCTCCGCCGTGAGCACGTCAGCGAGCCGGTCGGCGTTGGCGTCCACCAGGTCGCGAAACTTGAACAATACCCGCGCGCGCCGAATCGGTGGGGTCGCCGCCCACGCCGGGAACGCGGCACTTGCCGCCGCCACCGCTTGCTCGACCAAAGCGGCATCGGCCAGCGCGACCCGCCCCGAAGGCTGCCCAGTGGCCGGGTTAAACACGGGTTGGCTGTCGCCATTGGCAGGGAAAATGCGCTGGCCGTTGATGAAATGCGGGATGGTGGCAGATGAACTCATGATGGCGACTCGAATGAACACGGAGGAAGCGGCCATTTAACCACTTGGTGCGCACCGAGTGTGAATCGCTGTTCGATCCCGCCGAACTTGGGTACGCTGTCGTCGGCTGAGGCAACGGCGGATGCGCTGCGCTTATCCGCCCTACTTCTGTACGCTGTCCTCTGGAACTTATGGACCTGATTATCCGCAACGCCCATCTGCCGGATGGCCGCAAAGACCTCGACATCGGCGTCGTTGGCGCGCACATCGTCGCGGTCGAACCACGGTTGGCGGCCACCGCGCCCACCGAAATCGACGCCACTGGTCAATTGCTCAGTCCCGCCTTTGTCGATGCGCATTTTCACCTCGACGCGACGCTGACCTTGGGGTTGCCACGGCGCAATCAGTCGGGCACTTTGCTCGAAGGCATTGCCCTCTGGGGCGAACTCAAGCCGACCCTGACCAGCGACGCGATCATCGAGCGCGCGTTGCGCTATTGCGATCTGGCGGTGGCCCGTGGTCTGCTGGCGATTCGCAGCCACGTCGATATCTGCGATGACCGTCTGCTGGCGGTGCAGGCTTTGCTGACGGTCAAAAAACGCGTTGCGCCCTATCTCGATCTGCAACTGGTGGCGTTTCCGCAAGATGGTTTTTATCGCTCGCCGACGGCCGAGCAGAACCTGTTGCGGGCGCTCGATCTGGGCGTGGAGGTGGTCGGCGGCATTCCCCATTTCGAACGCAGCATGGCGGCGGGCGCGGCCTCGGTGCGCCGACTTTGCGAGATCGCCGCTGATCGCGGCCTGCTGGTGGACATGCATTGCGACGAGACCGATGACCCGCTGTCGCGGCATATCGAAACCCTGGCCGCAGAGACCAAGCGGCTGCATCTCGAAGGCCGCGTCACCGGTTCGCATCTAACCTCGATGCACTCGATGGACAACTACTATGTCTCCAAGTTGTTGCCGCTGATCGCCGACAGCGGCGTCGCCGCCATTGCCAATCCGCTGATCAACATCACCCTGCAGGGCCGCCACGACAGCTATCCCAAGCGCCGCGGCATGACCCGCGTGCCCGAACTGCTGGCCGCCGGGGTCAATGTCGCCTTCGGCCACGACTGCGTGATGGACCCGTGGTACGCGTTTGGCTCGGCCGACATGCTGGAAGTGGCGCACATGGCGGTGCATGTGGCGCAAATGACCTCCGAATCTGCCATCGGCCAGTGCTACCAGGCGATCACCAGCAACGCGGCGGAAATCCTGCACTTGCCGGACTACGGGCTGGCGCCGGGTTGTCGAGCCGACATGGTGATCTTGCAGGCCGCCGACTGCTTCGAGGCAATCCGGCTCAAGGCCAACCGCCGCTGGGTGATTAAGGGCGGCCGGGTAATCGCCGAGTCACCGCCACAGCTGAGCCTGCTGCATCTGCCGGGGCGCGCGGCCATGCTCGACTTCAGCGCCATCCAGCCGCCCTCGGCATAGCCCCACGGCGCGGCTAGATTTTGCGCAGTACCAAGCTGGAATTGGTGCCGCCGAAGCCGAATCCATTGGATACGGCAACCCGGATCGCGCGCTGGCGCGCGGTGTTCGGCACGTAATCCAGGTCACAACCGATGCCCGGGTTTTCCAGATTGATGGTCGGTGGAATCACCCCATGATGGATCGCCAACGCCGAGAAGATCGCCTCGACGCCCCCAGCGGCGCCGAGCAAATGGCCGGTCATCGATTTGGTCGAGCTGACCATGGTGCGATAGGCGTGTGCGCCGAAAGCCAACTTCAACGCATTGGTCTCGGCCAGATCGCCGAGTGGCGTTGAGGTGCCGTGGGCATTGAGGTATTCGACCTGATCGGGATGGGTCTCGGCATCGCGCAGGGCAGACAACAGGCAGCGCGCCGGGCCTTCGCCGGATTCGCTCGGCGCGGTCATATGGTAGGCATCCGCGCTGGCACCAAAACCGGCCAGCTCGGCGTAGATCCGGGCGCCGCGAGCGCAGGCATGGGCGTATTCCTCGATCACCAGAATGCCGGCGCCAGAGCCGAGCACGAAACCATCACGGTCGCGATCCCAGGGGCGACTGGCGCGGGTCGGTTGGTCATTGCGCACGCTCATCGCTTTCATCGAACAAAAGCCTGCGACCGCGGTTGGCGACGTGCCGTATTCGGCGCCGCCGACGATCATTACATCGGCGTCGCCGTATTGAATCAGCCGCATCGCCATGCCGATGCTGTGGTTGGCGGTGGCGCAGGCGGAAACCGCAGCAAAGTTCGGCCCGCGAATGCCTTTGAGTATGCTCAATTGCCCGGGCAACATGTTGATAATCGTCGATGGCACGTAGAACGGCGAGACCTTGCGCGGGCCGCCTTCGTGCAGGGTGATCGCGGTTTTCTCGATGCCGTGCAGTCCTCCAATACCGGAGCCGATCAGGGCACCGATGCGATCGGCATTGGCGTCGTTGATGACCAGGCCGGAGTCGTCTATCGCCATGAACGACGCGGCGATGCCGTAGTGAATAAAACTATCCATGCGGCGCGCGTCTTTGGCGTTGACCCAACGCGTCAAATCAAAATCGCGGACCTCGCCGGCGATTCGGGTAGCGTAGGCGCTGACATCAAAACTGGTGATCGGCGCGACCCCGGAAACACCGTTGCAGATATTGTTCCAAGCAGTGTTCAGGTCATTGCCGACCGGCGACACGATGCCCATGCCGGTGATTACAACGCGACGCTTGCTCATGGTTCACTCCAACAAAATGCAGGACCGACGCTACCGTTGCGGCTACTTTGCCGCCACCAAAACGCGAACTGCGCCCGGTGGGCGCAGTTGCTCACCCAATCAGCAGCAATCAAACCTTGGAGTGCGATTTGACGTAGTCGATCGCCATCTGCACGCTGGTGATTTTCTCGGCGTCTTCGTCCGGGATCTCGCATTCAAACTCTTCTTCCAGCGCCATCACCAACTCAACGGTATCGAGCGAGTCCGCGCCCAGGTCGTCGACGAACGAAGCGTTCGCGGTGACTTCTTCTTCTTTGACACCCAGGCGTTCTACGACGATCTTCTTGACGCGCTCTTCGATGCTGCTCATTGCTTGCAATCCTCTGGACAGAAAAAACCCGGTGCGAGCCGGGGACAAAAAACGGACGGGCATTGTAGGGCAATCCCGAGCGCAGGCAAAATCGTTGTCAAACAGCCGTTTGTGTCGACACCGCCCGTGCCGATGCAGAACCGCTCAAACCATGTTCATGCCGCCATTGACGTGCAGGGTTTCACCGGTGATATAGGCCGCCTGCGGCGACGCCAGAAAGCACACCGCGTTGGCAATGTCGGCGACCGAACCGAAACGCTCCAGAGCGATCGAGGCCAGCATTTTTTGTTGGTATTCGGCGGGCAGCTTTTCGGTCATGTCGGTAGCAATGAAACCCGGTGCCACCACGTTCACGGTAATGCCGCGACTGCCCACTTCGCGCGCCAACGATTTGGAAAAGCCGATCAACCCAGCTTTGGCCGCGGCATAGTTGCACTGGCCGGCATTGCCGGTGACCCCAATGACCGACGCAATGCTGATGATGCGGCCTTTGCGTGCCTTCATCATGTTGCGCAGCACCGCTTTGCTGGTGCGGAAGGTCGAACTCAAGTCGGTGTTGATGACGGTTTCCCAGTCTTCATCTTTCATCCGCAACAGCAGGCCATCGCGGGTGATTCCAGCATTGTTGACCAGAATGCTGATGGCGCCGAAATCTTTGTTGATGCCTTCGATCGCCGCCGTCACCGAGGCACTGTCGGCAACATCGAGCACGCGTCCGGCACCGCCGAACACGGCCAGTTGCGCGCTGATGGCATCGGCACCGCTCGGACTGGTGGCGGTGCCGATAACGCTGGCACCGGCTTCGGCGAGCCGAAGCGCAATCGCCGCGCCGATGCCGCGACTGGCGCCGGTGACCAAGGCAATTTCGCCAGCAAGGGAAGGGTTCATGGCTCAGCTCCAGTCGGTGATCGCGGTGGCAAGTTCTGCGGGCGTCGCCAGGGCGCGCGCATCCAGACTGCGGTCGATGCGCTTGCACAGGCCGGTCAATACTTCGCCCGGACCACATTCACCGATCCGGGTGATGCCGACCTGGGTCAGCGCCTGCACGCATTCGATCCAGCGCACCGGCAGATAAAGCTGGCGCGCCAATGCATCCTGAATTCCCGAAATCGAGGCATTGGCGCGCGCGTCCGCGTTCTGAATAACCGGAATCTGCGGCAGCGACCAATGCAGGCCCAGCATGCGCTCGCGCAGGGCATCGGCGGCAGTGCGCATCAGCAAACAATGCGAGGGCACCGACACCGGCAACGGGATCACTTTGCGGACGCCGCGTTCGGTGAGTAGCGTGATCGCTCGCGCCACCGCTGCGGCAGTACCGGAAATGACCGTCTGACCCGGGCTGTTGAAATTGGCTGCGGCCACCACTTGATCGCCCGCTGCATCGAGACAGGCCTGCGCGATGACCTCATCTTTGGCCCCCAACACCGCCGCCATCGCCCCTTGCCCCGGCGCCACCGCCGCCTGCATCAGACGACCGCGCTCGCGCACCAAGGCGGCTGCATCGGCCAGGGTCAACGCGCCGGCACAGACCAAGGCGGAATATTCCCCCAGACTGTGGCCGGCCAGCCGCACCGGCAAGGCGCGGCCGCTATCCACCCAAATCTGCCAAACCGCAACGGCAGCAGCCAGCAAGGCCGGCTGGGTGATCTCGGTGCGATCCAGTTCTGCCTTCGGGCCGTGCTGGGAAATGGCCCACAGGTCGAGGCCGCAGCCCGCCGATGCCTGCTCAAAGGTGCGCTGCACGCTCGGATAGCCCATCGCCAGTTCGGCCAACATGCCGAGCGACTGCGAGCCCTGACCGGGAAAAACAAAGGCGAGTTGGTTGGCACGAGGGGTCATGGCACTCTTCTGCGCATCGCCCCGACCGGGGTCGGGCGATTGCTACCGGTGGTGGTTCGGCTGGGCGGCCACGGGGCTCTGCGCCGTCCGCGAAAGGAGTACGGCTCCATTAGAACCGGATCAGCGCTGAGCCCCAGGTGAAACCGCCACCAAAGGCTTCCATCAACAGCAGTTCACCGCGTTTGATTTTGCCGCTGCGCACGCCCTCGTCCAGCGCCATCGGCACCGATGCCGACGAGGTGTTGCCATGGCGATCCACGGTGACGATCACTTTTTCCATCGGCATCGACAGCCGCCGCGCGGTCGCTTCGATGATACGCAAATTGGCCTGGTGCGGGATCAGCCAGTCGATCGCCGACCGGTCGAGCGCATTGGCGTTGAGCGTTTCGGTGACCACGCTATCGAGCGTCTTGACCGCGACCTTGAAGGTTTCGCTGCCCGCCATCATCACCCGCACGCCGGCATTTTTCTCGTTTTCCTTGAAGCCTACCGACACCCCGACCGGGTTGTGCAGCAAATGCCGATAAGCCCCATCGGCATGCAAATGGGTGGACAAAATCCCGGCTTCTGCATCCGCTTTCAGGACCACGGCGCCGGCCCCATCACCAAACAGCACGCAAGTGGCGCGGTCCGTCCAATCGGTCATCCGGGTCAGCGTTTCGGCGCCGATCACCAGCGCGGTCTTCACCGTGCCACTGCGAATAAACTGGTCCGCAATCGACAACGCATAAATAAACCCGGAGCAGGCAGCATTGACATCAAACGCCGCGCAGCCGTTGGCGCCCAACAGGTTTTGCACCAGACAGGCGGTGGACGGGAAGATCAAATCCGGTGTTGTCGTACCGACGATCAGCAGTTCAATTTCACTGGCATTGACGCCGGCCGCTGCCAGCGCACGCTGGGCGGCTGCCACGGCCAAGGTACTGGTGGTCTCGCCGGCCACCACCACATGCCGCTCGCGGATACCACTGCGCTCGCGAATCCATTCATCGCTGGTATCGACGATCTTGCTCAAGTCGTCATTGGTCAAAATCTTCGGCGGCAGATAACTGCCAGTACCGGCGATGCGCGAAAAAGTCATGGACTAAAAGACCCCCATGCAAACCAGCAGAAACGGCTCAACGCACCGGCATGAAGGCATCCCGATGCGAGACTGAAAAAAGACCACCGATGGCGCCCGACCGAAGCCGTCAATCGCTGGCGCTGTCGACTTCGGGCTGGGTTTGGATGACCTTTTTGCCACGATAAAAACCGTCTTTGCTGACGTGGTGGCGCAAGTGGTTCTCACCGCTTACCTGGTCGATCGCCACCTGCGCGCCAGTGAGCGCACTGTGCGACCGCCGCTGACCGCGACGGGCCGGGGAAACGCGACTTTTCTGTACTGCCATTTCAATTCTCCAACGAGATCAATGTTGCTTGATGACCGACAGCACCGCGAACGGGTTCGGCTTGTCGGTCTGATCCAATTCACTGGACCAGACCATTCCTTCTGCTTCGACGCTGCCTTCCTGCATCGGCACCAACGGCAACGCCAGAATCAATTCATCTTCGACGACATCGGCCAGACGCATCGCTTCGGCACCGACCAGCAGCGGCTCATAACCCGGAGGCAGCGCTGCCTCCTCCGGTTCGGTTCGGATCAATCCCAGTCGTGTGTCAATCCGCACCGGCCAATCAAAGATCTCCAAGCTGCGCTGACAAATCAGCGGCAAACACCCTTCGATCACGACCGCAACGAAAGCCGCACCGAAACGATCCCGGCCGAACTCCAGATCAAATCGAATGTCACCTGACGTCGCCGCCAAACTCGGCGCCAGCCTGGCCATGACGGCCAGTGGCAGGCGTCCGGTGAAGCGCCGACCCTGAGCCACCATCCGCCAAACATCAACAGTTTCGGGAAGGCCAGCGGACATAAGCTCGCCATGGTATTGACCGGCGCTGGTGCCGTCAACCGCTAGTCGCTGGCAGCGCGATCAGCAACCGCCTCGCGGGCGACCTTCCGGGCCATCACCGCCGTGCTGGAGCCATTCAAAGCGCGCCGCTCCAGGCGGCATCGAACAACGCTCGGGTGGCGTGAATATCCAAGGGCAGCGGGTTACCGCCGGCCGAAGGGTCGTTGACCGCCATTTCGGCAATCAATGCCGCCTGACGATTGTCGACGCCCAGATCCCGCAAGGTGTGCGGCACGCCCACTTGCTGTCGCAGGTCCAGAACGAAGTCCATAAAACTGTCAAAGCCCGGATTGGGCAATTCGAGATAGGCCGCGAGACGGCCGATCCGCGCTTCGATGGCGCGGCGATTGAAGCGCAGCACGTAAGGCATCATCGTGGCATTGGTCATGCCATGGTGGGTGTCATACAACGCCCCAATCGGATGCGAGAGTGCGTGCATGCCGCCCAAGCCTTTCTGGAAGGCGGTGGCGCCCATCGCCGCAGCGGCCATCATGTCCGAACGGGCGGCGATATCGGCCGGCGTGCTGGCCACTTGCGGCAGCGCTTTGGCGACCAGCCGCATGCCCTCTACGGCGATGCCATCGGCCATCGGGTGATAGCCCGGCGCGCAATACGCTTCCAGGCAATGCGAGAGCGCGTCCATGCCGGTGCCGACGGTAATTGTGCGCGGCATGCCCACGGTCAGTTCCGGATCGCAGATCACCACCACCGGCATCATCTTCGGGTGAAAAATAATTTTTTTGGTATGCGTCGAGGCATCGGTGATGACGCCCGCGCGGCCGACTTCCGAGCCGGTGCCAGCGGTCGTCGGCACCGCGATGACCTTGGCAATGCCGTCGGCATCGGCCCGCGTCCACCAGTCGCCGATGTCTTCGTAATCCCAGACCGGACGGCGCTGCCCGCTCATGAAAGCGATCAGTTTGCCCAAGTCGAGGCCACTGCCGCCACCGAACGCGATCACCCCGTCGTGTTGCCCACGGCGATAAGCGATTACACCAGCATCGAGATTGGCGCCGACCGGGTTCGGCTGGATGTCGCTGAACAGGTCGACGCCCAGACCCGCATCGACCAGCGCCTGGCGGGCGGCCTGGGTGATCGGCGCCGATGCCAGTCCCTGGTCGGTGACCAGCAACGGCCGCAAGATGCCCTGGCCGCGACAGACTTCGGCAAGCTCGTTGATGCGGCCGGCACCGAAGCGGATGGCGGTGGGATAGTTCCAATTGGCGTGGACGGTCATAAGTCAAACGGATACCTTGGTTTTGAAATGAAAGGATTTTGCGCGGGTCAGGGTTTCGTAGCCGACACTGGACAAAGTAGCGCCGCGTCCGCTGTGTTTCACGCCGGTCCAGGCCAGCGCCGGATCCAGCGCATCGCAGCGATTCATGAACACGGTACCGGTGGCGACAGCCTCGCCAATCGCTGAGGCGGCGGACAGGTCTTCGGTCCACACCGACGCGGTCAAACCAAACTCGCTGTCGTTCATCAGGGCGACGGCCTCGGCATCATCGGCCACCGCCATGATGCCGACCACCGGGCCGAAGCTCTCATCGCGCATCAGCCTCATCCGGTGATCGACCTCGACCAGCACTTGCGGCGCCAGATAGGCGCTGCCTTCGGCATCGGCGGCAAACGCCTTGGCGTCGATCAGCGCCCGCGCGCCCAGGCCGATGGCTTCGGCAATTTGCTTGCGCACGAACGCGGCCGCCGCCGGTTTGATCACCGGCCCAAGCGTGGTGCTTGGCTCCAGTGGATTGCCAAGCTGGTAGGCCCGGGTGAGGGTGACGAAGGCATCGACAAACGCCGGATAGATTTTCCGATCCACGTAAATGCGCTCGATGCCGCAGCAACTCTGGCCGGAATTGAAGAAGCTGCCATCGACCAGATTTTCCACCGCGTAGGGCAGATTGGCGTCGGCCCGCACGTAGGCGGGATCTTTGCCGCCCAACTCCAGACCCAGTCCCAGAAAGTGCCCGGCGGCGGCGGCCTCGATCGCTCGGCCACCGGCGACCGAGCCGGTGAAATTGACCTGGTGTACCTGGCCGGAACCGATGATGGCAGCGGTCTGTGCATGGTCGATCACCAGGTGTTGAAACAGACCAGCGGGCAACCCGGCGCGACCGAAAGCCTCGGCGAATCGCTCGCCGACGAGCAGGGTCTGGGTGGCGTGCTTGAGCACCACCGCGTTGCCCGCCATCAGCGCCGGGATCACCGAATTGACCGCCGTCAGGTAGGGGTAATTCCACGGCGCAATCACCAGCACCGTACCCAGCGGTTGGCGCCTAATACTGCGCTCAAATCCCGCCTTCGGCGCGATCTCGATATCCGCCAAAGCCTTCGGCGCAATCGCGATCATGTATTCGGCGCGCTCGGCAAAACCACGCAGCTCGCCGGCCCCATAGCGCACCGGCCGACCCATCTGCCAAGCCAACTCCGGCACGATGGCGTCGGTCATCGCCAACATCGCCGCCACCGCGGCACGGCAATACCGCGCGCGTTCTGCGATCGGCGTGCGCTGCCACAGCGCTTGGGCTTGCGCGGCGGCAGTCAGTGCCTGCGCGATCTGCGCCGGGCTGGCCAGCGTGCGTTCGGCCAAGACGCGACCATCGACCGGGGAGATCA
>Ga0210033_1001592_pt1 | contig 20529 bp, 15 predicted proteins | sample CryGeymeta201501_FD_185465 | JGI IMG/M metagenome (GOLD analysis project Ga0210033, IMG submission 185465) | Groundwater microbial communities from Crystal Geyser aquifers in Utah, USA - Crystal Geyser metaG 2015-01 (SPAdes) (version 2) | ecosystem: Environmental > Aquatic > Deep subsurface >... | reverse complement strand
CGGGCTGACCTTCTCCATCCCGACGCCCTTCGGCGATCGTGAGCTCGAGAGCCCGACGCTCGAGTGCGCCGAGGTCGCGCTCCTGCTGCGCGGCACCTTCTCCTCCTGGTACCACCTGCCCTTCTTCGTCCAGGGCTGGGACGCGGCCGGTCGTCAGACGCTCTACGCCGGACACTTCGGCTTCGTGAACACGCGCGGTGAGCGCGTCGGCAACTTTCCGAACTTCCGCACGTCCTACCACGACTACACGGGCGAGTGGTCGCCCGGCGGCGCATGGCCCCACGACTCGCGCCTGCGCACCTATCACCTCGGCGACGACGACCGCGTGCCCTTCCTGGGCAGCGGCGAGGGCGCCGGCGCCTACTTCGACGAGCTCTTCCTGAACAAGCGCGCGGGCTACTTCATGCGCCTGCTGATGCTCTACTTCGGCAGCACGAACCTGGCCGACGGCGCCAACATGTTCCACGTGCGCCCCACCTCGCTCAACGCGGGCGACGTCCTGCTCGAGCGCTGGCAGCGTCAGGGCATCGGCCACACCATCCCCGTGATCCGCGTGAACGAGCCCATCCCCGGACGCTTCGAAGCGACCGTCGCCACGGGCTCCATGCCGCGACGTCAGCCCGTGTGGGAGGAGCCCGCGAGCGCGCGCCACACCTTCACGCTCGACGCGACCGGCGGCGAGGGTGAGTCCTGGGACGGCGACGTCTACGCCAAGCTCGGCGGCGGCCTGCGTCGCTGGCGCACGGCGGAGCTGCGCAGCGGTCGCTGGATCAACAACGTGCGCAGCGCGGATCGCGACGCCTACATCGACGACGGCGACTACGCGACCATCGCCTCGCGGCCGGCCGAGTTCGGCACCATCCTCGCGGACGTCAGCCCCGCGGAGCAGATCGCCGTGGCCCAGGCCGAGGTGACCGACGCGCGCGCCCACCTGCTCGACTACCCGGCCAGCTGCGCCGCGCGAACGCGACGTGAGGACGCCCTCGAGCGCATGATCGATCTCGTGATCGAGCTGCGCGGCGTGTCGCGTGAGCAGGCCGAGGCCGACAACCGCACGCTCGCGGACTACGTTTTCGGCGAGCTCGAGTATCGGCAGTCCAAGACCTGCTGCTGGAACCACAGCAACGCCGTGATGGCCGAGATCGTCATGGACTACGCCGACCAGGAGCAGGCCGACGCGACCGCCGCAGGCATGTGCGCGGCGCCCACCATCTTCCGCGCCGAGACCGGCGCGGGCGACGGCTACGATCGCTGGCGCAGCTACGCCGAGTCTCTGGGACGTGGCGCCCAGTGGCGCGCCTGGAGCGAGGACGAGCCCTGCGCGCAGCGCGACGTGGCCGAGGACCTGCCGACGGCGCGTCCGGCCACCGGCTTCTGCGCCCTGCCCGGCGGCGCCACCGGCACCGAGCCGCCTCCGCCCACCGACACCAGCGTGACGCCGGCGCCGGCCGATGCCTGCGATCCGACGCCCGCCGACAGTCAGCACGCGGCCGTGTCGCTCACGAGCGACCTCGACGCGCGCATCTGCGACGCCGACGAGGATTGGTACAAGGTGGAGGGTCCGGCGACCGTCGTCGTCAGCTTCACGCACGCCAACGGAGACCTCGACGTCGAGGCCTTCGATCCCGACGGCGGCCGCATCGACGACAGCAACTCGGTCAGCGACGAAGAGCGCGTGACCGGCTCCGGCATCTTCTTCGTGCGCGTCTACGGCTACAGCGGCGCGACCAACAGCTACCACATCAGCATCGCGCCCTGAGCGCGGACTCGCCCAAGTCGCAATCGACGCCGACCCGCGTCGCGGGCCGAACAGCGTGAACGGCATCGCCCTTTGCCCGAAGGGCCTGGGCTCGTCCCTAAAAGACTGACCACAAGTCCATTCCACTCGCAAAGGCCAGAGCCGGCTCGCACATCACCGTGGGCGCGAGGACTTGTCCCGCGCGGAACGCGTTGCCCTCATCCCGGTCCAAACCGGACGCGGCTCGCGCGAGCGCTTCGCCTACGTGCGCATCCAGCCGGGCGTCTATCATGGTCCCAACCGGACGCGGCTTGCGGTGGGTACGAGCGCAGACTTCTTGACCACCGACGTGTGCAGGATCTTTGGGCTCGGCTCCCGCCAAGACTCCAGCGCGCCCTGCGGCGGGGCACGAGTTCAGCCCGCGATCATCCCGGCGGCGAGCTCGTCCATCTTCGCCGCCAGCTCGAGGTCGAGCTCGCTCAATCCGCCGACGTCGTGCGTGCTGAGCGTCACGTCGACCGTCGCGTAGACGTTGAGCCACTCGGGGTGGTGGTTCCACTTCTCCGCCCACAGCGCCACGCGCGTCATCCAGCCGAAGGCGGCGACGAAGTTCGCGAAGTCGTAGCGCTTGGTCAGAGCATCACGGCCCTCGACCATTTGCCAGCCAGCGTCCAGGAGCGGCGCCAGCGCCTCGTCACGGTCTTTCAACTTCTCGATCATCACCAGGTCATGTGGATCGTGAGCGTGACCGTCAAGCGTGGCCGGGCTCAATGCGCTCCGGCCGCACGCGGGCTGAAGTCGAGGCTCACGGCGGGGCGGTTCTTCGCGAGCCGGATGAAGCCCACCACGTTGACCTGCACGACGAAGGCCAAGCCGAGCAGCAGACCCAATTCCAGACCGCCCCAAGCGCCGACCCCACGGAAGGCCCCGTAGCCGGCGCCGACGCCCAGGGCGTCGCCGAGCAACATCAGCCCGACCATGCGGCCGGTGCGACTGCCGCGTGACACGTAGTGCACACGCACGCGTCCCGGTCGCGCCACGACGAAAGGATCACTCATGGCCGCCGGCATTCCCGGCGGACGCCAGCCCAGACGAATGCGCCCCACGGGCACGGACACGTCGCAGGCGTGGGCGCACAGGACGGGCGCTCCCAGCAGCGCGCGAGCTGGATGGGGAGGGTCCGCGTCGAACGCCCAAGCGCAGCGCGAGGTGGTGGAAGACAGCTGGGCAGCGGCCGCGGCCGGCATGGCTGCGCATCCGGCTTCGAGCACGACCGCGAGTCGAGCGCATCGGCCGACTCGCGCGGAGCAGCGCGCCGCGGACCTGCGCGAGCTGGGCGAAGAGGCCGCCGAGGCGCATCGGGTGAGCCCGGGTGAGGTGCGGCTGAGTCTACGCGCGCCCGAGGGCATGGAGTGGCTGTGGCTCGACGTCCGGGTGTTCGACGGCGCCGGCTGGAGGGAGTTGGGTCCCGCCGGCCGCGTCGCGGGCCCGCCCTTGTTCAGCGAGGCGGCCGACGCCACCGTCACGCTCCTCGCTTCGGGTGATGTCCTGATCGCCGGCAGCGGTAACCAGGATGCGGAGAGACATGCATCGGCAGAGGACCTGTACAGCGCGCAATCCATGCTCTTCCATCCAGCCACGGAGACGGTGACGCGGGTGACACCTCTGCCGGCGCGCCGCGCCTTTGCGGGCGACGCGCTCTTGCCCGATGGATGCGTGCTGATCCTCGGAGGTGCGACCACGCCGAACAGGCCCATCAGCGCGCACGGCGTCTTGCCCATGCGCTTCGCGCTCACCATCGAGGACAGCACCCTCTACCACGATCCGAGCGCGGACAGCTGGAGCCACGGACCGCGCATGGCGGAGGCGCGCTACGACCCTGGCGTGACCGTGCTGCCAGGCGGAGACGTGCTCGTGGTCGGCGGCTTCGATGCCGACAACGGCGCGCTGCGCAGCGTCGAGCGCTACCACGTCGACACGGGGACCTGGTGCATCGCGGCCTCCACCCTCGTGCCGCGCGTGTGGCATGTGCAGGCGCTCTTGCCCAGCGGCAGGGTGCTGGTCGCCGGCGGTATCGACGCGGTGGGCAACGCCATCGACTCCGTCGAAGTCTACGATCCCGAAGCCGACACCTGGCACTTCGTCGCGCCCCTGCCTCTGCCCACCGCGCTGGCCGCGGGCCTCACGCTCGACACGGGCGACGTCATGGTCACTGGCGGCTTCCAGGAGGGCGCGACCAAGGTCGCCATCCCCCAGGCCGTCGCCTACCGCGAAGCGGACGACGCCTGGATCCGACTGCCTAGACTGACCACCGGCCGCTTCTACCACTCGGCCGTTCAGCTCGAAGACGGTCGCGTGCTGATCGCCGCCGGACTGCGCAACGACCTCGAGGTCATGCACGGCGCAGTCGACACCGAGATCAGCAGCGTCGCGCTGAGGTAGCGCCTGCGAATGCGGACGGCGTTGACAGCGCCGAGCGCGCGTGGGATTGCGATCCACGTATCGGGGTCGAAAGGCGCTCGTCCTGGTGGACGCTCGTCAGAAGGGAAGCCGGTGAGAGACCGGCGCGGACCCGCCACGGTAAGCGGTAGAAAAGCTCGACGAGACCACTGGCCATCGCGCTGGGAAGGTGTGGAGCAAGAAGCCGCGAGCCCGTAGACCTGCCCCGATATTGCGACCTTTTCCTCGAGCCCGGGAATGGCTCACGGTCGATGCTGTTGGTGCGTGCGCAATTCGTCTCCTGTGCTGGTCCTCTGTGGCTGGCGGCGCTGGCTTGCGCGTGGTGCGCGACGCCGGCGTTGGCGCAGACGACATCACCGGACGAACACGGCACGGGCGCAGCCGAGGACGCCGGCACGGCGAACGCGGAGCCCGTCTTCGGCGCGGACGCCATCGTCGAGCCACCGGTCGCGGCGGAGACGGACGAAGACGCCACGGCCGCGGCCACCAGCGTGCCCATCGACGAGCGCGCCGAGAGCCTGGACGACGCGGCGGAGCTGATGCGCGAGGTGCCCGGCGCGAGCCCACGCAGCTTCGGCGGACTCGGCAGCTTCCAGGCGCTGTCCATTCGCGGTGCGTCCTTGGACCAGACGGAGGTGCTGCTCGGCGAGCTGCCTCTGGGACCGGCGGGCGGCGGCGCCTTCGATCTGTCGACCATCCCGCTCTCGACCCTCGAACGCGTCGAAGTCTATCGCGGCGGCGCGCCCCTCTGGCTCGGCAGCGGCGGCATCGGTGGCGTGCTGCGCCTGATCCCGCGGCAGAGCCAGGGCACGAGCGCGAGCGGGCGCATCGACGTCGGCTCCTTCGGCTCGTTGGGCGGACGCTCGATGGCCAGCGCCGGGGACCGCGACCTCTCCGTCGTCAGCGTCGCTGGCGTGCGCCACACGCGCGGCGACTACCGCTACCTCGACGACGGCGGCACGCGCCTCGACAGCAGCGACGACGTCATGCGTCGACGGCAGAACGGTCGCGTGGACGAGGGCTACGGCATCATGCATCTGCGGGCGCACACCCTGGGGGGTGAAGTCGCCGCGCTGGTCACGGCCTTCGGACGCACGGGTGGACTGACGGGCTCTCCCATCGAGGAGCCGACGCGCACGCGACAGAGGCGCACGCGCATCCTGGGCGCCCTCTCCTACGCCCGCGAACACGGCCACGACGAAGGCCCGGGCCGTCGCCTCGCGCTCGCGGCTTCGACGCTCTTCTCCGAGGACGCCTTCAGCGATGCTCTGGGCGAGGCCGGGCTCGGACCGCGCGTGACGGACGACCGTAGCCGACGCGTGTTCCTGCGCGCCGCCTACGAGGCTCGCAGCGAGACCTTGGGCGTGATGGCGCTGGCGACGGGCAGCTTCGATCGATACGCGCCGACGGATCGTCTACGCACTCAGCCCACGCCCGCCTCGACGCGCGCCCTGGGACGCGCGGGGCTCGAGGGTCGCGCGCGCGGTCATCTGGGTCGGGCTCGTCTCGATGCGCGTCTTCAGGGCAGTCTTCAGCTGGCTCGCTCCTCCCTCGCGGGCAGCCGAGCGGACTTGCTCGGACAGCGCAGCGAGTCGACCCAGGTCGTGCCCAACGCGCGACTCTCGGCGGTGCTGGCGCCGACGGCGCATGTCGCTCTGAGCGGCTCCGTCTCCACCGCAGCGCGGCTGCCGAATGTGGTGGAGCTCTTCGGCGACGGTGCGTTTCTGGTGGGCGACACGCGACTCAAACCCGAGCGCGGTCTCTCGGTCGACGTCGGTGGCGTATGGCATGGACGCTGGCGAGCCGTCTCGGGCGCGCTCGAGCTGCGCGGCTTCGGGCTCTTCTCGCGCGACCTCATCCGCTGGGTGCGCACCAGCCGCTTCACCGCCACGGCTCAGAACATCGACCGTGCGCGCGTGCTCGGCGCCGAGGCGGGGGCACGTCTCGGCTTCGGCGATCACCTCGGCTTCGTCGGCGCCTTCACGTTCATGGACAGCCGCGACCTCGAGCGTCAGCGCGATCTTCCGCTGCGGCCGAGAGTCTCGGGCCACGCGCGGCCCGAGCTCTCCGTCGAGTTCGGTCGCGGCGTGCGAGGTACGGCCTTCGTGGACGTCAGCCACCAGAGCGCGAGCAGCGTGGACCCGGCGGCTCTGGTGCTCGTCGGGGCGCGCACCACCCTCGGCGCGGGCATCTCCTTGAGCTTCGCGGACGGTCACGCGCAGCTCGATCTCGTCGGTCGCGACTTGCTCGACGCGGCGCCCTCCGATCTGCTCGGCTTCCCGCTGCCGGGTCGACGCTTCAGCGCCTCGCTCACACTGCGAGAAGGAGCCACGCGATGACGCGACTGTCGGTGCTCGTCCTCGTGCTGCTCTCGGCCTGCTCGGGCCCCGGCGCGCACTGCCCCTCGGCCGACGCCGCGCCCCCCGCGACCACGGCCGCCTTCGCGCTCGTGACCAGCGACTACACCAGCAGCGCCATCGCGCTCCTCGACGCGGACGGCGCGCTGTTGACGGAGGCTTATCTGGACTCGGGCAGCGCGAGCCCCGGCCTGGCCGCCGCGCTCAGCGGCGACGTCAGCCTGCCCACCGAGGCGCCGGGCGCGGGCCGTCTCTACTGGCTCGATCGCCTCGGCGTGGACCTGGTGGGAGAGGCCGACCTCGCGACCGGCGCGCTCTCGCAGTACGCCACCACGCCGACCGCCGTGCCGGGAGAGGCGGCCTTTCGCGCCAATCCCCACGATGTGCTGGCGTTGCCCGATGGTCGCTGGTTGGTCAGCCGCTACGAGCCCAATTACGCCAGCGACGCCAGCGAGCTCGACCGCGGCAACGATCTCGTCCTGCTCGATCCGGCATCCCACGCGCTGCTCGGACGCGTCGGCTTGGAGGCGCTGGACGAGGACGTGGTCGGACCCGACGGAACCGTGCCCACCTACGCGCGACCGGATCGCATGGTGCTGCGCGCGGGACGCGTCGTCGTCGGCTTGGCGCGGCTGTCGGTGGATTTCAAGATCGCGGCGCCGGGCGCCGTCGCCGTGGTGGACGCCGACACGGGCGAGCTCCAGACCACGCTGCTGGCCGGGCTCGAGGGCTGCGGCGAGCTGGCCCCGGCCCGAGACGACGGGACCCGCGTCTTCGTGGCCTGCGCCGGACCGACGTACACGGATCTGAGGGGACGGCGTGACGGCGCGGGCGTGGCGAGCCTACACATACCGACGTCGGGGCCCGCGGAGGTCGAGTGGATCTGGCGCGCCGCCGAACACCCCGAGCTGCCACCGCCGACCGAGGCCTTGGTCCCGCTGCACGACGACGTCGTCTTCGTCGTCAGCATGGGCGACTCCACGGCCGGCGAACGGGATCGCCTGCTTCGTCTGGAGCTGGGAGATGGCACGGGCGCCATCGTGTACGAGAGCCCGGAAGCCTTTGACCTCGGACCTGGCGCGGTCTCGCCCGGCGGCGACTTCTTGCTGCTGCCCGACGCCGTCTCCGGCGTGCTGCGCTTCGACATCGTCGGCGACACGCTCGCCACGCCAAGCACGATCGACGCCTCGCCCTGTCGGCGACTGCCCGCCCGCGAGCTGCGCGCGCTCGTGCTCTAGAAGGGGACGCCGCGGATGCTGATCGATCGTCCGCGGATCGATCACCTTCTTCACCTTGCGCAGCACGGACTCGAAGAACTCGGGCCGGCCGAGCCAGGATCGATCAGCGCCGCGTGCTCTCCCTCGACCACGAGGTAGGGGATGTTGGCCCAGCCGTGCTCGGAGTCCGCGACGCCGAGGTGGTAGACGCCGGGCGCGATCTCGACGGGACCGTCGGTGTTGTATTCGATGGCCACCGTACGTCCTCCCGTGGGGACGGAATCATGACATCGCCGCTCAGGTGGACCAGACGGCGCCGTGAGAGCTCATGCCGCTCCATCCCGCTATTCGAGACCGCAGACCGCCCGGACCATGCCCACCAGGCTCAGGCGCCAGGCCGCGAGGGCCCCCGGTGCGTAGGGGCTGCGCTCCTCGAGCTCTTCCGTGAGATCCGCGACGGCGAAGGAGAGCACGTGCATGCCCAGGATGGCGCGCAGCACGGCGTCGACGTCGCGATCGGCGGGCAGACCCTCGAGCAGGAAGATGCGGGCCATGCGCAGCGCCGCCAGCATCGGCCGACGGCCGTCGCCGCTCCAGTAGGGACCTCGGTCGACCACCTCTCGCACCAGCAGCGCCGCGGCCTCCGGCTCCGCCGCCAGCGCGTCGATCACGGCCAACGTGAGCGCGTTGAGGCGTTCGTCGAAGGGTCCCGTGCGTCGCGCCACCTCGAGCACGGGCGCCGCCAGGCGTCGCACCAGATCCTCCATGGCCTCGACGTAGAGCACCTCCTTGGAGCGGAAGTGATAGAGCAAGGATGCTTTGCGCAGGCCCGTGCTCTCGGCGATCACGCTCAGGGAGGCGCCCGCATAGCCGGCCCGCGCGAAGACGGAGCGGGCGCGCTCGAGCAGCCAACCTCGGTCGACGGAGACGCTCGGTCGACCAGCTCGGCGGGGGGCTTCACGCATCACGGAAGAGCCTAGCGCACCCCCCGTTGACTATCTACCATCCGTTCGGTAGATATTCTGCCATGCGACGCCAAACCCTCCTTTTCGCCCTGCTGCTCAGCGCTTGCGGGACCACCGACAGCGCTCCGACGGGGCCTGATAGCGACGCCGCGACGGCGGACGCGAGCCGTCTGGACGCGGCCACGGCAGGCGACGGCGGCGCGCCCGACATGGACGCCATGACCCCCGTGGTCGACTCCGGCACCGACACGGGCAGCGACGCCGCGACCCCGGACGCCGGCGGCTCGGGCCTCGCCGATCCGAACGCGGACGGATCCATGGCGAGCACGATGTCGAGCGCGACCGTGCACGATGCCATCGGCGACATCGCGCTCACGATCGTGCGCCCCAACGGCTTGGGGCCCTTCCCGGTCGTGCTCTTCCTGCACGGCTTCCAGCTCAGCCCCAGCGACTACACCAGCTACGGCGAACGCCTCGCGAGCTTCGGCTACGTGGTGGTGATGCCGCACTTCCCGGGCTCCCTCTTCAGCTCGCCGACGCACGCGGAGCTCTTGACGGCGACGCAGCATCTGCTCGACTGGCTCGAGAGCGCCAACGCCGCGGGTGGAGCCCTGGAGGGCGCCGTGGATCTCTCCGCCATCGGCATCGCCGGACACTCCATGGGCGGCAAGATCTCCTACCTCACGGCCTCGGCGGACGCGCGCATCAAGGCGATCTTCGGCGTGGACGCGGTGGACGCGGGCGGCGGCCCCTTGGGCGGCAGCGCGACCGACTACCCGAGCGTCGCGCCCGAGCGCATGGGCGACATCCACGTGCCCTTCGTCTCCCTGGGTGAGACCACGAACGGCTCGGGCGGCGGCTTCGGCATGGCCTGCGCGCCCAGCGACCAGAACTTCGAGCAGTACTTCGCCGCCGCGGCCAGCCCAGCGCTGAAGGTCGACGTGCTCGGCGCCAGCCACATGTCCTTCCTCGACAACCCGAGCTGCGGCTTCACCTGCTCGGCCTGCCCCTCAGGCACGGACGACCCGGCCACGAGCCGCGCGCTGGCGCAGAAGTACATGGTCGCCTTCTTCGAGCGCACGCTGCGGCACGACGAGCGCTACGCTCGCTGGCTCACGGGCGCGGATATGGCGGCGGACGTGAGCGCCGGGCTCGTCACCAGCGAGACCTCGCACGGGTTCTGACCACCCCCACACCTCCCCGTCCTTGCAGCTGGAGTCCCGGCCCGAATTCGCGACGGCGGCGCATGCTGCGCCCAACCTCTCCGAACGCTCCCCGCCTCGGGTCAGGACGCCACTTTCATGGACGGTTCTGTTATGGTCCGCGTGTGCTCACCGTAGACGAATTCGAGAGCGCCTTTCGAGGTGCCAACAAGGTGCGCTTCAAGCTGGGACTGCCAGAGGTCAGGCGCGTGCTGGTGCTCACGGACCTCGAGGGAGAAGCGCACGCGGAGTACTGCGCCGCGGCGCGCGCCCTGATCGGCGACGTGGGAGCGGGCGCCGAGTACGTCGACTTCGACAGCAGCGCGCTCGCAGGTGTCGAGAGCGTGCTCGCCTTGGTCCGAGATGCCGCGCCGGACCTGGTCTGCACCTACCGCAACCTCAAGACCGACGCCTGGCGCTGGAACTACAGCTTGGGCGTCTACCTCAACGCCGTCACGCGCGGCTTCGACTTCCCCGTCGTGGTCACGCCCAGCCCCCACGCCTTCCCCGTCGCGGGCTGGGAGCACCGCAGCACGGACCGCGCGATGGCCGTGACGGACCGCCTCACCGGAGACGACGCGCTCGTGAACTGGGCGCTGAAGATCACCGATCCCGGAGGCACGCTGTGGCTGACGCACGTGGAAGACGCCGACGTCTTCGACCGCTACATCCGTGCCATCGCGAAGATCCCGAGCATCAACACGGGCAACGCGCGCGAGGTGATCCTCGACCAGCTCCTACGTGAGCCGCGCGACTACATCCAATCGTGCGTCGACGCGCTGGCCAAGGCATCCGCGGAGCGCAAGGTCGAGCAGGTGGTCACGCTAGCGCGCAGCGTCGCCGACTACCGCGCCATGATCGAAGACAAGGGCGCCAACATGCTCATCTTCCGCACCATGGAGCAGGATCACATCGCGCTCCACGGCATCGCCTACTCCCTCGCGGTGGAGCTGACCGACACCCCGCTACTGATGCTCTGAGCCCAACGATGCACGAAGCTCACGTCTCGCTCGGGGTCACCCTCTTCTTCTCCGCCATGCTCGCCGCGATGATCGTCGCGCTGGCCTTCGAGGAGAAGATCCACGCCAAGAAGTCGGTGATCACGGGCTTCTTCGCCATCGCCTCCCTCGCCGCCGCCGAGATGCTCGGCATCCTGCCGGTCGGCCCCTTGGTGAACGTCTTCGGCGAAGAGCTCCACATCCCGGTCTACGTCCAGGGCATCGACTGGGCCGTCATCGCCATCATCCTCGGCTCGAGCCTCTTCGTGGACGTGACGAGCAAGAGCGGACTCTTCACCTGGGTCGCGATCAAGCTGACGAAGAAGTCGGGCGGCGACCCGCTCCTACTGCTGATCTTCTACGGCATCCTGACCGTCCTCTTCTCGGCGCTGCTGAACAACGTGACGGCCATGATCATCATCGGCTCGCTCTCGGCCGTGTCGCTGAAGAAGCTCGGACAGCGCGAGCGCCTGCTCGGCTTCTTGCTGCTGGAGGGCCTGCTGACGAACGTCGGAGGCTTGCTGACGTTGATTAGCTCGGTGCCCAACATCATCGTCGGCCAGACCGCGGGCATCAGCTTCGTGGACTTCTTCATCAAGGCCGCGCCCTTCGTGCTCGTCGCGTCCATCGCCACCGTCTTCCTGGGCGCGCGCCTGTTCGGCATCCGCCGGCTCGATACCGAGGTGCAGAGGCAGGAAGCGGCCGAAGAGGTGGCCGGCTTCGACGAGCGCGACGGCATCGAGAGCAGCGGCTTCTTCGCCTTCGGCTCGGTGATGCTGGTGCTCTTCATCACCGCCATCGCGCTGAGCAGCGTCTTCGATTACGGGCTCGGCATGGGCTTCGTGGCCATGAGCTTCGCCATCATCATGTTGCTGCGCTTCAAGAGCACGGCCGACGTCTTCTACCGCGCCCTCGACTGGGATCTGCTGCTCTTCTTCGCCTTCCTGTTCGTGGTCATCAACGTGATGGAGCACGCGCAGGTGCTGGCGATGATCGGTCATGGCCTGGGCCACGTGATCGCCTTGAACGACGTGCTCGACGGAGCGGGCACGGCGGCGACTCTGATCAGCTCCGCCGCGGTCAGCTCCGTCACGGACAACATCCCCCTCTCGGCCATGCTCGCGCGCATCCTCCACGGCATGGAGCCGCTCGGCGACGGCAGGCTGTGGTGGAGCGTGATCTTCGGCGCGAACCTAGGCGGCAACCTCACGCCCATCGGCTCCGCGAGCACGGTCGTGGCCGTGACGCTGATGCACAAGTACGGGCTCTCCATGAGCTTCATGCGCTTCGTGCGCCTGGCCGCGGGCTTCGCCGTCCTGCAGATCGCGCTGGCCGTGCTCTACGTGCTCTTCGTCGTGCCGCTCCTGCCCAGCGTGTGAGCCGGGGCGGGATGGGCATCACCTCCGTGTCGATGGAGCTTCCTTGGATGTGCCCCCGATACGCACATCCCCCGCTCCTGAACGGCGTCTGCACAGCGACCAAGTGCCCGGCGTGCACGAGCCGAATCGAGACTCCGCCGGCGTTCTGGAAGCGCACCCTGGAGTCGGCGCGAGCCCAATCGCGTGAACGGCATCGCGCTCCACCCGCAGGGCGGGGGCTCGTCCCTGAAGATCCTACCCAAGTCGGCTGGTGAAGAAGTCTGTGCTCGGACCTGCCGCGCGAGCCGTGTCCGGTTGGGACGAAAGTGCACGCCGGGATGGATCAGAACGTAGGCGAAGCGCTCGCCCGAGCCGCGTCCCCAAGGGCGCTTACTGACGAAACTGACGAGGCGCGTCCCCATCTCCGTCCGCGGCTGATGTTGTGTGAAGTATCGCCGAGCCCGGGAGGGTCGCTCGCACGGGGCTCCGCGCGTGCCAAGTCGCCTGCCGACCCGCGCCCGACTTGGCGCGCGCGGCGAGGCGGCCTTGCGCGAGCGCCCTCCGGCCAGGCCAGCGGTCGCTGCCGAGCGCTCGCATATGCAAGGCCTCCGTCCCCCGGAGAGCGACCCTCCCGGGCGGCTTGCGTGTCCAAGCCTGTCCCAGCGTGATCCCCAAGCGAGAGTCAAAGTTCAAAGCTCGTCCCCCGCCCAGAGAGCTCCCTAGTCCTCAGGCGGAGCATCCGCGCCCGAGCTCGAGGAGTCGTCGTCGAGCGCCTCGCCTCCGCCCGAACCGGGCAAGCCGATGTCGTCGAACAGGGTGTGCAGCGCGTCGCGTCCGGTGGCCGCCGTGCCGTCGAGGGAGTTGGCGTCGGCCTGGCTGAGATCGAGGCGCGGCGCGAACACGTCCTCGTGCAGCTTGTCGACGATGCGCTGGGCCAGGTCGGCGACGGTATCGTGCGCTTCGAGCGAAGCCTCGCCACAGCCGAGGGCTGAACCTCCGATGCCCTCGAGACACACGCGCCCGTGGCTGGCGTCGGCTTCGATCAGGAGCCTCAGCCCCGCGTCGTCCGCCTCGAAGCGCGGCGAACGCGAGACGGCGTCCGCCACGGCCTGGGCCACCTCGCCCTCGCCCGCGACGATGTGCACGGGGAGCGGCAAGCCGAGGCGCCGGAAGACACCCGGATCCTTCTGCAGCGCGGCGTCGTACTGGGCGCGCGCGTCCTGCGCGCCGTCCTCCCACGAGGCGGCGGCCGAGAGCGCTCGCACACGCGCCTCCAGGAGCGCGTCCCCGGGCGAGAGCGCGGCGATGGACCGCCCGGCGAGCTCGACCGCGCGCTCGGCGTCGCCGTCGGCGAATGCGGCCTCGGCCAAGAACGCGTCGTAGTAGGCGCCGGCGCCAGGGCGCTGATCGACGGCGCGCGCGCGCTGCACGGCCGCGCGCACCACGCCCGCGCCGAGCACGTTCACCAGATCGCCGATCAACCAAGGAGGCGTGATGGCGCTGCGGGACGTGCCGATGGCGAAGGTGCCGACGAGCCTGTCCTCATCGGCCAGGAGGCGCGCCGCCTTGCGCCCGCCCTGCCAGGCATCGAGCCGTTCGCGTTGCGCCCGCGCCCAGGCCCACAGGCGCGCACCGAGGCCGCGAGCGCTCGCGCCCTCTTCGATGCGTTCGGCCTCGACCAGGCGCGCGCGGCGATCGATCAGCGCGATGATGGCTCTATCCTGCGCCGGATCACGGCTGGTGTGGGCACGCCTGTCCGGGAGCACGAGCGCGCGCTTGGTGATGCGCAGCGCGTCGTCCACGCGACCGGCGACGAGGAAGAAGGCCGCGAGGGCGCGACGCGTCTCGTTGCGGTCGGACTCGCGCACGTGGGCAGGCCGCTGCGCGCGATAGGGAGGCACTTGCTCGAGCGCGTTCAACGCCTCGGGCAGACGTCCGGCGCGCGTGTAGAGTTCCCCGAGCTCCATCCACGGGTTGCCGTACCAGGAGACGCGCGCGCGCGTCGCTTCGAGCAGGATGCGCTCCGCTTCGTCGAAGCGGAACATGCTGCGCGAGGCTTCGGCGAAGTTGGTCAGGTCGACGGTCTCGGGCGTGCGCCCGCCCTGCTGCGCATAGTCGAGGGCTGCACGGCAGGCGGTGTAGCTCTCGCCGTCGTTGCCAGCCTCGAACTCGATGGCGCACAGGGAGTTCAGCCCGATCACGGTCTCCATCTCGGTGCCCACGCGCAGCCCCGCCTGCGCGGCCATGCGCGCCTCGCGGTAGCGATGGAGCTTCATCAAGGGCCAGGCACGGGCGGCCACCTCGTCCGGGTCGTAGAGGCGATTCTTCAGCGCGATGATCGCGAGGCGCTCGGCGAAGTGATCGAGATCGCCCTCGGCCTGCGCCTGCTCGTCGAGGATGCGCGCATGCCAGCGCCAGGGATCCCCCGGCGAAGGCTCGGGGCCGTAGCGCCGCTCGAAGGCCTGGCGCGCGAGCTTCACCTCGTACAGCGCGCGCGGGAAGTTCGCCTCGCCATAGTGCTGCGCCAGCCCGAGCACGAAATGCCCGACGTAGGAGTCGGGGTGGTTGGCCACGTACTGCTCGGCGGCCTCGCGCGCACGGATGAAGCGCCCCGCCTGCACGAGCTCCCACAGTCGACGCTCGCCGACCTCCGCCTCCTCACCGGGCTGGGCCGGCAGGATCTCCGCGGGCAGTGGATCGAGGTTGTCCGGGCTCGGGACATGCGTGTCGTCGGGCGCCGTGTCGCCTCCGCCCTGCGCACGCACCATCGCCGTAGCAGCCAGGCTGAGCAGGCTGCTGACGAGGGCGAGCTCGAGCAGGCGGCGCATGACTCGACTCAGCGCCGCAGGCTTTGACGCGCGAGGCGTTCGAGTTGGGGTGCCAGGAGCTCGCGCACGATGTCGCCGGGCTCGTCGGCGCCGGGCGCGCACTCGATGCGATGCTCGAAGACGAAGGGCGCCAGCGCCTCCAGATCCTCGGGCGAGACGAAGTCGCGACCGAAGAGCAAGGCGCGCGCCGCCAGCGCGGGCAGGCTGAGCACCAGGGAGCGCGTGGACGCGCCCGAGAGGATGCGCGGATCGCTGCGCAGGCTGCGCGCCAGATCGACCAGCGAATCCTTGACCGCCTGTGCGATGTGCACCTCGTGGCGCACGACCTTGCGCGCGGCGACCACCTCCGTGCGGCTAACGGTGGCGAGGCCATCCGCCATGGTCAGGTTCGGGCGCGGATAGGCGTCGAGCACGGCCAGCTCCGAGTCGCGATCGATGTGGTGCATGACCAGCTTGAACAGGAAGCGGTCGAGCTGCGGCGTGGGCAGCGGGTAGGTGCCGGCGAGGTCGAGGGGATTCTGCGTGGCGATCACGAAGAAGAGCTCGTCGAGCGGGTGGGTGGTGTCGTCGACCGTGACCTGCTTCTCGGCCATGGCCTCGAGCATGGCCGCCTGCACCTTGGGCGAGGTGCGGTTGATCTCGTCCGCGAGCACGACGTGCGCGAAGATGGGGCCGCGCCGGAAGCTGAAACGCCCCGTCTCCAGCTCGAACACGTTCGTGCCCGTGATGTCGCTCGGCAGCAGATCGGGCGTGAACTGGATGCGCCGGAAGCCCGCGATGCCATCGGCGGGCTGGTCGTCGACGATGGACTCGCCGAGCACGCGTGCGAGCGTGGTCTTGCCCGAGCCGGGGAAGTCTTCGAGCAGCACGTGCCCGTCGGCGACCAGCGCGACCAGCACCAGATCGATCACCTCGTCGCGACCACGGATGGCCGCGCGCAGGCGCATGCGCAAGCGCTGGAGCGCGTCGCGGGCGGCGTCGACGGAAGTCTGGGCAGTGTCCAGGGCGGGGGCGTTCATCATCGCGTGGGCTCCATGTCCTCGCGGCGCGTCGTCGGACGCACCGTCATCGGGACCATAAGAAGGAGAAGGGATCGAAGAGGGCGAGGGCACGTCGCCAGACGGCGAAGCTGGCGCGACGTTCGCGGCGAAGGAGGCCCACGAGCTCGCGGTAGCGCGCGCGTTCGAGGCGAAGTCGACCGCCAAAGGCGGAGGCGAGGTGGGCACGGGTCAGGCCCTCGAAGGTCGGCAGCTCGGAGGCCAGGCGGGTGGCGAAGGCCTCGCGGCTCTCCCCGCGGCGACGACGTCGAGACAGCTCCGAGAGCCGGTCGAGCTCGGCGCGATAGACGACGCGTGGCAGCGCGGCCTCGGAGGAGAAGAGGGGCGCGAGCCTGCGCCAGGACTTCCACAGGAAGAGCACCAGCAGCACGAGGGCGAGACCGAGCCCGCCGTAGGTCGCGGCGCTGCTGCCGACCCGGCGCGCGGCCCGCACCATCTCGGGCACGGGCGACGCGTCCGGCGGCGCCACGCTCTGGCCACGGGCGAGCTCGCCCAGGAGGCGCTGCAGCTCGGGATCGGGCGGAGAAGGAGGAGGCGTGGCCACGGTGCGTGGGGAGACGTCGAAGACGACCCAGCCGTAGCCTTCGAGATAGAACTCGGGCCAGGCGTGCGCGCGATCGCCCGCGATCAACAGCGCCGAGCCACCCTGGCGCTGCGCCTCCTCCAGCGCGTAGCCCGAACCCACGCGCGCGGGCAGACCGACGGAGCGCGCGAGGAAGGTCGCGGCGTGGGAGAAGTGGACGCAGTAGCCGATGCGATCCCCGAACAGGAAGTCCGCCGTCGGATCCTCCGCGTTGGCGTGACGCGAGCGCAGAGAATAGGTCCCCACGGCGCCGAGCCAGTCCATGAGCGCCAGGATCTCGGCCACGGGCACGTGCCGCATCTCCGCCGGCAGCGACTCGTCCAGGATCTGATTCGCCAGCGCGGCGTAGCGCGGATCGTCGGGCCCCTGCGTGTAGTAGCGGAAGAGATCCGGGCTCCAGCTGCTCGAGCCCGCGGTCGCCCCGAGCATGGCCGCGGCGTCCGCCGTGAGCGCCGCGGACGTGATGTCGTAGACCCGCACGAAGCGATCCGGATCGGGGTTCTGCGCAGGCTCGAAGCGCAGGGGTGCCTCGAGCCCCATGGGCCGCGTGTGCTCGGCCAAGAGCGCCACCGTCGTGCGCACCAGAGTGCGATTGGCGCCCAGCGGCGGCGTCTCGGGAACGTCAATGCGCGTCGAAGGGAAGGACGCCACCAGATCCCGATCCGCGTCCGGACGCGTGGTCCCGACCAAACGCCGACCGTTGTACTGACTGAAGGCGTTCTGCCTCAGGTAGTAGACCCCACTCGGCGGGGAGTAGTCGTCGTGCAGCAGCACGACGCCCACGGGCACGTTGTCGTTGCTCTGATCGTACTGATCGCGGAATTGCAGATCGTCGTCGCGCGACTGCCCATGACCGCCCTGCCCGTGATTCTGTCCCTGCCCCGATTCGTCGTTCGGTCGCAGCCCGAGACCACCTCCCGTCGGAGGCGGAGAGGGCATGCGCAGCATGTGAGTCGTGCCGAAGAGCAGGAGCAGGAGGCCGACCACGACCAGCAGGTCGACGCCGGAGCGCAGCAGGCCGCGCTCGGAGAGCAACAGCAACACCATCACGCCGGTGGCGACGGCGCCCACGGCGAGGAAGACGATGGTGGGGTCGCCACCTGCGGCGAGGATGGGATCCGCGAGGTCGTGGGGACGGTCGATGGCGCCCATGCGGTGCGCCGCCACCAGGTTGGCGAAGGCGAGGCCCACGACCAAGAGCTCGAAGATGGACGCGACGCGATGACGCGCGGAGAGCGCCCTCAGGGTGCCCAGCGTGCCCAACGCCGCGAAGCCGAAGAAGAGCGCGTCGCCCAGATCCAGAGCGCGCCCCGGTCCCAGGGAGGGCGCGAGCAGGTTCGTGCTCACGACCGACGCACGCAGGCCCCACGCCACCAGGAGCAGCGCCGCGAAGCCGAGGACGAGGGCGGGCGTGCGCAGACGCGTGCGCGCGGCGCCCGCGCCCGCCAAGGCGCCGACGCAACCTCCCAGAGCGGCAGCGCCCGCGGCCCAGGGCTGCGCGATGGGCCAGGCGAAGGCGAAAGCGGTGGCCGCCATCACGGCCGCGCGCAGCGCCGTCGCGAGCCAAGGCTCCTCCACCATTCCGTCGTGCTTCGCTTTCACGCCGCCAGCCCCGCCGCGCCGCTGAGGCGTGGAGCGACGCCGCCCTTGCCCAGCATGCGCCCGCTGACTCGATCCACGACCAGCACGTCGGCGCCCGCGCGAGCCAGGGCGACACGCACGGTGGTGAGTGCCGACTCGTCCACACCCCCTCGGGTGATCGGGCGCACGATCGCGCTCTTCCACCAGGCGCTTCTCTCGGCAGCGCGCAGGCCGTCCACGCCGATCACCGCGCGCGCGCGGCCGCGGCGTGCCTTGAGCACCGCCACCACGGGCGCGAGCCAGGGCCCCGGGGCCGCCGGCACGAAGAGCACGAGAGTGGCGGGACCTTCACGCTCGGCCTGAGCGACATAGCGCGCGAGCCCCTGTCCGCCTTCGACGTCGGCGCCCGCGGATCGAACGATGCGCGCGACCGCCTCGGCACGCTCGGAGGTCTTGCCCGCGCTGCCGTCGGCGCCGAAGACCCACTCCTCGCCCAGCGCGCCGGCCTCGACGGAGACCCGCGCCGCGGCGGCCGAGGCGTTGTCGGACGCGCCCGACACCAGATACGCCACGGTACGTCGCGAGAGCGTGAGCGCGCGTTCCGGCACGCGCACCACGAGCTTGCGCGTGCGGCTGAAGACCTTCCAATGAATGAAGCGCGCGGGATCCCCGGGCGCGTACTTGCGCAGCTCGACCCGGTCGCCGTCCGCGACGCCCATGGGATGAGGCCGCTCGTCACCGCCCGCGAAGCTCGAGAGCAGAGGCATGCGATTCAGCGCGCCGATGTGGGGCAGCACGTCGATCTCAGCCGCCCCTTCGATGCGAAAGGCCAGGCGCGCCAGGCCGAAGGCGTCGGAGACGATCACGCGCCGACGCAGACGCCGCACCTCACCACGACGGTGGGCCACGAGCTGCTCGTCGAGGCGTCCGCCGTGGACCGCGCCAGAGCCCTCGAGACCCTCCGGTTCGAGCAACTCGAGGCGCAGCAGCAACAGCGGGACGAAGCGCAGCGAGGGGATGCTCACGCCGGTCTTGGTGGCCCGCCCGGTCTCCATGGAGAGCGCGGGCACGGAGACGCGTCGCGTCTTGTACTTGAGCCAGACGGTGGTCACGACGACGGCCACGAGCGAGAGCGAGGCCATGCCCACGGCGGCCCAGCCCAGCACGAGCAGCACGAGATCCAGCTCGGCGTAGGCGAAATCGTGCAGTGCCCAGGCCGCGCCCAGACACGCGGCCACCCCTAGGGGCGTGAGCGGGAAGACGTCCGCCAGGCGACGAAAGCCGCGCCGCGCGAGCCCGGCCCAGCGCGAAAGTCGTCCAGAGTTTGGCGCTCTGCGCGCGCGAGGCGCCTGAGCCACGGTGCTCTCCATTGCACCGTCCTTCCCCGCCCTTGCTCGATCTGCGCGCCCCATAGTCGCCGGAGCGTGACATTGCTCGCGCCCGGATTCCACATTCGCACGCGGTGGTGCTAACTTGAGCACGTACACGCCCTTCGGGGGAAGGTTGCGGCCATGCGAAACATCGCACTCATCGCCATCACACTCGCGTTCTTCGGCTGCGGAGGGGCGCCGCCGCCTCCCACGACGCAGGCAGCCACGCCGCCGCCCGCTCCCGCACCCGGAAGCACGGAAGTGCACGCACACGGGGGTCGACAGGTCACGGCGACGGTTGGCTCAGCTGGAGGCACACTGGAGATCGACAACGGGGCTCGCCTAATCATTCCCCCCAATGCGCTCTCGACCGCTCGCGAGATCACCTTTGGCGAAGGCGCCAGCACCACGGTCTTCAACCATCAAGGCATCCAGGGGCTTTCGGGCACGCTCTCGGTCTCGCCACCCTTGACCACCGCTCCGGGCAAGCCGCTCGAGATCTCCGTGCGCCATCGCGGTTTGCCCGACGGGTACACCACCAATGACCTCGCCCTCGCGGTGGAGAGGCCTGGTGCGGAGCGGGCGCTCGGCATGGGCGAGAACGAGACGCGTTGGGAGAACTTCCCCGCGACGCAGCACGGGGATCGCCTGCAAGGGGAACTGACCGAGCTGCCCGGGATGCGCCTCGAATTCATCGTGTCACGCTGAGCGGCATGACAATCCTGGGCTTGGCTTCCACCCATTTCACGAAGTGGGATTGGGTCTCGACCTGATGCGGCTCGGAAGCTTGTCCCTGCGCGCGCGATCGGCGGAC
>Ga0210033_1001585_pt1 | contig 20632 bp, 9 predicted proteins | sample CryGeymeta201501_FD_185465 | JGI IMG/M metagenome (GOLD analysis project Ga0210033, IMG submission 185465) | Groundwater microbial communities from Crystal Geyser aquifers in Utah, USA - Crystal Geyser metaG 2015-01 (SPAdes) (version 2) | ecosystem: Environmental > Aquatic > Deep subsurface >... | reverse complement strand
TCTGACAATCGTTTCCATACTACATAGTACGATTTAAACACTATTGAGCAGGAAGAAAAAAAACGGCAGAAAAAAAGTTTCCATACTACATAGTACGATTTAAACATTTCTGTGTAGCTTCCGCCTGCGGTTGCGCTTCCGTGTTTCCATACTACATAGTACGATTTAAACCGTGTTTTCGAGAAGTGAGTAGTTATCCTTATTACGAAGTTTCCATACTACATAGTACGATTTAAACGTTACTTTTTTTCAGGAAAAAAAGTAACCAAAAAAACGTTTCCATACTACATAGTACGATTTAAACGATTATGATTTTTTTTGTTTGCGTGTCAAGAAACCGAGTTTCCATACTACATAGTACGATTTAAACATTAATATTATTACGCATAAAATACTGGGGGAGATAGTTTCCATACTACATAGTACGATTTAAACTCCATCGTTTCGAGAAATCGTCGAAGGCCGCTTTCCAGTTTCCATACTACATAGTACGATTTAAACCTGGCGGGTCGACAATTTGAAATGCTCCGATCGCCATGTTTCCATACTACATAGTACGATTTAAACTTATTCTCCCAGACATTATCTCAGTATTCATACTTATAGTTTCCATACTACATAGTACGATTTAAACTGATATCGCCCGTCGTTCGCCGTTGTAACTTCATAAGGTTTCCATACTACATAGTACGATTTAAACCGGGTCAACGACTCCAAACAGACCAATTGCTGTCAGGTTTCCATACTACATAGTACGATTTAAACTGTATTAATCATATGGTTAGTTCCTGTATTATATAAGTTTCCATACTACATAGTACGATTTAAACAATGGGTAGTAGTGTAAAATATCACACTATATTTTGGTTTCCATACTACATAGTACGATTTAAACGTCTCTCACGCTCTCGCACCGTTGACCTGATGTGATGGTTTCCATACTACATAGTACGATTTAAACTTCATCTGCTTTTCGTTTTTCTTCCAGGTTTTTCTGTGGTTTCCATACTACATAGTACGATTTAAACTGGGCGAGTGGTGTGAAAATACAGCAGGCGAAGTAATGTTTCCATACTACATAGTACGATTTAAACAGTTTCACATCATCTCCCACAACATCACTTGCAGAGTAGTTTCCATACTACATAGTACGATTTAAACTCGCTACCACTTTTGTTGTTTTCTTTCCCTGTGAAAAGTTTCCATACTACATAGTACGATTTAAACAAATACCTTAAGTCTGGTTTTGGGACAATTTTAGGGGTTTCCATACTACATAGTACGATTTAAACCATTTCAATAATTTCTTTTTCATCCACCGTGCTTTTTGTTTCCATACTACATAGTACGATTTAAACATCATAGGTCTGCACGAATCGATTGAGTGTGAAGAAGTTTCCATACTACATAGTACGATTTAAACTCTTCTTGTTTTTTCTGTATGGCTTCCGCTTGTGGTAGTTTCCATACTACATAGTACGATTTAAACTTTCACATCCTCTCCCACAACATCACTTGCGGTGTAGTTTCCATACTACATAGTACGATTTAAACCCGTATCCTATTTTTTGAAGTCCTTTGAGTTTCTGTTGTTTCCATACTACATAGTACGATTTAAACTCGCTACCACTTTTATTGTTTTCTTTCCTTGTGAAAAGTTTCCATACTACATAGTACGATTTAAACAGAGATACGAAGTAGATTGTATGGTGCACCTTATGTAGTTTCCATACTACATAGTACGATTTAAACGATTTCCGTCGCTGAGACGGACAAGTCCTTGTCCGAGGTTTCCATACTACATAGTACGATTTAAACTAGACGAGAAAGAAATAATCGAAATAAAAAAAAAAAGTTTCCATACTACATAGTACGATTTAAACATAAGTAAATAAACACCATCTTCACCTTCGTCGATAGTTTCCATACTACATAGTACGATTTAAACTTTTCAGTGGTATCATACGATCGAATGGCAGAGGATAGTTTCCATACTACATAGTACGATTTAAACGTATGAAACAACACTTCTCACACCAGAAAAAAAAGGTTTCCATACTACATAGTACGATTTAAACCTTCTTTGGCTGCTACTTTTTCTTGTGCTGCGGCCACGTTTCCATACTACATAGTACGATTTAAACAAAATTGAGCGAAAATGGAGAAAAATGAAAAAATAATAGGTTTCCATACTACATAGTACGATTTAAACCAAAAGGACTGTCGTGAGGTTGACATTCGCAAATTCGTTTCCATACTACATAGTACGATTTAAACTGTTTCACTGCACTATTTATTTTCGTGGACTGACCAGTTTCCATACTACATAGTACGATTTAAACGTTTTTGCTATGTTATTATTACAGGGGGGAGAACAGTTTCCATACTACATAGTACGATTTAAACATACTCTATGTTCGAAAATAAAAGGGGAAGCGAACAGTTTCCATACTACATAGTACGATTTAAACAAGCAAATCAGATATCTTTGTGCTCTGCGAGTGATTAGTTTCCATACTACATAGTACGATTTAAACATAATCACACAATATTTTCAGCAATAAAATACATGAACGTTTCCATACTACATAGTACGATTTAAACTAATAACAATAAATCCCTCATACATAACAAAAAATGGTTTCCATACTACATAGTACGATTTAAACAATCACACAATATTTTCAGCAATAAAATACATGAACAGTTTCCATACTACATAGTACGATTTAAACTTTTTGATATTCTCGATGTCAATTATTTTTTTTCCTGAGTTTCCATACTACATAGTACGATTTAAACTTCGTGAAAGAACACCCCCAAACATAGCTGTTCCAGGTTTCCATACTACATAGTACGATTTAAACTTTCCTTCACATTCTATCTGCCCAAAGGTGCGAGAGGTTTCCATACTACATAGTACGATTTAAACAACCAAAAAACAAGACGATGTAGACATACAGAAAATAAGTTTCCATACTACATAGTACGATTTAAACAAAACGAATAATAAAAATATAATAATAGCTGGGGTAAGTTTCCATACTACATAGTACGATTTAAACTCCTCCTGCGAAATCCAGAACAGCACACAACTCCTACGTTTCCATACTACATAGTACGATTTAAACATTTTTCTACATAATCTGAGTTTCCTGCGTGTGAAAGTTTCCATACTACATAGTACGATTTAAACCAGACACCCTTGTGCTAGGCGAGTGATTGCGGAGTAGGTTTCCATACTACATAGTACGATTTAAACGTGTTTTCAAAATGTGAGTAGTTATCCTTATTGCCAAGTTTCCATACTACATAGTACGATTTAAACCCGAATACGAAAAATGACTGCTGAATTCTACGGTCGAAGTTTCCATACTACATAGTACGATTTAAACTATCCGTGAAAGAGCACCTTATAATATCGCTGTTCCAGTTTCCATACTACATAGTACGATTTAAACAAAAGCTGTGCTTGAAATATGCAGTGATATTATCGAGTTTCCATACTACATAGTACGATTTAAACCTTATTTTCATTATATCAAATATAAAGATATATATAAAGTTTCCATACTACATAGTACGATTTAAACTCCATGCGGGTAGAATTATTCCTGTCGCTGTTGGAAGTTTCCATACTACATAGTACGATTTAAACCATATGATTGAATGGCAGAGGATATTGCTTCGATTGAGTTTCCATACTACATAGTACGATTTAAACACCCACATCTACAATTTTTTCTGAAATCAGTCTGGAGTTTCCATACTACATAGTACGATTTAAACGAATATCTGGCTCCATATTTCATTTTGTGCTATGCTGTTTCCATACTACATAGTACGATTTAAACAAAAATACCTAAAAACAGCAAATCTTTCAGTAGTGGTTTCCATACTACATAGTACGATTTAAACAAGAGAAGCGGGATCGTAATCGGAAATATCATAACCAGTTTCCATACTACATAGTACGATTTAAACCTCATTTTCCACGCAGGCCGAATTATCCCCATAGCGGGTTTCCATACTACATAGTACGATTTAAACGGTAGAAACAACGACGAAAGAAATGATACCTCGAGGGTTTCCATACTACATAGTACGATTTAAACTTCAAAAAACACATGAAATCGTTGAATTTACTTTTTAAGTTTCCATACTACATAGTACGATTTAAACAGGGTCAACAATTCCGAACAAGCCTATCGCAGTAAGGTTTCCATACTACATAGTACGATTTAAACATTATAATTTTTTTCGTATCGGTGTCAAGAAAACGAGTTTCCATACTACATAGTACGATTTAAACGCCATTTAAAAGGTAGTTTGACTGATTTTGATATTCGTTTCCATACTACATAGTACGATTTAAACACGATAGTCCAGGTGCTACTTCGACAGCTCGTTGTATGTTTCCATACTACATAGTACGATTTAAACTAGCCCGCCTATCAAGTATATCTTTGACTATTCTTCGTTTCCATACTACATAGTACGATTTAAACCACATAGGAAAAAATGAATAACATAGGAAGATATTCGTTTCCATACTACATAGTACGATTTAAACGCACCGCTGACCCGTGAGGATGTGGCGGAAATATGTATCGTTTCCATACTACATAGTACGATTTAAACGGAGAAGATACCTTTGTATTTCATCTCGTGTGGCATAGTTTCCATACTACATAGTACGATTTAAACTTTCGGATTTTTTGTCATAATATCTTGAATGCTCATGTTGTTTCCATACTACATAGTACGATTTAAACGGGTGCAGTTCCACACACGAAAAAAAAACAAGAAGAAGGTTTCCATACTACATAGTACGATTTAAACAAAAATCCGATAATAACAGCGATAGGTCTCTTTGGAAGTTTCCATACTACATAGTACGATTTAAACCTGCCACAGCGGATATTTGGTATGCAGGGGACTCTGTTTCCATACTACATAGTACGATTTAAACTCATATGCACAGAAAGAAGCGTGATGATATCCGAGGCAGTTTCCATACTACATAGTACGATTTAAACTAATAAGGTGAATATGCTGATGAAAACACCCATCCTGTTTCCATACTACATAGTACGATTTAAACGATATCGCCCGTCGTTTGCCTGCGTAACCTCATAGGGTTTCCATACTACATAGTACGATTTAAACTTTCTATGTTCGCTTCCCTCTACTTATCATTAAGCAGTTTCCATACTACATAGTACGATTTAAACTTGCCCTCCTCCACTTAATGGCTGTGTGTAATATGGAGTTTCCATACTACATAGTACGATTTAAACCGTCTTCCCCTGCTTCTCCGTCTTCTCCTGCTTCTTCGGTTTCCATACTACATAGTACGATTTAAACTCTTTCACAATCTCGATTTTTTCTTTCTCCGTGGCTCCGTTTCCATACTACATAGTACGATTTAAACCCTTATGTTCTCAAAAAGCACATACACTTCATATGGAAGTTTCCATACTACATAGTACGATTTAAACATGTCGGTGCTTCGCTCGTCGGCCAAACAAATACCAGTTTCCATACTACATAGTACGATTTAAACAAAATATAATTTTAAGCATAGAAAAAATGAAAAATGGTTTCCATACTACATAGTACGATTTAAACTAGCGGTCGAGGAGCCGTTGATATTGCGTTTTGAGGAGTTTCCATACTACATAGTACGATTTAAACTCATCTTGTTTTTATTTTATTTTTATCATATTAGATAGTTTCCATACTACATAGTACGATTTAAACCTGAGACATTGTGTATGCTTTTCCCTTCAAAGAAAAGTTTCCATACTACATAGTACGATTTAAACTTACTTGTTGTGGTATTCACTGTGGCTTATTTTGTATGTTTCCATACTACATAGTACGATTTAAACGAAGAAAAGAAAAAAGCAACTGAAGAATGGAATAAAAGTTTCCATACTACATAGTACGATTTAAACTGTTACTTTTTTTGAAAAAAAAGATAACCAAAAAAACGTTTCCATACTACATAGTACGATTTAAACCCTGTGAGTTTTGAAGGGCTTTCTGTGCTTCAGTTTGAGTTTCCATACTACATAGTACGATTTAAACTTATGTTCGTGTGAGAAATTGTGTTTTCGATAAGTGAGGTTTCCATACTACATAGTACGATTTAAACCGGTATTTTTATTTTTGAGAAAATTAAACATTTTATTGTTTCCATACTACATAGTACGATTTAAACAATGGCTCTTCCGTTATTTTTCATCTTGAATGCGGGGTTTCCATACTACATAGTACGATTTAAACCCGATGGGCAGACGACTGGGAAACTCTCGGTAAGCGTAGTTTCCATACTACATAGTACGATTTAAACAGAATATCTTGTTCCATATTTCATTTTGTGCTATGTTGTTTCCATACTACATAGTACGATTTAAACTAAACCAAAAAAACAGTATAAAAAATATAATAAAAAGTTTCCATACTACATAGTACGATTTAAACTAGATGAAAAAGAAATAATTGAGATGAAGAAAAAAAGTTTCCATACTACATAGTACGATTTAAACGGATTAAACACTTTTTTGATATCATTAGAGGTGTTGGTTTCCATACTACATAGTACGATTTAAACTAGGAGTATGGCGTGAAAATACAGCGGGTCAAATGAGTTTCCATACTACATAGTACGATTTAAACCTGACGAAAAATCAGCAGAACAGTGGGAAACACTTTGGTTTCCATACTACATAGTACGATTTAAACTCGAAGGGAGAACATAGCAACTCCCTCCAGATATATATGTTTCCATACTACATAGTACGATTTAAACTGCTTTCTTGACTTTCCCCGACATTTGAATATTGTGAGTTTCCATACTACATAGTACGATTTAAACTTTTCTTCTATACCACTGCCCGACGGAAACGTATATGGTTTCCATACTACATAGTACGATTTAAACGTATCTGATCAAAGATGTCATTGTCATTAGCACACCAGGTTTCCATACTACATAGTACGATTTAAACTCTCTCTCCGTTTTCATTGATATAATAAAAAAAACAGTTTCCATACTACATAGTACGATTTAAACAATAATCTTAATAACTTAATACTTAATACTTAATATAGTTTCCATACTACATAGTACGATTTAAACTCACCTTCCCAGAGAGCCACAACCAGGTTGTATTTTGTTTCCATACTACATAGTACGATTTAAACAAAAACAAGTAGAGGAAGTAGAAGAAGAATATCACAGTTTCCATACTACATAGTACGATTTAAACAAAAACGATTGCGTTATTGACTATGAAATGGAAAAAAAGTTTCCATACTACATAGTACGATTTAAACTTGGAAGTTAGATACCTTACGACTGTGCTAATTCCCTGTTTCCATACTACATAGTACGATTTAAACCAAGTATATCAGCGGATTTTTTGCATTGGGTTGTGTGTTTCCATACTACATAGTACGATTTAAACAACCGCATGTTCTGTACAGGATTTTTTTAAAGATTGGTTTCCATACTACATAGTACGATTTAAACTTCTGAAGCTGTGCAACAAGCGGAAGCCAGGCAAAAAAGTTTCCATACTACATAGTACGATTTAAACCTCTTTTTACATACAAAAAAAATTATACCTATGACGAGTTTCCATACTACATAGTACGATTTAAACCGAACATTCTCGAAGCACAAAGATATCTGATTTACTTCGTTTCCATACTACATAGTACGATTTAAACTTTTTAAGCATCAACGCACTTGCCCCCGCAGAAATGGTTTCCATACTACATAGTACGATTTAAACGAGAAGAAGAAGGAGAAGAGGGAGACGATGAAGAAGGTTTCCATACTACATAGTACGATTTAAACTTTGTGATGAGAAAAGTGTTGAACTCTGAAAAAAAGGTTTCCATACTACATAGTACGATTTAAACCCACACAATATTTTCACCAATGAAATATATGAAGAGTTTCCATACTACATAGTACGATTTAAACCATCTATATCTATATATTATACTGCAACGGAAACACGTTTCCATACTACATAGTACGATTTAAACACGAAAGTGAATAAAAATATAATCATAATGGGAGTAAGTTTCCATACTACATAGTACGATTTAAACATTATTACGTTCTTATTACGTTCTTATTAGATTCTATGTTTCCATACTACATAGTACGATTTAAACTATGTTACGGAGCCCGACGGAAGTGCTAGATCGTGAGGTTTCCATACTACATAGTACGATTTAAACCGGGCGATATCATCAGCACATACACCTTATCATCATGTTTCCATACTACATAGTACGATTTAAACTTCTCACGCAGGAAAAAAAAGAAGCAGAAGTCGAAAAAGGTTTCCATACTACATAGTACGATTTAAACCATTCAGATGTCGAAAAGAAAATTCTATCGTTTTTTGTTTCCATACTACATAGTACGATTTAAACATCGGTGAGGGAACGCCTATAAAATTCAAGCAGAAAGTTTCCATACTACATAGTACGATTTAAACTGATATAAACGAAAAAAGGGTAAATAAGGTCTGCAGGTTTCCATACTACATAGTACGATTTAAACGGAATCACTCTGTCAACACATTGAAGACCTGCGGGGCAGTTTCCATACTACATAGTACGATTTAAACTAGTTGCTATGTTCTCCCTCTTTTAAATAATTAACAGTTTCCATACTACATAGTACGATTTAAACCTGAGGATGATGAAAGGGATACTCGGAAGAAGAAAAAGTTTCCATACTACATAGTACGATTTAAACGATTATCAACGCAATCAACACGAAGGACACAGTAGGGTTTCCATACTACATAGTACGATTTAAACTATAGAATGAGGTGTAATGAGCATGGTCAAATGATAGTTTCCATACTACATAGTACGATTTAAACTAGTGATAGGTGCAGGCACAGCACTCGCACGCTTTGGTTTCCATACTACATAGTACGATTTAAACATGATGAAAAAGCAATAATTGCTGGGACGGGTGCAGTATGTTTCCATACTACATAGTACGATTTAAACGATAAAAATAAAATAAAAACAAGCACAGTGAAAAACAGTTTCCATACTACATAGTACGATTTAAACACACTTCAGCCTTGTCGCCTTTAGTCGGGGACATTTGTTTCCATACTACATAGTACGATTTAAACTTCTTCCTGCTTTTTTTCCAGAGCTTCCGCCTGCTGTAGTTTCCATACTACATAGTACGATTTAAACGAAATATAGTCAACAAGCTTTGCAAGAGAAAAACGAAAAGTTTCCATACTACATAGTACGATTTAAACTTGAATGTAGTTATTGTGGAGCAAAATTTTCTGAGAGTTTCCATACTACATAGTACGATTTAAACTATCACAAAAGGCGGCTTGGCACGAAAAAGTAACCCGGTTTCCATACTACATAGTACGATTTAAACGAAGAAGAAGGAGAAGAGGGAGAAGAGGAAAGAGAAGGTTTCCATACTACATAGTACGATTTAAACCTGAGACATCGTATAAGCTTTCCCTTTGACGGAAAAGTTTCCATACTACATAGTACGATTTAAACTTTCACATCTTCTCCCACAACATCACTTGCGGTGTAGTTTCCATACTACATAGTACGATTTAAACATCTGTGCTGAGTGCCAAATGGAAAAAAATAACGAAGTTTCCATACTACATAGTACGATTTAAACATACGATAAAAATAAAATAAAACACAATGGAAAACAGTTTCCATACTACATAGTACGATTTAAACTATCTGCTTTCCCAAGTGAACAAACCAAAAAAAGCGGGTTTCCATACTACATAGTACGATTTAAACTTAAAAAGATGAAAATAATTGTTCGCAATCACTCACCGTTTCCATACTACATAGTACGATTTAAACTCAAACAGAAGCACAGAAAGCACTTCAAAACTCCCAGAGTTTCCATACTACATAGTACGATTTAAACTGGGAGAACAAAAAGTATATCGGTTGGCTGAGGTTAGTTTCCATACTACATAGTACGATTTAAACGAGTGGAACATCGGGTCGTCAAAGGAAATCTTTGTTTGGGTTTCCATACTACATAGTACGATTTAAACACATAAAATGAGGTGTAATGAGTATGGTCAAATGATAGTTTCCATACTACATAGTACGATTTAAACCCAGGTCAGGATATTTTTTTCGGACTTCCGCAAGTTCGGTTTCCATACTACATAGTACGATTTAAACTCGGAATGATTCTACCGAGGTAGAGAATGAGGATGAGGTTTCCATACTACATAGTACGATTTAAACTTTCAAGAAGTGCGCAGTTATCCTTATTATTCAAAAGTTTCCATACTACATAGTACGATTTAAACTGAACCATGTTTTTTATACGCTTATTTCCCTAATTTGTTTCCATACTACATAGTACGATTTAAACTCATTTGCACAGAAAGAAGCGTGATGATACCTGAAAAGGTTTCCATACTACATAGTACGATTTAAACACACAATAAAAATAAAAACAAATAAAGTGAAAAACAGTTTCCATACTACATAGTACGATTTAAACTTCCTTCGGGAAGACCCAGCATACCAAATATCCGCAGGTTTCCATACTACATAGTACGATTTAAACACTCGGAATTATTCTACTCGCTGAAAAAGAAAAAAAAGTTTCCATACTACATAGTACGATTTAAACCCCTTGCTCTTGTGTATGTTCTTTTTATCGTATTAGTTTCCATACTACATAGTACGATTTAAACAGGATTAAACACTCTTTTGATATCGTCAGATGTATTGGTTTCCATACTACATAGTACGATTTAAACGAAATTTTATTTAATACTTCGTCTCATAATCATATATGGTTTCCATACTACATAGTACGATTTAAACCGAAAGGACACGGGGTTATGTGTCGATTTTTCCCCAGTTTCCATACTACATAGTACGATTTAAACGCAAATCAAGAGGTAATTCCGTTCAAAACCAGTAAGGGTTTCCATACTACATAGTACGATTTAAACCATAATAGTAACAAATATAAACATAATAGTATCGTAAGTTTCCATACTACATAGTACGATTTAAACTAAATAATAAGCATAGCAAAAATATAAATCTAAATAGTTTCCATACTACATAGTACGATTTAAACCATTTCGGTTTTATTTCTTTTTCCGAGGTCTCGCAAGTTTCCATACTACATAGTACGATTTAAACCCTAAGATGAATAAAAATATAATCATAATGGGAGCAAGTTTCCATACTACATAGTACGATTTAAACCTTAATGCAGGTAGAATAATTTCGATAGGGGTCGGAAGTTTCCATACTACATAGTACGATTTAAACCTTATATTTTCAAACAGAACATATACTTCATATGGAAGTTTCCATACTACATAGTACGATTTAAACCCCCTTGCTCTTGTATATGTTCTTTTTACTGAATTAGTTTCCATACTACATAGTACGATTTAAACCCCTAAGCTCTTTCTTGCTACAAATATCTATTTTGGAGTTTCCATACTACATAGTACGATTTAAACCTCCGAGCGATTGAATGGCTGACGATATCGCTTGGAGTTTCCATACTACATAGTACGATTTAAACTAAAAAAGCTCCGATCGTCATCAATGGTTTGTTTTTGTTTCCATACTACATAGTACGATTTAAACTATTCACGATAGACCAACTGTCAGACGCACGACGCGGTTTCCATACTACATAGTACGATTTAAACAAACAAAATACGAAATATGAACTATGAATTCGACAGGGTTTCCATACTACATAGTACGATTTAAACCTTGCTATGTTTGCGTATATTTTAAGGAGGGAGAACAGTTTCCATACTACATAGTACGATTTAAACGAGCAAATTATCTGTGATGAGGAAAGTTTTGGTGTAGTTTCCATACTACATAGTACGATTTAAACTACCTTGATATTTTATACCACACAACATTTTGCGGTGTTGTTTCCATACTACATAGTACGATTTAAACTATCTTCGAGAAGCCCCAGGTTGTCAGATACATGGGGGTTTCCATACTACATAGTACGATTTAAACCGCAGAGTTAGTATTTGTCATGACGGAAATATTAGTAGTTTCCATACTACATAGTACGATTTAAACTCTTCCGCTAAGAAGAAACTTAAAGGTCTCCAAAATAGTTTCCATACTACATAGTACGATTTAAACCATTCGCACGGAAAGAAGTATGATGGTCGCTTGAAGAGTTTCCATACTACATAGTACGATTTAAACTTTTGACGACCAATGGGCAGACGACTGGGAAAAGCGTTTCCATACTACATAGTACGATTTAAACATGACAGAAATCATCGGGTTTGACGGAAACACAAAGGTTTCCATACTACATAGTACGATTTAAACGAAATAGAGCTCAAGACCAAAAAAGTTGGGAATACTAGTTTCCATACTACATAGTACGATTTAAACAAAATGAATACTAAAAACATGATAATCGCAGGAGCAAGTTTCCATACTACATAGTACGATTTAAACAGTCAGAAACCACGCTATCCCTGATGGAAAGGATGAGTTTCCATACTACATAGTACGATTTAAACTGTATCCTTGGATATCGTAATTGTTGTATATTCACGTTTCCATACTACATAGTACGATTTAAACCTATAACACTTCTGAGGACTATAAGCACACTTTTAAGAGTTTCCATACTACATAGTACGATTTAAACCCCCGACCAGACATGCATATACGCTCTGGCATAGTCGTTTCCATACTACATAGTACGATTTAAACTTTATTATGTTTTTATATGTTTTTTCTCCTCGTGCATGTTTCCATACTACATAGTACGATTTAAACAAAATACACAAAACAATACCTTTCCGCACCAGTAAAGGTTTCCATACTACATAGTACGATTTAAACTGCTAACATGGAAAAAATAATACGAGAAGGAGAACAGTTTCCATACTACATAGTACGATTTAAACGACCTCTATGTGGCTCTTTGGGAACTTGCACAACCAAGTTTCCATACTACATAGTACGATTTAAACCGTCTTTCTGAAGTCTTGATAACATCGATATGCATTTCGTTTCCATACTACATAGTACGATTTAAACTCTTCAACGGCGACCTCTTCAAAAATCCATATATGGGTTTCCATACTACATAGTACGATTTAAACATACGTACACCTTTAAGGTGGGAACCAACTATCTTGTGTTTCCATACTACATAGTACGATTTAAACGATTATCAACGCAATCAACACGAAGGACACAGTCGAGTTTCCATACTACATAGTACGATTTAAACAAACATAGCAAAAACAATATAAAATAAAATATAATAGTTTCCATACTACATAGTACGATTTAAACTTTGTTCGAGATTTTCATACTTTTCGATACGCATACAGTTTCCATACTACATAGTACGATTTAAACTTTCTATGCTCGTGAATAATTGGGGGGGAAGCGAACAGTTTCCATACTACATAGTACGATTTAAACCTGGCGGTAGTCCTCTTCGTTTTCTCGCCCGCCTATCGTTTCCATACTACATAGTACGATTTAAACAAATTATAATTTTTTTTGTTTGTGTGTCAAGAAAACGAGTTTCCATACTACATAGTACGATTTAAACTTTTTTTTGATAATGCTTTTATTATTTTTAATTTATTAGTTTCCATACTACATAGTACGATTTAAACAAGAAAAAAGAAGACGATGTTAACATTCAGAAAATAAGTTTCCATACTACATAGTACGATTTAAACGTGCAGCAAAAAACATGATAAACGGGCAACCCCCGAGTTTCCATACTACATAGTACGATTTAAACATAGTAGGACTTATGGCTGGCGTCGCAAAAAATGCACGTTTCCATACTACATAGTACGATTTAAACCAACAGACACGCAAATCACAAAAAAAAACAACCCAAGTTTCCATACTACATAGTACGATTTAAACATTATATTATTATCATATGCTTTTTAATAGGTTTTGGTTTCCATACTACATAGTACGATTTAAACTGTAGGACCATGGAAAGATAAAGGAGAGGCAGCAATGTTTCCATACTACATAGTACGATTTAAACAAAAAAATTCCGTGGATGAAAAAGAAATCATTGAAATGTTTCCATACTACATAGTACGATTTAAACCGGGGTTTGCGAAAAATGCAATGTCAAAGAAAAAAAGTTTCCATACTACATAGTACGATTTAAACGATAGAGTTTATTTATTTATAATCTTAATACTTAGTAGTTTCCATACTACATAGTACGATTTAAACCGTCATATCCCGCCATTGTGAGGGATGAGTCATCGGGTTTCCATACTACATAGTACGATTTAAACAAAATCCGCTGATATACTTGCTAGCGGGATATTTCCTGTTTCCATACTACATAGTACGATTTAAACTACTTTTTCATATACAGCCACACAATATTTTCACCAAGTTTCCATACTACATAGTACGATTTAAACTTCCTTTCAAAATCAAACTTTTCAGATCTGATTTGGGTTTCCATACTACATAGTACGATTTAAACACAACGATGGCCAACATAGAAGAGGACATAGGTGTTTCCATACTACATAGTACGATTTAAACAAAGAAGAAGGTGATGATGAAGAAGATGATGATGAAGTTTCCATACTACATAGTACGATTTAAACTTCTGTGGTGAAAAAAAATATGAGATACACCCGATAGTTTCCATACTACATAGTACGATTTAAACCTGTATCTAGCGTACCGATAGCTATGATATCTTTTATGTTTCCATACTACATAGTACGATTTAAACTCATCGGCGAAGGAACGCCTATAAAATTCAAGCAGAAAGTTTCCATACTACATAGTACGATTTAAACCAAAGAAAAAAGAAGATAATGTAGACTTGCAGAAAAGTTTCCATACTACATAGTACGATTTAAACTATATAGCGCGCCAGGAAATGATGATGAAAAAAACGTTTCCATACTACATAGTACGATTTAAACACTAAAAACACAGTATGAAAGATTGCTAGGTAGGTTGTTTCCATACTACATAGTACGATTTAAACTTCTTCCTCTATTTTTTATCACAAATATGGGCCGAAGTTTCCATACTACATAGTACGATTTAAACACATGTATCTTTTTCTTTTGTTGCGTAGAAAAATGATGTTTCCATACTACATAGTACGATTTAAACTAGTTTATTTATTTCTTTATTTATTTCGTCTTCTGTGTTTCCATACTACATAGTACGATTTAAACTTGATATTTCTGCTATTATTTTCTGCAAGTCTACATGTTTCCATACTACATAGTACGATTTAAACCCGTGTTTTCAGGAAGTGAGTAGTTATCCTTTATAGTGCGTTTCCATACTACATAGTACGATTTAAACTTTTTTTCCCAGAAAGTGCATTTTTTGCGGCACCTGTGTTTCCATACTACATAGTACGATTTAAACTCATACCCCCGCTTCAAAGTGTTGAGGACAATATAGTGTTTCCATACTACATAGTACGATTTAAACTCAAAGCCTAATAACGGAAATTATTGCCGCAAAAGGGGTTTCCATACTACATAGTACGATTTAAACACGGTAGCACGAAAAGTAGCACCAAAAAGAATAGGAGTTTCCATACTACATAGTACGATTTAAACTTTGTTTGTTTATCTTTTTTGTTTTCCTCGTCTTCCTGTTTCCATACTACATAGTACGATTTAAACTTTATTTGTTATTATTTTTTTAAATTTCAAAAAAAGTTTCCATACTACATAGTACGATTTAAACTAAAGTATGTTCAGAAAGAGATCGCAAACGTAAACCGTTTCCATACTACATAGTACGATTTAAACCATTAGACGCAATTCAAAAGCAGTGTCAGCAAACTTGTTTCCATACTACATAGTACGATTTAAACAAAAAGAATGGAGGGCATAATATTTCACGAATTGAGGTTTCCATACTACATAGTACGATTTAAACCCACGCAGGTAGAAGCTATCAGGGGGAAAACATTTGAGTTTCCATACTACATAGTACGATTTAAACGCGTGTGAAGACGATGGAACTAGATGTCCAGAAAAGGGTTTCCATACTACATAGTACGATTTAAACGCACTCAAACTCATACTCCCTCTTTAAAGTATTGAGGGGTTTCCATACTACATAGTACGATTTAAACGCTTTTCAAATAGCAGAACAATATATTGAAATGTCGTTTCCATACTACATAGTACGATTTAAACCACAATTGCGGGATATGCTGTATTCCGATATTATGAAGTTTCCATACTACATAGTACGATTTAAACATATTCTTTTTTTGTTTTCCATTGTTGTTGTTTATTGTTTCCATACTACATAGTACGATTTAAACTATCAAAAACAATACTTGCCGGGCAAAAACAGATTTGTTTCCATACTACATAGTACGATTTAAACAAAGCAAAAGCGAGCGTGGGCGCAGTTCCCACGCGAGGTTTCCATACTACATAGTACGATTTAAACTTCAAAATTCTCAAATAGACGAGGCGTTTGAAATTGGTTTCCATACTACATAGTACGATTTAAACATAGTTTCAAATATCGTTCCTTATTTAGTCGTATTATGTTTCCATACTACATAGTACGATTTAAACAGCATATATCCTGTCCTGGGTGTGGTTTGAGAATGCAGTTTCCATACTACATAGTACGATTTAAACAGCATTGGCTATGAATTGTGGGTCATTTGAAATTTCAGGTTTCCATACTACATAGTACGATTTAAACTTTTTCATATTGTTTAGATATTCTCGCTAAGTCTGTAGTTTCCATACTACATAGTACGATTTAAACAGAAATATACGCTTGGGGTGCGTGCAAGATTCCAAGGTTTCCATACTACATAGTACGATTTAAACATTCAATCTCGAATACATCGTCTTTACGGAATTTTGAGTTTCCATACTACATAGTACGATTTAAACAACATTCGAACTCTTTCAAGCATTGAAGAAAAAAGGTTTCCATACTACATAGTACGATTTAAACGAAATCTGTAGTGATATTATAGATAGTTCTCCTCTTTGTTTCCATACTACATAGTACGATTTAAACGATGAACCAGCATCTATTATTATTTATTACTCAACAAGTTTCCATACTACATAGTACGATTTAAACTCTCAAGCTTATCCTCTCTATGAAATTTTTATCGGAGTTTCCATACTACATAGTACGATTTAAACAGACGCTGAGACATAGTGTACGCCTTTCCTTTGATAGTTTCCATACTACATAGTACGATTTAAACGAATATTTCGCCATGTATTTCATTTTGTGTTATGTTGTTTCCATACTACATAGTACGATTTAAACCGTCTTTTCCGTCATCAATTTCTTTCCATTCCTGCTGTTTCCATACTACATAGTACGATTTAAACCAAAAAGCAGCACAAAAAGCAGCAGCACAAAAAAAAAGTTTCCATACTACATAGTACGATTTAAACACGGTCTTTGGGCAACACCAGGAAACACAGGAATACGTTTCCATACTACATAGTACGATTTAAACAGTAATTATAATTAAAATGTCTCTTTTTTCACGGATAGTTTCCATACTACATAGTACGATTTAAACGAGTTATTGGGGCATATAAACTCTCTCCCATAGCAAGTTTCCATACTACATAGTACGATTTAAACCCTAGCTTCAAAATATTTCCGTATCCCGGTGAGGGAAGTTTCCATACTACATAGTACGATTTAAACAATAAAAGATGTCATAGCTATCGGCGGGACAGGCACTAGTTTCCATACTACATAGTACGATTTAAACGACGTACGAATGAAGCGAAAAGAATGGGACAAAATGAGTTTCCATACTACATAGTACGATTTAAACAGTATACTTGGATGCAAAATGAAACGGTGTTCTATCTGTTTCCATACTACATAGTACGATTTAAACTCTATTTCCTTTTTTTCGTCATCAGTTATGTTATTTTGTTTCCATACTACATAGTACGATTTAAACATAATGAAAAGTATATAATATATCATGTATAATATAGTTTCCATACTACATAGTACGATTTAAACTATCTCGCCCTGAGCATTTTCGCCCCACCATGCCAGTTTCCATACTACATAGTACGATTTAAACTGTCTGAAAGAAACCTTTTGATATTATATTTGTCGGAGTTTCCATACTACATAGTACGATTTAAACCTTTTCAAATTGTCGACCCGCCAGTATCGGAAGATAGTTTCCATACTACATAGTACGATTTAAACCAGACCGCTGCACAAAAAGCCCTTCAAAATTCCGAAAGTTTCCATACTACATAGTACGATTTAAACCTCTTACCATTTCCCACACAAAAAATACAGATTATAGTTTCCATACTACATAGTACGATTTAAACTTTTCAATGCCCGATATTTCTTCGATACGCATAGCGTTTCCATACTACATAGTACGATTTAAACTATTTCCCTTTTTTCGTCATCAGTTATGATGTTCTTGTTTCCATACTACATAGTACGATTTAAACATGATTTTTGAAAACCATCTTAATTTCGGTAAAAAGTTTCCATACTACATAGTACGATTTAAACCAACCCCGACGATAAGACAAAGAACAGCACAAAAAAGTTTCCATACTACATAGTACGATTTAAACTTCTATTAAGGTGCTGGCTGACCCAACAACGGAACAGTTTCCATACTACATAGTACGATTTAAACATAGAGGTTCTTGACCATTATCCGAGAACAGTTTTAGGTTTCCATACTACATAGTACGATTTAAACTTGAAACTCGGTGCGTAAGAAATATGGTTCAAACGGGTTTCCATACTACATAGTACGATTTAAACTCCATACATCATAGAAAAATCCTTTTTGTTGGTCAAGTTTCCATACTACATAGTACGATTTAAACGTTACCTCGAACTTCTTCTAGTGATAATGCCCGATTGGTTTCCATACTACATAGTACGATTTAAACTTTTTACGAGACAAATTGATGTTGGTTGTAAGCGTGTTTCCATACTACATAGTACGATTTAAACTGAAACAATACGGCACATAACCAGACTCCTCAATTTTGTTTCCATACTACATAGTACGATTTAAACTAAATATTATCATTTACCATATTCTCATTTATATGATTGTTTCCATACTACATAGTACGATTTAAACCACATGCACTCAAAAAAAAGGAGAACGCCTTTTATGGTTTCCATACTACATAGTACGATTTAAACGCATTAGAAACTGTGATTACAAACACGGGATAACAAGTTTCCATACTACATAGTACGATTTAAACTTCTGGATATATTCCTATGTTTATTTTTTCACGAAGGTTTCCATACTACATAGTACGATTTAAACCCGAGCATTTTCGCCCCACCGTGCCACTACGGATATTTGAGTTTCCATACTACATAGTACGATTTAAACAGAACCGCATTTGAGTTTATATCATCAGGTGCCGTAGTTTCCATACTACATAGTACGATTTAAACTGAGTCATATTTTTTAAGCACCAAGCTTCAAGCGAAGTTTCCATACTACATAGTACGATTTAAACAAGATTATTAGTACCCATAAAATTCCGTAGGGGATAGTTTCCATACTACATAGTACGATTTAAACAAAAAATATGAGATACATCCCATATAAAAAATAAAAAGTTTCCATACTACATAGTACGATTTAAACAGGGAAAAAAAGACAAAGAAGAAGGCGAAATAGAAGGTTTCCATACTACATAGTACGATTTAAACTTCCGTCGGGCACTGATCGAAATAATAACGAAGAATAGTTTCCATACTACATAGTACGATTTAAACTTTATTCGTTTCTTATTACGTACTTGATTGGCCGTCGTTTCCATACTACATAGTACGATTTAAACTATATTCAGATTTCAAAAAGAAAATTTTACCGATTTTGTTTCCATACTACATAGTACGATTTAAACCGTGGGCGCAGTTCCCACGCTGGAAGAAAGAGAAGATGGTTTCCATACTACATAGTACGATTTAAACACGCACGGGGAGAACGAGTATATAAAAATTTGATATGGTTTCCATACTACATAGTACGATTTAAACTTCAATATTCTCACAGGTCAACGCTGCGAGCATGCTCGGTTTCCATACTACATAGTACGATTTAAACAAACTCTCTGTCAGCGCATCGAAGAACTTGATGGACGTTTCCATACTACATAGTACGATTTAAACTATTTTTTATCGCAAATCTGGGTCGAATAATTCCAAGTTTCCATACTACATAGTACGATTTAAACCCATAAGGATATATCCTGGGGGGCACGCGATTTTATGTTTCCATACTACATAGTACGATTTAAACTTTTTTTTTTCATCGCCCGCTTCAAAAAACACATGAGTTTCCATACTACATAGTACGATTTAAACTATTTTTTATTGCAAACATGGGTCGAATAATCCCGAGTTTCCATACTACATAGTACGATTTAAACACAATACATCGGAGGATATCACACAAACCTTCGGTAGTTTCCATACTACATAGTACGATTTAAACCTTTATATGCTTTTATAAGCGAATAATAAAAAAAAATAG
>Ga0210033_1001583_pt1 | contig 20646 bp, 13 predicted proteins | sample CryGeymeta201501_FD_185465 | JGI IMG/M metagenome (GOLD analysis project Ga0210033, IMG submission 185465) | Groundwater microbial communities from Crystal Geyser aquifers in Utah, USA - Crystal Geyser metaG 2015-01 (SPAdes) (version 2) | ecosystem: Environmental > Aquatic > Deep subsurface >... | reverse complement strand
CGCCCGTCTTCGAGCTTGAAGGCAAGGGCGGCCACCCGGCCCGCGGGGTCGCAGGGCAGGATGAAGCGGACCTCATCGGGGCCGTTGCTCTTCTCGAGGTCGATGGCCTCGTTGGGGATGTCGGTCGGACAGGGCAGCCAGGCCACGACGGCGTCCAGCAGCTTCTGCACGCCGCGGTTCTTGTAGGCGCTGCCCATGAGCACCGGCGTGATCTGCAGGGCCAGGGTGGCCTTGCGGATGGCGCGGTCGATGATCTCGGGGGTGACCGTCTCCTCGAGCATGGCCTCGGTCAGCTCGTCGGAGAACATGCTGACGTCGTCGAGCATCTGCTCGCGGTAGGTCTCGGCGTCCTCCTGCAGGTGGGCCGGGATCGGCTCGATGCGGATGTGCTCGCCGTTGTCGCCGTCGAAGTAGACCGCTTCCATGCGGATCAGGTCGACCACGCCCTCGTGCTTCTCTTCGAGGCCGATGGGGATCTGCATCATGATCGCGTTGTGGCCCAGCTTCTCGCGGAGCTGCTTGGCGACGCGGAAGGGGTTGGCGCCCTGGCGGTCGCACTTGTTCACGAAGGCGATGCGCGGGACGTTGTAGCGACGCATCTGGCGATCGACGGTGATCGACTGGCTCTGCACGCCGGCGACGGAGCACAGCACCAGCACGGCGCCGTCGAGCACCCGCAGGGCGCGCTCGACCTCGATGGTGAAGTCGACGTGTCCGGGGGTGTCGATGATGTTGATCTTGTTCTCGCCCCACTCGCAGTGGGTCGCGGCGGACTGGATGGTGATCCCGCGCTCGCGCTCGAGGTCCATGGAGTCCATCTTGGCGCCGACGCCGTCCTTGCCCTTGACGTCGTGGATCGCGTGGATCCGGCCCGTGTAGTAGAGGATCCGCTCGGTCAGCGTGGTCTTGCCCGAGTCGATGTGGGCGCTGATGCCGATGTTGCGGAGCAGGTGGAGGGAGTCAGTGGACACGGGGTCCTCCTGGGGGGGGCGTCGGGGGGTGTTCCATGCCGACACCCGAGGGGGCGGCGTGATGAAGCGAGAGACGGGTGGGTCGTGCCGATGGGCGCAGCGGCGACGCGGCAGCGACGACCGCGGGGGCGCGCGGGTATCCCTGGCCGCGGATCCGGGCAACGACGAGGCGGTGACGACCCTGTGTCGGCAGGAGCCCGAGACGGGGACTCGGGCACGCTGTGACGATCGAGCTGGCCGACCTCCTCAGCGCACCGGGTCCCCGTACTGGACGGCGCAACCGTAGGACGTGGTGGAGGTTGGTCTCACCGCCCCACCCGCAGCCAGGGCGCGCAGAGCGGCGTCAACGTAGTCCCTCCGGTGGTCACCGTCGACCCTCCCCAGGGGCGCGTCATCCAGGGCTCCCCGGTAGGCCACGGTGCCGTCGGCGGCGATGACCACCGCGGCCGGCGCGGTGGTGATGTCGAAGCGCCGGCCGACCGCTGCAGTGGGGTCCAGCAACAGGGGGAGGTCCAGGTGCAGGGCCGCTCGTGCGTGGGCGTCGGCGGTGGGGTCGGCGCCGCGCCTGGGCACCGTCGAGTCAATGGCCAGCCAGCGCACGCCCCGGGCCCGCCACCGGCGGCTCAGCTCGGGCAGCGGGCCGCTGTCGGTCGCGTAGCGGACGAAGGGGCAGGCGGGGTCGAGCCACACCAGGACCACCGGGTGGCCGGCGGCGTCGTGCAGCGCGGCGCGCACCCCCTGGGTGTCGGTCAGGGTGAAGTCCGGCGCGCGCTCCCCCACGGCGACGGGCGGCCCGTCCTCGATCGGGGCCAGGGGCGGACCGATCGGCACGCTCCAGGCCCGGCTGCCGGCGGCGGTCTGGGCGGTCACCACAGCCTGGGCGCCGGGGGGGGCCGGCAGGGGCAGGTCCATGTGGACGGTGCTGCCCGATCCGTCCTGGGAGATCCCGACCGGGCCCAGCAGGGCGGCGAGGGCGGCGTCGGGGAAGAAGGTGACCCCCTGGGCACCGGGCAGGCTCAGGGACAGGCCGCCGCCGTCAGGCAGGGAGGTGAGGATCGCGGTGGGAGGGACGGGAGTCGGCAGCCGCGCCCGGTCGGCCAGGAAGGGATCAGCCGCGGAGGGCTCTGCCGCGACCAGGAGGGCGAGCTGCAAGGTGGCCTCGCCGGGGATGCAGATCTCCTCCTTGCAGGCGACCCAGGAGCTGTGGCCGACCACCTGGATCGAGGGCGGGGCGTCCTGCATCACGGCGGCGGGCACGAGCAGGGTGACGCTTCCCAGGTAGCCGTTGGCACCGCCTGCCTCTGGCCCGACGAGGCGCGCGGGCGCGGGCCACTGCACGGCCCCCAGGCGCAGGCCGTCGCTGCTCAGCTCCAGGGTGGTCGCGGCCTGGGCGGCGCTGCCCGAGCTCTCCCAGGCGATCTGCCAGCCGGGGGCCACATCGTAGCGCACGCCCAGCCACAGGTTGCCCTGGGCGGGGACGGGGTTGGGCGCTGCCAGCAGCGCGACCGTGACCAGGGTGTCCATCGCTGCACCTGTAATCAGTGGAATGCGCGCGTCGATCCCCTTGTTGCCCCCCCGTTGGCCCCCCGTTGGCCCCCCGTTGGCCCCCTGTCGGCTCCCGGTGGCGATGCCCCGGGCCCCGGGCTAGGCACGCCCCCGACTTGCTTCCCCACCTCGCCATCGCCGTGCTCCTGCTGGGGGCTTGCCCGCACGCCGCCCGCCTGCCCGAGCTGCGCGTCGCCGACCTGGGCCTGCCGGCCCCTCCCACCACGGCGGCCCACCTCGAGATCAGCGGCGGCGACCGCAGCTACTCGGGCCCGGCCCGCTTGGAGGTCGTGAGCGCGCAGCCCCTGTACCTGCGCCTGGAGGACCTGGCCCTGGCAGAGCCGCTGGAGATCCTGGTCGACCAGCGCTCGCCAGTGCACTTCGGCCAGCCCCTGGGCCCGCAGTTCACCGACACCGGGACCTTCCTGGAGACGGACGGTCGCCTGCTGTTCAGCCTGACCCGGACCTGGGACGCGGCGAGCGAGCGGGCGGGGGAGCAGGACCGGATCGTCGTCGTCGGGCGGCTGGCCCCCAAGACCCAGAAGCCGCCCCGGGACTGGCTGGCGCCGGGGACGACGCTGTTCTACGGCCTGACCTGGGACGACAAGCCCATCACCAAGCTGGTGCCCCTGGGCCTGATGGTGACCCTGGAGGCTGCCCCCGATGGGGGTCGCGTCCTGGCGTGGCAGGCCGATGTCGACCCGGACGCCGAGGTCGAGGACACCACCCAGCGGACCCGGCGCGGTCGCCGGGAGATCCCGCCCGAGGTGGCCGAGGCGGCCGCCAGCTACGCCGACGACTTCGAGGGGGGGGGCGACGTGTCGGACCACGCCAGCCTCTTCGTGCCGCGCCAGGCGCGCCGCACCCTGAGCAGCATGGGCGTGGCCGCCTGGCACGACAGCCAGGCTCCCAGCAGCGGCCTGCTGCAGGCCCAGGGCAGCCTGTCCCTGACCATCCAGGCCGACGACGCGCTGTGGAGCATCCCGGCGACGGTGGCCCGCGTCCAGGACAGTGGCGCCACCTACCTGATCGCCGACGACCCCCACGATCCGCTGCTGCTGTACGCGAGCCGCCCCGGCTGGAGCATGCGCCTGATGGCCATCGGTCGCCCTGCCCCCGAGTGAGCCCCGCCCCGCCCCGCCCCGCCCCGCCCCGCCCCGCCCCGCCCATGACGAGGCCGTCGTGAAGGACCTCAAGAGCCAGCTTGCCAGCGCCTTCGGTCGGGACCCCCAGGCCGAGGCGCCCCCCGCCCGCGAGGCAGTGCTTCCCGCCGCGCTTCCCGCCCTGCTGGGCCCTGACGCCCACCTGGCCAGCCCCTGGCTCCAGGCCCTGCGACGCCTGGCCGGTCGGGACGGCGTGCCCGCGGTGCCGGCCCGGCCGGGCCTGCCGGCGGCGCGACAGCTCACCGACACGGCGGTCAAGGCCCTCAAGGGGGCCGGTCGCAAGCGCGACGCCTCCGAGCTGAGCGATCTGCGGGCCCGCTTCCTCTCGGCCCGGGACAAGGAAGCCTGGGGCCTGGTCAAGGCGCGCTTCGTGGCCCTCGATCTGTCCGAGAAGGCCTACCGGGCGCTCAAGCAGGGCGAGGCCGACCCCCTGGCGGTGTGGACCCGCTTGTCGCGCTGCACGGACGCCGAGCTGCAGGCCATGGGACACGCCCGTTTGCGCGAGGTCCTGGGCAGCTGAGCCGGACCGCTGAGCTGGACCGCTGAGCCGGACCGCTGAGCCGGACCGCTGAGCCGGACCGCTGAGCCGGACCGCTGAGCCGGACCGCTGGGCCGGACCGCTGAGCCGGACCGCTGAGCCGGACCGCTGAGCCGGACCGCTGAGCCGGACCGCGATCCAGAGGTCGCGCTTCTGGTCGCCCCGGCGACACGGCGTCGCAGCCCTGCCTGTGGACCAGCGCATCGCCTTGTATGGCGTGCATATTGCATAAGTGTTGGTCCCCAGCATGCGGCGGCGCCGCACCGGAGAAGCCATGTTTCCCAGCCTCCTCGTCCCCCTCCTCGCCCTGATGCTGTCTGCCTGCAAGCAGGAGCCCGTGAAGTCCGAGCTCCGGCCGGGCGGCTACACCCTGGCCCGCTTCACCGACTGCGGAGAGATGCGTGCCTGGGTCGCCACCGCCTGGACCGAGGCCCTGATCCAGTCCCGCTATGGCTACGGCGGCTACGACCTGGCTGCGGGCGGCGCCGAGGGTGACAGCACCGACGGCGGCAGCAGCGGCCCCAGCTCCTACTCCGAGACCAACAACCAGGAGGTCGGGGTCGACGAGCCCGACCTGGTCAAGACCGACGGCAGCTACCTCTACGTGACCCACGGCAGCATGCTGTCGGTCGTGAAGAGCTGGCCTGCCAACGAGACGGCGGTGCTGTCGACCCTGGACCTGGACGGCGAGCCCCTGGGGCTCTTCCTCCGGGGGGATCGGGCGCTCGTGATCTCGACCGTGTGGGAGTACCACGACACCGGTGGCGCGACGGGCGGCGGCGAGACGCGCCCGGACTCGTCCGACGGTGGCTACGGCTACGGCTACTACGGCCTCTATGGCACGGGGGACGTGCCGGACTGGGCCGGTGACAGCGACCGCTACTACGGCAGCTCGACCCGCCTGAGCGTCGTCGACCTGAGCGACCGCAGCGCGCCCGTCGTGCGCCGCGAGATCGACATCGAGGGCTACTACACCGACGCCCGCATGATCGGCAGCGATGTCTACCTGGTCTCCAACGCCTACGGCTCCATGCCCGAGTCGCTGTGGGACCTCATCTGGAGCGGCAGCCTGGTCCTGCCCGAGGTCACCGACTGGTCGGACACCGCGGCCATCGAGGAGGCCGCCGCCGAGGCGCGGGCCATCCTCTTCCCGCGGGTCTACGAGGCCGTAGCGACCATGAGCCCCGAAGAGCTGCTGCCCGAGTTCCGCGACCAGGTCCCCGGCGCGGACGCCGCCCCCACGCTGCTGACCCAGTGCTCCGACGTCTACCACCCCGACGGCTACACCAACCCCTCGGTCCTGACCGTCACCCACCTCGACCTGGACGCTGGCGACGCCGGCTCCGACCTGGGCGCCACCGGGCTGATGAGCGACGGCTGGCAGGTCTACGCCAGCCAGGACCGGCTGTACGTGGCCCAGGCGGGCTGGTGGTGGTGGTGGGGCTGGGGGGACGCCGACCTGACGACCCACATCCACGCCTTCTCCCTGGACGGGGCCGACACCACCTACCTGGGCTCCGGCAAGGTCGCCGGCTACGTCCAGAGCCGCTTCAACATGAGCGAGTACGACGGCTACCTGCGGGTCGCGACCACCGACGCGAGCTGGTGGTGGGGCGGCGGCGTGGCCATGGCTGAGGACGGCACGGTGGACGCCGGCACCAGCACCGGTTCGGCGGGCAGCACCGGCTCCGCGACGGAGGGCAGCGACTCCAGCGGCGCCAGCACGGCCCTGACCGTGCCCGACGACACGCCGGCCAACAACGTCTTCGTCCTCCAAGAAGGCGCCACGGGCCTGGAGCAGGTCGGCGCGCTGTCGGGCATCGCCCCCGGCGAGCAGATCTACGCGGCCCGCTTCCTGGGGGACAAGGGCTACCTGGTCACCTTCCTGCAGACCGACCCGCTGTTCACCCTCGACCTGTCGGACCCCTCCAACCCGCGCCAGGTCGGGGAGCTCGAGGTCCCCGGCTACAGCACCTACCTGCACCCCACCGACGCCGATCACCTGCTGGCGGTTGGCATGGGTGACAGCGACGGCGGGACCAGCCGCTTCCAGGTGAGCCTCTTCGACGTCTCCGACATGGCCGCGCCGGTGCTCGACGACCGCTTCGAGGTCAGCAGCGACGACTGGTCCTGGTCCGACTCGCTGTGGGACCCGCACGCCTTCACGTACTTCGCGGACACGCTGTCGGTGCCGATCTACACCTACAACTACGACAGCAGCACGGGCAGCTACAGCGACTTCAGCGGCCTGCTGGTCCTGGACGTGGACCTGGCGGGCGGGGCCCTGACCGAGCTGGGCACCGTGGGCCACGGCGACCTCGCCGCGGACAGCACCTGCCCCGCCGATCCCTACGACGACTGCTACGACTACGGCGACTATGCCTGGATGCGCCGCAGCGTCGTCATCGAGGACTGGCTGTACAGCCTGAGCAGCTACGGCATCAAGGTCACGTCCCTGCGTGACCCCACCACCATGGCCGCCCGGGTGCTCTGGTACCCGAGCAAGTAGGGGACACCCGAGCCAGCGCGGGCGGGCCTCAGCCGACCATCTCCAGGGTGGCGGCCACGGCCCGCTCGATGCCGGCGGCGATGTCGGCCAGGCTGGCGTCCTCCATGTATGCGGGCGCCGTGACCAGCTTGCCGGCCCGGTCGATGACGGCCTGCCGCACCGGACAGGCGACGTGGGTGCCGCCCATGGCCTCGATGGCTGCGGCGGTGCCCGGGTCGCTGCCGATGGTGACGGTGCCCTGGTGCAGGGCCATGACCAGGACGGCCGGGCTGATGCACACGGCGCCGATGGGCTTGCCGGCGGTATGGAAGGCCGCCACGACCCGGGCGAGCTCCGGCTCGACCTGGCCCGCGGTGCCCTTCACCGCGAAGGTCGAGAGGTTCTTGGCCACACCGAAGCCGCCGGGCAGGAACAGGGCGTCGAAGGCGGTGGGATCGAGCTGGGCGAGGGGGGCGATCTTGCCCCGGGTGATGCGCGCGCTCTCGTGCAGGACATTGCGTCGCTCGCCGGGCACCGGCTCGCCGCTGAGGTGGTCGACGACGTGCATCTGCTCCTTGTCCGGGGCGTACACGGAGACCTGCGCGCCGGCCCGCGACAGGGCCAGCAGCGAGATCACGGCCTCGTTGATCTCAGCGCCGTCCAGGTAGCCGCAGCCGGAGAGCACGACGGCGACCTGGGCTGCCGGGGAGGGGGACGCGGGGGAGGGGGACGCGGGGGAGGGGGACATGGCGGCTCCTGGGGCGAGGTGCGGTCGGCACAAGCCAGGGAGACGCGCGGATCGCCCGCGCCCGTGCGATGATCGAAGCATCGACGCGACCGGGTCCGCGACCCGGCCTCCCTGTGGGTTCGGCTATGCCACGCCGCCGTGGCTGCCAACGGACCTCGCGACCGCACCGGAGCCGTGCATGGCTGCTCGCCTCGTCCTCTCCTCCGCGCTCCTGCTGCTGCTGTCCGGCTGTGGCCTCGGCCTGCTCCCTACCGCGGGGGGCGGCAGCGACTCGGGCCTGCTCACGACGCTGCCGGGAGACGGCGGCGGTGTGAACACGACCGGCGGGGACGGCGGCGGCGGGGACGGCGGGGGCAGCGCTGGTGACGGCGGCGGTGGCTCCGGGGACGGCGGCGGCACCAGCGGGGACGGTGGCGGCACCAGCGGGGACGGCGGCAGCTCCGCCTCGGCGCCCACCCTGAGCAGCCTGTCAATCACCGAGGGCCCCAACCGCATCGAGGTGTCCTTCGTCGCCACCGACCCCGACGACGACCTGGAGGGCGGCAAGCTCAAAATCACCCAGGGCGGCAGCACCAGCAGCTTCAACATCTCCTCCCAGATCGACCAGTGGCGTCCCTCGGGCAGCTCGCTGCTCTACCTGGACCTGGCCAACTGCGACCGCGGCAGCCACCTGAGCTTCGAGGTCACCGCCGTCGACGCGGCGGGCCACAGCAGCGCCAGCCGCACCGACTCGCTGACGCCCTCGGGCAACGCCACCGCCCTGCGCGAGGTCGGGGACACCCCCGCCGACATCGAGGCCGCCGGCGTCGTGAGCCGTAACAGCTACCTGTGCGGGGACCTGTACTCCACCGGCAACGACGGGGTCAACTATTACACCGGTGACCTCGACATCATCAGCTTCCACCCGAGCACGGGCGGGACCTACACCTTCTCGTTGTTCTGGGACGCCGTCAGCGGCGACTACGATCTGCACCTGTACAGCAGCACCTGGAGCAGCCTGGCCGCGGCCGCCGACTTCGGCACCGCGCAGCCCGAGAGCTTCTCGGCCACGTTGCTCTCGGGCACGACCTACTACCTGGTGGTTGCGGGCTGGTCGGGCAGCACCGGCGGCTACGAGATCGACGTCCAGTAGTTGGGGCGGCCGCCCCCCGATGCTGCGATACGGGCCCCCATGCCCCGCGGAACCACGCCGGGGGCACCCCCGTTGCCCTGAGAGGTCCCCATGGGTCCCCCCCTTGCCCTCGTGCTTGCCGCCGGGCTCGGCACGCGCATGCGCTCCCGCCACGCCAAGGTCCTCCACCCGGTCCTGGGCTGGCCCATGGTCCGCCACGCCGTGGCCGCCTGCCAGGAGGCCGGGCTGGAGGTCCGGCTGGTGGTGCACCACCAGGAGCCACAGGTGCGGGAGGCGCTGGCCGGCTTGCACGTCGCCTTCTCGCGGCAGGAGCACCCGCGCGGCACCGGGGACGCGGTGCGTGCCGCCCTGGCCGACCTGCCGGCCACCGGCACCCTGGTCGTGCTGCCCGGCGACGCCCCCCTGCTGCGTGCCCAGACCCTGACCGCGCTGCTCGACGCCCACCAGGGCCGGCTGGTGACCTGCCTGTCGGTGCGGCTGCCGGATCCTGCCGAGTACGGGCGCATCGTCCGCGACGGGGATCAGCTGCGCATCGTGGAGGCCGCCGAGCTGGTCCTGGCCGGCCGGTCCGAGGCCGAGCGCGCCGCCATGGACGAGGTGAATTCCGGCGTCTACGCCTTTGACCTGGCTTTTCTCCACGAGCTGCTCCCGAGCTTGCAGCCCCACCCCCCCAAGGGCGAGCTGTACCTGACCGACGCCCTGGCCGCGGCCTCGGCGCGCGGTGGGGCCGCCGTGCTCTGCCACAGCGGCGACCCGGCCGAGGTGATGGGGGTCAATGACCGCTGGGCCATGTCCGAGGCCGAGCGTCGGCTGGGCGAGCGCCTGAAGCAGGCCCACGCCCTGGCAGGGGTCAGCTTCCAGGACCCGGCCAGCACGCGGGTCGAGGTCGAGGTGCTCCTGGGTCAGGACGTGCTCATCGGCCCGGGCTGCGTGCTCGCCCGCGGCGTGGTCCTGGGCGAGGGGGTCGAGGTGGGCCCGCACTGCGTGTTGTCCCGCTGCCGGGTCCACGCCGGGGCCCGCATCCTGGCCCACAGCGTGGTCGACGGTGCCGAGGTCGGGGCCGGCGCCCAGGTCGGACCGCTGGCCCGCTTGCGCCCCGGCGCGGTCCTGGAGGCCGATGTCCGGGTCGGCAACTTCGTCGAGGTCAAGCAGTCCCGCATCGAGGAGGGGGCCAAGGTCAGCCACCTGTCCTACATCGGCGACGCCCGGGTCGGGGCGGGGGCCAACGTGGGCGCCGGCACCATCACCTGCAACTACGACGGCTTCGGCAAGCACCACACGGAGATCGGGGCGGGGGCCTTCATCGGCAGCAACACGGCCCTGGTCGCCCCCCTGCGGGTCGGCGTGGGCGCCATCGTCGGCGCGGGCTCGACGCTCACGGCGGACGTGCCGGACCAGGCCCTGGCCGTGGCGCGGGGCGCCCAGATCAACCGCTCGGACCTGGCGCCGCGCCTGCGGGCCCGCAACCAGGCCCTGGCCCGACTGCACGCCGCGCGCAGCTCCGGCGAGGGAGAGCCTTCGTGAGCACGCTGCTGACCGGCCTGAACCCTCCCCAGCGCGAGGCGGTCGAGGCCATCGACGGCCCCCTCCTCATCCTGGCCGGGGCCGGCTCGGGCAAGACCCGGGTCCTGACCCACCGCATCGCCTACATGCTCGAGAAGGGCGTGGACCCCCGCAGCATCCTGGCCGTGACCTTCACCAACAAGGCCGCGGCCGAGATGAAGCACCGGGTCGAGCAGATCGTGGGTCCCCAGGCCCGCAGCATGCTCGTGACCACCTTCCACAGCGCCTGCGTGCGCTTCCTGCGCCAGGACATCACGGCCCTGGGCTACCCCCGCTCCTTCGCCATCTACGACACCGACAGCCAGCTCCGCCTGGTCAAGGCGCTGATGAAGGAGGAGCGCATCGTCAGCAAGGAGTGGACCCCGGCCCGGGTGCGCAGCGTCATCGACGGCGCCAAGAACCACATGCGCAGCCCCCAGGACCTGGCCCGGGACCACGCCCACGACGTGGGCAACCCCGCGGCCCGCCTCTACGCCCGCTACCAGGAGGCGCTGCGTACCCAGGGGGCCGTCGACTTCAACGACCTGCTCAACCTGGTGGTCCAGCTCTGGGCCGAGCACCCCGACGTGCTGCAGCGCTACCAGCGGCGCTTCCGCTACCTGATGGTCGACGAGTACCAGGACACCAACCGCGCCCAGTACGAGCTGCTGCGCCTGCTGATGCGGCGCCCGCCCGGCGAGTCGCGCAACGTCGCCGTGGTGGGGGACGACGACCAGAGCATCTACGCCTTCCGCGGCGCCGACATCCGCAACATCCTGGACTTCGAGGCCGACTTCCCCCAGGCCAAGGTCGTGCGCCTGGAGCAGAACTACCGCTCGACCGGGTCGATCCTGAAGGCCGCCCACGGCGTCGTGTCCCACAACGGCGGCCGCATGGACAAGGTCCTGTGGACCGACAAGGGCGACGGGGCGCCGCTGCGGCTGCTGACCAGCAACGACGACGTGGAGGAGGCGCTGCGCGTCGTCTCCGACATCGACGGCCAGATCCGCGTGGGGCGCCGCTACGGCGACATCGCCGTCATCTACCGGACCAACGCCGCCTCGCGCCCCCTGGAGCAGGCCCTGGTGCGCTCCGGCGTGCCCCACGTCCTGGTCGGGGCGCGCAAGTTCTACGAGCGGGCCGAGATCCGCGACTTGATGGCCTACATCCGGCTGATCCTCAACCCGGCCGACGACATGGCCCTGGCGCGGGTCATCAACACGCCGGCCCGCGGCATCGGCGCCAAGACCCTGGACACCATCCGCGACCTGTCGGCCGAGCTGGGCCTGCCCCTGCTCGACGCGACGGCCCGGTGGGCCCAGGCGGGCGGTGGCAAGGCCCGGGCGGCGGCGGCGCAGCTGTGTGCCTCCATCGCCCGCTGGACCCAGGACGCGGCGCGCCTGAGCCCCGGCGAGCTGGTCGCTGAGATCGTGGAGCAGAGCGGCTACGGGCCCGGCCTGCGCGCCGAGGACACCGATGAAGCGCAGGGGCGCCTGGAGAACCTCGAGGCGCTGGTCACAGCTGTCGAGGAGCCGCTGGATGACCTGCTCTTCGATGAGGACGAGCTGGAACCCGGGGTCGCCCCGGGCGTGGTCCCCGACGTCAGCGACCCCCTGGTCCGCCTGCAGCGCTTCGTGGATCGGGTCAGCCTGGCGGGCCAGGCCGACGAGCTGCCCGATGGAGAGGACCAGGGCAAGGTCACCCTGCTCACGGCGCACCTGGCCAAGGGCCTGGAGTTCCCCGTCGTCTACGTGGTCGGCATGTACGAGGGCGGCTTCCCGCACTTCCGGGCCCGTGAGGACGAGGGCGAGCTCGAAGAGGAGCGCCGGCTGGTCTACGTGGCCTTCACCCGCGCCCAGGAGGAGCTGGTCCTGAGCCGCTGCCGTCGCCGGATGGTGCCGGGCACGGGCTACGCGGCGGTGGAGCCCTCGCGCTTCCTGCACGAGATCCCCTCCCGGCTGATCGTCATGGACAGCGGCTTGGGGGGCGGCGGCCTGGGCGGCGGCTTGGGGGGCGGCCTGGGCAGCGGCGGCGGCATGAGCAGCGCCTTTGCCCAGCGCCTGGCGGCTCGTCGCCAGGAGAGTGAGCGCTACCAGGCTCCGGCGGGTTTGCAGCGCCGGTCACCGCCTGGGGCTGCGCCCCCCGCAACTTCCCGGGGCATGCCCCCGTCATCTCCCGGGGGCCCGCCCCCGGTGCGCCAGTCCTCTCTCTTCGGTCCTCCTTCGTCATCGCTGGGAACCGAGGGTGGCGGCTCGGGGTCGGATCCGGGCAGCCTTCGCACCGTGGCCCCCGATGATCCCTCCCAGCTCCGGGTGGGGACCGAGGTGATCCACCCCGACTTCGGTCGTGGCGTGATCAAGGAGCGCCAGGGATCGCCCGCCAACCCCAAGCTCGTGGTCCACTTCCGTCAGCACGGCCCCAAGAAGCTGATGCTGCGCCACGCCAACCTGGAGATCGTCCTGCCGTGAGCGACCTGCTCCCCCTCGCCCTGGCTGCCGTCGCCCTGCTGGTCTCCGGCGGGGCGCGGGCGGCCGATCTGCTGGAGGTGACCGACGGCGTGTTGGGCCGGGGAGAGGTGGTCGGCGACACGCCGGTCGAGGTCCGGGCCCGGGCCCTGGTGGACCGAGGGGAGTGGGAGCGCGCCGCCGCTGCCTGGTCGGACGCCGGCCAGGAGGGGGTCGATCCCGAGCTGGTCCGCGCCTGGCGGATCGTGAGCCTGGCCCGGTCCCAGCAGTGGCAGCTCGCGCGCCTGGAGGCGCTGGCCGCGCTGGCCGCCGACGCGGGCGACGACCAGCACCGCCTGCTCTTCGCCTGGCTGATGTGCGCCGGGGGTGCGGACCGCACCGCCTACAAGGTCGCGGCCGGGCTGCCGCAGCAGGGCGAGGTCGGGCGCGCCGCGGCGGTGCTGGAGCTGCGGTCCTGGCGGAACCGGGAGCGCAAGGGCCGGGTGCGCCGGGCCCGTCGCCGGATCCTGGCCGAGGGGCAGGCCGACGCCTGGTTCTGGCTGGAGTCCAGCCGAGGGCACTTCCAGGCCCTGGAGCCCGAGGCCCTCGACGATATGGAGCGGGCCCTGCGCGCGCCGGGCACCAGCGGCGCCCACGTCACCGCCATGCTCCAGCTCCGGCTGGCCCTGGGGGACGACGCCGAGGTCGTGCGCACCGGCCTCGCTGGCATGGACCGCTTCGAGGACAGCGGCGACATCGCCAGCCTGGCCGCCCAGGCCGCGGCCCGACCCGCGGGGGCCGCGACCCTGGACAAGGTGCTCCAGGTCGAGCCCGAGCGCGGCGCCGCCCGCGAGCTGCGGGCGATGGTCCGCATGGACACCGATGACGCCGCCGGGGCCCTGGACGACCTGCTGGCGGCCGGGCGGGCCGGTCGTGAGTCACCGCGCCTGGTGGCCATGTTGGGGGCCAGCCTGGCGCAGCTGGGCAAGCGTCGCGAGGCGCTCGCGGCCCTCAGCGGCGGCGCCAAGCTGCACCCTCGGGACGTCGAGCTGGCCCGGCAGCGCTTCGCCATGGCACAGGAGCTGGATGAGCCCCAGGCCGTGCTCGACGCGGCCGTCGCGTGGCAGGACGCGGCCGACGCCGCCGCCGACACCGTGCCCCAGCCCGCCGCCCTCGCCGCCGCCCAGGCGGCCCTCGGCCTGCGCGATCCGGGCGCGGCCCTGACCTGGGTCGACCGGGCCCTGTCCTTTGGCAGGGACCAGCCGGAGACCCAGGACCTGCGCAGCCGCGCGCTGCAGCTGCAGTCCAAGCTGCGGGCCGGCGCCGCGCCCTGCGACGGCGGCGATGGGAGCCCGCCATGAGGGCCACCCCCCCACCTCGGCAGGTCGGAAGCTGCACCCTTGCAGGGAACCCGACCAGCGCGGCGCATGTCCCTGATGGCACCGGTTGCCGCCCCCTCGCGCGGGGTGGTACCCTTCGAACCCCTGAAGCGCCCACGGAGGGCTCGCGGCCTCGATGATCGTCACCTGTGAGCACTGCGCGGCCCGGTACAAGCTCGACCCAGGCCGGATCTCCGGCCGGGGCGTGCGGATCACCTGCCCCCGCTGCAAGAACGTCTTCGTCGTCTACAGCTCCCAGGCCGAAGACGGCGGTCTCATCGAGACCGAAGAGGCATCGGCCGCCGTAGAGGCGGCTGCGACGGGGCGGGGCGCTACTGGCGCTCCGGCCGCACGCGCGGCTGCCGGTCCTGCCACGGCTGCGGCGCCAAAGCCGGCCTCCGCCACCGCAAGGCCTGCGCCTGCGGCCCCGGCGGCCGCAGCGGCAGCGGCAGCGGCGCCGGCCAAGGCTGCAGAGGTCCGCCCCGACGTCGAGTCGCTGGACTTCGCCACCGTCGGGATCCAGGCCTGGAAGGTCAAGGTCCGCATCGGGCTGGTCTACGACTTCAGCGACTACAAGACCCTGGCCCGGTACATCAAGGACGGGCGCGTCGGGAACGACGACCAGATCAGCCACGACGGCGCGACCTGGACCCGCCTGGGGGACATCCCCGATCTCCAGCAGCACTTCGTGCAGGTCTTCCTGGACGCGCGCCGCGTGCAGGAAGCCGCGGCTGCCCCGACCACCGGCTTTGACGACGACGGGCCCACCATGATCGTCGGCGCCGCGGACGTGGCCAGCTCCCTGGCCCGTGGCGCGGCGGCCGCCGGCGGCAGCACCGGCGGGGGCGCGCGCAACCTCCGCGCCGCCAAGGGCCCGGAGATGGACGCCTTGCAGGCCGCGGTCGCCGAGGCGGCCGACGCCGAAGACGCCGATGACGCCGATGACGACGATGACGTCGTCATCGGCGCGGGCAATGGCGGACCCAGCGGGCCGCGCTTCAACGATCCCTTCGCCGCCTCCCGCTCCCGGTCCGGGGGCAGCGCCCGCAGCAACACCACCCGGCGTGCCTCGAGTGCGGCCGCTGGCCCGGCCCCCGCCCGGCGCGGCTCGCTGGGCATGGTCGTGGTGGTGGGCGCCCTGCTCGGCGGTGGCGGTGTGGCCGTCTGGTACGGCATGAACCACCAGGGCACCAACGTCGACATCGAGGCGCAGCAGCGGCAGGCCGAGCACAACGCGCTCATGGAGAAGCAGAGTCGCCAGGCCCAGGAGAAGATGCGGGACAACGTCAACAGCCAGATCTACGGGGCGCTGCAGCCCACGGCTGCCGACGACGACGCCTTCGCCTCGCCCGAAGACGATGCCAAGGACCAGAAGCTGATCCCCGTGGTGCCCCAGGGCCGGGGCGGCGTGCGCAGCGCGCCGGTCGGGACCGAAGGGGCGAGCACGAGCGGCGCCGCCGGTGCGCCGGTGGCGGACATGGGGGCCGCCGTGGTGGACACCCCCACGACCCCCAAGGACCACTACGACGCCGGCCGCTCGGCCTACCAGTCGGGGGACTACAGCAACGCGGTGCGGGGCTTCCAGCAGGCCGCCGACGGCGACCCGGGCAACGGCAACTACCACTACTGGCTGGGCAATGCCCTGCTCAAGACGGGCGCGACCTCCGACGCCCAGCGCGAGCTGCGGCAGGCCTCCTCGCTCGGCGTGAGCCGGGCCCTGGATGTCCTCGGCGACATCGCGGCCCAGCAGGGCGACGTGGCCGGCGCCATGGACGACTATCAGCAGTACCTGCGCACCAACCCCTCCGACGCGGCGGCAGTGCAGGCCAAGATGGACCGCCTCCAGTCCTCGCCTTAGCATGCCGGCCCCGATGGTGGCTGCCGCGAGGCCCGAAGAGTCGACCCCATGCTGATCGTCTGCGACAACTGCGGGGCCGAGTACGAGGTGGAGGTTGGTGACGACCTCGGCTCCCAGCCGGGCCGGGGCCTGCGCTTCCGCTGCAGCGCCTGCGGCCACACCTTCAGTATCTCCGACGACTCGGCGCGCTCCGGCGAGCGCTCCTCGGAGCATGGGGCGCAGGCGGCCCCGGTCGAGGCCCCTCCCCAGATGCTGCTCAAGCAGGAGGGAAAGGTCTACCAGGTCGAGGACGTCGCCACGCTGCAGCGCTGGATCGTCGAGCGGCGCGTGCTCCGCGAGGACATGCTCAGCATCGGGGGCCTGAAGTGGGAGCCGGTCGGGAGCCGGCGCGAGCTGCAGGTCTTCTTCCACCTGATCGAGCATGCGGAGCGCGGGGAGGGCGCCGAGGGCGCGGGTCCGCCGCTCTCCGAGGGCGAGCCCGGCCTGGCCATGCGCGGGGCGGCGCCCTGGGAGCGGGGCCAGGACGACGGGGCGGCCCGCCACGACGCGACGATCTCGAACCTGCCCTTCGACGCGCCCGAGTCCGACCTGGATGAGGTCGAGCACGACGAGGGCACCGACGCGGGCCTGCCGCTGCCGGACCTGGTCGTCCGGGCCTCCACGAGGAGCGACGAGGCGGTGGACCAGGCGCTGCTCGCGGCCCCCGACCCCGGCCACCTCCCACGGCACATCGTGCCGAACCTGGCGCCGGGTGGGCGCGCGGTGACCGACGCGGCCCAGTCGATGGGTCCCGCCGTCATGCCGCCCCTGGTGGACGAGGCGGAGCTGCAGACCGTCGAGATCCCGCGCAGGCCCACAGGCGACCTGCCCCAGGACATGCTCTTCCCCGAGGAGACCGAGGAGGTGGCGCGCCCGCCTGCGCCGGTCGGGACCTGGGAGGAGCCCCTGCCGCGCCGCCAGGGGGTGCCGCCCTGGGCCTGGGCGCTGGGCCTGGCGGTCATCCTGCTCGGCGTGTTGTGGGTCGCCTGGAAGCAGAACCCGCGCTCCGCGCCGACGGACGGTCCTGCGCCCGCGTCGGTTGGGGCCAGCTCGACGGGGGCCAGCTCGACGGGGGCCAGCTCGACGGGGGCCACGGCTCTCTCGGCCTCGGGTGCTGCCCGGACCGTGCCTGCCCGGACCGTGCCTGCTGCGGCCCCCTCGACTGCGGCCCCCTCGACTGCGGCCCCCTCGACTGCGGCCCCCTCGACTGCGGCCCCCGCGGTCGCGGCCGGGGTCCCTGCGAACCGCACCGCCTCGACCGGGTCCGCTTCGACGGAAGCCCCGCCTGCCAGCTCGGCTGCCGCCAGCCTGACGCCTGGCGCCTCGACATCTCGCACCTCGACCCAGCCCGAGGCCGCGGCGACGCCGGGCAGCACCGACGCGGCGACGCCGCGCAGCACCGGCGTCTCGGCCGCCCGCCGCGTCGACCAGGGCTGGTCGGCCATGGAGAAGGGCCGCTACAGTGACGCGAAGCGGATCTTCGAGGGGGTCCTGGCCGAGCAGCCGGGCAGCACCGACGCGCGCTTCGGTCGCGCCTACGCCTCGGAGAAGCTCGGAAGTCGCGACGCCGCGGTGCGGGACTACTGCACGGTCGCGGCCGCGGGCAGCGGCGAGGCCCAGAGCGAGGCCCAGGGCCGGCTGCGTGCGCTCAGCGCCACCTGCGAGTAGGTAGAGGCTGTCCTCCCTGGAGCGTGCGTGGACAAGCCCCACATCCGGGTCGTCGCCGCCGAGATCGAGCGCGGCGGCCGCTACTTGATCACCCAGCGCCGGCCCGAGGCCACCATGCCGCTGCTGTGGGAGTTCCCCGGCGGCAAGGTCGAGGCTGGCGAGACCGACGTCCAGGCCCTGGCCCGCGAGCTGCTCGAGGAGATGGGGATCTGGGTCGAGGTGGGAGAGCAGTCCCTGCACCTCAGCCACGAGTACGACGCCTACACCCTGGACCTGGTCGTCTACCGGGCCGTGACCACCGACGAGCCCCAGGCCTTGCGGGTCCACGACCTGCGCTGGGTCAGCCCGGACCAGTTCGACCAGTACGAGTTCCCGAGCGCCGACCAGCGCACGGTGGACGCGCTGCTGGAGTAGCTGCTGGAGTCGCTGCTGGAGTCGCTGCTGGAGTCGGGTCCGCGCCCCTGGGTGGGGGAGGGGACCGCCAGCCCGCGTCGTTCGCGCCTGGCAGCCGGTCGCGGGTGGCACCACCGACTCCCCTACGGCGAGGGGCCGGTGCCTCTCTCGCCTCGAAGTTCGGGTGCCGGCGCCGACGCACGCCGGCCTGCGCTCAGCGTGCTCCTTGGGCGGTGGTGACCTCCCGGATGTTGGTTGCGGCGCAGACGGGGCCTGGGCTGCGCGGGCCTTGGTGAGCCGGCGGGGGTGGAGCAGTCCGCCGTGCGGTCCACGGCGCTGGCTCTGGGAGGGGCGGCCCCCCTCCACCGGGCTCGGGAGGGGGCCACGCTCGGCAGTGAGGCGGGTGGGACGCTCATCCAGTGACGCGATGCTTCGGTGCAGCATGACCCCGCTGCGGGGCGGCTGCAGTGCGGGTCTGGGCTCGGCCGCGCCCTCGGCCCGCTCGTCGGCCGCGGCAGCAACGGGCGAGGCGAAGCATCACCCCGCGAGTAATGACCGCAATTCGACACCAACTGCCGGTGGTGCCGCTCAATGCTTGAGTTTCAGCCGCAAACCAGCCATACCGGGACAGGTGATGGCTCGCCTCTCGAGTTGTTGCCGGCCACGCGGGCCGGCCGACTCGCACATGGCACCGTCCTGGGCGGCAGGACCTCGCAGACGGCGCGGATGGCGCGTACGAAAACGCATACCGCATCGCCTGACACCCGAAACTGACACCCGCAACCTCCACCCCGAGGGCTCCTCGAGCGCTTGTCGCTGTCGTCGGCGCGCCGCGCCTTGCGCCGCCGCAGGCCCAGCCAGGGCAGCAGGAAGAGGGCCGCGCCGCTGGTGCCGGTCGAGGTGGGGGCGGAGGGCCCGCCGCAGCCGCCGCCGGAGACCACCGCGTCGCGGTTGGCCTTGACCTCGTCCAGCTGCTCGTGGGTGCAGCGCACGGTGATGTCGGAGTAGCCCGTGGTGTTGCCGTCGGTGCAAGAGGCCCACAGGCGGAAGCTGGCGGTCACGCACTGGTCCAGGGAGCTGGGCGCGCGCCAGGTGACGGGCGAGCCGGTCGTCTGCAGGAAGTCGCCCTGGCTGCCGTCGGTCCACCACGAGCAGGAGTCCACGTCGCCGCAGGCGCGACCGCCGCCGATGCGGAAGGTGACGAACTCGCCGACGTAGGTGTCGCGGGTGCCGGGGTACACGGTGCCCCAGTCGGTGCAGTCGCTCCCGGTGTCCGCCGGGGCGGCCCGCGCGGGGGCCAGCACCAGGGCGCTGAGCAGCATCACGGAGACCACGGTTCCTCCAAGGCCGTCCACGGGGACCGGCGCGGTGCACTCCAGGCTACCTCGTCCGGCACCCGGCCGTCGCCTCCGCTACGGTCTGCGGCCTCCCGGAGGGCTCCTGCTGCCCGTGCTGCTGCCCTTGCTGCTGCTCCTGCTCGCCTCGGCGCGGGCGGCCTGTCCCCCCTCGCCGGAGCTCACCGACGCCGCCGCGGCTCGCGCCCAGGTGGCGATCGGCGACCTGGCCTGGCTGCACGCCGACCGGGGCGCGGCCCGCTGTGCGTGGCGGGTGGCTTCCCGGGCCGAGGATCCGGCAGCTCGGGCCATGGGGGAGCTGCGCCTGCTGCGCGTGTCAGGCAACCTCGGCCTGGCGGTCCACGGCCCGCGGGCCGACCGGGCGCTGGCCGCTTGCCCGGTGGACGAGCCCTGGTGCCGGCTGGCCCGGGCCGATCGCGACCTGGTGGTGCGCGAGCTGGGCATGGGAGGAGACGGGCGGCAGGCCCTGGCCGAGGCGCAGGAGCTGCAGGCCGTGCTGCCGGCGGCCGCCGCGGAGCGCGCCTTGTGGGCCGGTGCCGACCCGGCCGAGGTGGCGCTGCCCCCCGCGCCGGAGCCGTCGGAGCAGGGCGCCGCCGCAGACCCCTGGGCCGAGCTCGCCGCGGGCCTGCGCGAGCAGGGAGGCTGGCCGGCCGGGCCGGGGACCTGGATGTTGGGCCTGGGCGTCGTCGCGGCCCCCGGCCTGGGCACGGGCCCGCTGCTGCGCTTCTCTCACCCCGACCTGGGCTGGCGCGGCGGACAGCTCGAGCTCGAGGCCTGGTTCACCAGCCTGGGGGCTGGCCAGCTCCGGGTGGGGCTCCGCACCCGGGGGCGCGCCTGGCTGACCACCGGCGGCGCGGCCGGCCGGGTGTTGGTGCCGGTCTACGACGCCTCGGGCCGGCTGCTCGACCAGGGCCCGGTGCTCGGCGCCCAGGCGCGGGCCGGCCTGGGCCTGGGCCAGGGGCGGCTCCAGGCCTGGGCGGGCCCCCTGCTTCGGGAGGATCGCCCGGCCGGAGCGAGCACCTGGACCCCGGGTCACGGCCTCTTCGGCGGGGTCGGCGCGGTGGCCGGTCCGGTCCGCGCCACCCTGAGCAGCGAGCTGTCCTTGTGGGGACCGCGCCACCTGGGCCTGGTCGCGGACCTCCGCGCGGCGCGTCCGGCCCTGGGCGGCACCGCGGCCCTGCGCGTGGTGGGCGCCGCGGCCCCGCTGGTGAGCAGCCCCTCCTGGCGCCTGCCGGCCTGGGGCGGGAACGAGGTCCTGCGCAGCATGCCGCTGGGCCGCCTGCGCGCGCCCGGACTGGCCGGCCTGGTGGGCGAGTGGCGACACGCCCTGGCCGGTCCCTTCGGCTTCGCCTTGTTCGGAGAGGGCGCCCTGGCCTGGGAGGG
>Ga0210033_1001581_pt1 | contig 20650 bp, 18 predicted proteins | sample CryGeymeta201501_FD_185465 | JGI IMG/M metagenome (GOLD analysis project Ga0210033, IMG submission 185465) | Groundwater microbial communities from Crystal Geyser aquifers in Utah, USA - Crystal Geyser metaG 2015-01 (SPAdes) (version 2) | ecosystem: Environmental > Aquatic > Deep subsurface >... | reverse complement strand
TTGTAACCTCATATGTGTGGATTTTCTCCCGATTAGGGAGATGAGCTTACATTTTAGATGATTTGGCGAGAGGGAGGGTATTTGAGTGCGTGAATTCTTTTTCTCCGCGATAGCGGGTTCGTCCAACAAATATGGGAAGGGTAAAAATCCGCGAATCAAGCCCTGCCCTCCTCGTTGTTGACGCGCAATACTGTCAGTTATCCCTGCTCTTATGCTGCACCTTATGGACATTGGCTTCCCAATTTTGCCCATCGAAATCGGTGATGGTTAGTGATGTTGGGAATGTATCAAGGCAATGGACGTTAATACCGATGCCGTCGGGATTAGAGCGTGGTGTATAGAAGGGTTTGATGCCGCAAGTTTTGCAGAAGGTATGTTTGGCAATACCAGTATTAAATTGGTAGGTGGTGATATTGTCTTCGCCCGAAAGCAGTCGAAAATGGCTCAGCGGAACAATGAGATGCAGAAAACCTGACTTCGTGCAGATCGAGCAGTTGCAGCGATCTGCCTCAATATGCGCCGGTGCCTCAACCTCAAATCTTATGGCACCGCAATGGCAGCTTCCTTGATAAATCATCGCTCTCTCCTCCCCTCATCGTCGCCAACCATTACCATCAACCATTACCATCAATCATTACCCACAATCTTCATCGTAATCTTACAACTGATATTGGAAAAGGCACACACTAAAGCATGTTTATCAAGGATGGTGCAGCTCAATGTTTAATCTTTTTGAAAAAAATTCAGGGGCGATGTTCACACCGCAACAGCACAAGATGTTTGGCACTGCGCAGTTTATTATTTTGATCTAATGACAGCATGTGAAGCCCTTAGCGATAAAAATGATGCAAACTAACATTTACGCATGCTTGCTAGCGCTGGCAAAAGAATGTGTAAATGCCACGCCTGATCCACTCTTGTTGAAAAATGACCAGCCGTTTAGTTCTGAATTTCAGGCGAAAAACGCTTGACTGCCAAGAACGGTATCAGACCCCTCGCCCATTTCGTTATCAGCATTGATTAGGATCAAACTTCTTACGTGCGTTCTCGAACAGACAATTCACGATCACCTCACTTAGTCTCTACGCTGTTCGGAGTAATTTATGGCGAAAAAAGGAGATATAGCATGAAACACAGTACGAAGAATCAGGCAGATGGCACGTTTCACGCAGTGAAAGGAAAGGTCAAGGAGACTGCTGGGAAGCTAATCGATGATCAAGAGTTGGAAGCCGAAGGCGTAGGTGAAAAAATCGCCGGCAAGGTTCAAAAAAAGCTAGGCCAAGTCGAGAAAGTCGTGGGGAATTAGGGGTGAGTAGCGCGATGCATTGTCGGGTCTTGCGTCCGCAGCTGCATCTATATCGATACCATCTCTCACGGAAAATCCATGATTCAACAACAAAAAGGAGTTAAACCAATGAAATCTAAATATTCTGTAACGTTGTTGGCGGTTGTGGCGGCGATGCTGATGACCAGCATGTCGGTGCTGGCATCCAACATGGATAACCGCATCGAATCATCCGCCAATCAGTCGCATGTGTTCAAGACCTATCTTAAAAGCGATGATATTAAAGTCGAATCAGAAGGTGGAGTCGTCACCTTGACGGGGACCGTTAGCCAAGCATCCCACCAATCATTGGCTCAGGACACCGTGGCAGGTCTGCCTGGCGTCAAGAGCGTCGACAATAAGTTGAAAGTGAAGGGGGAACAACCCGCCGAGTACTCGGATGCGTGGCTTATTACAAAAGTGAAAACCACTCTCCTTTTCCACCGCAACGTGAGCGCCATGACCGAAGTATCCGCCAAAAATGGCATTGTCATCCTGCAAGGCAAAGCTACGAGCCAAGCAGAAAAGAGCCTGACGACCGAATACGCCAAGGATATCGAGGGGGTCAATGACGTTAACAATAAGATGACCGTCTCAGGCACGCAAAAAGAGAACGCAACGCTGAGCGAAAAGATTGATGATGCCTCCATTACTGCCGAGGTGAAAATGGTGTTGCTGAGCCATCGCTCAACCAGCGCTGTTCAAACCAAGGTCGAGACTAAAAATGGTGTGGTCACCTTGCGTGGCAAGGCCAAGAACGCCGCCGAAATCGACTTGGTCACAAAATATGTCAATGACATAGATGGCGTGCACAGCGTAAAAAACAAGATGACCAGCGACTAGTCCAAATAGACTGTGAAAAGTCGAGTGCAGGTGCGTTTCCGCTGTAACCACACTCGGCGATTTCTGGTAACCCGAAAGAAAGGTGCATTGTTGTGGCACTGCTTATTCTATGGGTGCCGGGTCTGGTCACCAGTTATACGATGGGCGGGCTGAGCCATATACTGCTGGTGATTGTGATTATCATGATTCTTGTCAATGCCATACAAGGGCGGAGCCAATAAAGCTGATAGGCACGTTAGTTTACAAAAGTTAAATCATTGCTGCACGGAGGAACGATATGCTAGGAACAATTTTGATCGTTGTATTGATTCTGACTGAAGTTTTCAGGGCAATCGCATTAAAATCATAAGGATCATTTGTAACGAAAATGATTATTTTGTTAATTCCATATTTGCTTTGGTGAAGTCGAAGTTGGTGTGATTCTAGTTAAAAAAATCATCCAATAAAATACAATTTTATATTATAAATCAGTATCTTATAATGTATTTTGTGGTACTATTATAGCATGAAAAAACCTACCATTCCAACCACTTCCATCATCTCACATTTCTCATCTATTGCAGACCCTCGCATTGAAAGGCAGAAACGACACAAGCTCAAAGACATCTTTTTTATTACGCTTTGTGCATCGATTTGCGGAGCAGACAGCTGGGTTGCCATCGAAACGTTTGGCAAAGCAAAAGAAGAGTGGTTTACAAAGCTTCTGTCATTGCAAAATGGCATCCCTTCGCATGATACATTCGGTAATGTCTTTGCATTGATTGACACAGATGAGTTTTGCCAGTGTTTTAGCCGTTGGGTAGATGATTTACGACAGATTAGCAAACTCGATATCATCAGCATTGATGGCAAATGCTTGCGTCGTAGTTTGGATGCAAGTTCTAACAAAGCCGCCATATTTATGGTCAGCGCATGGTCATCTAGCAATCAGCTGGTGTTAGGACAACAGCGTGTAGATGATAAATCAAATGAAATTACTGCAATACCAAAGTTGTTGCTACAGCTGGATATCGCAGGCTCTGTGATCACCTTGGATGCCATGGGCTGCCAAACCAAAGTTGCTGAAAATATTATCAATCGCAAAGCAGATTACATATTAAGTCTTAAAGGAAACCAGGGCACTTTGCATGATGATGTGAAATGTTTCTTTGAGTCGGCACAAACCTCTCCACCTGTTGGTTTTAAAAGTATTGATGGAGGCCATGGTCGTATCGAACAACGTACTATCCGCGCTTCAAGTGACATTGCATGGCTCAAAGAACGCCACCCTCACTGGTGCGGTCTTCGTAGTATTGTGGCTGTGACAGCACAACGTGAATGTAGCATTGGTAATACAAGCGAAGAAACGCGTTATTTTATAAGCAGCTTAGATGCAACTGATCCCTCGCGGCTTGGTCATGTCGTTCGGGCACACTGGGGCATTGAAAATAATCTACACTGGGTGCTGGATTATGCTTTTGATGAAGATTCCAACCGTGCTCGAAAAGGAAATAGCGCGGCAAACATGGCAGTGGTTCGGCATATTGCATTGAATCTAATCAAAGCCGACACATCATCCAAAATAGGTGTTAAGAATCGAAGGCTAAAAGCTGGATGGGATAATGATTATTTGGAAAAGCTGCTAATCGGAAAATAACCTTTTTTAATGCGATTGCCCTGCGTGTTTCATAACCCTGCCGACCCATTCCTCGACAAGCTTTGGAATAAACACAAGCGGCCCGTCGAAATCTTCCAAATCCTTTGTCCCATCGCTGTATTCAACAGAGGCTTTTATCCCGGCCTGCGGTAAGGAATCCCTTGGGTGTTTTGAGAAAAGCAGTTCACCAAAACCTGATGGTTTCAAGACCTTCCCCTTTTCTACCAATAACCCCTGCCGTTTGAGCCTGCGGTGAAACTCAGCAGAAGGAACATCATCACGCAGCCCAAGCTTGAGGCGATATGCTTGCAATGCCTTGTCCTCGAGATCGGTTAAGTTGACACCAGCAGGCGATTGTTCGAGTTCGGATAACTGAACCGGCTCCCTCTCTTTTTCCGCTTCCTCTGCGCGAATAAGCGCTTGCGCCAGAAACGCCTTATTCTCCTTGCGGATAGCATCCTGCAAGTCGGCATCAAACATATGAACCTTGATGCCGTGGTCCTGCAAATACTTGATGCCTTTTCGATCCACCGTCGGATCAGGGTCTTCAATGCCTACGTAAACCTCTTTGATACGGGCAAGTACGATGCGCTCCGCACACCCGAGCTTTGGATGGTTGCGCGCGCCAGGAGCGCATGGCTCCAAAGTTGCAAACAGGATCGATCCATCAAGCTTTTCGGAACGGTGTTTACGCTCCAGCAAAGTAAACTCCGCATGATCGCCATAGCGAATTTCACCCCGGCATGCCGTTTCAATCGAGCCATCGGCCTTGTATAGAACCGCGCCAACTTTAGGACTGGCCTTATCATCCCTCCTCGGCTCAATCAGGGACTCCCGCATAACTTCGACTGCTTTCTCCATAAGAGAACGAGGATTGAATGATGGTTTCTTTGCCATGCCTCAGACTTCCTTTTCACTCATCATTTCTTTTTCCCTGCTTTCTGAGCCAGTGCGCTGGCGGCGGCTGACTTGGAGGCCTTGCTTGTCCGCCCACCGCTCAGGGTTTTGGATGCGGCGGTTGCTGCCTTTGCGGAGGTCTGTTTCTTCGGAGCCTTGGTTTGCGAAAGCGCACTGGCAGCCGCCGTCTTCGACTTCGCGCCCGTTGCCTTGCTGGTCAGCGTTTTCGACGCCTTGCTCGCAACCCTGGGGCTGGTGACTTTCTTGTTTGCCATGCTTTACCTCCTCTCTTCCTGTTGCACCGGAATCACCAACCAATGTATCCGGCAAACCACGGAATAAACTCTAAAATGACTCTAACTGAGCCAAGAAGGGTCGCTAACGCGATGATGCCGATAAACACCATAAGCATTGGTGCAATCACCCGATGGTTCCGAAACCATTTAATCCATTTGTAGACACGTGCATCACCTGATGTTTTAGCAATATCAGACGAAACCCAACTGCCAACAACATACCCCAGCGCAATAATTCCGGCAGCCCAAAGTGCAGTGTTATTACTCATCTAGAGAGCTATCCTCAGAAAATAGAGGCAGGATATTTTTCTCCGCCTCTTTCCACGTTGTGGCCTCGGAGAGCCTTGCCGTACTCCAGCGATATTTCGTCGCCCCATGTTGAGGAGCGCCACTTACCCGCCATAACCCAGCCCCGCCAGATTCTTTTTGATCTCCGCTTCCAGCCGCTCGCTTTCGCCCAAGGCATTACGCATGATCCAACCTCCCCAACAGTTCCAGCGCCCCTTTCTCAAATCGCGAAAAGGCGAACATCTTTTTGCCCAGATCCTTCAGCGATGCGCCGAGGTGGTAGAGCGTTTCGTTGTCGATGATCAGGAAGCGATCATGTGCCTGCCTGAAGGTTTTAATCGCAATCGGCGGGTATTGCGCGTGGTGTTTTTCCAGATCGAGTTTGAGCTGTGCGCCAAGGGATTGGGTGTAGATTGTTGCGCTGCATCCATGATTGCGCTTGCTCAGAAGCAGCAGCGTGCTCTCATCCACGTAGTTGTCGATCTGTACGATGTTCGCTTTGGCTGATTTGATCAGGTCGGCGGCAAAGACATAGGCATCAAACACCTGACCATCAAAAAAGATGCCCTGCGCCGGTTTGAGCTCTTTCGCCTCAATGGCATCGAACACCGCGTCGAGCCGGGTATCGGTGATGCGTTGCCGCTGCTCCACAGCATCGATCCGCTGAAAGATGGCGGCGTTATCAGCAATCCAGCGGCGCATGTGAACAAAAGCGCGAATGATTTCGACACTCATGCCTACAGCAATTCCACTCCGCAATACCGAAGCAAGCATGGAAACACCGGCTTCGGTAAACGCATAAGGAGGCCGCCTCAAGCCCATTCTGTCGCCATTGGAGGTCACAATTTGTGACTTCCAATTTTCGAACTCGCTTTTACTTAGTTGGAACATGAAGTCTTCAGGAAATCGATCAGCATTGCGTTTGACCGCCTGATTCAACGCCTTGGTCTCCACCTGATAAAGCTCCGCCAGATCGCGGTCGAGCATCACCTGCTGGCCGCGAATAGTGAAAATCCGACTGCGGATCATGGCCGGATCAATGCACTGTAATTCTCCGTTCATTGGAGTTGCACCATCAACCGGTCACAACTTGTGACCAGCCGGGTCGTCTTTCGGTTGGTATCGCAAAATGAGATAGCCACATTGGTTCCGCCTGAGGTCGCAAATTTCGACTTCAAAGTATGCAATGCCTCAGACATCGAAGCCAATCCCCGCCAGATTCTTTCTGATCTCTCCTTCCAGCCGGTCGCTTTCGGCAAATTGTTCGCTTAGCTGACTGTGAGCCGCTGCATCTTGTCGGCGAAGGGTTCGCCGTCCTCCTCTTGGGCGGCGGCGCCCACATAGCGGCCGGGGGTGAGCACGAAGTCGTGCTTCTGAATCTCGGCGAGTTCAGCGGATTTGCAGAAGCCGGGGATGTCTTCATAAATCCCCCCTAGCCCCCCTTTACTAAAGGGGGGGGGGGAACTGTCGACTCTTCACCTCCCCCTTTAGCAAAGGGGGATTGAGGGGGATTTGACTGCCAGTTGTGGAAGGTGTGCGTCACCCTGTCCAGATCTTCCTGCGTAAAGTCACGCAGCACGCGGTCTTTCATGTAGCCTAGGTTGCGGGCATCGATGAACAGCACCTCACCGCTACGGTCGCGCAGGTTTCTGCCGCTGGCGTGGGTGCGCGCCCTTTTGTTTTTGGTGAGGAACCAGATGCAGGCGGGAATCTGGGTGTTGGTGAAGAGCTGGCCGGGCAGTGCGACCATGCATTCCACCAGATCATGCTCGATCAGCGCTTTGCGAATCTCGCCTTCGCCGCTGGTATTGGAGCTCATCGAACCGTTGGCGAGCAACAGGCCCATGCTGCCGTTGGGGGCGAGGTGGTAGAGCATGTGCTGCATCCAGGCGAAGTTGGCATTGCCGGATGGCGGCTTGCCGTAGACCCAGCGCGGGTCGTGATCATCGACGCCTGTATCCCACTCCTTCATGTTGAATGGCGGATTGGCCATGACAAAATCGGCGCGCAGGTCGGGATGCTGATCGTGGGTATAGGTGCTGGCGGGCTCCTTGCCGAAATTGAAATCGATACCGCGAATCACCATATTCATCGCCGCCAGTTGCCAGGTGGTGTGGTTGGCCTCCTGCCCGTAGATGGAGACATCGCCGATGCGGCCCTGATGATTGCGAATAAAATGCTCGGACTGCACAAAGAACCCACCGGAGCCCATGGCCGGGTCGTACACCCGCCCCTTGAACGGCTCCAACATCTGTACGATCAGGCTGACAATCGATTTCGGGGTGTAGAACTGGCCGCCCTTCTTGCCTTCGGCTAGCGCGAACTGGCCGAGGAAATACTCATATACATGGCCGAGGATATCCTTGGCATCAAGGGAAGCGTGAGTAAATGGAATCGTGGCGATCAGGTCGATCAATTCGCCGAGCTTGGACTGATCAATTTGCAGCTGGGTGTAGCGCTTGTTGAGCACCCCCTTGAGCTTGGGATTATCGTGCTCAATGGCTTCCAGCGCATGGTCGACCAGCTGGCCAACTGAGCGGATTTTCTTGCTACTACCTTCGAAAACTTCGAGCTCGCCAGTGATCACTACCTTGTTGTTATTTTGAAGGAACTGCCAACGGCTGGTAGCTGGAACCCAAAATACATTGACCTCGGCGTAGTAGTCGCGTTCTTCCAGCTCTTCCTCAACACCAAATTCATAATCTTCAGGATCAAGATAGTAGTCATGATTCTCATCGAGCAATTGTTTCTTTAACTGTTCGCGACGCAGATCAAAAGCATCAGAGACATACTTGAGAAATACCAGCCCCAGCACCACATGCTTGTATTGCGAGGCATCGAGCGATGGCAGCAACTTGTTGGCGGCCGTCCAGAGTTTTTTCTCTAATTCATATAAAAACTGCTGCTCTTCCTGTTCCACAAAAACCCCTCTCCCCAAAAAATGACAAGCCAGAGCTTAAAGCAACTCAGGAACGATGGAAATGATCAAAAGTCCTGATTTTTAGCTGATTTGTTTGGGAACAGGTAAATTCAGTCCGGTGGAATTCTGCATCAACAGGCGTTTGATGACGCCGGCATTGCCGAGGGTTTTCATGCCGATGCCGCGCAGGCGATTGAGGCCGGGGATAGGTGTGGTGAAAATACGGTGGAAACTTTCCATCGAACCCATCACCGACAACACATCCGGCAAGCGCTGCTTCATGTAGCGGTTGAGCACATCCAGCTCGCCCCAGTCTTCTTCATATTTCTTCGCATCAACGATTTCCTGCGCCAGCACCATCGCATCGCGCAGCCCGAGATTCACACCCAGTCCGGCCAGCGGATGAATGGTATGTGCCGCATCGCCGATCAGGGCCAGTCTTGGCCGCACCAGATGCATGGCCAGTCGCGCCTTCAGCGGAAAGGCAGCTCGCCTGCCAACTTCTTCGATGCAACCGAGCACGGGGCCGAAAGTCATGTTCAGATCTCCGAGGAATCCGGCATCGTCCAGCGCCATCAGGCGGTCGGCCTCATCGTTAAACTGACTCCACACAATTGAGCAAAGCCCGTCGGTCATCGGCAACATTGCCAATGGGCCGCTATCGGTGAAGCGCTGATAAGCCACAGCACGATGCGGCATACGCGGACGCACCGTCGCCACGATACCTTTCTGCGTGTAATCGCGGGTATAAATACCAATGTCCGCCTGCTCGCGCACCCATGAGTTGGCCCCGTCCGCGCCAACCAGCAACGGCGCTTCAAAAATATTGCCATCATCCAGATGCACGCGCACACAGGCGTCTTCATGCGTCACCGACAGCACCGAGGCAGGCGAAATCACTTCGATATGATCGTAAGCCAGAATGGTTTTGCGCAGGGCTGCGACCAGTTTGGAGTTTTCCACCAGATAACCCAATGCTTCCGCCTCGATTTCCAGCCCGTCAAAACTGATACCACCGGGATTCTGACCGTCCCAGATGGTCATGCGCTGCATCGCCTGGGCATCGGCTGCCAGATGTTTCCAGGCACCGAGGCCTTCGAGGATACGCTGATTACCCAGCACAATCGCCGATACGCGGCAGTCCTTGCCAAGCGATTCAAACAACGGCGCATCGCCGCGCTCAATCACCACGATGTGCAGGCCGGAATCTTTCAGGGCACAGGCGAAGGCCAGTCCGACCATGCCACCGCCGACGACAATGACATCCACCGGTGAGCCGTGCATCACCGGCCCCGAAGAAGTTTTAGCGCGTTTTGGCATGTGTTTACTCCCTTGCCTGCAAATCAGGCAACTTCAGATGTTGCAACTGCGCCAGTCCCGATGCGTGCAGCAGCAGAGGATTACGCAGCATAGGTAATTGCTGCATGGCTTCCATCGCCCTTGCCCGCAGCCAGCGTGATGGCATCAGCGTATGGGTGAAACTCTCCAGCGTCGTTTCGGTAAATCCGGCCACCGCCAATACATCGGCGCGGCGTCCTTCGGCATAGCTCTGCATCAGAATTTGTGACCCGGCATCGTTTTTCGCCAGCTCGCAATTCAATACTTCAGCCAGCACCAGCACATCTCGAAAACCAAGATTCATGCCCTGCCCTGCCACCGGATGCATAGTGTGCGCAGCATTACCGACCAGTGCGATACGTCCTTTGGCATACGCTGCGGCAACATTCAACTCCAGCGGAAATACCGCCCGTTTGCCGATAGACTGCATACGTCCCAGACGCGCCAGCGTTTCAGCGCCAGCGGCTCGTTCAAGTTTCTTCAAAAATGCGATTTGCGGCAGATTCAGCAAACGCATGACCTGCGCCGGCTCCACCGCCCAGACGATAGAGCAGCGACCATCGGCCAGGGGCAAAAAGGCCAGCGGCCCGGACGACTGAAAACATTCGTAGGCCACATTCTGATGGCCACGCTCGCATGCCACCGAAGCAACCAGACCAAAGCGATTCTGATCCCAGCCATGGGTGCTGATTTTCGCCAGTCTGCGAATAAATGAGTGGGTACCATCCGCACCGACGAGCAAGCGCGTTTGTATGCTGCTTGTTTTGCCGTCGATACTCAGATTCAGTGTTACCGTATCAGCGGATTCATTAATCGACTGCAAACTCGCCGGGCACAGCCATGCGATATCGGTGGCTTGAATGCGCTGATGCAGCGGCTCGACCACCTGCACAATTTCCAGCACATAACCCAGCGCATCGATGGGCTTTTGCAGATGATCGGTGGTATTGGCGGCATTCATGCTGACCGAACCGGCATTACCGGACTCAAACACATCGATATGCTCAATTCGGCCCACGCCACTGGCTTCCACCTGATCCCACACACCCAGCGCGTGCAGATGACAACGTGAGCCGTAGGAAAGCGCCACCACGCGCTCCGGATCACTCGTGCCATAGACTGGCGTACGCGCTTCGATCAGACAGACGCGTAAACCCTGATGGTGCAGTTGCAATGCCAGCGCGCTGCCCACAGCTCCGGCACCGACAATGGTGACATCGAAGATTTCCTGATTCGTATCCATGGCCCCTCACCGTATTCCGACAAAAAATCCGAGCTGATACTCTTGGGCGTTCGCCCTAAATTATCAAGCGCTACGCCCCGCTTCATGGCTTATCATTTCAACGCTTGACAGCGAGGCCTCAGATGACAATCCTTCGCGCCACTTTTACCAGTAGTTATAAGCAACTCATGCCGGGGTGGCGGAACTGGTAGACGCGCTGGATTCAAAATCCAGTGTCCTTGCGGACGTGCCGGTTCGATTCCGGCCCTCGGTACCATCAACACAAAAAAGCGTGGCTCAATGCCACGCTTTTTTTTATGCGCAACAGCTCCAAACAAACCCATGATTGAGCAAACTCAACAAATAACTTCGTGTCACGTTTTCAAGTGCGATAGCCAACACAAATCAACATGCATTATGCACTATCGGTGCCTGAGTCCCCCCGTATATGCCTCTCCTTCGTTGAATGCCGCATGTTCAGCACACGATGGTTGCGATGGTTGTAACTCAGACGCTTCTGCTGAACGGTAATTTCATGCACTAAAGTGCCGAAGGGAATCTGCTGATTCACGGAGTTGACCCACAGTGCGACCACTGTCCGGCCCATGGCGTAGCCATTGAGATAACTGGCAATTCATACTTAAAAAAGACCCCGTGCTCCACCGCTCAAAGTAAACATATCGGCAATCTTTTGAAATGTACCGTCGGATAGCTAGTCTGCGCCCATGTCAAATAATCGTATATCTTCCCTCCAGCAACAACTCCAACAACGCATTCTGCTTCTCGATGGTGCCATGGGCACGATGATTCAGGGCTACAAGCTCGCTGAAGCCGACTATCGCGGCGAGCGCTTTGCCGACTGGCCGAGTGAGCTTAAGGGTAACAACGATCTGCTGAATCTGACCCAGCCGCACATCATCAGGGCGATTCATGCGGAATATCTGGAGGCCGGTTCCGACATTCTGGAAACCAACACTTTTAATGCCAATGCCGCTTCAATGGCCGATTATGGCATGGAAGAGCTGGTGTATGAGCTGAATGTGGCCGGTGCCAGACTGGCACGCGAAGCCTGCGATGCTGTCAGCACACCCGAGAAGCCGCGCTTTGTCGCCGGTGTGGTCGGGCCAACCTCGCGCACAGCTTCAATTTCGCCGGATGTGAACGATCCCGGCTACCGCAATATCACCTTCATGGATCTGGTGGAGACCTACAAGATCGCCACCAAAGGTCTGATGGATGGTGGTGCTGACATCATCCTGATTGAGACGATTTTCGATGTACTCAACGCCAAAGCGGCGGTGTATGCCATCAAAGAGGTATTTGAAGAAACCGGCACTGAGTTGCCGATCATGATTTCCGGCACTATCACCGACGCATCCGGCCGTACTCTTTCCGGTCAGACTGCACAGGCATTCTACAATTCACTGGCGCATGCCGATCCGATTTCCATTGGCTTTAACTGTGCCCTCGGTGCGGGTGAGTTGAGACAATATATCGAAGAGTTATCCGGCTCTTCCACCTGCTTTATCAACGCCCATCCCAATGCCGGTTTGCCCAATGCCATGGGCGGTTATGATGAGACACCGGAAGAGATGGCGGCTGAAATCGGTGAATGGGCGCGTTCAGGTTTTTTAAACATTATCGGTGGCTGCTGCGGTACAGGGCCAGCGCACATCAAAGCGATGGCCAAAGAAGTCGAAGGCGTTGCCCCGCGCCAGATTCCCGAGCTGCCGGTACAGTGTCGCCTGTCCGGGCTTGAGCCATTGAATATTTCAGCGGACTCGTTATTTGTGAATGTCGGTGAGCGCGCCAATGTCACCGGTTCCGCCATCTTCAAGCGGCTGGTGATGCAGGGTGAATACGACACCGCCCTGAACATCTGCCGTGAACAGGTGGAAAACGGCGCCCAGATCATCGATGTGAATATGGATGAGGCGATGCTCGATGGCGTCGCTGCCATGCGCACCTTCCTCAATCTGATTGCTTCGGAGCCGGATATTTCCAAAGTGCCGGTGATGGTAGACAGCTCCAAGTGGGAGATTATTGAAGCAGGTCTGCAATGCATTCAGGGCAAGGGCGTAGTCAACTCGATTTCACTCAAAGAAGGCGAGGAAAATTTCATTCGTCAGGCCAAACTGATTCGCAAATATGGCGCGGCCGCCGTGGTCATGGCCTTTGATGAAGATGGTCAGGCCGATACCTACAAACGCAAAGTCGAGATTTGCCAGCGCTCCTACAAGGTGCTCACCGAAACCTGCGGATTCCCGCCGGAAGACATTATTTTCGACCCGAACATCTTTGCCATTGCCACCGGCATTGAAGAGCACAACAACTACGCCGTCGATTTCATTGAAGCGACGGGCTGGATTAAGCAAAATCTACCGCATGCGATGATTTCCGGTGGTGTGTCGAATGTATCGTTCTCCTTCCGGGGGAACAATCCGGTGCGCGAAGCGATTCATTCAGTGTTCCTCTATTACGCCATCAAGCAGGGCATGGACATGGGCATTGTCAATGCCGGTATGCTCGAAGTGTATGAAGATATCCCAACCGAATTGCGCGATGCCGTGGAAGCGGTTGTGTTAAACAAAAATAACAATGCTACCGATCATTTATTAGCCATTGCCGAGAACTATCGCGGTGATGGCACAGTTGCCAAAAAAGCCGATGATGAATGGCGCAGCCTGCCTGTCGCCAAGCGCCTGGAACATGCGCTGGTGAAAGGTATTGATGCCTATGTTGATGCCGACACCGAAGAGGCGCGTCAGACTTTCAATGCCCCGATTGAAGTGATTGAAGGCCCGCTGATGGATGGTATGAATGTCGTCGGCGATCTGTTCGGTGATGGTAAAATGTTCCTGCCGCAGGTGGTGAAATCCGCCCGCGTGATGAAAAAAGCCGTGGCTTATCTGATGCCATATATCGAAGCTGAAAAAGCTGATGGTGTGTCATCCTCCAACGGTAAAGTGCTGATGGCGACGGTGAAAGGCGACGTGCACGACATCGGCAAAAACATCGTCGGCGTAGTACTGCAATGCAACAACTTTGAAGTGATTGATCTGGGCGTGATGGTGCCGGCGCAGAAGATTCTCGATGAAGCGGTTAAACACAACGTCGATATCATCGGCCTGTCCGGTCTGATTACGCCATCGCTGGATGAAATGGTGCATATCGCCAAAGAGATGAAACGACTGGGCTTCACCATTCCGGTGATGCTGGGCGGCGCGACCACCTCCAAAGCGCACACCGCAGTGAAAATTATGCATGAATACGATGAGCCGGTAATCTGGGTGAAAGATGCCTCGCGCGCCGTTGGCGTGGCACAGAACCTGATTTCCAAGGCCTATCGGGCTGACTTTGTCGCCAAAACGCGGACAGAATACGAAGGTGTGCGTGATCGTTATCTGGGCAGACAGCAGCAGACTCAGTGGTTAACGCTGGCAGCGGCGCGTGCCAATCGCACAGAGCTGAACGCAGCAAACATCGCATCTGCGCCGCAATCGCCGGGCGTGCAAAGTCTGGATAACATCTCCATTGCCGCCATCCGTGAGTACATCGACTGGACACCGTTCTTCTCGGCATGGGAACTCAATGGTGCTTATCCGCGTATCCTCAATGATCCGCACAAGGGCAAGGAAGCGCAGAAGCTGTTCGAAGAAGCGCAAGTCTGGCTGGATAAAATCATTGCGGAAAACTGGTTCACCGCCAAAGCCACTTTTGGCCTGTTCCCGGCGGCGTCTACCGATGATGATAGTGTGATTGTATTCGCGGATGAATCACGCACCGACGAAGCCGCACGCTTCCACTTCCTGCGCCAGCAGCAGGATAAGAAAGACAGCCGTGCCAATCTGTGTCTGTCCGACTTTGTTGCAAAAACGGACGATCACATCGGTGCCTTCGCCGTTGGCATCTTCGGTGCCGAAGAAAAAGCCAAGGCTTTTGAAGCCGACAACGATGATTACGCCGCCATCATGGTTAAAGTACTGGCCGACCGTCTGGCTGAAGCGCTGGCAGAAATGCTGCACAAAGATGTGCGCACCAGGCATTGGGCTTATGCCGCTGATGAAGGGCTTTCCAACGAAGAGATCATCAAAGAAAAATATCAGGGCATCCGCCCGGCCGCCGGCTACCCCGCCTGCCCGGAACACAGCGAAAAAGGCACGCTCTGGCAACTGCTGGATGTGCAGAACAACATCGGCATGAGTCTCACCGAGTCCTTTGCCATGCTGCCCACAGCCGCCGTTTCCGGTCTGTATTTCGCCAATCCCGAAGCGCACTACTTCACTGTCGGCAACATTAATAAAGATCAGGTGGAAGATTATGCCAAACGCAAAGGTATGAGCATGGAAGATGCTGAGAAGTGGCTGGCGCCGGTGCTCGGATATTAACCCGTACTGTTCATAAGTCGTTGCTGTGATTAATGCGGGGTAAATAGCATTGATTACATATGCACATCATCGCTCACGCTTTTTGTATGCCTTGTTTATTGCAATCACTGTTGCCCTGGGTCTGCTATCAAGAAGCAGTCTTGTATCGCTACCGGAGTTTCTGACAACTTATGCAGGCGATACGTTGTGGGCATTGATGGTATTCTGGATATTTTGTGTTCTATTCCATGGACAATCAACCAGGGCGATTGCCTCATATACCATTGTATTTTGCTTCATGATTGAAATTTCGCAGCTTTATCATGAGCCATGGATCGATGAACTCAGACACACCGGAATGATCGGCCTTATTATTGGCTATGTCTTCAAATTCAGTGATCTTATTTGTTATTCTACAGGCGTTCTCATTGGAATGGTTATTGACCATTTCATATCGAGGAGGCAATTCGAGAATTGAATATAAAAGCTGTGAAGTAGCAAAGTGTTACGACAACCATAATTGAGCATTCACCATTTATTTGCCGCATGATGCTTCGCTCTTGCGACCTACATATCCGTGAAAACATCTTACACAGGCCGGTCATGTTAACGCGTCAGCGTCGCGGCTGACGCTTTCATCAGTTCGATGTCTGAATAACTGAGCATTGATGGATCATAAATGCCACCGGTGAACTGGTCATAGCTGGTGCTGCCGGAAACCGCGATGGCCATCAGGTTTACATTGTAAGTCGTGCCATTGGCTAGAACAGGCGCAACACCGGCTGGCAGATCAGGCAAACTAAACGTCGATAGCGTCGGCGGAAGCGTGATATTCCATAGCGTACGATTGCCGGCTGCCTGCTCTTTTATCTTGAGCTGATGCGCACTAAATGTGCCTTGTGCAGGCTGGAATTGAATCGATGCACTGCCCACAGCTTGCATGTTTTGACTCAGGATTGTGGGAAAGCCGGTGAAGGTTGATGTCAGTGTAATATTGCTGAAAAAGGCCGTCTTTTTACTTAACAAAGCCCAGAAAAAGTTGCCTGCCAGATCGATATTCGTAGCCATAGTCCACATCGGAGATGCTGCCGGGAACGGGTTATAAGCAGAAACGGGATTGCCCAATACCGTGCTGACTCCGATGATATTTAAAGGCGTGGGTGCGCTGGCGGCATACGCCGTTGCCGTAACACCCGCCGGTGGTGTGACATTGCTGATAGTCAGCTGGTTGCTGCTGATTTGAGGCAATACGCTGAATACAATATTCTGAACGAGATTACCATTGCCCTGCGTTACAGTGTTCACGCTATAGGTGGTTGCCTGACGCAATTGGATGCCATTGATGACGGTGTTGGCAGTATTTTTCTCCAAAGCCCAGAGATTGAAATTTCCGCTTGCGCCAGACGGCATCCCATCGACCTGAATCGAGCAGGTATAACTGCCCAGCACAGTCGTTGTACAGTTCTGCGAAAAGAGGTCTCCCGTCGCAGGGTCTTCGAGCAGCAGAACCAGCGTATTTCCAGTACCCATATTGGTCGTGGTTCCGCTGTATTCAACAAAGCTGACCTCGTTTTTACTGAGTGTCCACGCCACCTGAGTGGCACTGGTGCGATAGATGCTTTCCCATTGAAAGCCTGACGCAGCCGATGGGAAGATATGAATATCATGTGCTCCGGAACTCAAACCACTAACGGCTGCCTTGCCAGCTGCATCTGTGACCATGGTTGTCCCCGACTGATCGATGCGAACCGTGATGCCGGGAGCCGGGGCGCCGGCACGATCCGTCAAAGTGATACTGATGGTTTTTGTCGCAGAATTAGCGGTTTTGTTATTGGAGCAGGCATTGAGGCTTCCGATGGCAAAAACCAGACAACACAGCGGAAGTATTTTCAACATTGCCATATTGCGCCGACTCACACACTGCTCAGAGGAAAAAACCTGATTGGAACCATTATTCAAAACCATTCCTCCCTTCACAAATATGAATCAAACATAAGCGCTTTAGTATGGCGTAGCAATTCAATCCGTAAGCCGCATACCGCAGGCCGGATGACGCTTCGCTCTTCCGGCCTGCGTGCTGATCATAATCACGGCATTCCCACCAGCATCGCCCAACTTCTGCCAAACACTTCACCCGGTACTCCCAGTGCCTGCTTGAGCAGTACATCCCGATCCCATTGATTTTCCACATTGCTGAGTTGCCACATTTGTTTCACCGTTAAATTCAGCGGGAAATACCATGGTGAAACCAGCGGTGAAAATTGCAGTGGCCAGTCGGTGCCGTAGATCAGTTGCGCTTCAAGCCCCTCGACTTGCAGCGCCCGGTTCAGATAACCGAGTTTATTAATCTGAGTGAGGCTGGAAATATCGGCATACAGGTTGGGATATTGCTGCATCAGCGGCAGCAGCAGTTCAAAATTAGATACCCCGTCATTTTCTCCGGTGGTGGCGATATGCGCGGCAATCACTTTCACCCCGAGGCGGGCAGGCAATTCCAGCCTGCGCGGATCGGCGAATTCATTGCGGGCGGCGGTAAACGAATGCTCATCACCGGCGTGCGTCAGTAATGGCAGATTCAACGCCTTCATTTTCTCATAGAACGGAATCAGTGCCTCATCCGCCGGATCGATGTTCATGATCGACGGAATCCATTTTACCAGCACCGCGCCATCGCGTTTAACTCGCTCCAACCGTTGTAAAGCATCGTCCCGATACGGATTAATGCTGGCGCCAAAGTAGAGATGCGGATGTGTTCTTGCCTGTTCGGCGACATAGGCATTGGGCACATACAGCATCGTGGCATCGCGATCCAGCTCACCATTGTCCACCACACCATCCAGCGCCAGCAACACAGCCGCAGAGACATGCTCCGAGTCCGCCAGTTGCGCTTCCAGCCTGTCGGCAATCACCTGATCGCCATCTTCCTGCAATTCTTCGATGGAGGTTCCCATGGCCCGGATATAAATCGGAAAGCGGTAATTGTTGCGTAGACTGTCGGAGACAAAACAACCGTTGTCCTCGCTCAGACAGGCAATATGACAATGCATATCGAGGATCGGGCTATCGGGCAGAGCTTCGGGTTCCCGCACCGGGCCGCTGAATATCAGCAGCCGCAATCCAGCCAACATAATAGCCAAAACCATCAGCCATTTGACGAGTCGCCATAGTTTACGAACGAACATAGTGCCCCATCAATAGACCCTGTTGTTCTGATACTTTACGCATATCCAACTCTCCCCATTTAAAGAATCTCGCCGCAAGTTGCAGAGAATGACTGAATCATCAGGCGATGGCATCCACCACATGGATGATAGACATGATTTATTTTATGTCAGATGTCTTTTTGCTGACCCACGATAGCTCTATCGGATAGCCATGAAGGAAGCACTACATCAGAAAACACTGCACTTTGTTCGCAATAACCGTGCTTTTTTAATCGCAAAGTTTAAACCGCTTGAGCGGCTGTGCGGGACTTCAGGGCTTTCCATGGGAAGAAATAAACCAGACAAACCACCGCATACACAATAAATGAATCGATATGTATAAAGTCGGCAAAAGCAAAAAAGAAAATCAGCATATGCATACGAATCACGTTGATATACGGTTGACCAAACGCACCTGCCGCAAGCTTTTTTATCCCGCCACTTTTCATCGCTTGTTTTCCCTGCCCCACATGCATGGGTGAAGTATGAACCGCCTGCCAGGCATCGATGAATCCTTTAAACACATGATGGCGTTCAGCCACCAATATCGGAATGACAACCAGACCGTAAAGCGGAAACAATTGCGTCAGCGCGATTTCCCACAGAGCAAAGGGATTCATAAAGGCGGCGGAAAATGAGCGTGGATCAAGAACGTCCAGAGGAAAGAATTCCGCCAGAAATGTGGCGTGAGCCGCATGGAATGCGCCAAAATGCACAGCAAAAAAACCGAGCAGAAACAGGGCAAACGGTAATCCTATGAGCGGGGCAATCATGCGGTATTGTGGTGGAAATTCCGGATGGCGGGTCACTTGACTGCCGACATATGCAGCACCGGCGATGCTGGATATAATCGTGACATATCCAATACTCAGGGAACTCAACCACAAGCCCCATACCAGATCGGTGACACTCCATTGCAGAAGCCATGCCGCCGCCATGGTGATGCAAAAAGCCAATATGTCGTAAATAAAACTTTTATCCTGCATGGCACAATCCGACCCCGAAGCCGGAAGAAGGTCAATACCAGAAGCCTGAACTTATGAACCGGAATAGCTAAATAAAATCGTTCTTTTCTTCTGCCAGCGGATGCCAATAGGATGGAAGTACGTCATCGTTTATTCTGCTGAGCAGTGAAAATGCCATACCCCAGAAAAGCTGGGTAAACAACACTCCCGCAAGTAATTGATCGATTGCAATGCCGATGGCGCATGCGATCACGCCACTGCCAAATAACAGGACCACACTCAATTTCTGTTTTCTCGTCGAATTCATGACTGTTCACCTCCTGATTCACATACTGCAAAGAAAAATGTTAACAAAACTGACAAAGTCAAAAAAATGTGCATCAGAGCATTCAGCATTGCGTAACCTTCATCTTTGAGGTTTGCCTATACTGCCCGAGAAACGATTCAATCTGGTTGCTCGTAAAATCAGTTGTTTCGAGCACCATCTGGTTACCGTTGTTGATGCGGATGTGCAGTCGGACAGGTCCACAACCCGATGCTTTGGTACGAATATTGAACGATGTGATGTCGTCATATTCGTAGGTGCGGACGCCGCCAAGCACGACGGTTTCCCGAATCTCCGATGATATTTCGACACGCTCCCGCAAATTAAGAATCACCACCAAATGCACATACATGACCACCATAACCAGCGCTAAAAAAGCGATCAATGGCACCAGCCCAACACGATTAAGTGATTCCACCATGATGATGACTTCAAAGGACGCAAGCCAAATCAGTCCGGCGAGAAGAAGGATAAACAGCATCAGATAAAGCTGAGCATACCCCTGATTCTCAAACACCATGATTTCCGGATATTCATCGTTCATACTTTCCCGTCCCAAGCTTTACGTGCTGCTAAAACTTATATCGTTCGAATCACGCCAGCTTTTCGTGATGGCGTGACTCTTATAATTGCGCAAGCTCTGCACATCCCCCAAATGAGGGGGAATGCTTCGGATTGAACGAGTACTATTGCTTGATGCAAAGCTCTGCACATCCCCCAAATGAGGGGGAATGCTTCGATACACGTGGTTACGATTGAGTCATATGAAAAAATTCAGGAGCCTGCCTGAAGTCGATTCATAGCCATAAACACAGTACTATTGTCCCACGGCAAATTTGTTCTAGGCCACTCTGCAACTATTTTTGGTCATTTTGAGTATGTCGAGCAATTGCCGTGTGTTCAAAAGTAATTGGCGCATTTTTTCCGCAATGTTCTTTACGCCTCGTGATTTGAGTAGGCCGACAGCGAAACGTCGCAGTCGAGTCATGTTTTCCGGCCCGTTTCCTGTTCTGATCCGGCTTCGGT
>Ga0210033_1001580_pt1 | contig 20659 bp, 18 predicted proteins | sample CryGeymeta201501_FD_185465 | JGI IMG/M metagenome (GOLD analysis project Ga0210033, IMG submission 185465) | Groundwater microbial communities from Crystal Geyser aquifers in Utah, USA - Crystal Geyser metaG 2015-01 (SPAdes) (version 2) | ecosystem: Environmental > Aquatic > Deep subsurface >... | reverse complement strand
ACCGAGAATTGCTGAATACCGTAGGGGCGAATCCGTGTATTCGCCCCAATACCGGCGATCATGTAACAAGGGGCGAAAACATAACGGGCGAAAACACGGTTTCGCCCCTACAGGGTTTGGGGAAATACATTTCATGGTTCAAACGAATGTCCACCAATGAATATATCCGCGGCGTAAAACAACGCGGTTGGCCCCCGTTTCCCGGCAAATTATGGCAACGCAATTATTACGACCACATCATTCGTAACGAATCCGAATTGGAACGCATCCGGGAATACATTGTGAACAATCCGTTGAAATGGGAATCAGACCGGGAAAATCGGAATATACGGGTACGGCATGCCATGCCCCAACAGGATGAACCATGGCGAATATAACCGAAACACCTTCTGGAAGGCCGCCTGCGGACGGTGCTTCAGGATATAAATCCCCGTATCCCGCCAAGTGCGATTGAAGATGCTGTAAGAAAAATCATCCTGACGGAAATAACCAGTATCATCAAGGATGTCAGGAGACCTGATGTTCCAATAATCTACTAAAAGATACCAAATTAGTAGTTGCGCTGAATCTACTAATCTGGTATTTATTAGTACATTTTTAGGACACATGATGAAGAAACCACTTTTACCACCACAAATTCCGGATATTATTCGGAAGCTGGAAGCGCAAAACAGACTCGAAGAAATATTCGAACTGGCTCGCCTCCAGCCATTTACCGGCGATTACCTGCATTGGGACAGGCTTTATCATTTGCGCCCGCCGGATGGATTCACCGTTGAGGAGTGGTGGCTCGTTATCAAATTGCAGCGTAGAGGTTTTCTCAGGCAGATACCATTTAAGGATAAGCAGGGGCGCTCGTTTCAATTTCTATTGCCGGACGTCGTGCAGGAGCAGTTGCATCACATTGATATGGGAGCGGGCGGCACAATAGGCATCCCTGAGCCTATTGTCAATCCACAGACACGTGACCAGTATTACATAAAATCCTTGATTCAGGAGGCCGTCACATCCAGTCAACTGGAGGGCGCTGCGACAACGCGGAAGATCGCCAAAGAAATGATTCAGACAGGGCGAAAACCACGGGATCGAAGCGAACAGATGATACTGAACAACTATATGACTATGCGACGAATCTCGGAATTGAAGTCAGAGCCGTTGACTCCTGTTCTGGTTTTTGAAATCCATCGTTTGATTACGGAAAAGACGCTGGACGACCACGCTGCGGCCGGCCGTTTACGCAGGAGCGATGAAAGACGTGTTGTGGCGGATGTCAAGGGAAACATTTACCATGATCCGCCGCCTGCCGACGAACTGCCGGAAAGAATGGCCGCTATATGCGCATTTGCCAATGGTGAAACACCAGATTATTTTATTCATCCGACGATCAGGGCGATTATTCTCCACTTCTGGCTTGCATACGATCACCCCTTTGTGGACGGCAACGGCAGGACGGCGCGGGCTATCTTCTATTGGGCAATGCTTCGCCAGGGATTCTGGCTTTTTGAATTTATATCCATTTCGAGCATTCTCCTCAAGGCGCCCGTTAAATATGCGCTCTCTTTTCTTTACACAGAGACGGATGACAACGACCTGACCTACTTCATTGTCGCCCAGATGGAGGCAATTCAGAAGGCTACAAGGGAACTGCATTCCTATATTGACAGAAAAGCGCAAGAGGTCCATGAGATCGAAACCCGCATGAGGATACTTGATCGTTTCAATCACCGGCAGGCCGCCCTGATTCGCCATGCCCTGAAACATCCTTTTCAGGAATATACCGTAGGCAGCCATCGTAAGAGTCATAACGTCGTTTATGAAACGTCGCGAACGGACCTGCTGAATCTGCATCAACGAGGTATCCTGGAAATGAAAAAACGGGGGAAAACTATCGTCTTCACTGTTCCCCGCGATCTTAGCGACAGGTTGAAAAGATTAGAGTAATCATCCATTTTCCTCAATAACGAGATTAAAGCGCGATCAAGGAAAAATGTTGTTCAGGCAAGGTCCTTTGCCGAGATGCTCGAAGAAGCTATTCGAAAGTATCAGAATAGGGCTATTGAAGCGGCTCAGGTTATTGAGGAATTGATTGCGCTTGCCAAAGACATGCGAGAGGCCCAAAAACGGGGCGAAAAGCTCGGACTCAATGAGGACGAAGTCGCCTTCTATGATGCGCTGGAAGTCAATGACAGTGCGGTTAAGGTGCTGGGTGATAAGATACTGAAGGCGATAGCCCAAGAGTTAGTGACGGCCGTTCGCCGTAATGTATCAGTGGACTGGACTGTACGAGAAAATGCCAGGGCCCACATTCGTGTAGTGGTCAGGCGCATCTTGCGTAAATACGGATATCCTCCCGATAAGCAGGAAAAGGCCACGCAGACCGTTCTGGAGCAGGCGGAGGTTTTGTGCAAGGACTTCATAGAAAAGGAAGGGGCGGCTTAATGGGGGAGAAGGGGGGCAGTTTATTTGAATAGAGGTAACTACTCAGGCACAAAGTGGCAAAGGCACATAGGCACAAAGCAGAAAGGCTTACTCCTCCGACTCGCCTTGGCGACTCGCCATCACGAAGTGCTTTGGCAAAACAGGGGCGTTTTGTTATTTTTTCCTACTTTGTGCCTTTGGTGCTCTGTGCCTCTGTGCCTACCTGAATAGTTACGAATAGAGTTGCTTATTGACGTAAATTGGGGGAAAGGATATAAACTTACTATAGTTAAGTGCCTAAAGTGAGCTAAAGTTTAAAGTGCCTAAAGTTATTTAAAAAGGAAATTCCATTTATACACGGGGTGGATCGGTTATGGCGGGGGAATAGGCAATCCTTGTAAAATCAAGAGAAATCAGGGGACTGGTATGCCTTAATAGGAAGTTCATGTGAAACCAGAAGAAAAGGCGAGGCAAAAAATTGATCAGCTCCTCGAAGCAGCCGGTTGGAAGGTTCAGAACCTCCGAGAATTAAATCTTGGGGCTTCTTCGGGGGTGGCTGTCTGTGAATTCCCTCTCGAGTCCGGGACTGCTGACTATCTGCTTTTCGTGGATAGGAAGGCTGTTGGGGTTGTGGAGGCAAAGTCCGAAGGCGCCACATTAAGCGGGGTTGCTGAACAATCTGAGGTTTATTTAACGGGAATTCCTGAAGGTCTTCCCCATGTTCAGGATCCCCTTCCCTTTGCCTATGAAAGCACGGGCATAGAAACCTTTTTCAGAGATTTGAGAGACCCGGACCCCCGCTCACGCAGGGTATTTGCCTTTCACAAGCCTGAGATACTTAATGATTGGCTTTTACAGGGGGAGACGCTCAGAGCAAGACTTAGAGATATGCCTCCCTTAAGTACAGATGGCTTAAGAGACTGCCAGATTGAAGCCATCAAAAACCTGGAAGGATCCTTTGCCGAGGCAAGACCAAGGGCTCTTATCCAGATGGCATCAGGCGGTGGAAAGACCTTCACCGCCGTGAGCTTTGTTTACCGATTAATAAAATTTGCCAGGGCGAAAAGGGTACTCTTCCTGGTTGATAGGAGTAATCTGGGACGTCAGACGAAAAGGGAATTCCAGCAGTACATAACTCCTGATGATGGCAGAAAATTTACAGAGTTTTACGATGTCCAGCACCTTACTACAAATACCCTCGACCCTATAAGTCGGGTGTGCATCACCACTATTCAAAGGCTTTATTCCATGCTCAAGGGAGAGCCTGAATTTGAACCCGAACTTGAGGAGCAATCCATTTTTGCCCTCTCCCCCGTGGAAGAAAGGCCAGAGGAAGTTTCCTACAATCCCCGAATTCCCATAGAAACTTTTGATTTTATCGTTACTGACGAGTGCCACCGTTCCATTTACCACTTCTGGAGGCAGGCGCTTGAATACTTTGACGCCTTTATTATTGGACTGACGGCAACACCCTCCAAACAGACCCTCGGTTTTTTTAATCAGAATCTTGTCATGGAATACAGCCATGATCGTGCAGTTGCCGATGGCGTGAACGTGGGATATGAGGTTTACCGGATCCAAACTGAAATTACCCGGGAGGGCAGCAGGGTTGAGGCCGGTTATTATATAGACAAACGCGATAAACTCACCAGAAAAGCACGATGGGAACAACTGGATGAAGACCTGGAATACGCTCCCGGCCAGTTAGATCGAGATGTAGTAGCCTCTGACCAGATAAGAACGGTTATACGAACATTCAAGGAAAAGCTCTTTACCGAGATATTTCCGGGCAGAAAAGATGTCCCCAAGACCCTGATTTTTGCCAAAGATGATTCCCATGCTGAAGACATTGTCCATATCGTGAGGGAGGAATTCTGTAAGGGAAACGAGTTCTGCAAAAAGATAACCTACAAGACCACAGGCGAGAAGCCTGAGGATTTAATTGCCAGTTTCCGTAATTCCTACAACCCACGCATAGCAGTAACAGTAGATATGATTTCCACAGGGACGGATATTCGCCCCTTAGAGTGTCTTCTATTCATGAGAAATGTCAAATCGAGGATCTACTTTGAGCAGATGAAGGGGCGTGGAACCAGGGTCATTTCCCCAACGGACTTTAATGCGGTCACTCCCGATGCCTCTCATAAAACGCATTTTGTGATTGTGGATGCCGTGGGTGTGTGCGAGAACGACAAGACCGACTCGAGACCCCTTGAGCGAAAGAGAAGCATGTCCTTTGATAGACTCATTATGTCGGTTGCCCTGGGTAACAGGGATGGAGATACCCTCACTTCTCTGACAGGCAGACTTGCCAGGCTGGATCGGGAGATAGACGAGAGAGATAGAAGGGAGATCGAAGATTCCGCGGGAGGTAAGTCCTTAAAGCAGATCATCAACAATCTGCTGGATGCCGTTGACCCGGAGAAAAAACTGGAGAAGGCAAAGGAGCTTTTCAATACGGAAACTCCGACAGAGGAACAGATTAAGAAGGCTTCCGAAGAATTGGCAAGGGTTGCCTGCATCCCTTTTGACAATCCAAACCTGAGAAATACAATCATAGAGATCAAGAAAAGAAACGAACAGATTATTGATACAGTTAGCAAAGACGAGGTGATTTTTGCCGGCTTTGATACTCAGGCAAAGGAAAAAGCCCGTACTATCGTTTCTACCTTCAAAAGATTCATTGAGGAAAACAGGAACGAGGTCACTGCGTTACAGATTATCTACAGCAAACCCTATGGAAAACGCCATCTCACATACGAAGAGATCAAACAACTTGCCGAAGCGATAAGAAAGCCACCCTACCATCTTACCCCGGAACTTCTTTGGCAGGCCTATGAACAACTGGATAAGTCAAAGGTAAAAGGAGCGGCCCCACAGAAACTTTTGACCGACATCATCTCTCTTATTCGTTTTGCCGTTGGTGAAAGTGATGTCCTCGAACCTTTCCCCGCAGCCGTCAACCAGCGATTCGAGCATTGGTTGTCTCTAACCGGTCGTCCCTTTACACCTGAGCAAATGGAATGGCTTTCGATGATAAAAGACCACATCGCAACATCGTTAAGTATCAGCATAGAAGACTTTGAACTTGCTCCATTCTATGAAAGAGGCGGGGCCATCAAGTTCTATAATATCTTTGGCGAGGAATCCAATGTGTTGTTGGAAGAGTTGAATGAGGCGCTGGCGGCGTGACGAATGAAATAAATAACTTAGCTGAGCTTCCTGAAGGCTGGGTGTGGGTGAAGCTGGCGGAGATAATCGAAAAAGTACCGCTCACCGGGAAGAAGCTGAAACAAAGTGAGTATCAAGAAAAAGGGATACTTCCAGTTATAGACCAAGGGCACCTTTTTATAGGAGGCTACACAAACAAAGAAGATTTGAAAGTTTGTTGTGAATTTCCTGTTATAGTTTTTGGTGACCATACAAGGGTTGTTAAGTATGTGGATTTTGACTTTGTAGCAGGAGCTGATGGTGTGAAGGTGATAGAACCTCAAAAAGCATTCTATCCTAAGCTGTTTTACTATTTTGTACAGATGATCCAACTGCCAGATAAAGGTTATGCAAGGCACTTTCAATTTTTAGAAAAGTCGCTTATCCCCCTCCCCCCTCTCCCCGAACAGCACCGCATAGTTGCCAAGATTGAGGAGCTTTTTACAAAGCTGGATGCTGGGGTTGAGGCGTTAAAGAAGATAAAGGCACAATTAAAGCACTATCGTCAGGCGGTTTTGAAGTATGCCTTTGAGGGGAAATTTACAGAGGAATGGCGGAAAGCCCATAGAGACGAACTGGAACCCCCCTCCGTGCTTCTGGAACGAATTAGAAAAGAAATGTCTTTGCGAGGAGCAGAGCGACGAAGCAAACTGACCCAAAGGGTCATTCCGAGTGAAGCGAGGAATCTCATGGAGATTGCTTCGCCTTCAGCTCACAATGACAGTCTGCCAGAATTGCCAAAGGGATGGATATGGACTGAGTTAAGTAATATTGCTGAATTCAAGAATGGAATTAATTTCACTAAGCATCAAAAGGGCGATAAAGGAATTTTAACTATCGATGTCCTAAATATGTATTCTAAAGGTATTTTTGTGGATTTGAATGGACTCTATAGAGTTAATAAACCAGTAAATAAAGAATATTTATTAAAATATGGGGATGTCTTATTTGTTCGCTCATCCGTAAAACGAGAAGGCGTAGGGTGGACATCTGCATTTAAAGAAGTTTCTGAACCCATTACTTTTTGCGGTTTCATAATCAGAGCGAGGCTCCAAGATCGAGGCATCCTTCCAGAATATATTACCTATTTCCTCAGAACAGACTCTGCAAGAGAGCTTATTGTCAGTAAAGGTTCTCAGGTTACAATCACAAATATTAACCAAGATTCTTTAGGAAAAACTCCGGTTCTACTTCCCCCTCTTCCCGAACAGCACAAGATCGTTGAAGAGATTGAGCGGCGGTTTTCTGTGGCGGATGAGGTAGAAAAGGTTGTGGAAGAGAGCCTCAAACAGGCGGAAAGATTGCGCCAGAGTATCCTGAAAAAGGCATTTGAAGGAAAGCTTGTCCCACAGGACCCAAGCGATGAACCGGCGGAGAAGTTGATGGAACGGGTAGGACTTTTGAGAGAGGGAATGCAGAAGACAAAAAGTCTTTCCTCTAAAGCGAGGAGAAGGAAAAATGCCCAAAACTCCTGAAGAATGGCTGAAACAGGCTGCTTATGATATAAAAACAGCCGAAGTCATGTTCGAAAACAAAAGGTATATTTATGCAATCTTTATGTGTCATCTTTCGGTAGAAAAGGTTTTGAAGGGCTTATATGCTCAGAAATTCAATAAAATACCACCGAAAACCCATAACCTGATTTATCTTGTAGAAAAAATTAAAATTGACCTTTCTGATGAACTGTATGATTTCATTTTCACTCTTAACGGGGTAAGTATCCCCACGCGCTATCCAGATGAAATAGATAGAATGCGAAAGAATTATAATAAGAATAAAGCAAAAGCATTACTTGAAAAAAGCAAGGAGGCCTTAAAATGGCTAAAAGCAAAATTAAAAAAGTGATTAGATTTTTGGAAGAGAGGTTGAAAGAGAAAAACTTAAATATCTCAAAAATTATTCTCTTCGGGTCACAGGTTGAAGGGAGGGCATCTGCCGAAAGCGATATAGACATTGTAATTGTATCAGAAGATTTCCATGATAGAGATATTTTTGAACGGGTAAGATTAATTAAAGAAGCTGAAATAACGACCATTAAAAAGTTCATGATCCCTCTTGATATTATTACCCTGACCCCTGAAGAATTTGAAAGTGAGACATCCCTTATTTCTGAGTATGCGAGAAAAGGAGAGGTTGTCTACGCAACTTAAGATTCTGGTGGTTATTGCTTAAAAATGGCTAACGAGTCAACAACAATTGTTCAGCGCCTCTGGAACTACTGCAATGTCCTGCGCGATGATGGGGTGAGTTACGGCGATTATGTGGAGCAACTCACTTATCTTCTGTTTTTGAAGATGGCGGATGAGCAGACAAAACCGCCGTTTAACAAACCTTCAACCATCCCCAGAGGTCTTGACTGGCAAAGCCTCATCGAAAAAGATGGAGATGCTCTGGAAAGCCATTATCGCCATATCCTTGAAATGCTGGGCAAAGAAAAGGGGATGCTTGGAGTTATATTTAGAAAATCGCAAAACAGGATTCAGGACCCTGCGAAGCTCAAACGCCTGATTATGCTCATCAATGATGAAACCTGGGTCGGTTTGGATATTGATGTCAAGGGAGAAATCTATGAAGGGCTTTTACAGAAGAATGCTGAGGATATAAAAAGCGGGGCAGGGCAGTATTTTACTCCAAGACCACTTATCAAAGCAATGGTTGAAGTGGTGAGGCCAGAGCCACAGATGACTATCTGTGATCCTGCCTGCGGCACCGGTGGGTTTATTCTGGCTGCCCATGATTACATATCAAAAAAATATCAATTAGATAAAGAACAGAAGATGTTTCTCAAATTCAATACCTTCAAGGGGAAAGACATTGTTGATAATGTAGCAAGGCTGTGCGTGATGAACCTCTACCTGCACGGTATTGGCGGAGACGAAAGCCCTGTTGAGGTGGGTGATGCCCTTATTTCTGACTCAGGAGACCGCTTTGACATAGTACTCACAAATCCGCCCTTTGGTAAAAAGAGCAGCGTTACCATAGTCAATGGTGAAGGTAAGGCTGACAGGGAGTCCCTGATTTATGAGCGACAAGATTTCTGGGCAACCACTTCAAATAAACAACTGAATTTCCTACAGCATGTTAAAACATTACTGAAGATTAACGGGAAAGCGGCTATCGTAGTTCCTGACAATGTCCTCTTCGAGGGTGGCGCCGGTGAGACAGTAAGAAGAAAATTGCTTCACGAATGTGATGTTCATACCCTTTTAAGACTTCCTACAGGAATATTCTATGCTCAGGGTGTAAAGGCGAATGTACTTTTCTTCGACAGGAAACCCGCAAGTGAAAAACCGTGGACTGAAAAGCTCTGGATATACGATTTACGAACCAACAAACACTTTACGCTCAAGACAAATCCCTTACAATATGACGACCTCCAGGACTTTATTGACTGTTGCAATCCAAAGAACCGGCAGGAAAGGAAAGAAACCGAGCGTTTCAAAGCTTTTACTTACAATGAAATTATGCAGCGGGACAAGATAAGCCTTGATATATTCTGGCTTAAGGATGAGAGTCTTGAAGACTCAGAGAACCTTCCAAATCCAGATGCCCTTGCAAGGGATATTGTAGAAAACCTTGAATCCGCATTGGATCAGTTCGGCAGTATCTATCAAGATTTAGAGGGAGTGTTTCCTGGTTCTAACCTATAAATTTCAAGACCCCTTCTGAAAGGATCATTTACAGAAAATCTTATAAGAACGGGGGAAGAAATACTACGGCTATTGATGTGATTTGGGGAAAAGGATATAAACTTACTATAGTTAAGTGCCTAAAGTGAGCTAAAGTTTAAAGTGCCTAAAGTTATTTAAAAAGGAAATTCCATTTTATACACGGGGTGGATCGGTTATGGCGGAAAAACAGGCAACCATTGTAAAATCGAGAGAAATTAGAGGTGTGGTATGTCTTGCCCTGGGTCTCTTCCTATCCCTGTGTCTGGCTTCTTATCACCCCCTGGATCCTTCTTTGACTCACTATGTAGCGCAAGATATAAAGACTCACAACCTTGCAGGTCCTGTCGGGTCCTACACATCCGATTTCCTCATTAGACTTTTGGGGTTTACTGTTTTTTTGCTGCCGATTTTTTTCTTCACTATTTCTTTCAAATACTTTCTTTACAGTGATTTTAAGATTAGACCTGCAAGCATTACCGCTTTTGCCGGCCTTATAATTTCCACTTCCACTCTCCTCGCTTTGATATTAACGGATATTCATATTTATGGCATAAACCTCCGTGCCGGGGGACTCCTGGGGGCCGTCTCTGCCCGGGTTTTGGATGCCCATCTCAACCTTGCCGGCACCTATATCTTATTGATTCTTATCTTGACCGTCTCCCTCATAGTAACAGTTAATCTGTCCCTCGTATCCCTCGGCAGAGGGACAAAAAGAGTTGCCTCCCTGATATGGAGGGGGGGGGAAGGATTCATCACTTTTTGTATCGAGAGGATCAAAGGGAGGCAGGATGCACTGCAAGAGGATGATAAGAAGTCTTTAAAAACTCTCCCCGTGATAGAGGGAATGCCTCTTTCGTTAGAAAAGACGGGACGGAAAATAACGGAACAACCCCCGTTTGATTCTTTTCCGTCAAGAGATATCTTTAAACTGCCGCCACTGACATTGCTTGATAAAGTGGAACGTAAAGATACGAGAATAAAGCGGGAAACCCTTACCATGAACTCCCGGATTCTCGAAAAGAAATTATCCGATTTCGGTGTGGAAGGAAAAGTAGTCGGGGTCAAGGCGGGTCCTGTCATTACCATGTATGAGCTTGAGCCTGCACCGGGGGTAAAGATTAATAAGATTACCAACCTCTCCGATGATCTTGCCCTTGCCTTAAGGGCGCCGAGTATAAGAATCCTTGCCCCCGTACCGGGGGAGGCGGTTATCGGTATTGAGATCCCTAATCATCAACGGGAATCTGTGTATTTGAAAGATGTCCTTGATAATGAGGCGTTCCTCGCATCCGAATCCAAGCTTTCCTTTGCCTTGGGTGTAGACATCTTAGGGGTCCCCGTGATCGCGGACCTTACCAGGATGCCCCATCTCCTGATCGCCGGTACAACCGGTTCAGGAAAAAGCGTTTCCCTTAATGCCATGATTTGCAGCATTCTTTTTAAGGCGCCGCCTGATGAAGTCAAATTCCTCATGATTGACCCCAAAAGACTGGAGCTGTCCGCATATGAGGGTATCCCCCATCTCCTTCACTCCGTGGTATTTGACCCCAAGAAGGCCGCTCTTGTCCTGAAGTGGGCGGTAGAAGAAATGGAAAGGCGTTATAAAATAATCAGCGAATGGGGGGTCAAAAGTATAGAGGGGTATAACATGATGATCGAAAAGGATCCGAGGGCAAGAGAAAAGCAAATAGCCCGGGAAAAAGAGAAAGCGGGTTCGGAAGAGACCGACAATCGGTCCGATGTTATAGTTTCCGGGCAAACCCCTGTCAAGCTTCCCTATATCGTGATTGTTATTGATGAACTTGCCGATCTGATGATCGTGGCACAGAGGAACGTGGAGGAGTCTCTCGCACGCCTTGCCCAGATGGCCAGGGCCGCAGGAATCCACCTTATCCTGGCCACGCAAAGACCATCTGTTGACGTTATTACAGGCCTCATAAAGGCTAATTTCCCCACCCGGATTTCCTTTCAGGTTTCGTCGAAGGTGGATTCAAGGACCATCATAGATCAACTCGGCGCCGAAAAGCTACTGGGGACCGGCGATATGCTCTTTGTTCCTCCGGGTACGTCAAAACTTATCCGTATCCACGGGCCTTATGTTTCAGACAGGGAGATTGAGAGGGTCGTGGAATTTGTGAAAAAACAGGGTCAACCCGCTTACGATGCATCAATTATTGAATACAAGCCGTCATCGGAGGAAGGTGAGAAGTCGGACGAAGCCTTTGATGAGAAGTATGACGAGGCCGTTGAACTGGTAACCGACCTGGGGCAGGCGTCAATTTCTCTGGTGCAGAGATACATGAAAATAGGCTATAACCGGGCCGCCCGTATCATTGAACGGATGGAAGCGGAAGGCGTCGTCGGGCCTTCCGACGGCGTGAAACCGAGAAAGGTGCTGGCCAGAAAGCTGCCCCATTGAAAGATAGAAAAGTACACCTTGTAAGCCTCGGTTGTTCGAAGAATCTTGTTGACTCCGAGGTTATGGCCGCCCTTCTTGCAGAGAGCGGTTTTCAGATCATTCCCCGTGCAGACGAAGCCGAGATCATCGTGATCAATACCTGCGCCTTTATCCTGCCTGCAAAGGAGGAATCCATTGATGAGATCCTCCGCATGGCCGAATGGAAAAAAAAGGAGAAGGGGGTCTGTACCCATCTTGTTGTTACGGGCTGTCTTTCCCAGCGGTACGGAAAGACCCTCGAGGCGGAACTGCCCGAGGTTGACCTTTTCCTCGGAACCGGTGAAGTTCCCAATATCGTCCGTCATATTGAAAGATTAATCCTTGAAGGATCTGCGAATTGCCGTTCCTTCATCGGGAGGCCTGCATTTTTGATGGATGCAAACCGTCCCCGCCTGCTCTTGACGCCTTTTTACAGCGCCTATTTAAAGATTGCTGAGGGATGTTCCCACCATTGTTCGTACTGTGTAATTCCATCCATCCGGGGAAAGGCGAGGAGCAGGGAAGTGGATGACATCCTGAGAGAGGCAGAATCCCTTGCCGGAAAGGGGGTCAAGGAAATCATCGTTACTGCCCAGGATACGACGGCCTACGGCAGGGACCTGAAAGGAAAGCCTACTCTGAGCAAGCTCTTGAAAGAACTTGTCTCTCTAAGGGGAATCCGCTGGATCAGGCTCCTCTACACATATCCGGCAAGTGTCACCGAAGATCTTCTTCAGACAATCGCCGAGGAGGAAAAGATCTGCAAATATCTAGACATCCCAATACAGCACATTGATAATGATATCCTGAAGGCCATGAACAGGGAGGGGGGAAGCGAGCAGATCAGGGACGTCATCACCAAGGCAAGGAGTATGATCCCAGATCTAGCTCTAAGGACGTCCCTGATCGTGGGATTTCCCGGGGAAACAAGGCCGAAATTCAACAGATTGCTGGCCTTTATCAGGGAGGCAAGGTTTGATCACCTTGGCGTTTTTACCTATTCGAGGGAGGAAGGAACGATAGCCGCTTCCTTCAAATCCCGGATAACGGAAAAGGAAAAAGAGGTGCGCCGGCAACTCCTCATGGAAGAACAGGCGATCATTTCCCACGAAATTAATCACTCGCTGATAAATTCGCATCAAGAAGTGATGATCGAGGGTAAAAGCGACGATATCCCTCATTTCCCGTTTGTCGGCAGGTGTCGCCGTCAGACGCCAGATGTTGACGGCATTACCTATGTCAAGGGGGAAAATCTGGCCACAGGAGATATTGTGAACTGTAGGATCACCGCCGGCGGCGAATACGACCTCTTTGCTGAAAAGACAACGAAGGATGTTTGAACAAGACGTGTTAAAGAAAAGAAACCCGCATCCGTATTGAATGTGTTGACATCCCTCCCTGATTATGTTATGAGTGTTCCCGTCAGAATGACAATTGCCCCCGTAGCTCAGGAGGATAGAGCAACGGATTCCTAATCCGTGTGCCGGGCGTTCGAGTCGCCCCGGGGGTACCATGAAAATCAATTTATAGAAGTACCGGTTTTCAGGATTCTATTTTTAACTTTTTTTCTTTCTCATAGTTCAGCAAGATTCGTTCGATCTCTGCCCGGTCATATTTACCTGTAGCCGTTACAGGGATTTCTTCTACAACAGCAATGCGTCTGGGAACGGTATATGTTTCGCTGACCGCGGCAATGTGCCGCCTCAATTGAAGCGCATCGAGATGAGTCACCACGAGGGCGGCGAGTTCGTTTTGACGTCCCGTCTTGCTGGGGAGGGCTATAACCATAGCATCACAAACCCCCGTTATCTTTTTCAGTTTAGTCTGCACAGAGGCCAGGTCAATTCTTTTCCCCCCGATCTTGACGATATCGTCCTTTCTGCCTCGGAGGATGAATCGCTGATCTCCGTCAGAATCAGCACGATCGGCTGTGGCAAAGAAGCCGTCTCCATCGAGGGAGAGGGTCGGAGAGATGAATGCCGATCGAACATGCAATCTTCCATCCAGTATCTTCCAGTCTACAGTCGAAAGCGGGTTCCATGATTCGCCGTCCCTCAAACAATGCCTCGTAGCCACCCCTCCCGTTTCCGTTGATCCGTAAATCTCTATAATGTCTAAACCCGTTTTACTGTGAAAATATACGGCGTCCTCTTTATTCAGCGCCCCGGCTGAGGAGAAAGCAATCCTGAGATCGTGCCGCCGCAAATCATCCACCTTTAAAACACGGTAATGCACGGGAACGCTGACCATGACGGATGCCCTGTAATCGCGAGCAACCCGGAGTATCTCTCTGGGAAAGGTATATACTCCATCAAGAACGCGGGCTGAACAGATGAAAGGAATCAGTACGGAATAGAGGAGGCCGTAAATATGCCGGGGCGGTACCGTTGATAGGAAAAGATCGTCTGGAGATATGCCGAATTTCTTTGATAAATGCAGGGCCTCTGCAAGCAAATTCCGAGGTGTCTTGGACCATACCTTTGGCTTTCCCGTTGATCCGCCGGTAAACAGCATGAGGGCGGGATCATTCGGAGCGAAGAAAGTATCGAAAAGCACGGCGTCATGGCGCAGCATGGAAGGGGTTATAACCTCAATGCCGGGGGGAAAATCACCGGGACGGTCCGTGAGCAGAAATGACGGAGACAGGGTATCAATGACTTCTTCGATAACCTGGGGGGAGAAGGCATACGGAATAACAAGACGGGGACCGCCGGCAAGCGAAGCAACCAGTACAGCAGCCAGAAGAGCTTTATCGTCTGTACAGAGACAGATCGTGGCGCGGCTTTTTTCCGAGGATAGCCGGAGATGACGGATCCCGGCCGCAAGGCGATAAACCGCCTCATAGGTGCAGCCGCCCAGGATAAATTCCCTGGCAGGGTCCGACGGAGGGGAGAAGATGTCCTTATAGCATTCCGCTCCTGTGTTTATTAGGTTTGACCCCCTTGTTCCTTATAGTATTCGTACGTTTGTCTCATCCCCTCCTTAAAAGGGATGTACTGAAAACCGAGGACTTGCTGGATTAAGGCCCCCGAGTAAATCAGATGCTTGTCCAGGGGAAAGGGCAATGGAATTCGTTGCTGGTCAATGGTTTCAATACTCTCGGTCCTGATAGAAACCCTTTTCCCCGTGATCTCTTTTAACACCTCTACAAACCTGCGATATGAGACCAGATCCTCGGCAGAGAGATTAAATGCCTTATCGAAAACCTTTTCGTTGTCCAGGCAGGCAATAATGATCTTTGCCACGTCCCAGACCGACACAAACTGAAAGAGGGCAAGTTCATTATCCGGCAGGACAATGGTCTTATCTTGATGGATCATGTCAAAAAACCAGCTTTCTCGCGGTGCATAGTTGTACTTGCCATAGATTATTGCCGGACGGAGACACGTGTAAGGAGACTTGCGCTGCTGGCATTGTTTCATGAGCTCCAATTCCCCCAGCCATTTGTTAAAGGCATAATCAGCCATCTGTGGTCCAAGTTCCGGTTGCGGCCCCGTCAGCTTGGGGCTATCTTCCATAACAGGCAATTGCAAGGTATCCTTGTAAATGGACGTGGTGCTGATGTAGATATACTGCTTAAAGGAACCTTCCGGTAGGACCGAAATCAGATTTTTAATATCTCGGGGTTCATAGGCACAAAAGTCAACTATGGCAAGCCAGTCAAGAGAGGGAAGTTTATGGCGCAACCCATCGCCATCATTTCTATCACAGGCAATCTCATGCACACCTTCCATATTCAGTGGTGCGTTACCTCTGTTTACAATATAGATTGAATAACCTGCTTCTTTCACCAGTTCTTCGACAAAGACCCTCCCCACAAAATAGCTGCCACCGATAACAAGTATGTTTTTCATAATGTAAGTTCCTATACTGTTTAAATTACCTCTTCATCTTTCAACTTTATAATGTCCTCCCAGCTATAATCAAGGATCTCCTGCAGGATCTCTTCGGTATGCTCGCCGAACTCAGGAGCGGGCCGGGTTATAAACGCCGGGGTTTCACTGAAGATGACAGGGAAGCCCATCTCCCTTATCCTGCCCATGGTGGGATGGTCAAATTCGGTGATGTAATTGTTGGCCAATATCTGGGGGTCATCCTCAAGCTCGTCAATGTTATTAAGCCGGGAATAAATGACATTACTCTTCTTGAAGACCTCCATCCACTCCCCTCTCGTTTTGCCAATGAAGGCGTCATCGATGATTTGGACAAGTTCCCCGGCATTCTTGTTTCTTGCATCTATACTGTCAAACCGGGGGTCTTTTTCCAGATGTTCCAGACCCATTGCTTTGCATACATTAGGCCAGAATTTGTCCGGCTGCAGGTGAGCCATGGCAATCCATTTCCCATCCTTGCACTTATAGTGGTTCCATAGGGGATTGCCTACCTTTTTACGGGCAATTCTCATGGACGGTATTTTGGAAATGCAGCGCATGGAGACAACCAGCCCGAGAAGTTGCAAAAGGGAACCTAAGATAGAGGCATCTACCTTTTGCCCGATGCCGAAACGTTCCCTGGCGAGTAGAGCTGCCAAAACACCCCAGCTCGTCATGACAGCGCCCATCTGATCGCCGATGCCACCTTGCACCATCTGTGGGTCCATATCCGGTTCCCCGGCAATGAACATAATTCCCGAACGGGCTACTCCGGTATAATCAGCCGAGGGATCAGAGGCATCGGGGCCTTTTGGTCCCCAGCCAGAGGCATGGACGTAGATAAGTTTAGGATTGTATTTCTTGAGGGTTTCATAATCCAGGCCCATCCTCTCGGCGACCCCCATCCGGAAATTCTGCACGAAGACATCAGACTTTTCTACCAGTCTGTAGATTAGTTCCTTGCCCGGTTGCTTGCCCAGGTCAATGGTAATGCACCGTTTTCCTCTGTTATTGTTCTCATAATAGGGGTTGCGTCCCACACCACCCCCGATCAGGGTGCCGATCATCTTCATCATCCCACGTGCCGGGTCGCCTTCAACCCGGTGCTCTATCTTGATGACATCGGCTCCCAGGTCCGCCAGCATCGCCGTAGCCACCGGACCTTGCTGGAATATTGTCCAGTCGAGGACGCGAATTCCATCGAGTGGTCTTGTCATATTTCCCTTGCCTCCTTTTTTCCTAATGGACTGTCTTTTAAAGATAGGTAAAAATATGGGTTCTGTCAATATCCGAATTTATAGGCGTTACATGGTACTAGGCATTCTTTATGTTTTCTACCAGTTGTGCTACCTGTATACCCAGGGAAACACACCGTTTCCCCTCCATGCAGGCATCTACATCTTGTGGTTCGAGATGCGTGGTAAGCTGATGTTTCCCTTTTTTCAAGTCCACAATCCAGGCATTCTTTGCCTTGTCGAAATCAACAGTGACATCTATACCACATTCACCTACTTCTGGATAGATGGATCGAATCTTGTCACATAATTCTTTCTTTAAATGCATCGTCTTCTCCTCCATTGAAAGGAAATATTGGCCACAAAATGTGGGGTGCGGCACCGATGATCGTGAAAGGGATGTATCCTTACTCTGTATTCTGTGATCGCGCAAATCTGGTCACATCAGCCTGTAAGACGGCCCATCGCCTCCTTCCGGCACCCGCCATTGTATCACCTGATGCGGGCATTTCAGACGGCACGTTTGGCAATGCAGGCAGTTGGACGGGCTCAAAATTAGCTCATCTCCTTTGAATTTATAAACCTCTGCGGGGCAGAAGGCCGCGCAAGGGTGGCATCCGAACTCCTGCGAGCAGCCGGAATCTTTCCCTTCTTCCGAAAAAGTGACGTGGGAAGGCTGGTCTTCCCGATGTATGGCGCCGGGTGCAGTCAGTTCCGGCACGGAATAAAACCCGCCCTCCGGGATCGTCTTGGCGCCATAGGCTACAACTTCCCCACCGGCGATCAATTTTCTGATGAAGCTGTGGGACTTGAAGATTTGCAACTCTCTTTGAGGATCGAGATCGCAGTACCTCCAGTCCAATCCCATGACCAGCACGATGGACACAGAATCGGCTCCCATGCTGTAGATGGCGCCTCCGCCGAAGATATCCGGCCTGCTGGGAAACCCCACCATGCGTATGACCCGGTTGGCGCCGAAACTGTTCTGATCCGACAATCGGATGATCTCCTTGACCCCCAGAGAGTAAACCTGGGCGTTTCTATCCGCTCCTAAACTGAACCTCCTGACCAATGCCTCCGATAACAAGCCGGCAGAACCCTCACCAAGCACCGTCACCCTGGCCTCCAACACTTCTCCAGGCACATAGTTCGGCTGCCTGCCCCCTTCCCGGTTAAGCCCTTTTTCCCCCAGCTTGATCCCTCTCACAGCGCCATCTTCAACCACCAGTTCCCTCGCCGCAAAACCAGTGTAAATCTCAACACCGAGGTCCCTGGCAACGCCTCCCAGCCAGTTGACCATCTCGCTGACCGAGATAAGGTAATCCCCTTTATGGCTCATGGATGAGGGCACCATAAATGAAGGCACTTTCAAGGCAACTCGATCCCCCAAAAGTAGGACCATCTCGTCGGTCTTCACCTCGCTGCCCAATAACTTTGCCACGAAGGGGGTTTTCTGTTGCCGCCAATCCGGCAGCAGCTCATCCAGAACTCCGGCCTGAAAGGCAGCGCCGGAGAAACCGCACTCACTTCTCCCTGGTTATGTTCGATATAAACCCAGACTTCTCCAGCGTAATGGGGCTTCTTGCCGCCAAGCACTTGATACGGCTGTTCCGTTCTGACTTCCTGTGCAGTCTTTGATTTTCGGGCATAGGCTTCGGCTAGCAGGCCGACCAGCCTGGTCATGTCTTTTTCAAACACACATGTCCGTCGGCTCAGCTCCTTGGGGGAAAATATCCTGTTCACCATCGTTCTGGAGCCGGGCAGCCCCAGACGAGCATCATCAGCGCCTATATCAGCAGCACTCCATTGGAAGAGGATTTGCCCATAGGCCCATCGTGTTCTGCTGAACAGGGCATTCGGCGGCTCTGTCCATTTGGCAACTGTTATAACACAGGGATATGACTGGGGCGCTACTATCTCCGCACCCCGGCTCGTTATCCGGCGGATTTGAAGCTGTCCTTCAGGAAAATCAAAAGACGTGGCATAGGCGATGTGCGTTATGCCCAATTCTTCGGCGATCTGCGGCGGGACTTGCGCCGTATCGCCATCCACGGATTGCATACCGCTTACAATGATGTAATCCCTGTTCCCATCGAAGGAGTCTTTGGCGATCTTTCTGATGGCCTGGCCCAGCGGATAAGCAGTGGCTGCGGTATCCGCCCCCCCCAGCTTTCTATCCGTCAGCAATACTCCCGCGTCAGCTCCAACAGAAAGGGCATAGCGCAGCACCCTTTCGGCAAAAGGAGGCCCCATACTCAGGCTGACTATCCTGCCTCCGGTATTTGCCCTCAACCCTAATGCAAAAGCCAGCGCCTGTTTATCCAGCTCATTGCAGACGTTGTCCAGCAGACCTCTTTTCAAGGTGCCCTTTTCCCAATCCCAAGCTTCGGCGGGGATATTCCTGATATCGGGCACCTGCTTGATCCCGACTGTTCCAATCCCATCAAATACTTCCTGAACCAGTCGGCAGCCAGTTTAGCGACCTGTTCCAGCGCTCCCGGTTCTTCAAACAGATGGGACGCTCCGGGAACGACCTCCAGCCGTTTTTCTGCGTGGAGCTTGTCCATAGCATTCACATTGAGCCTGATAACCACCTCATCGTTGCCGCCCACAATCAGCAGAGTGGGCGCCTTCACCTGCAACAACGCCCTATCGGCCATATCCGGCCGGCCGCCTCTCGAGACAACGGCTTTCACCCTTTCCGACCTCATGGCAGCGGCCACCAGCGCCGCACCTCCGCCAGTGCTGGCGCCGAAATAGCCGATATTCAGATTTTGAGCCTGTTCATGGCGCGCCAGCCAATCTGTAGCTGCCACCAGCCGTTCCGCCAGCAGCGCAATATCAAACCTCAAGCGCCCGGAGAGGCTATCTTCTATTTCCTCCGCGGAGGTCAACAGATCGAACAGCAACGTTGCCAAGCCTGCGTTCTGGAGATATTGCGCCACAAAGACATTTCGCGGGCTGTGCCGGCTGCTCCCGCTCCCATGTGCGAAGACCACAATCCCCTGAGTTCCCCCTGGAATGGCGAGATCCCCCTCTAGAAAGACGCGTCCTGCCGGAATTATGACCGGCTGGTGGGCGTACCCTGAACTCGACTGTGTCATCTACGCTACCTCCCCGGATGCAGTCTTCCTGAGGATGGTCAACATCTCCTGATCGCTCACCTGGTCGAATTGCCTATAGAATTGTCCCACAGCCATGAAATCCCTTGGCACCCGGAGGCAGATCATCTCGTCCACTTCCTCCGCAATTCTACGCACCGTATCCTCCGAACCTACCGGCATGGCGGCAATGAGCCGGGCGGGCTGTTCATGACGCACTGCCTGCAAAGCCGCTATGGCGGTTGAACCGGTGGCGATCCCGTCGTCGGTAATCACCACTTGCCTGCCTTTGAGCGGCACCTTGGGACGAATCTCCCTGATGATCTGGGATCGGCGCATCAGCTCGGCCCACTGAATCTGTTTTTCCTCTTCGATATCGCGATCATCTATCCCCAGTTGCCGGACCGCCATCCGGTTGATAAAGACGCTCCCGTCCTCGCCGATAGCGCCCATCGCCAGTTCTTCATGTCCCGGCGTGCGCAGCTTGTGCGCTAAAACCACATCCAACTTCCCGTGCAGCGCTGCAGCCAATTCCTGCCCGATGATGATGCCCCCGCGCGGGATCGCCAGTATGACCGGATCTTTGCCTGACAAATAGCCCAGTTCACGGGCCAGCAACTGCCCCGCCTCAACCCGATCCCCGAAACGTTCCGAGCTTCGAGATAAAACCAGTAATTTTCCCATGATGCACATCCTTGGTAGTGTCACCTAATCA
>Ga0210033_1001578_pt1 | contig 20686 bp, 21 predicted proteins | sample CryGeymeta201501_FD_185465 | JGI IMG/M metagenome (GOLD analysis project Ga0210033, IMG submission 185465) | Groundwater microbial communities from Crystal Geyser aquifers in Utah, USA - Crystal Geyser metaG 2015-01 (SPAdes) (version 2) | ecosystem: Environmental > Aquatic > Deep subsurface >... | reverse complement strand
GGTGATCAATGGCACAACTCCCAAGCCTGTTGATGAGGTTGTAAGAGAGATTCAGGCATCCGGTGGACAGGCAGTGGCCAGCTACGATTCCGTTGTCACTATGGAGGGGGGACAGAGGATCATCCGGACAGCTATTGATAATTTTGGCAGGATAGATGTGCTGGTGAACAACGCCGCGGTTACAAGGGATAGATTACTCATTAAGATGACCGAAGAGGATTGGGACTCCGTAATATCTGTGGATTTGAAAGGGGTCTTTACATGCACCAAGGCAGCCATAGGGTATATGATTGAGCAACGGTATGGAAGAATAATAAATGTAGCCTCTGCCTCAGGAAGGTCGGGGAATATAGGGCAGGCAAACTACAGCGCCGCTAAGGCAGGTGTGATTGCCTTTACCAAGACTTGTGCGAAAGAACTGGGGAGATATAATATAACCGTCAATGTTGTTTCTCCCTCCCATAAAACCAGGATGTACGACAATATCCCTGAGGAGGTCTTCAAGAAGATAGTTGCCTCCCGGGCATTGGGGAGGATGTCGGAGCCGAGGGAAATTCCGCCGATGTTTATCTTTATCGCCTCCGATGAGGCCAGTTACATTACAGGACAGATCATTGGTGTGGATGGCGGGCTTTTCCTCTAGTGCCATGTAACATCTACAGATTCGGACAACGCCAGGCATAAGTGGCGGGCGAGTACAACCCCGGAAAATTAAGAAGGCACCTCGGCAGGATTCAACCAAGATTCCGAAAAACCGCAAGATATAGCCCGTCCATCTTCATGCCTTTGTTAGCGGTTCGATAGTTACAGCCAAGTTCATGCCGCTTCAGAAAGGCTTTTGTTTACGACATGCCAAAACCGACAGAGAGCCTCATCTTTCCCGTCAAAATAATCTTCAAAAAATCCTACTTCATTCAGCGATGGTGGATATGAATAACGTTCGCCATCATCTCCATATTCAGTGATCCAAATACTTGGTTCGTGCGAATCTATGACGTCAAACAAATTCGGAGGATAGAGATACGGCTTGCCATAATCATTCAATATCCGGTAATCATCCGCTTCGATTCCAATAACGAAATAATGCTGATCTTGAGTAAGATCCGGGTAGTCAGGATTTTTCTCTTTAAGTTTTACAATCATAAATCTCTCACCTTCTTTTTCTTTATCTCTAATCTTCCAATTCCATGGTGTTCATACCAGTGATATTCATACAAATCCCCATCAATCTCAACAGCGGGACTGATCTTCTTAGTCCACATTGGGGGTTTTCCCCCATGCTCCCGAAGGAGTCTCTCTAAGCCACGTATACGTCGACCTTTTGCAATGACCCGAGATCGAGCAATAAGCTCTTTTGTCAGCCCAGGAATCTGTTTGCTTCCTCTCTATTTAAAAATCCGTTAACACTCAAGCAGAGCATCGGCGTTTCAATTGCCAATTCGCTGGATTGAGTTGCCGTGGTTCACAAAGATCGCTTTTTTCTGAGGTTCTTGATCAAGCGCCACCCGTCCTGACCAGGAATTTTGCACTCCCAAAAAATCCAGCCATTAACCGAATTTCCAGTAATCGATACTGCGGCGGCAGAAGGGGATAAAAACCTTGTTCCGCTGACCACTAAAGCTCCACTTTGGACGGTACCATTAAACATTTTGCCCTTGTGTGTTGCCCGAAATTCGGTGCCATTCGGAAATGTTACACCCTTCGTAACCCATGGAACTTCCTCCGAAGAATCAGAGACATGGCCTTCGCGCTTAGGGTCAAGACCAAAAAGCTCACGGAGCACATCATTCGGAGTCACATTTTCTGTTTTTCGCCGAAGGATTATTTCCTTGAAGACATCGAAATCAATTGGTAACGTTCAAAAGTTGTGGCATATTTAAAAATTGATTAAATCACGATCTCTTTCTAAGGTTATGTTTGGAAACAAAAACCGAAAGGAAAGAGACCGTGATGAAACGAGAAATTACTATAACACTTCAGTATGATCTGGCAATAGGAAAAGTTAATTTAAATGAAATAGTATATAGATTAAAAGAGCTTAGGGATCCTTTAATGCTTCGGATATTGGAAGAAATTCTCAAGAGCTATGATGATCTCATTTCGGAGCGTTTAAGCCAAACAAAAATTTACCCAAGTAAGGCCAGGAAAGGACTTGGACGACACATCAGCAGGGGTGATTCTGAAGGCCGATTTTGTAGGGGTCGTAAGATACGAAAGAGAGGTTATCGTAAGGAACCCCGGCGGATTTCCACGGTATTTGGGATGTTGGATTTACGTATAAGAGTAGCTGAATGTTTCAAATGTGGAGTTCGATATTCTCCTTTATTAAGCTCTTTGCAAATAGTTCCACATTCTCGCAAAGAGATGAACTTTGAGCATGAGGTAATTGAATCAGTCATTGATACCAACTATCGGAGGCTTATTGACGGAAGGTCCATTGATATCTCTCTTGGCGGCATTCATAATATTGTTGTTGGCAGTGATATTGACAAGACATTCCAGAAACCAGTTTCAGCAAAGGATTTATCCGGCATTATGGCTGATGGTACAGGGGTTAAACAACAAAAGGGCTGTAAGGGAGAGCTTAGAAACGTTATCGGCATCACTAAAGCCGGCAGAGTAGAACCTCTTGGATGTTTTACTAATACCAGCTGGCCGGAGATAGAACGTACTGTCAAAGAGCGTATAAAAGAAGCGGAATTATATAACATTCCTTTTATTTATGATGGAGAGCCAGGGCTTGATGATTTCTTGGCTGATGTTGCCGAGACCCAACGTTGTACTTGGCATGGCTCCAGAGGACTCTATCATGCCCTTTGGGAAGACGGCTTAAAGAAAAAAGAGAGCCAGCCGGAAACAGATAAAATCAAGCAGCTAATAGGCATAGAGCTTCCAGAAGGTGACTTTGAAATCATTAAGGAAGAAGATAAAGAGTTGGTAAAAACCAAATACGAAAGCAGCAAATCAGAAATCAAGGATTTGATAAAAACCTTTTATCAAAAGGGCTACAGGAATGGAGCATCCTATCTTGAAAAGCTCTCAGGTCGCTTGTTTACCAATATCGAACTGTGGCTGAAGACTGGAGTAATTGCTCCAAAGACAACATCTTTGTTAGAACGAGTATTTAGAGAGATTGGCCGTCGTCTTAAAAGAATAGCCTGGGGATGGTCTGATAAAGCAGTAACCAATATTTCAAAAATGATCACGATAAGACAGTATTCTCGGAATGAATGGGAACAATACTGGAAAGAGAAACTGGGCATCAAAGGCTATTTCAATATCCAGATCGAAGAGGTCCAAATATCATGATGCCACAACTTTTGAACGTTACTAAGTTGTTTGTCAAGGATTCAGTCTAACCTTGAACCTTGAACCACGGAACCGTGAAAGGAAAATAGAGGCATGCTGGTTTTAGGCATAGAGTCTTCCTGTGACGAGACGGCAGCGGCGGTCGTTAGTGATGGCCGTTTTCTTCTCTCTAATGTTGTTGCTTCCCAGATTGATGTCCATAGCAGGTATGGTGGTGTCGTACCGGAGATTGCCTCCAGGAAGCATATTGAGGCAATAGTGCCGGTGATACTTCAGGCCCTTGACGATGCAGAGGTTACGCTGAATGATATTGAGGGGATAGCAGTGACCATAGGCCCGGGATTGGTCGGTTCTCTTCTTGTGGGTTTGTCTGTGGCGAAGGCAATTGCTTTTGCCGGAGGCATACCTTTTGTCGGAGTGAATCACCTTGAGGGCCATGTTGCCTCGATCTTTCTCACAGAGGAAAAAGTCGCCTTCCCTTTTGTAGCCCTTGTTGTTTCTGGTGGCCATACAACTATTTATCTGGTAAAAGGTTTTGAGAACCTTGCAGTCTTAGGGCAAACGAGGGATGACGCTGCCGGAGAGGCCTTTGATAAGGGAGCCAAATTGTTAGGGCTTGGTTATCCGGGTGGGGTTGTCATTGATCAACTGGCTAAAAGAGGAGAGCGAGATTGGCTGAAATTTCCGAGGGCGATGAAAGACAGTTTAGATTTCAGCTTCAGCGGCCTGAAGACTGCACTCCTTACCTGCATCAAAAGACGGGGATGCCCGTTTACCGAGAAAGAGTTACCGGACGTGGCCGCCAGTTATCAGGAAGCTATTGCCGATGTCCTGGTAGAAAAGACCTTAAAGGCCGCGAAAATGTCATCTATCTTCCGTGTTGTTGTATGCGGTGGGGTTGCGGCAAACAGCCGCCTGAGAGAACTGTTTTATGAGAACGCAGATAACAAAGGATTTGAGGTGTTTATCCCTCCTCCTGTTTTGTGCACCGACAATGCCGCTATGATTGCCGCTTTAGGTGAACATCTCTTAAGAGCGGGAAAATTTGATGCCCTAAATCTGAATGCAATTTCCAGATGGCCATCTATTCCTAACTCTTTCCACTGCCGGAGGGGCGAAAGTAGCCACCTGGGCTGAGATGAGAAAAAATAACATAAGCAGATTCAAGGCGTTTTACGAGCGGTTTATCAGCCTGAAAGGTGAGCCGAAGACCATTGCCACCGGGATGGCAATGGGTGTCTTTATCGGTGTAACTCCCACTATCCCGTTTCATACGGTTCTGGTTGTTGTATCATGTCTTACCTTCAGGCAGAACATTGCCTCTGCCCTTCTTGGCTCCTGGATCATCTCAAATCCTCTCACCATTCCGTTTTTTTATGTTTCGGAATATAAGTTGGGCAGGTACTTATGGGGAAGTGACCACTTCCAGATCGTCTTTACGGACTATTCGGTATGGAATGTTGTCAGCATGGGGTGGGGTGGTGTGTTGCCGTTCCGTTGCTCACGGGAGGCATTATCGTTGCCTTCTTTTTCGCTCTCCTCGCGTATTTTATTACCTACCGCCTCGTACTGACTGTAAGAAAGAATCGCGACCAATGACCAGTCCCAGAAAAATCCTTAAAAATCACGATATCCGACCACGGAAACGTCTGGGACAGTCATTTCTTGAGGATAGAAATATTGCAAGCAAGATTGTTAAGATAGCCGATATCCGAAAGGAGGATACCGTTGTTGAGATAGGCGCCGGTGTGGGAATCATGACAGAGCTGCTGGCGGCCCAGGCCCGAAGGGTTATTGCCCTCGAGGTAGATCCGTACCTGGTAGCCCTTCTCCGTGAAGCGCTGAAAGGCCACCCAAATGTGGAAATTATCCCGACTGATGTCCTTAAATACGACTTTTCTCTGGCCTGTCAGGGGTGTTCAGCAGGTAAGTTTAAGGTTATTGGTAATCTCCCTTACAACATTTCCTCGCAGATATTGTTTCACTTAATTTCTTACAGGCGCTGCATTGCATATATGATCCTGATGTTTCAAAAGGAAATGGCCGATCGCATTATCGCCCCTGTGGGAACAAAGGATTACGGCGTACCTTCTGTAGCGCTTTCCATGTACAGCATCGTCTCTCACGAGATGACCGTGCCTCCTGAGTGTTTTTACCCCCAACCTATGGTGATGTCTTCTGTACTGAAGATTGTGACGCGACAAAAGCCTCTAATTGACTTAAGGGATGACGATTTTTTCAGGAAGATCGTAAAGATTGCCTTTTCGAAAAGAAGGAAAACCCTTTTGAATAATCTCCGTGGTGCAAATTTGCCGTTTTGTGAAAGGGAGATAAATTTATCTCTTGAGGCGGCGGGCATTGACGGTAGCAGGCGGGGCGAGACTCTGACAACGGAAGAGTTTGGTGTATTGAGTAATGTTCTTTTCAATAAAATCACAGGCAACCACCTTTCATTTTCCGTAATGCCCCAACCGGGCGAAGATATTAGTTTAAACCAAGGGAATAATTGTAACAATTAACAAAATATGCTACTAAAGCGTGAAATGAGGTCAAGGTTAGGTGGTAGCTGAAAAGTATCTCTACATTAAGACCTTTGGCTGTCAGATGAATGTCCACGATTCCGAACAGATTGTGGCGTTGCTTAAGGCCTCTGGATATGAAAGTACCGACGATTTCAGGAAGGCCGATCTAATCATCGTAAATACATGCAGTATCAGGGAAAAGGCGGCGCAAAAGGTGTACTCTCAGTTGGGGAAATTCAGAGAATTAAAGCGTAGTAAACCCGGCCTGATCATAGGGATGGGAGGGTGTCTTGCCCAGCAGTGGCGATCTAAAATCTTTGGCCGGGCGCCTTTTCTGGACCTGGTTTTTGGTACCCATAATATTCATCAGCTTCCCGATCTTATAAGAACTATCGAGACGACGGGATCACGGCTTGAAGAGACGACATTTCACGAATCTGTAAAATCAGTGGGCATCGTGGCATTGCCGCAGAACGGGGCGGTCAGCGCTTATGTAACTATCATGCAAGGTTGTAATAATTTCTGTTCCTTCTGTGTCGTTCCTTACCTGCGGGGGCCGGAGGTGAGCAGACCATCTCAAGATGTTATTGATGAGGTTAAAGCCCTTGCCGACCGCGGGATCAGGGAAGTGACACTCCTCGGTCAGAACGTCAATTCCTATGGTAAAACCGTGGGAACCGATTTTGCCGCCCTGCTGCACGAGGTGGGAAAAATCGGGGGTATCGAGAGGATTAGATATACTACCTCGCATCCGAAGGATCTGTCTTTTGATCTGATGAGATGTTATGCTGATATTGACAAGTTGTGTGAGCACATTCATCTTCCCGTGCAATCGGGATCAGACCTTATCCTGAAGAGGATGAACCGGGGTTATACAAAGGCCCAGTACCTGGAGAAAGTGGAAAGTCTCAGGAACATCTGCCCGGATATCAGTATTACTTCCGATATGATTGTGGGATTTCCCGGCGAAACAGAAAGGGACTTTCAAGAAACAATAGACTTGATGGAAAAAATCAGGTTTAATAATCTTTTTTCTTTTAGGTATTCGGAACGTGAGGGGACCGCTGCGGTAAAGTTTGCTGACAAGGTAGATGAATGTATCAAGCGCGAGAGACTTCAGGCACTTCAATCCCTCCAGGAGAAGCATACTCTTGAGAGAAACAGGGCACTGGAGGGACGTATAGAAGATGTGCTGGTGGAGGGGGTAAGCAAGAAAATGCCCGATGAGATGGTGGGACGGACAAGGTCCAACAAAATTGTAAACTTCAGGGGAAAAAAGGGACTTATCGGGAAGACAGTTTCTGTTTTGATTACAGAGGCATATTTGCATTCCTTAAGGGGTGAACTACATCAGGGGAGGGGTTAACAGATGCTTATAGAGATGAAAGTATCCGGATTAACATTAGATCCGATCACGAATACACCGATTGTAATTTTGAAAGATCTCCATGAAAAGAAGGCAATTCCTATATGGATAGGGATATTTGAGGCCAGCGCCATTGCCACGGAACTGGAAAAGGTTGCTTTTTCAAGACCCATGACCCACGATCTTCTCCACGATGTCTTGAAGACCCTTGAGGTTGCCATAACGAAAATCGAAATAAACGACCTCAGGAATAACACCTTTTTTGCCAATATCTATTTAGTTAAAGATGGGAACGAGTTTATCGTTGATTCCCGTCCCAGTGATGCCATTGCCCTTGCCTTGAGGGCCGGCGCCCCGATATTTGTTGATGATAAGGTTATTGAGAAATCCCGGGATGTAGATTTTAGCACAAAAATGGCGGATATTGATGATGTAAAAAAGGGAAAATTGAGGGAATTTCTGGAAAATCTTTCTCCCGAAGATTTTGGAAAATATAAGATGTAAAGTAACCCCTATGGAAAAAGCTATCGAAGATTTTGCCAGGCATATAGAGATAGAGAGAAATCTGTCACCCCATACGAGGAAGAGTTATTTAACTGATTTGAGACAATTTAAAGGGTTCCTCGATACGAATCGTATCACGGAGGAAAAAGCATGCCTTGACGCAGGAAAGGCCTCCCCTGACGTAGGAAGGGACGGCAATGATGCTTTCATCCACATAGATCATGTGGTGATCAGGGCCTTTCTCGGTTCACTCTACCGGGCGAAGGTGAAAAAGGTAACCATCGCAAGAAAAGTGGCCGCACTGAGGTCTTTCTTTAAATATCTCTTGCGTGAGGAGAGAATCAAGGTAAATCCTGCCGTATTGGTTCAGGCGCCGCCTTCCGAAAGATATATACCTGCCTTTCTTTCGGTGGATGAAATGTTTGCCCTGTTAGCTGCTCCGTTTAAACAGGATGTCCTTGGATTAAGGGACAGGGCTATCATCGAATTTTTCTATTCTTCCGGTATCCGTCTTTCCGAACTTACAGGTTTGAACATGGAGGATATTGATTTTAACAGGGCCTTGATGAAGATCAGGGGGAAGGGCAAGAAGGAGAGGATTGTCCCTGTGGGTGAGCCGGCCTTGCTGGCCATGAGGGACTATCTGGAAAAAAGGGGTGAACTATTGAAGAGAGGCAGGGAAGCCGGTGAAACTGCAAATGTACCTGTCTTTATCAGCAGGAGCGGAAGCAGATTGACTACGAGGAGTGTGGCCAGGGTCCTCGACAGGTATGTCCTTCTCTCCGGGATTAACAGAAAGATCAGCCCCCATACCCTAAGGCATACATTTGCCACGCACCTGATGGATGCGGGCGCTGACCTGCGGTCTATCCAGGAACTTCTCGGCCATGAGAGCCTTTCTACTACTCAAAAATATACATCGGTGAGTGTAAGCAGACTGATGGAAGTTTACGATAAGGCCCACCCAAAGGCCAGAGGAGGTGTTGACAATTTATGAAAATAAGGGGAACCACGGTATTAGCCGTCAGGCATAAGGGAAAAGTCACGGTGGCAGGGGATGGTCAGGTTACCCTCGATGTTACTGTCATGAAGCATGGGGCGAGAAAGGTCCGCAGGTTGTATCACAATCAGGTTATCGTGGGTTTTGCAGGGGCAACGGCCGATGCATTTACCCTCTTTGATCGGTTTGATCAGAAATTAGAACAATACAACGGCAATCTTTTGAGGGCAGCGGTTGAACTGACCAAGGACTGGAGGACCGACAGGGTCCTGAGACATCTGGAGGCCCTGATGATTGCCGTCAGTAAGGATTATTTTCTTATCATCTCCGGCAACGGTGATGTCATCGAAGCAGATGATGATGTGATGGCGATAGGGTCGGGAGGCCCCTATGCCCTGGCGGCGGCCCGGGCCCTCATCAGATTTTCGGATTTGACGGCGACAGAGATTGCAAGAGAGGCGATACGGATTACCGCAGAGATATGTATCTACACCAATGACAGGATTACCGTGGAGGAGCTGGATATGTGCCAGGAAACGGAATCAAGCGTAATTAAAGGTAGGGGATAAGGAGTGAAATTTATATGCCATCAAATAATTTAACACCGCGGGAAATTGTAGAAAAACTGGATCAATACATCATCGGTCAGGGGGAGGCCAAGCGGGCAGTGGCTATTGCCTTGAGAAACCGCTGGAGACGTCAGAACGTCCCCCCTGATCTGGCAGAGGAGATATCACCCAAAAATATCATCATGATCGGTCCGACGGGGGTTGGAAAGACAGAAATAGCCAGGAGATTGGCGAAACTCGATAATTCTCCTTTTTTGAAGATTGAGGCCTCAAAATTTACCGAGGTGGGTTATGTGGGCAGAGATGTGGAGTCCATGGTGCGCGACCTTGTAGACCTGTCAGTAAATATGGTTAAATCAGAAGAGCAGGAGAATGTAAAGGTAAAGGCGGCGGAGATTGCAGAGGAGAGACTTTTAGACATTCTGCTTCCTCCAAAAGAAAGGAAGGCCGAAGACAAGACACCTGACGGGGATTCAGGGCAGATGGGAACTGAACTTACCACTCAGGAGAATACGACGCGCGAGAAACTGCGCCGTCTCCTCCATGAAGGCAAACTGGATAATCGTTTTGTAGAGATAGAAATGACGGACATTAGGACCGGCCCGATGATCGAGATATTTTCCTCCTCCGGTGTTGAGGATATGGGCATGAATATCAGGGAGATGTTCGGGAATATCTTCCCCCAGAAGAAGAAAAATGCCAGGGTCAAGGTTTCTGATGCGCTTTCGATCCTGGCGGCCGAGGAGGCCCAGAAACTGGTGGATATGGACAAGGTAACCAGGACGGCCATTGAAAGGGTGGAACAATCCGGCATCATTTTTCTTGACGAGATTGATAAGATTGTCGGAAGTAATTCTTCCCATGGTCCCGATGTATCAAGGGAGGGTGTGCAGAGGGACCTCCTCCCGATTGTGGAAGGATCTAGCGTCAATACGAGGTACGGGATGGTCAAGACGGATCATATCCTCTTTATCGCTGCTGGTGCGTTTAGCTCTTCAAAACCCTCTGATCTTATCCCCGAACTTCAGGGACGATTTCCCATCAGGGTGGAGCTGGATTCCCTCGGAAAAGAGGAATTCATCAGGATTCTCACGGAACCCCATAATGCCCTCGTCAAGCAATATATAGAGATGATGGCAACGGAAGGGGTTAAGCTCATTTTCAAGGATGATGCGATTGCTGAAATTGCAGAAGTAGCAACCGTGGTCAATGAAAAGACGGAAAATATCGGGGCCAGGAGGCTTTACACCATCATGGAGACCCTTCTGGAAGAAATCTCCTTTGATGCACCCGAGATGACGGAGAAAAAAGCGCTCATTGATGCGAACTACGTGCGGGAAAAGTTAGAAGACATTGTTGAGGATGAGGACTTAAGCCGCTATATTCTGTAAACAGGGGAGACATAAATGGACAGTGTCAGGAAATCTATGGAAAGGGCCGACATCCTTCTCGAGGCCCTTCCCTATATACGCCGATTTTATAATAAGACTATTGTTATCAAGTACGGTGGCCATGCCATGGTGGATGAGGAGTTGAAAGATATCTTCGCCAGGGATGTGGTCATGATGAAATACATCGGGATCAACCCTGTGGTGGTCCATGGCGGCGGTCCTCAGATCGGGAGTATTTTGAAGAAATTAGGCAAAGATTCCAAGTTTGTCCAGGGGATGCGGGTAACCGACGAGGAGACCATGGCCATCGTAGAGATGGTGCTCGTAGGGAAGGTGAATAAGGAAATCGTGGGACTCATTAATCGGCATGGCGGTAGAGCCGTGGGTCTGTCCGGCAAGGATGGCAATCTGACCAGGGCAGAAAAATATCTTTTAAGCGCAGAAAAGGCCAAGGATACCCCGCCTGAGATCATTGATCTCGGTCTGGTCGGCAAGGTTGTGGAAATCAATACAGACTTGATTACCTCCCTGGAGGATGGCGGTTTTATTCCCGTTATTGCCCCGACCGGTGTGGGGGAAAACGGTGAAACGTATAACATCAACGCCGATCTTGTCGCCGGCGGGGTGGCGGCTGCCCTCAAAGCGGAGAAACTCCTCCTCTTGACCGATGTGGAAGGGGTCATGGGTGAAAATAGCCGATTGATAAATACCATGAACGACAGAGAAGCCCAGGACATGATTCAGACAGGTCTCATCAGGGGAGGTATGTTTCCCAAGGTGAAGTGTTGTCTTAAGGCGTTGCGGGAGGGGGTAAAAAAGGCCCACATTATTGATGGCCGCTTAAAACACTCTGTTCTCTTGGAAATTTTTACCGATATGGGAATCGGGACGGAGATTGTGTTATCCTCGTGAATCTGTCGAGCTATAGAGGGGACAGGGATCAGGGGTCAGGGGTAAGGATGAAAATGACAACAGAAGAATTGCTGGCCCTGGCGGATAAAACGATCATGGGGACGTACAAGCGTTTCCCCATTGTGCTGGTGAGAGGTTCCGGTGTTAAGGTCTGGGACAGCGAGGGGAGGGAGTATCTCGATTTCGTGGCCGGGATTGCCGTTTGCAGCCTCGGTCATTCCCATCCGAGGGTAGCGGCGGCGATTAAAAAACAGGCGGAAATCCTCACCCATGTTTCCAATCTTTACTATATTGAGCCGCAGATACATTTTGCCGGGTTTCTCGTGGAAAACTCCTTCGCTGATAAGGTCTTCTTCTGCAACAGCGGCGCAGAGGCCAATGAGGCGGCAATTAAGCTTGCCCGCAAGTATGCCCATGAGAACATGGCAGGAGACAGGTATGAATTGATCACCATGAAGGATTCCTTCCACGGGCGCACCCTCGCCACGGTGACAGCGACGGGACAGGAAAAGTTTCAGGTCGGTTTTGCCCCTCTGCCGGAAGGATTCAAGCAAGTCCCCTTTAATGACCTTTCTGCCCTAAAGGATGCCATTACGGATAAGACCTGCGGGATAATGCTGGAGCCCATTCAGGGTGAGGGGGGTGTGAGGATTCCCGATGATGGTTACCTCTGGGGAGTCAGAAAGATCTGTGACGATCGGGAAATCCTGATGATCCTTGACGAGGTACAGGTGGGGATGGGAAGGACGGGGAGTTTCTTTGCTTATGAGGATTATGGCGTGAGGCCGGACATTATGACCCTGGCCAAGGCTTTGGGAAACGGTTTTCCTGTGGGGGCGATGCTGACAAGGGATAGAATTGCCTCTGCCTTTACGCCGGGCAGCCATGCCTCAACCTTTGGCGGAAACCCCCTGGCGATGGCGGCGGCCCTCGCATCAGGGGAAACCATCTTAAGTGACGGCATCCTGGAGAATTGTAAAAAGATGGGGGCATATTTCCTCAAGAGACTGGAGGAACTCAGGTCAAGACACAGTGTAATTAGAGAAGTGAGGGGGAAAGGCCTGATCATCGGGCTGGAACTGGCCACGGGTGGCGATGAGATCGTAAGGAAGTGCATGGATAAGGGGGTGTTGATCAACTGTATTGGTGGTAGTATTCTCCGTTTTGTTCCCCCGCTGATCATCACAGAATCGGATGTTGATCGGGCAATTGATGTCCTGGACGGGGTAATGGAGGGCGGATGAAGAAGGAATATCTGAAGACGCCGGTTGAACACATTGATATAACATCTATCAATACTGTGGATATCATTCGGGCCATGAGGGGAATGTCCTTCACGGCAAGGGATCTTGCCATGGCCTCGGAAATATACGACAAAATGCTTAGGGATAAGGATTGTGCCATCATACTGACCATAGCCGGCAGTACAAGCGCCGGTGGTTGCATGCGGATTTATTCTGATCTTGTAAGGTACAATATGGTGGATGTGATTGTCGCTACCGGCGCCACGATTGTAGATATGGATTTTTTCGAGGCGCTTGGATTCCGACACTACCAGGGCGCCTCCTCTGTGGATGACCTGTTATTGAGAAGCCTGTATATAGACAGGATCTACGATACCTTCATTGATGAAGATGAACTCCAGGTCTGTGACAGGACGATCATGGATATCGCCGACACCCTGCCCCCCCGGCCCTATTCTTCCCGGGAGTTCATCCGGGAGATGGGGCGATACCTGACGGCCCACGCAAGAAAAAAGGATTCCCTTGTTCAGGCGGCCTATGAACATGATGTACCGATCTTCTGCCCCGCTTTTTCCGACAGCAGCGCCGGTTTTGGTCTTGTCCTGCATCAGCATCAACATCCACATGAGCATGTCTCCATTGATTCTGTGAAGGATTTCAAAGAGTTAACCATGATCAAGATAAAGGCCGAAACAACAGGACTTCTTATCATCGGAGGGGGAGCGCCAAAAAATTTCGCCCAGGATACAGTGATCTGCGCTGAGATACTGGGAAGGCAGGTTCCCCCGCATAAGTATGCGGTGCAGATTACCGTTGCCGATGTGAGGGACGGGGCGTGTTCCAGTTCTACGCTGAGGGAAGCGACCTCGTGGGGGAAGGTGGATATGGCCTGTGAACAGATGGTTTATGCCGAGGCAACCTCCGCATTACCCTTGCTGGCAAGTTATGCCTATCATAGGGAAAACTGGAAAATCAGAAAGAAATGGCAATTTGCGAAGATGTTTGAAGTTTGAGGCCGTTACTCCAGGGTCATCAGGGACTGCCATCTTTCCCATTCAGTTTCCCAGGGGAGTCCCATTTTTTTGAGAAGGGCAATCATCTTTTTGTCGTTGAAGCGGAGATACGGATTGACCTTCATCTCATCTTTCAGGGTAGAGCACACATGGCCTTGATCATAGGTCCTCAGAAAAATATCAATATCCCTGTTATCCGGTTCGAGACGTCTGGCAAAGGACATCGCATCTTTCAGATAATCATGACCTGCGTAAATAATGGTACCTTGGGGCAGACTCATGATCCTCTTGATGGAAAGATAAAACGCCATGATGTCGCCGGTGAAACAGTTTCCGATCGTGCCGTTAAAAAATGTATCCCCCGTGATCAGGATGTTATCTACATGAAAACATATAGAATCATGGGAGTGCCCCGGCGTATGGTAGATATGAATCCTGTGGCTTTCGAGTTCAATCCCGCTGTTGTCCGGCAGGTCCCTGTATGTTAAGAGCCTGGCCTTTGTCCTCTCGATCAGGTCTCTATTCCCCGTCGTGTGATCGTGATGAGCATGGGTATTAGTCACAAGCAGCAGATTCAGCCCCATGGTCTTTATGAAAGAGAGTATCTGTTCGGAAGCACCGCCATCAATTACCAAGGCACAGCTCTCTCCGTAAATCAGGTAACCCAGGTTGTCCACCGCGTAGCGAAATTGTTTAACTTGCAGCATAAAAAATCGGCCTGTTTTTATTTATGATGACCAAGAAGTTCCTCCATAGACTATTTCATACGAAAATTCAAATGGAAATTACAACCAGAATCCATTGCCGGAAACTGATGCAGATGGTTGTGTCCCGGGGTTAAAAGATGAAAAATTCCCCATCATCTGAGGAGCAATTCTCCATCTTTCCCCACCGGTTTTTATTTTTTTAGCGGAACGATAATTTTTTATCTCGTATTTCCGCATTGTTAATAGATTAATCTCCATATCGGTCATACTTTGGCATACCAATTGCTTGTTAAACTTAAATAAATTTAAAAAGGAGGTAGTTTAAGATGAAACGTTTTTTAGTGTTGTTTGTAGCATTGTCTTTCCTCTTCTGTGGCTCGGTATTTGCGGCTGAGGCAACCAAGATGGGGCCGGCTGCCGCGGCTAAAGAAGTTGCTAAAGAGACCACGATGAGCGCCACGGGAAAAGTCACAGAGATCACCGAAACGATGCTGAAGATCGAGCGCACCGTAAAGGGAAAAACAGAGGTCATGGAAGTCGTCTTAGAGAAGACATGTCCGGTAAAGGTGGGAAAAACCCAGACGCCCTGGAGCCAAATCTTCGCCACTAAGTTAGAGAAGAACTGTCCAAAGATCGAGGTAGGCGATAAAGTGACAGTCAGCTACGTGACAAAAGATGACAAAAATGTAGCCACGAAAGTAACCAAGAAGGCTGCTAAGAAGGCTGCTAAGAAGGCTGCTAAGAAGGCTGCTGCAAAAGAAGCAAAGCCTGCTGAAGAAAAGGCAGCTCCTGCTACGAAGTAACTTTTGCTTGAGATTGGTGAACCTCTTTCGGGGTACGGGGATTATCTTCGTGCCCCGTTTCTTTGCCTCCTTCACACCGGTTTAAGCAATGCCTTGAGCTTTTTTACTATCTCGTTTCCCATTTCTTCGGTACCCACAAGAAGTGTGCCTTCCCGGTAGATATCCCCTGTCCGGAAGCCGTCTTTTAGCACCGCCCTGATGGCATCTTCGATGATCTTTGCTTCTCTTAACATTCCAAATGAATACCGGAGCATCATGGCCACGGATAGGATAGTGGCCAGGGGATTGGCGATATTCCGGCCGGCAATATCCGGGGCGGATCCGTGGATCGGCTCATACATGGCCGTCTTCTGCCCCAGGCTTGCGGAGGGAAGCATCCCGATGGAGCCGGTCAGCATGGAGGCCTCATCGCTTAAGATGTCGCCGAACATGTTGCCGGTTACGATCACGTCAAACTGGGAGGGACGCCAGATCAACTGCATGGCGCAATTGTCCACGTACATATGTCTCAGTTCCACATCGGGGAAGTCATGGCCAACCTCGGTTGCCACATCTCTCCAGAGCTGGGAGCTCTCCAGGACATTGGCCTTATCTACAGAAACAAGACTTTTCCGGCGTTTTATGGCGGCTTCAAAGGCAACCCTGACGATCCTCCTGATCTCTTCTTCAGAGTAAATAATCGTGTTGATTCCGATTTTTAAGCCTTTTTCCATGATGATCCCCCGGGGTTGACCAAAGTAGGCATCGCCTGTCAGTTCCCGGATAATCATGATATCAATGTCATTGATGACGTTGGATTTCAGCGGTGAGGCATCTAACAACTCCTTAAATGCTACAACAGGTCTTAAATTGGCGAAAAGCCCCAGTCTTTTCCTCAACCCCAGGAGGGCCCTTTCCGGCTTTAAATGGTGGGGTAAAGACTCCCACTTCGGCCCTCCCACGGCGCCGAGGAGAACAGCATCACTTCCTAAGGCCATGCTCAGGCTTTTCTCGGGAAGGGGCTCTCCATGCTGATCGCACGCGCCGCCGCCTACCAGCCCCTTTTCGATCTCAAAGGTCACCCCTGAGGACTCGGAAATCACCCGGATGACCTTCAGGGCTTCCCTGATGATCTCCGGGCCGATTCCATCACCGGGAAATACGGCAATCTTATACTTCTTCTCTTCCATCTCTACTTTCTACCCTAACCTTTCTTCGACAGATGTTTCATCAGGCCGCCGTCCCTGATGAGTTCCTGCATAAACGGCGGGATGGGATGAATACGGAACGGCTCTGTATTAGAGTTCATAACAACAATAAATCCCGCCTCTCCGTCCACCTCGATTCGTTCACCTTCTGAAACCCGCTCCCACAAATCAAGGCACTCGAAGATCGGCAGACCCATATTGAATGCGTTTCTGTAAAATATCCGGGCAAAGCTTTTGGCGATGATGCAGGAAACCCCTGCCGCCTTGATGGCGATGGGTGCATGTTCCCTCGAAGACCCGCAGCCAAAATTCTTCCCCGCTACGATAATGTCACCCCTTTTGACCTTTTTCGCGAATCCGGGGTCGGCATCCTCCATACAGTGAATGGCAAGTATCTCAGGAGCAGATGTATTCAAATAGCGGGCCGGAATAATCGCATCGGTGTCTATATTGTCTCCGAACTTCCAGACTCTTCCCTTGAATTTCATGACATCAGGCCTTCCTTATTTTATAATTCGTCAGGGCCGGCAATTCTTCCCAAGATGGCTGAAGCCGCGGCAACAGACGGATTGGCCAGATATACTTCGCTTCCCGGATGTCCCATGCGCCCGACAAAGTTTCGGTTCGTGGTGGCGACGGCCCTTTCGCCATCGGCAAGTATTCCCATGTATCCGCCCAGGCAGGGACCGCAGGTCGGGGGGCTGATAACGGCCCTGGCATCGAGAAATATCTCGAAAAGCCCCTCTCTCAGGGCGGTCCTGTAAATTTCCTGTGTGGCGGGTATGATGATCAACCGGACATAGGGCGCCACCCTCCTGCCTTTCAAGATGCCGGCGGCAACCCGCAGGTCCTCGATCCTGCCGTTGGTGCAGGAGCCGATGACCACCTGGTCTATCTTAACATCCCCTACTTTGCTGATACCTTTTACATTTGAAGGTAAATGGGGAAAGGCGACCTGTGGTTCGATTTTACCGGCATCAATTTCCATAACCTCGGAGTAAGCGGCGTCAGGGTCGGAAGAATAGAAGGTATATGGCCGTTTTGCCCTGCTTTTCACATACTCTTTCGTCATCTCATCGGGAATAAATATCCCGTTTTTTGCCCCCGCCTCGATAACCATGTTGGCAATGGCGAATCTATCCGCCATCCCTAACTTTTCAACAGTCTCGCCGGTAAACTCCATGGCCCGGTACAGTGCCCCGTCCACCCCGATCAAGCCGATGAGATGCAGGATCAAATCCTTACCGGAAACCCATTTACCGGGGTGGCCGTAAAAGATGACCTTCATCGTTTCCGGGACCTTGAACCAGGCTTCACCGGTCATCATGGCCCCGGCCAGGTCAGTACTGCCGATACCGGTGGCGAAGGCCCCCAGAGCGCCGTAGGTACAGGTATGACTGTCCGCGCCGATGACCAGATCGCCGGGCAGGACGATGCCCTGTTCGGGGAGGAGGGCATGTTCAATACCGACCTCGCCGATCTCGTAGTAGTGGGTAATTTCCTGCTCTTTCGCAAAGTTTCTAAGGATCTTGCACTGCTGGGCTGAAGCGATATCTTTGTTGGGTGTAAAATGATCGGGTATCAGGACTACCCTATGCCGGTCAAAGACCTGTTTCCCCCCGGCTTTTTTAAATTCTTCGATGGCAATGGGCGCCGTCACATCGTTTCCCAGGGCAATGTCCACCCTCGCATTGATCAGCATACCGGGGTGTATCTCCCCGATATCCGTATGTTGCAAGAGGATCTTTTCCGTGATCGTCATTCCCATGTGTTTTCCCCATAATCAATTAGAACTCCCGCCGATGCCCGCCCGGACAGATAAATAGTCCTCGATGATTACCCTTCCCAGATCATCCGAGGAGGTAAAGAAGACGCGGCCGGCATTAATCCGGGCCAAATGGGAGGCGAAATCTTTCAGCCCCGGTTTTTCGCCGAGCATTATTATATTCAGGATAATGCCTTCCTTTCTGTACTGGAGGACTTCTCCCCTTACGCCGGGCGCCGCCTTTTCGAATCCCACGTACTTGCCGTTTTCCGTGTTGGGTTCGGTATCCGTGATGAGGTAGACCTGTTTATTCCCTTTTTCATGGCGGAGAACCCTTCTGCCTGCCAGCAAAGCGGCCTTTATATCCGTAGTGCCGCCCGGAAAGTTCGTATTTAATATCTCCCAGTAAGGTATTTCCTTGATCTGCGAAGAATAAAGGACGACCTTTAAGGTATCGCCCGGTTTTTTTGTACTTGCCAGAGCCAGACAGGCGCTGATGGCCGCATTTCTCTTTTCCTCATCCATGCTTCCGCTTTCATCCACCAGCAGGGCCATGCTGATTTTGGTTTCGTTGTTTTTCTCAAAGACCTCAAAGTCTTCCCGCACCAGGGAAAGTGGATGCCTGCTTCTTCCCGTGCCGGCATCGGGGAGATTCTTTTTTGTCAAGGCATTCCTCTTGAGCGAATTAAGGAGTGTCTTCTGAATATCAACGGATTCATAGGAATCGCCATACTGATATTTTTTCGTGGAAAGAGCCCTTTCCAGGCCATGGCCCAGCTCCTTTACTTTACAGGCGCCGGATTCCCTTTTTTTCATCAGATTTTCCAGCCTGACCCTTGCTATTTTCGCCAGCTTTCGACTGCCCCTGGGGGTTATTATCACCTGCCCCTGCTCCAATTTCAGGTCTCCCTGCGCGATACATCTTTCCAGAGAACCCTCTATATCTGCCGGCAGGATCCCGTCGGCAAGATTTTCATAGCCGCCATCAACTCTAATATGATCCCCAGGTTCTTCAGCCCGGACCCTTTTCTTAACATGTTCGAGCGTTTTATCCCTGATGCTTCCCTTGCCGCCGTCCCTGAGATACTTGAGTAAATCTCTTACGGTGCGATTTTTAGAATAGGCAAGTTCCTGCAAGATCGCATTATCTTCTTCTTTCTGTTCACCCATACATCTCCGGCAGAAGTCCATTTATTTTCTCCCCTTCGATACCTGTCCCCAGAGAGAGCCCTCCCTTGCTATAAAGCTTAAAGGTACTGCTTCAACCTGCTCAGCCAAGGTATACCTTCTTTCACCTGGATAGATGACGACTATTCTTTCCAGTCCCAGATCAGACAAAGCGGCCCGCATTGAGGGCGTAAGCCTCGGAGCGTCTAACCGTTTGCATTCCACGCCAACCATCTTTCCATCCTTGCGCAGCAGAAGATCTACTTCCGCCCCGCCATGGGTACCCCAGAAATAGGCCTCTTCCGGTTCCACAACCCTCAATACCTCGTCGATCACATAACCTTCCCATGAGGCGCCTGATTTAGGGTGACTCAAGAGATCCTTCTCGGAGCGGATTCCTAGGAGATAGTGCAGCAATCCGCTATCACGGAAATAGACTTTGGGCGCCTTGATCTGTCGTTTTGTAGTATTGGCAAACCATGGCGGCAGTTGGCGAATCATGAAGACATCCGTGAGCAGGTCCAGATAGCGGCGGACTGATGTTTCGCCCATGCTGAGGGAGCGGGCAGGTTCGGCGGCATTCCACACCTGACCATGATAGTGGGCCACCATAGTCCAGAACCGTAGCAGGGTGGTAGCGGGAATTCTGACGCCAAGTTGCGGTAGGTCCCGTTCCAGAAAGGTCTGGACGAAATTCTTACGCCAGGCAACGCTGTCTGCCTCGGACCGCGCCAGATAGGAGAGTGGAAATCCGCCGCGCAGCCAGTGGCGGGCTTGCACCTCAGCTCCCACTTCCTCAAGACCGAACCCGCTCATGGATATTATCTCGACTCGCCCTGCTAGTGATTCGGAAGATTGTTTGAGCAGTAAGGGCGACGCGCTGCCCAGAATAAGAAAGCGCGCGGGAAGGGGGTTCCTATCAGCAAGCACCCGGAGAATAGGAAATAAATCCGGCCGCCTCTGAACCTCATCGATCACGACTAATCCATTCAGAGACTGCATGGCCGTCATGGGCGCGTCGAGCCTGGTCAGGCTTACGGGGTCTTCCAGATCGAAGTAGTTTGGCGACGCAATGTCGACCAACTCCCGCGCCATGGTCGTCTTACCGCACTGCCGAGGCCCGAGAAGCACAACCACCCGATTTCGTTTCAAAGCTCTTTCGATTTTGGATAGTAACTGTGTTCGCTTCAGCATGAAAAGTATCTACCATGAAAATCAACCATCGTC
>Ga0210033_1001576_pt1 | contig 20695 bp, 19 predicted proteins | sample CryGeymeta201501_FD_185465 | JGI IMG/M metagenome (GOLD analysis project Ga0210033, IMG submission 185465) | Groundwater microbial communities from Crystal Geyser aquifers in Utah, USA - Crystal Geyser metaG 2015-01 (SPAdes) (version 2) | ecosystem: Environmental > Aquatic > Deep subsurface >... | reverse complement strand
CTGCCATTCTGGCAACCGCTCGAGCAAAGCCCAGCAATTGCTGCAACAAGCCGGCTTTACTGCCACCAGCAATGTCGAAGGCGGCATGGTCGCCTGGCAAAAGGCGGGGCTGCCGGTGGTGATGGGGTCAAAGTAAAACAACCTGTAGCCCGGATTGAAATACGATATGTAGCTATATAAATAGTAGCTATACGTTGTTTGATCATGTACCTGTTTGAAGGCAAATGTCATGCTGTGAGGTTTTCGATCTGATCTGTCATCAAGGGGGATTCAATGGACCGCACAGAACGGCTCTACAAAATCAACGAACTGCTGCACGCCCACAAGGTGGTCAGCTTTGCCACTTTGCTGGCCAAGGTAGAAGCATCGCGCTCCACCCTCAAGCGCGATCTGAACTACCTGTGCGACCGCCTGCATAACCCCATTGCTCACAGCCGAGACCTGGGCGGCTACCAGCTTGCTGCCCCTGACCCGGCCAACAAACACCCGCACGAACTCCCCGGGCTGTGGTTCTCACCCACCGAAATCCACGCCTTGTTGACGATGCAACAACTGGTGGCCGGGCTGGACGCGGGCGGCGTTTTGACGGCCCACATCACCCCGCTGATGGAACGCCTGAACGCTCTGCTGGGGCCGGAAGGCAATGCAGAAGCCACCCAGCTGCGCCAGCGCGTGCACATCATCCGGCTGGCGCAACGCAGCGTGCGGCCACGCCACTTTGAGCAAGTGGCCACCGCCCTGGCGCAGCGCAAGCGCCTGCACATCGCCTACACCGCACGCGGCAACGGCCACACCACCGAGCGCGACATCTCCCCCCAGCGCCTGGTGCACTACCGCGACAACTGGTACCTGGACGCCTGGTGCCACCAGCGCCAAGGCCTGCGCAACTTTGCGCTGGACGTCATCACAAAACTGGAGCCATTGAACCAGCCAACACGTGAAGTCAGCGCCGCCCAACTCAGCACCACCTTCGGCCCTGGCTACGGCATATTTTCAGGCGGCGCGGTTCGCTGGGCCCGCCTGCGCTTTAGCCCCGAGCGCGCCCGCTGGGTGGCGCAAGAGCAGTGGCATCCCGAGCAAAGCGGCAAGTTTGAAAGCGACGGCAGCTACCTACTGCGCCTGCCCTACACCGACCACCGCGAGCTGATCATGGACATTCTGAAACACGGCACGCATTGCGAGGTGCTGGGGCCGCCCAGCCTGCGCCGGGTGGTGGGGGATGAGCTGAAAAGAATGGTGGTGAAATATTTTTGAGGGGTGGGGGAGAGGTTCATCTGGTGAACCTTTGGGTGGGTAAGCTAGCCGGAAATCAAATCAACACAACGGCGGGGAAAGTTATCGTGTCAGACGCATTGGCTCATTCGGGCGGGCACTTATTAGCCACGCATTTGAAAAAGGTTGCCGAATTGGCTGCCGAGTTTTCCAAGGCATTTGATGCCGTCGAGCCCGTCTTGCGCTGGGCTTATCTAGCGGGACTGTGGCACGACCTGGGCAAATACCGGGCCGGTTTTCAGCGCTACGTACGGCTGGCAGACAACCCGGATGCCCACATCGAAGGCAAAGTGGGAGGGCGCGAAAAAACCCACTCTGCCGCTGGCGCAATGTGGGCCATGCAGCAATTGAATCAATCAAATCGTCCCTACGGCAACATCATCGCTTACCTGATTGCCGGTCACCATGCAGGTCTGGACGATTGGGATGGTGGATTGAAAGAGCGGCTGCAAAGCGATGACTCCAAACAGGAGCTGAAAGAAGCTTTGGCAGCAAATCCCCCCGCCCACATCCTGGCGCATGGCGATTTGGTAGCGCAAATTCCCGGTGGTGCAAATGGCTTTGCCCTGTGGGTGCGCATGTTGTTCTCGTGTCTGGTGGATGCCGACTTTCTGGACACCGAGGCGCACTTTGATGCAGGCAAACCCGCCCGTCGCGAAGGCTTTTCCACGCTGGAGCAAATGCGCTTGGCATTTGATGCGCACATGGCCGCGCTGCCAGTGGCTGACACACCCGTCAATACGCTGCGTGCCGACATCCTGCGCCAATGCCGTGCCAAGGCGGCATTGCCTGCCGGCTTCTTCTCACTCACCGTGCCCACAGGCGGCGGTAAAACCCTGTCCAGCCTGGCGTTTGCGCTGGAACATGCAAAGGCACTGGGCAAGCGCCGCGTCATCTACGCCATCCCCTACACCAGCATCATTGAGCAGACGGCAGACGTGTTCCGCGATGTGTTCAAGGCGTTGGGTGACGAGGTGCTGATCGAGCACCACAGCCAAGCCGATGCTGCAGAAAAAGACGAAACCATGCGCAGCCGCCTCGCGTCTGAAAACTGGGATGCGCCGCTGGTCGTCACCACCAACGTGCAGTTGTTCGAGTCGCTGTTCGCTTCTAAGACCTCACGCTGCCGCAAGCTACACAACTTGGTGGGCAGCGTCATCGTGTTAGACGAGGCGCAACAACTGCCACCCGCGTTTTTGCAGCCGATTCTGGACGTGCTCAACCTGCTGGTGGCGCACTACGGCGTGACCGTGGTGATGTGTACCGCCACCCAACCCGCGCTTAACAGCACCACGTATTTCGATGCCAACACGAACCTGAGGGGTTTGGAAAATGTGCACGAGATCATCGACAACCCTGATGTTTTGTTTGATGCCTTTAAGCGCGTTGATGTCGAACTGCCGTCCGACTGGACTACGCCCACCGCCTGGGCTGAGATTGCCAAGCAACTCAGCGCTGTGGACTGCGTGCTGGCCATCGTCAACACCCGCAAGACCGCCCGCGAATTGCAGCGCCTGATGCCCGCCGACACCTTGCACCTGTCGGCTTTGATGTGCGGCGCGCACCGCAAAGATGTCATTACCCACATCAAAGAGCGCCTGAAAGCCAAGCGCGAGGGGCATGACCAACGGCCTTTGCGCGTGGTCAGTACCCAGTTGGTGGAAGCGGGTGTGGATATTGATTTCCCCGTGGTCTACCGCGCCTTGGCCGGGCTAGATTCCATTGCCCAGGCCGCAGGCCGCTGCAACCGCGAAGGGCGCATGGATGGAAAAGGGCGTGTGGTGGTGTTCGTTCCACCGGAGCGACCACCATTGGGTCATTTGCGCAAAGGGGCTGATGCCTGCATCTCCACACTGCACGGCCAAGCACACGATCCGCTGGCCCGTGCCTTGTTTAATCGCTACTTCAAAGCGTTCTACCACTCGGTCGATTTGGATGCCAAAGAAGTTGTCAAGAAGCTCACCGTCAACGACCGCAAAACCCTGAGCGTGCAGTTTCGCGCTGCTGCTGAAGCATTTCGCCTGATTGACGATGCCGACTCTGCCACCGTGGTGGTGCGCTACGCCGAGCAAAGTGACGAGATTGACAAACTGCTCGGGCTCTTGGCGGCAGAAGGCCCGCAGCGCTGGCTGATGCGCAAGTTGCAGCGCTACACCGTCAGCATCCACAAACGGGTTGCTGACAAGATGCTGGCGCAAGGCAGTTTGACGCTGCCCATGCCAGGACTCTATGTGCAAGTGAATGCAGAAAATCTTTATGACCCCATGCTAGGCTTGAAGCCGGATGATGATGTGTACAACCCCGGTGGCTTTGCTATTTGAAGGAAAACCATGCCCAGTTTTTGCCTCGAAGTCTCAGGCCCGTTCGCCTGTTTTACCCGCCCGGAAATGAAGGTGGAGCGCGTCTCTTATGACGTGATGACACCGTCTGCCGCGCGCGCCGTGTTTGAGTCGGTGCTGTGGAAACCAGCCATCCGATGGCGGTTGCATCGCATTGAGGTGCTCAAGCCCATCCGCTGGATCAACTTGCGACGCAATGAAGTCAGCGCCGTAGTGTCCACGCGCAATGTGCAGCAAGCCATGACCGCAGGCAGTGGCACGCTGGGCTTTTACATTGAAGACGAACGCCAGCAACGCGCGGGCTATTTTTTGCGCGATGTGGCCTACCGCATCCATGCCGATTTGTCGCTGGCTCCAGGTTGCACCGAACCCTTGATGAAGTACACCGAGATGTTCACCCGCCGCGCCAGCAAAGGTCAGTGCGTAAACCAGCCCTACCTAGGCTGCCGCGAGTTTGCAGCGGACTTCCGCCTGGTCACAACTGACACGCCACCTGCCACGCCGATTGGTGACACCCGCGAGCTGGGCTGGATGCTGCACGACCTGGACTTCACCCACCCCTCTGACCCGCAACCGCGATTCTTCAACGCCAAGCTGGACCAGGGCACGGTGCAAGTCCCCCCATTTGAGGAGGCACGCGGATGATTTTGCAAGCCCTGAACGACTACTACCGCCGCAAGTGTGATGATCCCGATCCCGCGCAACGCCTGCCCGTGTTCGGTCTGGCGCAAAAGGAAATCCCCTTTTTGCTGGAGATCAGTGCCGACGGCGAATTGCTGCAGTTGCGCGACACCCGCGAGTTGAATGGCAAAAAGAAAGTGGCCCGCGTTTTCCGTGTGCCCATGGGCATCAAAAAGACCTCCGGCGTGGCCGCCAACTTGCTCTGGGACACGCTGGAATACGTGCTGGGCGTGGACACAAAAGGCAAACCTGAGCGCGTGTCCGAACAGCATGCCGCCTTTCGCGCCCGTATTGCCGCCCTGCCTGACGCAACCCGTGAGGATGCAGGCATTCTGGCTGTGACGCGCTTTCTGGATCACATTGACCTCGTACAGTTGGAACGCCAGCCCGCCTGGGCAGATGCGCTGGAAAGCAACGCGGTGCTGAGCTTTCGGCTGCATGGTGACCAGAATCTGGTGTGCCAACGTCCAGCCGTTGTGAATGCGGCGCTGAATGTCTCCACGGGCGACGATTCACCCCAGGCCATGTGTTTGGTCACGGGTGAGCAGGCTCCGGTAGAGCGCTTGCATGCCTCCATCAAAGGCGTGTGGGGTGCGCAAACATCGGGGGCCAATATCGTTTCGTTCAATGCCCGTGCGTTTGAGTCGTATGGCAAAACAGAGCGCCAGGGCGAAAACGCCCCGGTCAGCCGTGCCGCCGCCTTTGCCTACACCACCGCGCTGAACCACCTGCTGCGCAAAGACTCGCCGCAGCGCATTCAGGTAGGGGATGCGTCTACCGTGTTTTGGGCTGAGCGTGATTCAGACTTTGAAACAGCGGCTGCCGACATTTTTGGCGACCCACCGAAAGACGACCCCGACTGCGGTACCCGCGCCGTGCAAGCCGTGCTGGATGCGGTACACAGCGGCAAGTGGGGGCGTTCTGATGAGAACACCCGCTTTTATGTCTTGGGGCTGGCCCCCAACGCGGCGCGTATCAGCATCCGCTTCTACCACTGCGTAACCCTACGCGAGCTGGGCCAGCGCATCGCCCAGCACTTTGAAGACCTGGCGCTGGCGCGTGGCCCACATGACCCGCAATACCCCTCACTGTTTCGCCTGCTGGCGGCGGTGGCGGTGCAAAACAAGGCCGACAACATTCCGCCCAATCTCGGCGGCTCCATCGTCGATGCGATCTTTGCTGGGGTCAACACGCCTTACCCCAGCCTCTGGCTCAACGCGGCGGTAGGCCGCTGCCGGGCCGAGCAAAACGTCAATTACCTGCGGGCTGCGGCCATCAAAGCCTGCCTCAATCGCCAGATGCGCTACGCCCGACTTTCATCGTCCAACCCATCCCTAGAACAGGAGTTTTTGCCCATGCTTGATCTCAGCAACCCCAACCCGGCATACCGTCTTGGGCGGCTCTTTGCCGTGTTGGAAAAAATCCAGGAAGAAGCCAGCCCAGGGCTCAATGCCACCATTCGTGACCGCTACTACGGCGCGGCCTCCAGCACGCCGGTAGCGGTGTTCACTACCTTGCTGCGCCTGAAGAACGCCCACCTCAAAAAGCTCATGCCAGGGCGCGTTACCGGGTTTGAGAAATTGCTGGGCGAAGTGCTTGGCCCCGTGACCGACTTTCCCAAACATTTGCCGCTGCCAGACCAAGGCCGCTTTGCGCTGGGCTACTACCACCAGCGGCAAGACTTTTTCACCCGACGGACAGATGTACCGGGTGTGAATTGAAACGACGTGAAGGATGGCAACCCCAATGGCGACTTTTTTACACTGGAGATAAACATGACACTGAAAAACCGATACGACTTTGTGCTCATCATGGACGTCAAAGATGGCAACCCCAACGGCGACCCAGACGCGGGCAACATGCCACGTCTTGATGCCGAATCCGGCCACGGACTGATCACCGATGTATCCCTCAAACGCAAGGTGCGCAACTTTGTCGGCCTGGTCAAAGAGCAAGACGAGCGCGAGCCCGTGGATGGCGAAAAGCGTTTTGAAATCTATGTGCGTGAAAAAGCCATTCTGAATCATCAGAACCAGCGTGCCTATTCTGCATTAAATCTGGCTGTAGCCCAGGAAGAACAAGCGCAAGATGCTACAGAAAACGAAGCAACTGATGCCAAGAAGAAAAAGCCCGCCAAAGAAAAACGCAAAGGCAGCGCCGATGAAGTGGGACAAGCTCGCAAATGGATGTGCCAAAACTTCTTTGACGTGCGCACCTTTGGCGCGGTCATGTCCACCGGTGTGAACTGTGGTCAAGTGCGCGGCCCGGTGCAGCTCACCTTTGCTCGCTCAGTGGAACCCATCGTGGCGCTAGAGCACTCCATCACCCGCATGGCGGTTGCCACCGAAGCCGAGGCCGAAAAGCAGCAGGGCGACAACCGCACCATGGGCCGCAAGCACACCGTGCCCTATGGCGTGTATGTGGCACACGGTTTTGTGTCGTCCTTCCTGGCCAAGCAGACCGGGTTTGGTGACGACGACCTGGAGCTGGTGTTCCAAGCCCTGGCACAAATGTTCGAGCATGACCGCTCTGCCGCACGAGGTGAAATGTCCACCCGCGGGCTGTATGTGTTCAAACACGACAGCGAACTCGGCAACGCCCCGGCCCATGCTTTGTTTGACCGTCTCAAGGTCGAGCCCAAAGCAGAGGGCGAGGTGACGCGCAGCTTTGATGCGTATTCGGTGGCGTTTGACGGTCAGAGTCTGGTCGTTGGGCAATCCGTCCAGCCTGCCCCCGGCGTGACCTTGACCCGCCGCTGCTGAGTGGAGCGAGCATGAAAATCCTGCCCACTGAATTCGACGGTCAATCCATCCGCCGGGTGTACGACGAAGCCACGGAAACCTGGTGTTTTTAGTTGATTGACGTGGTGCAAGTGCTGACCCAGCAGGCCGATTACCAGACAGCGCGTAAATACTGGAACAAGCTCAAAGAGCGCCTGAGCAAGGAAGGCATCGAGTCGGTGACAAACTGTCACCGACTGAAATTGCCCGCCGCCGATGGCAAAAACTACCTCACCGATGTGGCCACCGCCGAAACCCTGCTGCGCCTGGTGTAGTCCATCTCAAAGCTTGAAGGCCATCAAGAGGCTATGCCAAGCCTAAGGTCGACAAGTTGAAATATACGCCCCAGGCGTACACTCACCCATGCTGACCGTCATTGAAACGCCATTGTTCAGCAAGCTCTGGCCCGCGTATTGGAGTGAGGATGAGCGCGGTGCTTTCGCTGCTTTTATTGCCGAGCATCCTGAAGAGGGCGATGTAGTGAAAAGCTCTGGCGGCGTTCGCAAGGTGCGCTGGAGCCACTGTCTCGGTTAAATCGGGTGGTGTGCGGGTGATTTACTTTGTTCGCAATGATCTGGGAGTGTTGGTGTTGTTATTTCTCTATGCCAAGAGCAGAAAAGATTCGCTCAAGGCCAGTACGTTGAAGGAGTTGCGTGATGCCGTTAAGTAAATCGTCCAAGAGCACATCTAAAAAGCCAATGACTGACGCGCAATTGGCCGCATGGGAAGCCAGCCGAGACTTGGAAGCCGAGCTTGTTGAGTCGGTACGCCAGATGAAGCGCGGCGAAGGCACGGTGGTGCATTCGCCGGTGATTGCGGCGCGTCAAAACTCCGGCTTGTCGCAAGCGCAGTTTGCCTTGTTGCTGGGGGTGTCAGTGCGCACCTTGCAGGGCTGGGAGCAGGGGCGCAAGCAGCCATCTGGCGCGGCCCGCACCCTCATCACACTGGCGCAGCGCAATCCGCAAGCATTGCGTGATCTGGCGAGCGCCTGAACCAGTGCCACAACGTGTCGGTTGAGCCAGAACAAGTCCCTCTGTCTGCCCTGCAGCACTGGCACTACTGCCCGCGCCAGTGTGGCCTGATTCACCTGGAGCAGGTGTTTGATGAGAATGTGTACACCCTGCGCGGGCAAGCCTTGCATGCCAAAGTAGATCAGCCCGGTGTTGAAACCGCCAAAGGCGTGCGCGTGGCGCGCGCTTTGCCGCTGTGGCATGACGCGCTGGGGCTGATTGGCAAGTCTGACGTGGTGGAGTTCTTGGCCAGTGGCGTGCCCTACCCGGTGGAATACAAACACGGCAGCCGCAACAAGGCCGCTGACATTGCCGCGTGTGACGACATTCAACTCGCTGCGCAGGCCATGTGCCTGGAGGCCATGACCGGCAAGCCCGTCAATGAGGGTGCGCTGTATTACGCCACTTCCAAACGCCGCCGGGTCGTGCCCATTACTGCGCAATTGCGCGCTGACGTGGTGCAAACCGCAGAGGCCATTCGTCAGATGCTGGCCAGTGGCAAGCTGCCCCCGCCCCTGAACGCGGCGCAGGCGGCCAAGCGCTGCAAAGCTTGTTCCCTGCAAGAGCGCTGCCAGCCGCAAGCCACGCACGCAGGCTTGCTGTCTGCCCGTGCCGCCTTGTTTGACCCTGACGCATAGCCATATCCGCTCAACCGCCTGCCCATGCAACGCCTCAACACAATCCACCTCAAAATGACCGACAAGTTTTGGAATAGCGATAGGCAAATAAAATATAGCAAATTGCTATAAGATGGGTAACAGCGATGAAACTGATTTCCAACAAAGCACTACGTGAATTTGCCGCCCTGCACCCGGATGCAGACACGCCGCTGCAGGACTTCAGGCGATTGATAGAGCAATGCAATTTTGCACACTTTGGCCAGTTGAAGGCCACGTTTGCCAGCGTGGACAAGGTGGGAGATCGCTACGTATTCAACATTGGTGGCAACAAGTACCGGCTGGTGGCGGCCATTGCATTTCAGGCAGGTTTGGTGTGGGTCAAAGCCGTTTTGACTCACAGCGAATATGACAAAGGAGATTGGAGATGATCATGACTGATAGCGTGCTGGCCCCGTGGGCAGCCGTAAATACTGCGCTGGGTTTGTCTGCTCCTGTGCGAGACGAGGTGCACTACACCGAACTTCTCGCTTTTGTGGAAGAGTGTTTTGAGCGTTTTGGCGCGCAAGACAATCACCCCATTTTTGCCTTGGTTGACTTGGTGGCGCAGCGCATCAAACAGTACGAAGACCGGCTCCATCCCTGGCCTGACGCCAGCACCCCGGCCACGCGGCTGGCCTTTTTGATGGATCAGCACGGCTTGCGCCAGAGTGATTTGCCAGAGGTTGGAGCACAAAGCGTGGTGTCTGACGTGTTGGCTGGCAAACGCAAACTGAACCTGCGCCAAACACAAGCGCTGGCACGACGCTTTGGTGTACCCGTAGATGCGCTGATTTAGCTGCCCATGCAACTCCTCAACACCCTCTACGTCACCACGCCCGACACCTACCTGCGGCTGGACAACGACACCCTGCGCGTGGAAGTCGACCGCGAAACCCGCTTGCGCGTGCCGCTGCACCACCTGAGCGCGGTGGTGTGTTTTGGGCACATCAATCTATCTGCACCTTTGATGCACCGGCTGGCCGATAGCGGCGTAGCGCTGGTGCTGCTGGACGACAACGGCCGCTTCAAAGCCCGGCTGGAAGGCGCGGTTACAGGCAATGTTTTGCTGCGCCAGGCCCAGTTTCAGCGCGTGGCTGACCCCGCCTTCACGCTCGACATGGCTCGCGCCAGCGTGGCGGGCAAGATCAAAAATACCCGCCAAGTCTTGCAGCGCGGTGCCCGCGAGGCCAAGTCTGAGGATGAGGCCAAGGTCTTGACACGTTTGGCGAATGACCTGGCCGCCAGCCTGCGTGCTTTGCCCGAGGTCGCCAATCTGGACAGCCTGCGCGGCGTCGAAGGCGAAGCTGCACGCCAATACTTCAGCGGCCTGAACCTGCTGGTGCGCCCCGACCAGCGCGCCGCCTTTGCCATGGATGGCCGCACCCGCCGCCCACCGCGTGACCGCTTCAACGCCATGCTGTCGTTTCTGTACGCCATGTGGATGAACGACTGCCGCAGCGCCCTGGAAGCCGCCGGGCTCGACCCACAGGTGGGCTTCTTGCACGCGTTGCGGCCAGGTCGTGCCGCACTGGCGCTGGACTTGATGGAAGAGTTCCGCCCCTGGGCCGATAGGCTGGCCCTGACCCTCATCAACCGGGGCCAGTTGAATGCGGATGATTTTGTGCTGCGCGAAGGCGGCGGCGTGTCGCTGGAGCCCGATGCACGCAAGGCCGTGGTGGTGGCCTACCAAGAGCGAAAGAAAGACGAGATCAACCACCCGCTGCTGGCGCAGTCCGTGCCGCTGGGCCTGGTGCCGCTGGTGCAAGCCCGCTTGATGGCACGCGCACTGCGTGAAGACGGCGCACCTTATGTGCCCTTCGTGGCGAAGTAAAGGGTTGTCATCATGCTGGTACTGATTTGTTACGACGTGAGTACTGAAACCAAGGCGGGCCGCCGCCGTTTGCGCCGGGTGGCGCGGGTGTGTGAAAGCACCGGGCAGCGGGTGCAAAAGTCGGTGTTTGAATGCCAACTGGATGTGGCTAAATTTGAAGCCCTGGAGCGCGAGCTGCTGGCAGAAATAGACCCCAGCATGGACTGCCTGCGGTTGTACCGCATCCCCGGCACGCGGGGCTTTGAGGTGGTTGAGCACGGCATGTTCAAGGCGGTGGATTTTGATGGGCCTTTAGTGCTTTAGATACTGCTTTTCGGTTTCCGTGCCTGCTTTGCCATGGTATGGTTACCCCGCGAACCCCAAGTGATGGATTTTTTACTGAATGGTTCGCGCGCTTTGCAACCCGTTGTTTTTGAACGGCCTATTGATTTTTTCGAGGTTAGATTTTTTGCAGCTACATGTCGTCATCGCCAGGTTCGCGGAAATGTACGGAAAAATTGAATGCCGACAAGGCTTTGTATGTGAAGGGCATCGCCCGCCAGCAATGGCGGGCGCGGATTGAAACTCCATTGCAAGGCATTACGGCGGTCTGAAATATGCATCGCCCGCCAGCAATGGCGGGCGCGGATTGAAACAATTGTTTTACCTGCGCAGTGTTGATCGATTAAGGCATCGCCCGCCAGCAATGGCGGGCGCGGATTGAAACAAAACATCTGATAGAGGTTTCCACACAGTCCTAAGCATCGCCCGCCAGCAATGGCGGGCGCGGATTGAAACATTCGACTGCGTGATGCTGATGCGCCGTGCATCAGCATCGCCCGCCAGCAATGGCGGGCGCGGATTGAAACATGAATGGATACACCCGCACGCCACGTATGGCATGCATCGCCCGCCAGCAATGGCGGGCGCGGATTGAAACCATGCTGAAGCCGCGCGCCTGCGGGTGCTTGGCCAGCATCGCCCGCCAGCAATGGCGGGCGCGGATTGAAACAAGGCATACAAGGAGAGTCTTCGCGGTTCACAAGGCATCGCCCGCCAGCAATGGCGGGCGCGGATTGAAACAGGCTCAAAGAGAGCGTATTGCAGATTTGGAGTACGCATCGCCCGCCAGCAATGGCGGGCGCGGATTGAAACTGCCAAACAGGATGGCCGAGCAGACGCCTGAGCTGGCATCGCCCGCCAGCAATGGCGGGCGCGGATTGAAACAATTGTTTTACCTGCGCAGTGTTGATCGATTAAGGCATCGCCCGCCAGCAATGGCGGGCGCGGATTGAAACACCCGATACTTTCTCAAAAAAACCCATGCCACTGCATCGCCCGCCAGCAATGGCGGGCGCGGATTGAAACAACATGGGCGATGGCTCCGACCTCGCCAACACCCGCATCGCCCGCCAGCAATGGCGGGCGCGGATTGAAACCCCGACAAAGGTGGCATCGTGCCGGTGGTTGGGGTGCATCGCCCGCCAGCAATGGCGGGCGCGGATTGAAACAATTGTTTTACCTGCGCAGTGTTGATCGATTAAGGCATCGCCCGCCAGCAATGGCGGGCGCGGATTGAAACTTTCTAATTGCACCCAAAGCAAACATTGACAAAACGCATCGCCCGCCAGCAATGGCGGGCGCGGATTGAAACGCTTTCGATGTAACCACCAAGTGATCCAGCGGGGCGCATCGCCCGCCAGCAATGGCGGGCGCGGATTGAAACTTTAAGCGTCTTAATCTCTTGCAACATAGCTGCTGCATCGCCCGCCAGCAATGGCGGGCGCGGATTGAAACATTGCCAAGCTGGTCGATGTATTCCGCGAAGTCAAGCATCGCCCGCCAGCAATGGCGGGCGCGGATTGAAACCCCATGGCGCGCAGTGCAAGGTAAACCCGGCTAGCGCATCGCCCGCCAGCAATGGCGGGCGCGGATTGAAACGGATATGCAAAGGTATTTGGCCAAACATTGCTCTCGCATCGCCCGCCAGCAATGGCGGGCGCGGATTGAAACTATCATCGAACCAACATCAATGCGCGTTATGCAAGGGGCATCGCCCGCCAGCAATGGCGGGCGCGGATTGAAACGACATGCTGGTTTCATCGGACTTTAACCTCCTGGGCATCGCCCGCCAGCAATGGCGGGCGCGGATTGAAACAGGAGTCGATTATGCGTAAATTACAAGTCCAAAAAGCATCGCCCGCCAGCAATGGCGGGCGCGGATTGAAACTTTGAGTCTTTGGTCTTCGGCGCCGCGAATGCCGGGCATCGCCCGCCAGCAATGGCGGGCGCGGATTGAAACCTGACTAAGGAAGAGGCTGTCAAGAGCGCCATCGAGCATCGCCCGCCAGCAATGGCGGGCGCGGATTGAAACAATACTCGAGCAAATACGTTTCTTGGATCTGTAAGGCATCGCCCGCCAGCAATGGCGGGCGCGGATTGAAACCCATCAACGAGTATTTCCATGCGCACCCTGAAATGGCATCGCCCGCCAGCAATGGCGGGCGCGGATTGAAACTCTCGCGTGCAGGCCAGCGCGGCTGCAGCACCTGCATCGCCCGCCAGCAATGGCGGGCGCGGATTGAAACTTGATGAGTCTATCAACGCGCAAATCGACGCGCAGCATCGCCCGCCAGCAATGGCGGGCGCGGATTGAAACCCTGTGGCGCGCAGTGCAAGGTAAACCCGGCTAGCCGCATCGCCCGCCAGCAATGGCGGGCGCGGATTGAAACCAAGCTCATCAGCCCAAGTGGAAACGTTTTGTGTTGCATCGCCCGCCAGCAATGGCGGGCGCGGATTGAAACATCTTATCAGTTGACCAACAATAACTCCAACATCGCATCGCCCGCCAGCAATGGCGGGCGCGGATTGAAACAGTGGTTTGCAGCACCTCACCCAAGTCCCGGTTGGCATCGCCCGCCAGCAATGGCGGGCGCGGATTGAAACTTAGTTGGCTCGGGGTAGCATTTTGCATTTCATCGCATCGCCCGCCAGCAATGGCGGGCGCGGATTGAAACACTCTGTAAGAATGAAACCCGTTAAATTTATGGTGCGCATCGCCCGCCAGCAATGGCGGGCGCGGATTGAAACAATGCTTGCGAGAGGCGTGCGGACTTGACCGCGACCGCATCGCCCGCCAGCAATGGCGGGCGCGGATTGAAACCACAATTCCCGCTAGCTCTCGCACCTCTACCGTGCGGCATCGCCCGCCAGCAATGGCGGGCGCGGATTGAAACAGCGGCACGGCGCTTTGTTAAGCCAGCCAATGGCAGCATCGCCCGCCAGCAATGGCGGGCGCGGATTGAAACGTATATTGAACCATCCGGTGACGAAGCGATTGAACGCATCGCCCGCCAGCAATGGCGGGCGCGGATTGAAACAAATTTGGATGGGCGACCCCCCCTACCCCGGCATCGCATCGCCCGCCAGCAATGGCGGGCGCGGATTGAAACAAAAGTCATTCGACACGTTTTGCGGGGACTATTTGCATCGCCCGCCAGCAATGGCGGGCGCGGATTGAAACTACCTCTTTATGCATCAGACCACTTTGTCATAAAGCATCGCCCGCCAGCAATGGCGGGCGCGGATTGAAACCAGACGCCATCCTCTGAATACTCTGACGCTGACCGCGCATCGCCCGCCAGCAATGGCGGGCGCGGATTGAAACTGGTGGCATATCATCCAGTAGCACGATATGGCCGTGCATCGCCCGCCAGCAATGGCGGGCGCGGATTGAAACCGCGCTTCCAGGTCATTCTCTTTTTTGGTGGCATGCATCGCCCGCCAGCAATGGCGGGCGCGGATTGAAACAAATCTTCAAAACCCCACGGCGCAAAGCGTGGCCGCATCGCCCGCCAGCAATGGCGGGCGCGGATTGAAACAATCATCGAACCAACATCAATGTGCGTCCTGCAGGGCATCGCCCGCCAGCAATGGCGGGCGCGGATTGAAATTGACTTGTAAAAAACTTTTTACAAGAACGGTTTGTTCTTTTCCACCTGCCCCAGCCAGCCCTCCACCTCCTGCACCACCTGATCCACCGCACCGGTCAAGGCTCGCACACCGCCTGCCGCGTCGGGCGTGGGCGCGGCCAATTGGGCGGTGAAGCTGCGTTGGGCCAGCAGGGTTTCACCCGCTGCGCTGCGTTCGGTCACCGTCACCAGCAGGCGCAGCACGCCGCTGCTTTTGTCGGTGCTTTCAAACAACTGGCTGAATTCTTCCAGCGCCAGCTGCAACTCCAGAATAGCTTGGGGCTGGGTGGCAGACGCTGCAGGGGCTGAGGCTGCAGCGCGAGCGGGTCGGGCCAGGCTGATCGCACCCGGTGATAGCACCGCGCGGCGCTGGCTCAAGTGGGCACGCAAGCGCTGCTCGATCAGCTGCGCCGCGGGCATGCTCCAGCGCGCCAGCGTGTAGGGTCTGAGTTGCTGTGCATCCGCATAAGCCAGGCGGTACAGCACGGCGTTGCCGCTCAGCGCGGCACTGGTTTTGACGCTGGCCAACTCCAGTGGCGGCAAAGGGGCGCTGCGTAGGCTGGGCTGGGTTTGCAGCGCGCCGGGGCCAAAGTCGTACACCGCCGGGGGGTTGGCCGGGCGCGGCAGGCTGCAGCCCGACAGCGCCAGAATTAATATAACAAATAGGGCTCTAGCCCTTGTATATTCTGCGTACACAGCTCTGTTTTTCATAGTGATTTGCCGTCTGATTTGGAACGCTTTGGAACGCTTTGGTATGGGCTCATCAGCGTGCTGCGGGCGGCGGGGCGGCAAAACCAGGCTCGCCCGGCCCGGGCAGCAGCGCAGGTTTGCCCAGCAGCAGGGCCTGCGGGTTGTCGGTCAGGGACTGGGTCAACTCGCCCAGCTGCTGGCTGGTGCGCTCGGCCGCCTGCAGCGCTTGGTCTACCCGGGGCAAGGTGTTGCTGCGCAGGGTTTGGCCGGTGGCCACCAGCACGTCCGTGCCCAGGTTGATCTGCTCCAGCGTGCCGCCGGGTGCAGTCATGCGCTCGCTGAAATGTTGAAACGTGCTCGCCGACACCCGCGCCGCATCGGCACTGTCGCCAACCCGTTTGGAGGTGGCCTTGACCACGTCCAGCGTCTCTTGGCCAGATGCCAGCAGCGCGGGCAGCGTGCGGCGGGTCTGGGCGGTGAGTTGTTGCAGCTCTGCTGCCGCTTGCCCGATGTGCTTCACCGCACCCATCAGCGCCTGCTGGTTGCCTGGTGCCAGCAGCTGGTTGACGTGTTGGCTGGTTTGTTCCAGCTGGCCCAGCAGGCGTTCACCCCGATCCGTCAGTTGGCTCAGCAGGCCAGGTTTGAGCAGCATGCGGCTGCCCGGGGGCAGGGGGGTGGCCGGGGCGCTGGCAGGGTCTGCGGGCGCATCGGCCAGCTGGATGTAGGCCAGCCCGGTAACCCCCTGAAAACCCAGCGTGGCAAAGCTGCGGGTGGTCAGGGGGGCGGTGTCTTCCACGGCAATGCGCACCAGCACCTGGCCAGGGGTTTGCGGGTCCAGCCCCATGCTGCTGACCTTGCCCACCGGCACGCCAAAGTAGCGCACGCTGGCTTGCGGCTGCAGACCGCTGACGTTGACCGCGCCCGCGAGTTCATACACCTGCAAGGCACGGGTGTCGCGCGTGAGCCAGACCGCCAGGCTGATCAGGGCGGCCGTGAGCAGCAGCACAAAGCTGCCAGCGGCCAAGGCGTGGGACTTGTTTTCCATGGGTCGTTTTTAACCTGCTTTGCTTGAATCGTGCAACAAGGCACGGGCGCGCTGGCCACGTTCGCCCCAAAAATACGCCTGGATGAACGGGTGCGGCTGTGCCATCACCTGCGCCGCCGTGCCCTCGGCCACGATGTGTTTGTCGGCCACCACGGCAATGCGGGTGGACAGCGCCAGCAAGGTGTCGAGGTCATGCGTGACCATGACCACCGTCAGGTTCAGCTCTTGGTGCAGGGATTTGAGCAGCGCGCAAAACGCGTCAGCGCTGCCGGGGTCCAGCCCGGCGGTGGGCTCGTCGAGCAGCAGCAGCGGCGGGTCCATGATCAAGGCCCGGGCCAGCGCCGCGCGTTTGACCATGCCGCCAGACAAATCCGCCGGCATTTTGTGTGCCGCAGAGGCCTCCAGCCCGACCATGCGCAGCTTGACCATGGCGGCATCTCGAACCAAATCGGCGGGCAGGGTTTTAAGTTCGCGCAGCGGAAACGCAATGTTGTCAAGCACGCTAAAGGCCGAAAACAGTGCCCCGTGCTGAAACAGCATGCCAACCCGGCTGGCAGCGCCCGCACGCCCCATGCGCGAGGCGTCTGCCCCGAGCACGGTGACGCGGCCACGGGCTGGGGTTTCTAGCCCGAGCAGCTGGCGCAGCAGCACGGTTTTGCCAGAGCCCGAGCCGCCCACTACCGACAGCAGTTCACCAGCTGCAATGCGCAGGCTCAAGTCCTGGTGCACCACGGTGTCCACCCCGCGGCTGTGAAACACCGACCAGAGCTTGTCAATCTCCACCACAGCGCGGCGCGTGTTCATATGCCCACGTTCTTGAAGACCACGGCAAACAGCGCATCCACCAACAGCACCACGGTGATGCTGGTGACCACCGAAGCCGTGGTGCCCTGGCCCAGACTCTCGGTGTTGGGCTTGACGCGCAAGCCGTAGTGGCAGCCTACCAGCGCAATCAGCACCCCAAACACCATGGATTTGCCCAGGGCCAGCCACAGGTTGCCGATCTCCACCGCGCGCGGCAAGGTGGCAAAGAAATAGGCCGGGGTCACGCCCAGCACCGCATCGGCCGCCAGCATGCCGCCGAGCAGCGCCGCCAAGGTGGTCCAGACGCTGATCAGCGGCATGGCCACGGCACAAGCCAAAGCGCGCGGCAGCACCAGGCGGTAGCCTTGGGCAATGCCCATGACGCGCATGGCATCCAATTCTTCGGTGACCCGCATCACGCCAATTTGTGCGGTGATGGCCGAGCCCGAGCGCCCGGCAATCAGAATCGCCGCCAGCATCGGGCCGAGTTCGCGGATCAGCCCGATGCCGAGAATATTGACGATGAAGGTGTCGGCTCCAAACTGGCGCAACTGGCGCGACATCAAATAAGCCAGCACAATGCCAATCGTGAACCCCACCAGCGCCGTCACCGGCAATGCCGTGGCTCCAATTCGGTACAGGTGGCCTGACATATCACGCCACGGGCCGCACCGGGGTGAGCGCACAAGTGTCAACAAGTCCAGCAGCAGCTGGCCGGTCAGTGCCAGCAAGCCCAGCAGGTGATCCCACAACAGCCAGAGTTGTTCACCCAGTTTCAGAAAACGCTGCCCAATTGACATCGGTGCAAGCCGTAGCTCTGCACCACTGAAACGAGCCACGCGCTGCAGCATGGCCTGTTGCGCCGGATTCACTTGCAGTTGCATGGGCCATTGCCGACCCCAGGTGTTCCACAGCAGTTGTGCACCGGTGTGGTCGAGCCGGGTCAGCGCCAGCAAATCCCACTGCACACCACGCGAAGACCCAGCAAGAACCAGGGTTTGACTGATCTTGCTCCAGTGGCCAGGGTCGGCCAAACGCGCCGCACTCCAGCAGCCGCCCAGCACCGCGCAGCGCCCCGTCGGGCGGGTGTGCAGGGTGAGTGTGGGGGTGGCTTCAGGCATGGTGCGCTCAGGCTCGCATCGTAACGGCAACGCGGGGGACACACCACGCGTCACAGCTGCGGCAAAATGCCTCAAACCCAAATAATCCATTAGGCGGCACTGCGTGCCTGCATGCATGCCCTAACGACCATGTACAACAAGAACACCCCAAAATTTGAAACATGCGTGGCCTGCGTAGGGCGGGTTTCAAACCGCCATGGCCGACTGAAGTCGGCCCTACAACACGCTATTCTTGGCGGCTGTGGTTGTTGTTTCACGTTAATGGATTGTTTGGGTTAAACCCTACGGCTCAGACAAGGAACACCCTCCATGAACAGCAGCTTTGACTACATCATCATCGGCGCGGGCACCGCCGGCTGCCTGCTGGCCAACCGGCTCAGCGCCGACCCGACCAAGCGTGTGCTGCTGGTCGAGGCTGGTCGGCCCGACAACTACCCCTGGATTCACATACCGGTGGGCTACCTGTATTGCATTGGCAACCCACGCACCGACTGGCGCTTTCACACCGAGCCCGATGCCGGTCTGAATGGCCGCAGCCTGCGATTCCCGCGCGGCAAGGTGCTGGGCGGCTGCAGCAGCATCAACGGCATGATCTACATGCGCGGCCAGGCCCGGGACTATGACGCTTGGGCGCAGCACACCGGTGACCCGGCCTGGGGCTGGCAAGCGGTGTTGGCAGATTTCATGGCACATGAAAATCACTACAAATTAGATAGCTACTCACCCAGTATTAATAAGGGCTACAGCCCTAAAAGCCTTGAAACTTTCAGCCAGCACCACGGCCATGGCGGCGAGTGGCGGGTAGAGAAACAGCGCCTGCGCTGGGACATTCTGGATGCCTTTGCCCAGGCCGCACAGCAAGCCGGCATACCGGCCACGCCAGACTTCAATACCGGCAGCAACGAAGGTGTGGGCTACTTTGAGGTCAACCAGAAAAGCGGTTGGCGTTGGAACACCAGCAAAGCTTTTTTGCGCCCGGCCTGCACCACGCGCAGCAACTTCACGCTGTGGACTTCAGCGCAGGTGACCCAGCTCAACATCGCGCCCCAAGCCAACGGCCAACTGCGCTGCACCGGGGTGCAGGTGCGCACCGCCAGCGGCCTGGTTAACGCCACAGCAAGCACCGAGGTGATGCTGAGCGCGGGCAGCATTGGCTCGCCGCAGTTGTTGCAGCTCTCGGGCATTGGCCCGGCGGCGCTGTTGCAGCGCCATGGCATCCCAGTGCTGCACGACGCACCTGGCGTGGGGGCCAATTTGCAAGACCATTTGCAGATTCGCTCGGTGTACAAGGTGCAGGGTGTCAAAACCCTCAATGTGCAGGCCAACTCACTGTGGGGCAAGGCGCAGATTGCGCTGGAATACGCCTTGCGCCGCAGCGGCCCGATGAGCATGGCCCCGAGCCAGCTGGGGGCCTTTACCCGCAGCGACCCGGCCCAGCCCTACCCCAACCTTGAATACCACGTGCAGCCGCTGAGCCTGGAGGCGTTTGGCGAGCCGCTGCACCCGTTTGCCGCGTTCACCGCCAGCGTCTGCAACCTCAACCCCAGCAGCCGGGGCAGCGTGCAGATCAAGTCGCCCGATTTCACCGCCGCACCCGCCATCGCGCCGAACTACCTGAGCACCGAAGCCGACCGCAAGGTGGCGGCCCAGTCGTTGCGCCTGACGCGTGCCATCGTGGCGCAACCGGCGCTGACCCCATACCAACCGCAAGAGTTCAAACCCGGCGTGCAATACCAAAGCGATGCCGACCTGACACGGCTGGCCGGCGACATTGCCACCACCATTTTTCACCCGGTGGGTACAACGCAAATGGGACCCGACGGCGACCCGCTGGCGGTGCTGGACAGCCACCTGCGCGTGCGTGGCCCCGGCGGTTTGATTGCGGGCTTGCGCGTAGTGGATGCTGGAGCCATGCCCACCATCACCAGTGGCAACACCAATTCGCCGACGTTGATGATGGCCGAGAAAGCGGCGCGCTGGATAGCGGCGGGAACCTGATCGCCACCTGCTTCCATTTTGTGTCAGGGTGGTGACAAACCGTGCGGTGCCGGCTCAGGGAGAACCCGCAAAGGGTATGCCCGAATAGTAAAACCAACACCAGGCAGATACAGTTTGTGCATCACTTGCAGACACCGTCTGTTCAACCGAGATTGTTCATTAGTCTCTAACAAGTTCAGTCTTCACATTTCCTGCGAAGAATTCTGATGTGTCAAAATGAATCCGGCGATTATTTCGCCATGGGCAAAATGCCTTTAAACCCAATGGGTTACAAACTTTCTCTTGGTCAACCCAAGAACATTTGCGGGGACGTAAATCGGCTGAACGTCCAAAAATCTTGCGCACGACCGAGGTTTTGTGTTGCCTTTTTGGTTCCGGCTCGTCCGGCTTAGGGTTTGAGATGATGGCGAGCAGCTTTGCGAGGCAGTATGTAAGGTTGTGAGGCGTTCATAGCTTGGCTATGGACACCGAACAGACGCACAAAATGACCGCAAAGTTGCCGCCAGCGCTCAAAC
>Ga0210033_1001562_pt1 | contig 20803 bp, 22 predicted proteins | sample CryGeymeta201501_FD_185465 | JGI IMG/M metagenome (GOLD analysis project Ga0210033, IMG submission 185465) | Groundwater microbial communities from Crystal Geyser aquifers in Utah, USA - Crystal Geyser metaG 2015-01 (SPAdes) (version 2) | ecosystem: Environmental > Aquatic > Deep subsurface >... | reverse complement strand
GGGCTGTTGTCGTAGAAGGTGCCCTCGAGGTCGACGTTGCCGGTGGCGTGGACGTCGTCCTGCCACATGAAGCTCGCGACGATGTCGAGGCTGTCGATGGGCACGATGTGAACCGACGCCGTGATGCGCGGGATGAAGGCGTCGACGGCGTGGAGCTTGGTGTAGATGTCCTGCCCGTACTCTTCGCCACGGTTGCCACGGGTGATGCTGGTGAAGTCGAAGATGCCGAAGCCCGAGCCGAAGGTGACGCCGAAGCGGAAGCGCGGATCCGGCGCGTAGGCCACGGTGACCGACGGGAAGGCGATCACCAGGTTTTGCTCGATCAGGTTGTAGCGCGCAGGGGATGGGATGCGGCCACCCGCGCTGCCCACGCCGGTGAAGGCGACGGTGCCATCCGTCGCGCTGCCGAAGAGCGTGTGACCCGCGGCGTTGTCAGCCAAGAGGCCGATGCCGACGCCGAGGTCCTTGCGAATGCGCCAGGTGAAGAGCAGCGCCGGGATGATGCCGGGGGGGCCGGAGTTGCAGACGCGAGGATTGGCAGCGGTGGTGCCGCTGTCGAGCATCATCTGCTCTTCCGCAGGTGAGGCCTGAGGGGGCACGTCGGTGCTCAAGCCGAAGGCGCTGGGTACGTCTTCCGTATACACGGTACCGTTGCCAGCCATGCCATCCGGCACGGGCGCGGCGCCGGCCGCCGCGAAGTCAGCGTACGCGCCGTGACGCCCCGTGCGCGTGAAGCACGACGAGTAGAAGTCTACGTTGGCGTTCAGGCTGAGCTGCATGCCCGGCAAGGCCGCGAGGTTGGCCGGGTCGTACTGCATGGCCATCGGGTCGTCGGCACGGGCGGCGAAGGCACCACCTCGACCGAGGGGACGTGTGCCAGAGGCGCCGTGCTCGATGCCACCGGCGAGGGCAACACCCGGTGCGGCGCCATAGACCACGGCCGCCACGAGAAGAAAACTCGTCAACTTGCTGCGCATACGAATATCCCGTCCTTCGCTGAACTGCTGGAGAGGATACGCGCTGGCCATGGGCCAGGGGAAGCCCGAAGGCGATCGTCGCCGAAGCGGTGAGACGCGGAAACTCACAGCCTGCGATGCAGAGGAGCTCGACATCGCGTTGCCGAGAGGCTCGTCGTAGCGGGAATCGCCGCCTACGTTTCGATCGTGCGCCCGCGCGCTTCGGCGCCAATCACGCGATAGATGGACACATCTTCAGTCCGAGAAGTCGCCGCGACCGCCGTAGTCGTCCTCTTGGATGTTCTCGAAGCGCGTGAACTCGTTCTTGAAGCGCACGCGACAGGTGCCCGTCGGACCCGACCGCTGCTTGCCGATGATCACCTCGGCGATGCCGCGATCCTCGGACTCCTTGTTGTAGACCTCGTCGCGATAGATGAACCAGATGGTGTCGGCGTCCTGCTCGATGGCGCCCGACTCGCGCAGATCCGAGAGCTGCGGGCGTCGGTCGTTGGAGCCGCGCGACTCGACGCCACGGTTCAGCTGCGACAGCGCGATGATGGGAAGCTCCAGCTCCTTGGCCAGACCCTTCAACGAGCGGCTGATCTCGCTGATCTCCTGCTCGCGGCTGTCGTTGCGCGAGCCCGAACGCATCAGCTGCATGTAGTCGACGACGATCAGCGAGAGATCGCACTCGGCCTTGAGTCGGCGCGCCTTGCTGCGCAGCTCGAGCACGCTCAGCGCGGGCGTGTCATCGATCCACATCTTCATGTCCGTCAGGCGGCCGGCCGCTTCGGCCAGACGAGGCCAGTCGTCACGCGAGAGGTTCGCCGTCCTGAGGCGTCCACCATCCACGCGCGCCTCGCTACACAAGAGGCGCTTGACGAGCTGCACCTTCGGCATCTCGAGGGAGAAGACCACGACGCTGGCCTTGGCGGAGGCGCAGGCGTTGGCCGCGATGTTCAGCGCGAAGGCCGTCTTGCCCATGCCGGGGCGCCCGGCGACGACGATCAAGTCGCCCGGGTGCATGCCGGCGGTCATCCGGTCCACCTTCTCGAAGCCGGTGGAGAGCCCGGTGATCGACTCGCCACGCTTGGCGGCCTCGCTGATCTCCGCGAAGGTGCGCACGACCACATCACGCACGTGCTCGTAGGGCGTCCGACTGCGCTGCTTGGCGACCTTGAAGACCTCGGACTCGGCCATGTCGAGGAAGCTGTCGAGCTCGCCGTAGTCCGTGTAGCCCGTGGCCGCGACCTCATGACAGATGCCGATGAGCTTGCGGACGATGGCCTTCTCGAGCACGAGGTTGGCGTGCGCCTGGATGTTGGCGACCGTGGGGATCGTGTTCGTGAGCGAGAGCAGGTACTCGTCGCCACCCACCGCCGGCAGACGCGAAGACTGGGCGAGCTCCTCCCGTAGGGTGATGTCGTCCACGGGCTGGCCGCGCTGAAAGAGCGAGACCATGGCGGCGTAGATGGTGCCGTTGGCGTCGGAGTAGAAGTCGTCCTCGGAGAGTGTCTCGAGCACGACGTTCATCGCGTCGTTCTCGAGCAAGATGCCGCCGAGCACGGCGCGTTCGGCCTCGAGGGCGTTGGGCGGGACGCGCCCCTGCGTTCTACGGTCGGGCATGGTGGAGGTGACTGCTCATGGGGGAGAGAAGGACTACACGTTGGCGCGGTGCGCGCAATAGGGCCCGCCGGATTCGCTCGCGCGGGACGGAATGAAGACGGGGACGAAGCGTGGGCCTCGTCCCCGTGATCGTGGATCCCCGTGGTCTTCGCTCAGCTCTCGCTGGCGGTGACCTCGAGGGTGAAGGAGGCCTCGATGCCGCCCGCGAGTCGCACCCCGATGGCGTAGGAACCCACCATCTTGATGTGCTCCTCGGGCATGCCGAGCTTGCGACGGTCCACGTTGTAGCCCTTGGTCACGAGCAGCTCAGCCACCTCGATGGCGGTCACGGAGCCGTAGAGCCGACCGCCGTCACCGGCGGGCTTGGCCACGGACAGCGTCACGTTGGCCATGGCCTCGGCGATGCCGCGCGCTTGCTCCTGCTCGCGCTTGGCCTTGGCCTGAGCGAGCTTGGTCTCGTGCTCGATCTCCTTGATGTTCGCGCGGGTGGCCACACAGGCCAGGCCACGCGGCAGCAGGAAGTTGCGGGCGAAGCCGGGGCGCACGCGGACGACTTCGCCCGTGTGACCGAGATGATCCACGTCCTCCTTGAGGACGACTTGCAGATGGGAAGCCATGGTCTACCTCAGTCGATCGCGGTGTAGGGGAGGAGAGCGATGTTGCGCGCGCGCTTGATCGCCACGGTGAGCTGACGCTGTTGCTTCGCGCTCAGGCCGCTGATGCGACGCGGCACGATCTTGCCGCGGTCCGTGATGAAGTAGCGGAGCTTCTGCGGATCCTTGTACTCGAAGACGAAGTCCGCATCGATCGTGAAGGGAGGCGCCTTCTTGCGGCTTCCACCGCTGCTGCGGCCACCGCCACCGTTGCCCCCGCGCTCGCCGCGGTCGCCGAAGTCACCGCCGCCGATTTCGCCAGCGCTGCTGCGACGGCGCATGCCCATCGGGTCGGCGTCGGAGCGGCCTTCACGAATGACGGCGCCCTTCTGCCGGGTCTCGTCCAGGTCGGGCATGTCGTCTGCATCGAAGTTGTCGTCGTTCATGTCAAACCTCCTCGTCCGCGTCGTCGTCTGCGTCGGCCGGACTCTCGTCCTCACCGGATTCGTCCTCACCGGATTCGTCCTCGCCGTCCGTCGCGTCGTCGCCGTCGCTGGCGTCGCCGTCGCTCTCAGCCACACCGGCCGTGGCGCCCTCGTAGCCCTCGGCGGACCGCGGCTCGAGACGAGACATACCCAGCCGGCTGGCCAAGCTCTCCTCCTCGTAGGGCTCCTCGTCGTCCTCGATGGCCTCAAACTTCACGGCCTCGGGATCGACCTCGACGGTGCTGGGATCGATGCGGTCGCGCAGCACGATGGTCTGGTAGCGAATCACGTCGTCCATCAGGCGCAGGTTGCGCTCGAGCTCAGCGACGGCGTCGTTGAACGCGACGTACTTCACGTACACGAAGATGCCGCGGCTCTGCTTGTTGATCTTGTACGCCAGCTGACGACGCCCCCAATGGTCCACCTGCGTGAGGTGACCACCGAGACGTGCGATCACGTCGGCGACTCGGGTTCCGACCTTCTCGGCATCTTCGGCGACCACATTGGACCGCAAGATGTAGATGGTCTCGTATTCGCGCGCCCAGCGGGTGGGCGCCTTTGCTTTGGCAGCAGTCAAGGGATTCCTCCTGGTCAGTGGCCCCGGCGAGATGCCGGAACGAGGCAGGTCTGCACTTGGGCGTAGCGCCAAAGTCCAGACAAGAGCACGCCCTATAGCGGATCCCCGAGGGGCACGCCAGCCGAAGGCAGCGCGGGCCGAGCCTGCTTTCGCCCACCCACCCACGCCCCTGCGCGCAGCCGGGAGCTCAGCGGCGATTGAAGCGATTCATCGCCAGCGCGGCGCCGTCGCGCAGCACGTCCTCCACCCCGACGGCGGCCCGGTCGATGACGTCGGGCAGCTCGGCGCGTTCGACGGCCGCGAAGTCCGAGAGCACGTAGCCCTCGGGGCGTCCCGATCGAGGACGGTCGATGCCGAAGCGCAGCCTGACGAAGTCATTGCCTCCGCAGCATTGGATCATGGACTTGAGGCCGTTGTGACCCGCCGTGCCACCACCGAGCTTCAGGCGCAGCTGACCGAAGGGCAGGTCCATCTCGTCGTGAATCACGAGCACGTTCGTGAGGGGAACCTTGAAGAAACGCATGGCGCGCTGAACGGAATCACCGCTCAGGTTCATGAAGGTCATGGGCTTCAGCAGCAGCGCCTCTCGTCGCGCGAAGCTCGCCTTGGCGAACATGCCCTGGAACTTGTCGCGCAGCGCGGGCGCACCCCAGCGCTCGGCCAACGCGTCGACGACCATGAAGCCGACGGTGTGCCGATTGTTGGCGTACTTCGGCCCTGGATTGCCGAGACCTACGATCAACAGCGGGGCGTCCACAGCGAGAGCCTCTTGATCGGCCTGCGCCCGTCACGGCGCCCATGGGGGGACGACGTGACGAGGCGTGGCAGCTGAAACTAGGCGTCGGCGCCTTCACCCTTGGCCGCGTCGGGATCCTCCGCAAGAGCCTTGCGGGGTTCGACGATGGTGGCCAGGGTGCGCTTGGGCGAGAGAGAAACCGTGAGCCCCTCGGGCAGCACGAGATCCGCCACGGTCACGCTCTGGTGCATGTCCAGGGAAGTGACGTCATGGACGATCTTGGCCGGGATGAGATCCGGCGTGGCGCGTACCGGCAGGGAGCGCGTCGTGACGTTGAGCACACCACCGCGGTGAACTCCGATGGCCCGTCCGCTGACGTCGAAGGGCACGAAGGTGTCGACCGGCTTCTCGAGCGAGACGCGGTAGAGATCGACGTGCAGTGGGGCGTGGGTGACCGGATCCTGCTCGAGGTCACGAACGAGCGCGAGCTCGATCCGACCGTCTAGCGCGATCTCGATCAGCGCGTTGCGGCCGTGGGGCCCACGCAAGATCCGGGTAATGTCGGCGGGCGAAATCGTCAGCGGCGTGGCTTCCACCCCGGGACCGTAGAATACGGCCGGGATCTTGCCTTGCATACGCAGCCGACGCGCCGGCCCCTTTCCGCACGAAGTGCGGACCTCAGCCGTGAGCGTCTGCTTTTCCATCAGGTTTTTCTCTTCTGAACTTGGGTTGTCATGAGGGGTTACCAGGGGCCCACGACCTGCGGACCACCGGGCTTCAACGGGCTCACACGAAGAGTGAGCTCACCGAATCGCTGTGATGGATGCGCCGAATCGCCTCGCCGAGCAAGCGGGCCACCGAGAGCACCCGGAACTTGCCCGTGGCCAGGGCGGCCTCGGACAGGGGAATCGTGTCCGTGACCAGGACCTCTTCGATGCAGGAGGCCGCGATGCGCTCGACCGCCGGTCCGGAGAGCACGGGGTGGGTCGCGGCCGCGATCACCTTCTTGGCCCCGGCCGCCATCAGCGCTGCGGCGCCGTTGGTCAGAGTACCGGCCGTGTCGATCATGTCGTCCATCAGCACGCACTCGCGACCTTCGATGTCACCAATGATGTGCATGACCTCGGAGACGTTGGCCTCCTCGCGGCGCTTGTCGATGATCGCGAGATCGGCGCGGATGCGCTTGGCGTAGGCGCGCGTTCGCTCCACACCGCCAGCGTCGGGCGAGACGAAGACGGGGACCTCGGTGAAGCGGGAACGCAAGCTGTCGAGGAAGACCGGCATGGCATAGAGATGATCGAAGGGCATGTTGAAGAAGCCCTGGATCTGACCGGCGTGGAGATCCATCGCGACCACGCGCGTGATGCCCGACGCGCTGATCAGATCAGCCACCAGCTTCGCCGTGATCGGCGTGCGCGGCGCGGCCTTGCGGTCCTGTCGCGCGTAGCCGTAGTAGGGCATGACGGCGGTGATGGAGCCGGCGGAGGCTCGCTTCAGCGCGTCGCACATGACGAGCAGCTCCATCAGGTTGTCGTTCACCGGCGAACAGGTCGGCTGCACGACGTAGACGTCGGTGCCGCGCACGTTCTCCTGGATCTGCGCGAAGCACTCACCATCCGAGAAGCGAGCGATGCGGCAACGCCCAAGGCGTGATTCGAGGTAGTCGGAAATACGCTCGGCCAACTCGGGGTTGGCGTTGCCCGTGAAGATGCAGATGGATTTCAGCACCGCATGCGCTCCCTTTTCGTGGGGTCCGCAGCCGTGGCGGGGACGAGTGGACGAGGACGTGCGCCGCGGCTTCCCACGCAATCGACAGGTCGACGCGCGAGCGGCGCTCAGGTAGCAAGCAGCCTCCGGGGTGTCAACCGTCCCCGCCGAAGTGCCGAGTTCCAAGGCCATGAGCGTGTCCAAGAATGCGACGGCGAGTCCGCGCGTGCCCTTCCTCGACGATCTGCGAGGGCTGGCCGTGGTGGCGATGTTCGTCTGGCATACGACGGACGCCTGGTTGAGGCCGAGCCTGAAGGCGGGTGAAGGCTTCACGGCCCTGCGCATCTTCGGGGGCATGGCCGCTCCCCTCTTCCTCTTCCTGGCAGGGGCGGCGGCGGCGCTGAAGCTGGAGGCGGCACATTCGCGCGGGCGTCCCCTCGGTGTGGCCCGACAGCAGCTGGCGGCGCGGGGCCTGGGCGTGCTGGTCGTGGGCTACGGTCTGCGGCTGAGCATGTGGCTGATCGACGGCACCGCTCTCCTGCGCCTTTCGACGGTGCCGATGTGGCTCCCCATGCTGGCGGGGCTCGGCCTGGCGTGGCTGGCGACGGAGGACTGGGCTCGCGGTCTCCCCCGTGCGCGCATGCGCGCCGTGGCAGGCGTCGGGCTCTGGGCTCTGGGTCTCTTCCTCACCGGTCATTGGACGCCACAACGCCTGCCCGGCCTGCTGCGCGTGGACGTCCTGCAGAGCATCGGCGCGAGCCTGGCCCTGGTCGCCCTGCTGGCTCCGATGCTGCGCCTGCCCGAGCGGCGCGTCCCGTCGGCCGTGCTCGGCGCGATCGTCATGCTCGTCACGGAACCCCTGGGCCGAATCCTCCCTGGCGCGTTGCCCGGCGCCGTGGCCGGCTACCTCGGCGCGTGGCCTGCGGTGGCCGGCGTGGGCACGATGGGGATGTTCCCGCTCGCGCCCTGGCTCGGCTACGCGCTCTTCGGCGCGGTCTTCGGCCTGAGCGTCGGACACGCGCGCTCACGCGAAGCGTTGGCACGAACGCTCGCGCTCGGCGCGGCCCTCTTCGCTGGCCTCGGCGCGCTCGCCGGCGGCGACCTGCACTACGTTCAGACACTGACGCAGGCGCTGCCCTCCAGCGCGAAACTCGTGCGCGCCGTGCATCGCGTCGGCATCGCGACGAGCGTCGCCGGCTTGCTCCACCTGCTGGAGAGGCCGTTGGCCTATTCACCCCTGCGGGTGTTTGGAAAGACGTCGCTGCTTCTCTACTGCGTTCACCTCGAGTTCGCCTACGGGCTGGCGTCACGGCCCATCGCCCACCGCCTCGGTTACGGTCAGTGGCTCGTCGGCTTGTTACTCCTCTGCGCGATGATGTATGGACTGGCGCGGCTGCGTCTCCACCCCAACTTCGGTTCTCGGGCGGGGCGCGGCCCGGGGTCTCCGGACCCACGATCGAGTCGACCTTCGACGAAGTCACTTGAGCCCTAGGCCCAGCGTGATGTAATTCGAAACTCCCCTGGGAGGATGCATGCCCGCGACCGTCACGTTGCTCTCCGACCGCCCGTCCGTTGCGCTGCCTTGGCGCACGACGCTCGAAGAGCATGGCGTCAAGCTGGACGCCGTCTCACCCGCACATATCGATGTCGCCGCCCAGGGCCACCGCGCCCGAGGGGCGAACGGGGCGCCCGGGTGCGTCGGGGTCGTGCTGGACGCGGGCAGCGCCGCCTACGGTGACGACGAGCTGCTCTGGGCGCTGGGCTACCTCCGGGCCTCGGGGGCCTGCATCGCGGTCCACTTGATCGGGGCGACCATCGATCCGGAGATCGAGGAGATCGTCGACGAGATCTGCGAAGGCCTGGTGGCTCGCTCCGACCAGGACGTGCCGCGCATCGTCGGCGCGTTGCTCCGGCGCTCGGATCCAGATCGCGCCCAACGCTTCGAGTTCGTCACCCTCGCACCCTCCGGCCACGAGCTGTTGACGATCCTCGGGGATGGACGCTGCGCCCTCTTCCCGCGTCCGCTCTCCGACGAGGACGACGGATCACGCATCGTCTCGATCGATCTGGCGGAGAACGCCGAGAGCGCGACGATCACCCTCGAGGGTGATCTGTCCATCACGGTCATCGCGGCGGAGATCGCGGCTCACGGCAGGAACGGGAGCGCGGTCGACGTGCCTTCCATTCTGCTCGACGGCGCGGGCCTCGGCGCGAGGCTGAAGGAGCTGCGCCTCGAGGCCGGGCTCACCCAAGCGGAGCTCGCGCGGCGCACTGGCATCCATCGGCCGAACATCGCGCGCGTCGAAGCGGGACGCCACACGCCTTCCCTCGAGACCCTCTCTCGTCTCACGGTCGCCATCGGCGTGCCGGCGACGCGCGTGTTCGAGAAGGGCTGAAGGAACGTCGGCGGGAGCGAGAGGGGCATGCTCGAGTTGGGCCGAGAAGGGGAAGCCGCCGAGCCCCGAGACGCGGCGACCGTCTTGCTGCTGCGCGACGCGGACGACGGCTTCGAGGTCTACCTCGTCCGCCGGCATCAGAAGAGCGGCTTCATGGGCGGCGCTCACGTCTTCCCCGGCGGCACGGTCGACGCGGCGGACGCCTCCATCGACGTGTGGCGGCGAACGAGCGGTCTCGAATCGGCCGATGCGCGGCTTCGCCTGGGTGAAGAGCTCGCGGAAGATCGCGCTCGCGCCCTCTTCGTCGCTGCGGCGCGCGAGACCTTCGAAGAGGCTGGAGTGCTCCTGGGCCTCGAGGGCGCGGCCCCGTCGGCGCTGAGGGAGCGCGCCAACGCGGGCGAGTCCTTCGAGTCGCTCTTGGCCGAGTCTGGCCTGAACGTGGCCGTCGGCGGGCTCTGGCCCTATGCGCGCTGGATCACCCCGGAGGTGGAGCGCCGACGCTACGACGCTCGCTTCTTCCTGGTGCGCGCACCCTCGGGCCAACGACCGGCGCCCGACCTCTTCGAGACCACTGCAGGCGCGTGGATGCGACCGCGAGTAGCCCTCGACGCGGCGGCCAAGGGCGAGATCCTGCTTCCGCCACCCACCCTGCGTACGCTCGAGAACCTGTCCGAGGAGCCTGACGCTCAAGCGGCCCTCGACCGTGCCCAGGGCCGACGTCCTCCGCTGATCGCCCCGCGCTTCCTGTGGGTCGGACAGGTGCCCACCATCGTCCTGCCCGGAGACCCCGAACACTCCGTCGTAGAGACCGCCGTGCCAGGCGGCACACGCATCTCGCTGATCGACGGGCGCTGGGTGTCCCAAGACGTGGATAGCTGAATTTTCCGCCGGAGTCGGCGGCGAACGGGGCCCCGAGGCCTCGAAATTGGAGCATCTTTACAACAGCCAGGGGAGACGCTAACTGGCCCCCGTGGCCTCTCGCTCCCCCGACCTGCTCACTGCGTCTCAGCTCGCCGCGTTCTGCGAGGTGGATCTCAAGACGATCCACAACTGGGCGGAGCGCGGGCGCATGCGGTTCTTCCGCACGCCGGGCCGTCACCTTCGCTTCCGTCGCGTCGATACGCTCGATTTCCTGCGCCGCTACGGCTACCCGATCCCGGATGAGCTCTTGAGGGGCAAACCCACGTTGTGGGACCTCTCCCACGCGCTGGGAGTCGAAGAGGTGGAGAAGCTGGCCAATGCGCTGGAGGTCGAGCAGCCCGAGAACCTGGCGACGGCGTTGATCGGCCTGGGCAGCCACCCGCCCGACGCGGTGGTGATCGGCGGCGCAATCGCGGGCATGTCGGTGACCGAGCTGACCCGAGCGATCCATGAGAGCGAGGCAGCGCGCCATGTGCGCGTCTTCGTCTACACACCCAAGGAAGAGCTGCGCCGGGAGGTGCTCGAGGGCGGCGCCTCCGCGCTGGTCGCCGCGCCCGACGCGGAAGGACTGCTGCGCTCCGTGGTCTCGGTCCTGGGCATCGGCCGCTGAGTCACCAACATCTTGGGGCGAGGCGCCAAGGGGCTGCTATTTGGAGGAGATGTCGCATGCCATGGTGCACGACGGCCAACATCTTGGAGCGAAGCGCCAAGGGGCTGCTATAGCGTGCGGCGTGCGATTGCGATTGCGACCACGTCCCATGCGCCCGTCGAGCCTGGCCTTCGCGCTTCTGCTCGGCCTGACTTCCTGGGCATGCTCGGGCTCCGAGCCGGCCGCGCACGAAGGCGCGAGCAGTGCGGCGACCGGAAGCTCGGGCACGGGGATCGGTCCGCACGCCGCGCACCATCAGGGCGCGAGCACGGCGCGAGCCCATGAGGGACAGACGGGGGCCGCTGGGACGCTCGAGGGCGACACGCCCGCCGACGTCGTCGCGCCGAACGCCGACCCGCGCTTCCGCTGCGTGATGCCGGCGTTGCCCATCCCGCGTCCGAGCGAATGCGCCACCGGCAGCGGTTACCCCGAGTGCAAGTGGCAGCTGCCCTCCGCCATCTACTCCGAGCACTCCTGGAGACGCTGGCGCAACACCATCCCGGCCCACCAGTACGCGAGGCCGGCGTTGGTGGCGCTCTTGGTCACGACCGCGCACGAGATGCACCGCCTCGCACCGGAGCAGCCCTTCGTCATCGGTGACCTCGACGCACCCGGTCCGCGACACTCCACCCACGATCATGGCGTGGACGTCGATCTCTACCTCCCGGGCACGCTGATGGTGGAGAACTCCGGCGGCGGAAGCTACGACGACAACTTCGCGGGCAAGAGCCCGGAGGAGGTGGAGCAGCTGCGCGCGCGCGCGCTCCTGCTGGCGGAGATCCTCGCCACCTGCAGCCAGGGCCAGCTGCGCATCTACTACAACGACGAGCTGGTGCGGACGCGCTTTCTGCGGTGGTTCGCCGAACGCGGCTATCACTCGCCCTTCGCCGCGCCGATGATGGGCCACAACCACCTGCACGACTTCCACTTCCACGTCAGCGTGTCGGAGGATCTCCCGCTGCTCCCGAGCGAGCCCTACCGCGAGCCACCGCCCGTCGAGCCCATCGAGGCACCACCGACGGAGGAAGAGATCGCCGCGTCGAACGCACTGAGCAGCCGCAGCGCGTCGCCCCGGCGAGCCACGGACGGAGCGACGCCCGGGCAAGACGAGACGCCCTCCCCGCCGCAGCCCGCGCCCACAGCAGATCCGGGTCGCGAACCGGCCACGGCCGCGCCTGTCCCAGCTCCAGCGCAGGGCGAGAATCCGGCGCCCGGAGGGTAGCCCGCCGGCGCGCTAGTGTCCGGCGGGAAATAAACTGATCGCCTTCCTGCGTCGAGGCGCCCCGCTCGCAAGGCGCGAGGAGCGAGCATACCGGGGGTATGTGAGCGACGAGCAACGCAGCGAGCGGGGATGGATCGGCGCAGGAAGGCCAGTTTATTTCGCGGCGGACGCTTAGTGCTCGTGCGTCGAGGAACCACGGGCGGCCTTCTCGGCGTGTCCGGAGCGGTGGAAGCGACGACCGAGTTCGCTGGCGACGGCGGCCAGATCGAGCCCGCGCGAGAGCAGCCCGACCATGGCGTGGTAGAGCACATCGGCCGCCTCGGAGACGACGCGTTCGTCCGACTCGTCGGCGATGGCGTCGGCCAGCTCGCCCGCCTCCTCGCGCAGCTTCGCCCCGATCTTGGCCGGCCCCCCGTCGAGCAGTGAGCGCGTGTAGCTCGTGCTGCCGTCGGCTCGAGCGCGCTGCGCCAAAGTATCCGTCAGACGCAGGAGCGTCGGCGCCGCGTCCGCCTCGCCCTCCATCGCCGGTGCGCCGAGCCGTCGCGTGAAACAGGAGCGCGTCCCCTCGTGGCAGCTCGGACCACGCGGCGTCACGCGATAGAGGAGCGCGTCCCCGTCGCAGTCCGCCCAGACCTCGGAGACCGCGAGCGTGTTCCCGCTCGACTCCCCCTTCTTCCACAACGCGTTCCGCGAGCGACTGAAGAACCAGGCCTCGCCCGACTCCACCGTGCGCCGCAGCGCCTCCGCGTCCGCCCAGGCGACCATGCGCACCTCCCCTGTGCGCTCGTCCTGCACCACCACCAAGACGCGCCCCGCCGCGTCGTACTTCAAGTCCACGATGTCCATGCCCGAGGCATGTCACAAAGCGGCGCGAAGCACACGCGGCGGGGCGCAGATAGAGAGGCACAGGCGTCAGCCCGAGATTTCGGCCATGCGCGCCCGGTGAATCAGCTCCGCGATCTGATCCGCGTGGCTGAGCGCACGGCTGATGCCTTGCTCCGCGGCTTGGGCGGACTCCTCTTCCTGCTTGGCAGCCTGGCCCGCCGCATCCGCTTCGAAGCCAGCGCCCTCCGCGTCACGTTCCTGGTTCGACTCGAAGTAGCCCACGATGGCGTTCGAGAGTTCGCCCGCAGGCTTGATCAGCTGAGACCAGGAGGCCGAGCCCTCTGTCGAGGCAGCCTTCTGCGAAGCAGCCTTCTGCGAAGCAGCCTTCTGCGAAGCAGCCTTCTGCGAAGCGGCCGGGGCAGGCCGCGCGTCGCAGTCGCCCGGATCGTGGGTGCTCGGAGAAGAAGCGCTGGGCCCATCGGCCCTCCCACCCGTGGCCGTCTTCGCCCGAGGCTCTCCACCTGATTTTGCGCCTCCAGGGGTAGGTTGTGCAGCCGTCTGGCTGATACTCACCACGCTCGACGCGATGCTCGCCACTGAGGAGGTCAACCCCATGACCAACTTCAAGGCGGCGGCCTTGCGTTCGTGGCCCAGCTTCTCGCGCTGCGCTTGCCGCTGTTCCGTGCGGCTCTCTCGACTGGCCGCTCGCGAGCGTTGGCGCACCTCGTCGAGCTGCGCGGCCGCAGCGGCGACGGCCATCTCGGTCCCACCCCCAGCCATCAGGTCGCTGGACATCAAGTCCGTGAGGGCATCGCTGGAGGTCCGGTTCGTGTTGTCGATTCTCATAGTCATGGTTGGGCTCGGTGAAATGGGATTGGTTGAAGGTGAATTGATGAATCAAGCGAGCGAACGCGCCTGCGCCATGGCAGCCTGCTGCCGCGTGGCCTGCATGCTCTGCACTCGTTGCGCGACGCGCGCGTAGCTCTCGAAGCTGCTGCGCATGCTGTCGGAAGCTGCCTCTTGGTCCTGCAACGCTGCATCGACTTCGAGTCCGGCAGCCTCGGCGTGGCGTTGGAACTTGGCGGACTTGAACTCGAGACCTGCGGCGACGGCCTCGAGGACGGCGTCTTTGATCTCGTTCACGTCTTCGACTACCTTCGCGACCCTGCTGGCCGTGCTGGCCACCTGCGCCAGCGTGCCGGCTCCTTCCGCTGCGCCGACCCCTGAGACGCTCATCAAGACTGCGCCTGCAACGTGCAATCCGAGCGACACCCATTGGGCCTTGTCCGGCTTGATCCAGCCACGCGACACGGCAGCGTCGACGATGTCTCCTGCGGCCAGCAGGACGACCGCCGCGATCGCCAGCGCGAGGCTAGCGCCACCCGTGAAAGCGGCACCGACAACACCTACCGCTGCGATGATCCCGCCGATCATCTTCTTCACCCACTTCGGCGCGAATTTCAGCAGCCCATGGGCCTTTCTGGCGGCGGCCTGGGCCTTCTCGGCAGCCTCCATGCGCTGATTCGCCGCTGCTTCCGCGCTCCGCCCTGCGTCCTGCGCTCGGTCGGTGTTGACGCGCTCTCCTTGAGCACGCTCGTGGCTCGCGATGGCCATCAGCATGCTCATCGGATCCGCCAGGGCCAGTAGCCCCATCGAAAGATTGCCCAGCTGGGCTCCGTTCAGGGCGGTGGAGGCACTGGCCGCATCAGCGGCCGGGACCCCGGGAGCCCTGGACGAGGCACCTTCTCGGACCGGCCGATCCGCGGCCAGTTCCACGGCGGACTCCGGCGCCACATTTGGCTCCAGCGTGACCCCTGGACTCATGGCCGAGTCGATGCGGGCGGCGTTGGTGTTCTCAATTCGGGGAAGCATCGTTCAATCCTTGTACGAAGGTCTCGATCACCTCGGCGCGCTCGTGCGCACCAGAGCGCCGCAGCACGGCCGCGAGCGCCGTCCAGGGTCGTGCCCTGAGGGGCTGAAGGGAGGCGGCCACATGCAGCGTCTCGAGGGCGTCATGCACGCGGCCCGCGGCCTCCTCCATGGTCGCCATGGCGATCAGGGCGTCTTGATCCGCCTCGCCCAGTCCCACCAAGGCTCCGAGGCCCGTCGCCTCGGAGCAGGGCGACGCGGGAGCGAGTGCCGTGCTGTATTCTCTCGTCTCCATGGTGAACTCCTGCGGGAGGACGCGGCTCAGCGAATGTTCCGAAGGATGGCGGCCCGTGAATCGTTGACGTTTCGCATCAACTGCGTGCCAAGCGTGATGTCCTGGCTGCGCCCCTGGATCTCACTTTGGAGACGCGTAGTCAGCATGTCGCGACCCGTGTTGACGGTCTGCTGCCGCGTTGCAAGCTGCTCCTTGTATGTGCTCAACGCATCGAATGCGATTTGCATTTCGCCCGTGAACTCTGGAAGTGGAACACTCGAGTCCGGCTCCACGATCCGCAGTTGCCCTTCGGGGATGTTGACCCACTCGTCCCGCCTCGGCGCATGATGCTTCACCTTCCTCTGATAGTGTCCGTCGCGCTGCCGCACGCGACCGGCAGGAAGCTCGCGCTCATGACCGTGAGAATCCGTGAAGTAGTAGTGCGTTGCTCCAGCGGACGTTCGCTCGTTGGTTCCTGCGGTCGCAAGGTCGTCGATTCCGACGAGATTGAGCAACTGGTCAGCGGTCATGCTCTGTCCGTTCCACGTGACGTGAATATCTTTGAGCGACATCTTCTCATTTCCATCCTTTCCAGCTGTGGACATGGCCGATTTGATCGCTTGCAGAGCCTGGATCTTGTTGCTGATGTTTTTGTATGCCAGGTCCTGATTCTCCACCTCGGACACGAGCGAGTGGATGAGCTCGTCGCGGTTGCCGAGGCGCCTGTTCAGCCACTGGAGAATGGACTCGGGGCTGAGGCTGTATCCGTCGCCACTACCCATGCTCAGGGCGTCGATGTTGGAGCTACCGGTCGCAGCGCTTGCGGGATCGATGGTCATGTCAGTTTCTCTTTCTTGAGGTTGGGTTGAAGGGTCGATTGGAACGTTGGTCGTTGGAAGTCAGGCCCGCAGTGCGTAGCGGGACAGGTCGTGCCCAAGGGGGCGCAGGTTGGCTCGAGCGTGCTCCTGCATGCGTGCGTCGGCCGCGTCGTCGAGCTGTGCAGCAACTTCGTCAGGCAGCGCCTCGACGCGCTCGAGGTCGTCGTTGTTCAGGCCCTGCGCCGCGAGCAGGCTCTCTACCGCCGCGTCCTGCTCGGACATCTGCGCCAGTAGATTGCGAAAGCGGACATCGAAAGCGCCGTCGGGCGAGTCGGACTCGTCGGACTGGGCGGCTTGGAGTGTGCGGTGGTTCTGCATGGGCTCTCTCCTGATGCGTGCCTTGTCGGAGCGAGGAGAGGTCAGTTGCGGGCATTCGTTCGCCATGCGCAGCCATGCCGACCGGGGCGATTGGACGCGGGGGGCGGCCGCGTGGACTTCGGCGCTTCGCCACGCGGGCGGCGTGGACGGCGACTCGGCGACTGGCAGCGCGGGCGGCCGCGTGGTCGTCGGCGATGGCACCGCGCCTCGGCTCCGCACGGCGTACGCGCAGCAGACGCCAGACGCGTCGAAGGCCTCCCGGGGGAGGCCTTCTGGCAACTCGTGGCGGCGGACGATCCGTCGTGTTGGGGACCCGGCGCTCTCAGGCGGGCGGGGGAGGCGGTACCAGGATGGTGTCGATGTCCTTCTCGACGCGGGCTTCCTTGACGCCGCGCGCCAGGGCCAGCTCGGCGACGAGCAGGTTTCGGGCCTGTTCGAGCAGGCGGCGCTCACCGAAGGAGAGGTCCTTCTCGCCACGCAGGCGCGACAGATCGCGCAGCACCTTGGCCACCTCGAAGGGGGAGCCGCTCTTCAGCATCTCCATGTATTCGCGATAGCGGCGGTTCCAGGGCTGGGACGTGACGGCGACCTCGTCGCTCTTCAGCACATCCAGGACCTTCTTGGCGTCCCGCTTCGAGATCACGTTGCGCAGACCCAGGCGCTCCACGCCGTCCGTGGGCACCATGACGGTCATGCCGCTATCGGCGATCTTGAGGATGTAGAAGCTCTTCTTCGTCCCCGCGATCTCGCGCTTCTCGATGCTGGTCACCTCACCCACGCCATGCGCTGGGTGAACCGCCTTCTCGCCTACAGCAAATTCCATCAAGCGGACACCTCCACGAGCAGGACGCAGTCTACGCGCACAAGAAGCCGCCAGTGGGCGGCTTCGGTCTCGGCTCTCGAGGACCACGGGACCACGTGTAGTAAGGTGTGAGGATAGCACGGGAGGAAGGCGGGGTCAATCTGTCAGATTTGATAATAGGCGTTGAAGTTCGCATAGTTAGCGCGCTTTTGGCGCATCCTCGCCAGCGCTTGGAACCGGGTGGCGGAGCGGGGGAGCGTCAGAAAACACGACATCGAGAGCCTCGCCCACACGATCGGCGAGGAGGAGACTCAAGCCCCGAACGAGGCCCTGGGTCGGGAGGCGCTCGGTGACGAGGGCGCTACGTGCCTCCGTCTCGAGCCTCAACGTCTGGAGGCCCTCGGAGATTCCAACGACCGCACCGAGGGCACTCTGGGCGACGCTCAGCACCCATTGGTGGAAGTTCTCGTGCGCGCCGGGCGGGAGCTCGCCGTGGACCAAGATGCGGACCTGAAGCTCGTCCGCGCCCGCCGGGACGATGGCGAAGCCGACGCCGGTCTGCCGGGAGAGCAGCATGCCCGGGCCCGTGTCCAAGGGCAGATCGATGTGATGGGGCACGAAGACGCGCAGGGGTGCGTCCCCGAGCTGATCCAGCAAGGGCGTCAGGCCGTCCTGGGCCAGGACCGATGCCGAACCTTCGGGCCATTGGCCCAAGCTTGCGCGCTCGAGCAGGGCCGCGACGTGTGGGCCCGAGTCGCCCGCGAAGAGCAGCGTGGTCGCGTCGAGGGCCGCGACCTCTCGACGTTGGGTGCCGAGGTAGCCGACGCGGCGGACGAAGGGCTCGTCGGTGCTGGCTTCGATGGTGTTCATGCCCGAGGCGATGGCCACCGCCACCTCCGGGGCTCGGTTCACGCCGGCCGCCACGGCGATGAATCCCTGTTCGCCATAATCGGCCACGACGAGCTCGGTGAGGTCGGCCACGCGAACTCCCGTGCGCCGCTCGATGGCGTCACGACGCGCGTCGGGAAGCAGAATCTCGGCGACAGGGTGGGTCGCGGGCGAGCTGAAGAGCCGGTTCGGGCGCAGCACGAGAAGCGTCTCGGCGCCCGAGGGCAGCAGCTCCACGAGCTCGGGCAGCGGGGGCAGCGCTCGCGCGGGAGGCGCCGTCGGGGGAGGCGCCGCGTGGGTGGATGCGCCACAGGCGGCGAGCCCAAACAGCAGGGCCAGGGCGACAGCGCGGATCGCGGCCGTCACGAAGTCACGCAGGGCGGAGGCACGCGTCATCGAGTGGAGCTCATGGGCGAGCACTCTAGCGGGAATCGCGCGGGCGTCGCTCGCCCGCGGGGCTCAGGCCTGGATGCGGTTGCGCTTGCTGCGCTTGCTCGAGTTGCTGGGTACGGCAGCGCTCTCGTCGGCGTCCGAGCCACCGGCGTCCGAGCCACTGTCGTCCGAGCCACTGTCGTCCGATCCACGGGCGTCCGAGCCACTGGCGTCCGAGCCACGGGCGTCCGAAGAGGCAGCGCTCGAATCCGGTGCCGCGGCGGCCAGCTCGGGTTTGCGACCGCCCTCGGCGGCGAGGCCGTGCTTGTCCAGGAGACGTGCATGGATCTCGTCGAGGATCTCGGTATGCGCTTCGAGGTAGTTGCGCGCGTTGTCGCGGCCCTGACCGACGCGCTCGCCGTTGTAGCTGTACCAGGCGCCCGACTTGTCCACGATGCCCGCCTCGACACCGAGATCGAGCACGTCGCCGCTGCGGCTGATGCCGCGCCCGAAGAGGATATCGAATTCGCACTTCTGGAAAGGCGGCGCGAGCTTGTTCTTCACGACCTTGACGCGGACGCGGTTGCCGATGGGGTTGTCGCCCACCTTCAAGGTGCCGATGCGCCGAATGTCGAGGCGCTGCGAGCAGTAGAACTTCAGCGCGTTGCCGCCGCTGGTGGTCTCGGGGCTGCCGAACATCACGCCGATCTTCATGCGGATCTGGTTGATGAAGAAGAGCGTGGTGTTGCTCTTGTGCACGGTGCCGGTGAGCTTGCGCAGCGCCTGGCTCATCAGGCGCGCCTGCAGACCGACGTGGCTGTCGCCCATCTCGCCTTCGATCTCGGCGCGTGGCACGAGGGCGGCGACCGAGTCGACCACGATCACGTCCACCGCCCCGGAGCGAACCAGGGTGTCGGCGATCTCGAGCGCTTGCTCCCCGTTGTCGGGCTGGCTCACGAGCAGATCGTCGACGTTCACCCCCAGGCGGCGGGCGTAGGTCGGATCGAGCGCGTGCTCCGCGTCGATGAAGGCCGCGATGCCGCCGCGGGACTGGCACTCGGAGATGGCGTGGAGGGTCAGGGTGGTCTTGCCGCTGGACTCCGGTCCGTAGACCTCGACGATGCGACCGCGAGGGTAGCCGCCGATGCCCAGCGCGATGTCCAGGGAGATGGATCCCGTGGGGATGACCGGCACTTGCTGCACGGCTTTGTCGCCGAGCCGCATGATGGCGCCCTTGCCAAATGCCTTCTCGATGGTGCCCAGCGCGAGCCCCAACGCCTTCTGCTTGTTCGGATCCACTGCCATGGGAACCTCCTGAACATCTGTTTAGACCAGGGGGCTTGCCGTTGCAAGCAATGGATGCCCTGAGGAGCAGAAAAATCGGGCGCGCGTCAGGCTTTGGGGGCGCCCGGGAGGCGCTCTCCACGGGCGGCGCGGCGAATGGCCTCCATGGCCACGTAGGCGGCGAGCTCGCGGATGCGGCCACGATCTCCGGGGAGATTGCGCAGAAAGGTGTGGGTCCGGGCGCCCGCGCGGGCGACGCCGAAGTACACGGTGCCGACGGGCTTCTCGTCCGTGCCGCCCCCGGGACCCGCCACGCCGGTGATGGAGACGGCGAGATCGGCGTCGGTCAGGCGGCGCGCGCCCTCGGCCATCTGGGCGGCGGTCTCCGCGCTGACGGCGCCGTGGCCACGAAGGGTCTCCTGACGCACGCCGAGCACCTTCTCCTTGGCCGAGTTGGCGTACACGACCGCGTCGAGGAGCAGGAAGTCCGAGCTGCCGGGCACGGAGGTCAGCTTCGCGCCCACCAGGCCGCCGGTGCAGGACTCGGCCAGAGCGAGGGTCAGGCCACGGTCGCGCAGCTCGCGTCCGACGACGCCGGGGAAGGTGTCGTCGCGATCGCCGAAGATCGTGTCTCCCAGGCGGCGGTGCAGCTCGGCGGCGGCCTCGGCGGCCAGGCGCTCGGAGGCGAGCTCGTCACCGGCACGCGCCAGCACCTTCAGCTCGATCTCGGGAAAATGGGCGCGGTAGCCGAGGGTGACGCCGGGATAGGCCTCCTCGACACCCGTGAGGGCGTCCGCCAGATCGGACTCGCTGCGACCGAAGGTGCGCAGGTGGATCTGGTGGGAACGACGGGACACGCGCGGCGCCAGGGCGGGCGCGACCGAGTCGGTGAAGATCCGTCGCATCTCGCGGGGCACGCCCGGCATGAAAAAGGCGTCGGCGCCCTCGATGGTCACGCGGAAGCCCGGGGCCGTGCCCACGGGATTCGGCAGGATCTGGGCGCTCTCGGGCAGATCCGCCTGCTTGGCGTTGGAGGGCGGCATCTCGCGGCCGCGGCTTCGCCAGAGCTGCTGGATGCGGTCGATCACGTCGTGATGGCGGATCAGCGGCTCGCCCAGAAGGGACGCCACGGACTCGGCCGTCAGATCGTCGCTGGTCGGCCCGAGCCCACCGGTCGCGACCACGACGTCCACCTCAGGGGCCAGGCCGCCCAGCGCTCGCTTGATGCGCTCGCGGTCATCGTCCACGGTGAGCTGAGCCAGCACGTCGAGCCCGAGGGACGTCAGCTCGTCCGCCAGCCAGGCGCCATTCTGATCGACGAGCTCTCCGCGGGTGAGCTCCGTGCCGAGGGTGAGGATGGCGGCTTTCATGGCCGCGCAGAATGGCGACGTGGGGCGGCGTCTGTCAATCCGCCCAGGCGCAGCC